>Ga0114972_10000088_pt1 | contig 59639 bp, 94 predicted proteins | sample M_140807_EF_Meta_FD_87354 | JGI IMG/M metagenome (GOLD analysis project Ga0114972, IMG submission 87354) | Freshwater microbial communities from Lake Montjoie, Canada to study carbon cycling - M_140807_EF_MetaG | ecosystem: Environmental > Aquatic > Freshwater > Lake | place: Lake Montjoie... | reverse complement strand
GGGTTGTCATCCATTGAGCAAGGACCTGATGATGTTGCCCTCTTGCTCCTTCTGGGCCATCTGGACACGCATGTTGGCTAGGTACTTCTCATGCTCCATGCGCCGCTTCTCACGCTCTTGGGCCACGCGAGAATCCATCTCGTCTGAGATGGCGGAGTTGATTGCACCAGCCGCTGCGGCGTGATTGGCCATGCCCTGCCGGTGCATGTCCATGGCAAACCCAAGCCCGGGATGCCCGAAGGCACCGCCCTGTTCATCTTCCATGCGTTGCTCGCGGTCAGCCTTGGCGCGCTCCAGTCGCATCTGACGCTGCTCTTCAGCTTGACGCTTCTTGCCGCCGTCTTGGTTCCACGCATCTTCCAGCATGCCCGACATCGCCATATTTCACCCCTTACTTGTTAGTGCCCTTCTTGGCACGCCTAATAGCCATATGTATAAGTGCCTTACCAGCAAGGCGCACAAACGGAAGTTTCCTCTTGGTCGCTTCCTCTTGGAGCCAGTCGCAGATTGTCTCTACGTTTTCCTCGCACCATGGGATGCCCTTTTCGTCCATGGCCTTGGCGCGAGCATTGCAGGAGCATGTTGCGGAAGCGGTGATCCCGATCTTGGAGAGGAGAGCCTTCATCTCCGTGCCGGGGCCAGAGCCTAGCTCAATTCCCCTCTTGTCCTGCGGGATTTTTGGGTACGCGGGATGGTCAACATCCACTGTCCATTGGTCGCCGTCTTGTGAGACAACACACGGCATAACTTCGTCCAAGATGTATCCGCGCTCGTCGCATCGGGCGAGCAAGTGCTTCTTGTGACAAGTAATCACGGCAATGGATTCCCTGCGCTCAATGCGTCGTTGACCCCGAAACAAATAGTCAGGCTGTACCCTGAGCCGCCAAAGAGGTTATCTTGCGCGGCCACCGTAAATGTTCGCCCCACCTCCATGACCCATTTTCCTTCGCCCGCGCCACCAACAGTGTGCCCGCCGTTGCAGGTAGGCTGTGGATCGCAAAAAGACCAAGGGCCAGTTGGATACAGCCCGGCCTCAATCAGTGAGCCGTTAACAAGAAGGTCATCGTCTACGGTTCCGGTTATTCGTATTCGACAAGGAGTTGAAAACCCCGACGGAACCGTCACCGTCCTTGTGTTTGTCACACCCCGATTGCAACAAACAGATGGGGGAACGGCGAAAGTTTCTGCCTTAGAGTCAGAAACGCTGACGCAATATCCTCCGCATGGGTCGGGAATGCACGGAATCCCGGCGCCAATAAACGTCCTGCCGTCCTCCTCGCAACTGGCCTGTGTCTCTTGATAGCAGCTGCCAAACACTGTGTCACAACAAGCACCAGGGCAGGGGTTTGGATCACAAGGGACTCCGTAGCCGAGCCAATCGCCGCCAAGTTCTGTGCAAGTCTCTTCGTCCGCTACCTGGGTGCAACCAAACACCGGATCGCAGCAAGCTCCACCGCACGGCGTGGATTGGCAAGTCCCGCTACAGCAGTACTGGCTGGCGGTGCAGCAAGACCCAGTAGGCCCGCCACAGCAGCACTTGCCGATCTCGCCCTCGCCACAGGTCTTGTTACCGCAGCAGCACTTACAACAGGCCATAGGTACTCCCTACCTATCAATGCCCGGGAAAACGCAAGCCAGGGGCCTTGGCCGGGATTTTGGCCGGCTGCATCCAGAAGGCGTGTAGGGGGAGAGCGGCGACAGACGAAAAAGTTGGCCGCTAATTTGGCCACTTCCGAGCGGCGACACGGGGAAATGTCCACGGTTCGCGAACTGCGGACAGCAGTTTTTGGCGGGAAAGAGGCGTATGGGGGCTATAGGGGTGAAAAAAGTCAGGAGTGGTATTGACGAAATACGTGATCCGTTTCGGGGGGGGAGGGGGTCCCTCTCTTCCCGCGTCTGGCCGTTCCCCGGGCAGGTCGTAAGTCTATAGCCCGCCTAGACTTACGCTTTCCCGCAAGTGTACCCTATGCGAACGTCGAAAGTTTACCAAAATGGTAGGGTATTTTTCCGCCGCGTTTTCCGGCCCGGGTTGCTTGGCATGCATTCGCCCCCCCTGCGCATGGAAAGGCCCCGGGTAGGTTTCCCCGCCCGGGGCCTTTCGCGTCTCGGCTATCCGCCCGCCCTATCGAAACCGCCGGATAGCATGGGCAACCGCCGCCCGTTCCGCCGTTCCGCGATCATATCCCCGGCCCCTGCGCCGTAGGTTTGCGAGGGCGGTTTGCCGATCAACCGCTGGCAGACTTTCCATCCGGCGGGCGGTTGCGCGGTTGCAAACTTCCCCGCCATCGTCAACCCACGCGGATAGCACCGGGGCCGGTTGCGGAGCGTAGCAAACTCGCGGGGCCGGTTTCCCCGGGTCAACTTCGCACGCCGGATACGATTGAACCCCAGCGCGTTTCCGTTCCATCCGCCATCGGCCATCGGTTATCGCGTATTCTTCCGCCCGATCCGTTGGTATGACGATATCCCCATCCAGAATAACCGGCGCAGTAAAACCGCCGGTTTCCCGTTCCCGCCATACCATTTCACCATTCCCCATAGGTTGATAGTTTCCGCCCTTTACGGGAACGGTGCTACCCGTTGGGATATCGTCCCCGTCGCCTTGCAACGCGGTTGTATCCTCATGCGAGAATCTGGACGCATGGGCAACCCTGCGCGGGTCGGGAGTTCTAGAATCCTGCGCCCGATTGAATAAAGGGTACATTCCCCAGCGCTCCGCGAGCATCGCCCTATCCATGGGGGCTGTCCAGAACGAACGCTCCGCCATTCGCAACGTGGAGAGAACCGCCCGGGCGGTTTCGCTCGCGGTTATACCCGCCCTCTTATAGTCGCGGGTCAGGAACCGATCTAAAAACGCTTCCCAAGCGGATTGTTCGGCCCCCTCGCGGATTTGTTTCCGGCTGTAACCGGCGGGGATATCCCCGGTCGATCCTACCCCAGCGCGGCGCGCCCGGGCCTTTACTAGCATTTCTAGGCTTTTCAGCCACCCCGGGTCAAAGAACATGGGCAACGGGTCAAACACTGTGCCCGGTTCCCGTTCCGGTGCTATCGGCCCTAGGACATGGTGGCGGGCGGTTCGCAACCGCAACCGCAACCGTTCCGCCCGCTCAGATGATGTTATGGTTCCCATTGTAGTATCCTCCGGTTATAGACTCGCGGGTATCCGCCCGCGTTCCATTCATTCTATACAATCGGTTTCCGGCTGTCAACCCCCGCAACTATTCCGCAACCCTTACAATACCGAAAGAATAGGAAACCGGGCGGGCGGGTTGCAAGGTTTCCGTATATAGGGCGTTCCAATCGGGAGCACTACCCGCGAGGGTAGCAAACCCGTCAACCGGCAGCGGAAACAAATCCGCCCGCCGGTTGCAAGGTTTCCGTATATACAACGCGGGAACCAAACCAAGCCCCATGCGGGAACCTATTAGGTTACGCGCATGCGGGCAGATCAGGAGGTGCGATGTCAAAGACTGATCACTCCCTAGTGATCATGGCAGCACTAGCCGAGCCACTAGCCAAACTGCGGGCAGCCGGGAATGTTTCCGTGCCGTCCGATGAGCTGGCGGTGCGTGCGGTCAAGGGTTGCTTGAACACTAGGACGGGCGGCTGGCGGGCTAGTAAGCCTGCTGACGATGCCGCCGGATTGCTGTGGACGCTGGTCAAGTTTCACCGCTCTGGGGGCAGTCTTTACGGCTGGCCGTGGTTTGCGGATGAGACTATGCGGGACCAGTTAGACACGCTGGCAGTTGTGCTGCTGGGCGGGTCGCGTGCGGCCAGTGAATGGCAGCGCGTTATGTCCTGACGGGATTCGATCCCGGGCAGTGGGCGGGGATTCCTGCTGCCCGGGTTCGGCTGCCGTTCGGTAGTCGGTTCTACAGGAGGTGCGTATGGTCAAACGATCACGCACCGCCCGTCCCTTGGGTGTCATTCTGCACCGAGGTCAGTCTGACTTTGACGGCAGTCCCTATGTGGTCATCATGCCACTGGGCAAGTCTTCAAACAAAAAGACTGGTTCGATGCTTCAGACCTATATCATTAGGTCACATGTCCACCCGGTACAGGCGGTGCGCTCAGGTGGTGACGTTGGCATCTGCAACGATTGCCCCATGCGTGGGCTGGTTGGCTTTCCCAAACGGCCAGACTACATCGATCAGAAAGCAGCGCGGAAGCGCAATAAAAAGCGTTTTCGGGCCTGTTATGTGAATGTCGGGCAGGGGCCTGCCATGGTGTACGGTGCGTTCAAGCGTGGCCGTTACGTGGACTATGTCCCTGCCCTGCATGATCAGTACATCCGGGGCCGTAAGGTGCGATTCGGCACATACGGTGAGCCGGTGCTGATTCCCTTGGAGATAGTGCAGCATCTGGCCAGCATCTCTGCTGGTTGGACGGGCTACACCCACCAGTGGTCCAACCTGCGATATGCGGCATACAAGCAGGTTCTCATGGCATCTGTCCATGGTCTTACGGGGCCGTGGTCATACGAACATGCCAAGTCTCTCGGCTGGCGTACCTTCCGCACCATGCGGGGTGGTGAGCCGTTGGCGAGCGAAGTGTTGTGTCCTGCTTCCAAGGAAGCCGGGCATCGGCTGTCCTGCCTCACCTGCAATCTGTGCGACGGTGCTGGCACGCGGCAGATCGGTTTGCAGTTAGTGGACGTTTACATTCCCGGGCATGGTGGCAAGGCGATTATGTCTGCCGTTGCCAACCTGCCAATCCTTCAAGCGTGAGGTGCGATGTGACTGATCAGCCCGAATGGGAGTGTATTGCCAACATTGGCGACATGAACCCGATTGACCATGGGGGCAAGTTCATCCTGGTCGATAAGACCGGACACTATGCCCCCGAGATGGAGGTGCTGGAGAAGGAATACAACCACCGGAACAGTTGGCGGGTGTGGCGGTTCATCATGGAGCCGCACACATACATCAACGGTGTGCTGTCAGACAATCCGTACCATCCCGACAAGCCGGTGTGGTACGCGGATGACATCACCGGTGTGGCTGAAGCATGCAGTGTGGAGCCAGCCGACCTGATCGCCAATCTCTGTTCGGCGGAAGCCCGGGAACGGGCGGAGGGTTACTACTGCCTGTTCACCTGCCTGTCTGCGGACAACTTTGATTCTTACCCCCTGGAACTGGACAGGGAAGAAGTGGAAGAGCGGTATGCGGAAGCCCCTTACAACGTGGAGGTGTGACATGTTGGCGATCACAAGCAAATACCACGGGCCGACCGATACCCGCGGCTCCACGGTGCGGGCCACGGCCATGGGCAAGTCGGCCACCGTGCCATATGACAGCGCGCTAGACAACGAGGCCAATCACCGGGCAGCTGTGGTAGCCCTGTGCGACAAATTCGGATGGGAGGCCGACCGATTTTTCGGCGGTGCTATGGACGATGGGCGATGGGCTTGGGTGCCCGTCTTTGTCTACGACTGGGAACAGCGACAAAAGGAGGACAGCAATGCGTGACACCCTGTATCTCGGTGCCTGCCCATACGGCGAGGATGGTGCCTCAGTTGGGCAGGATGGCTACATGCGACAAGCCCGCAAGGAATGCCGGGCCTACATCGGGCAACTCAAGCGGATGCTCGGTGAGCCGCCCGAGGATTGTTCCTTGGTCATTCGGTCAAACCCACATGATTTCGGAACCTACCTGTCGGTGGAGGCACAGTTCAACACCATGGCCGGGCAGGAGTATGCGTTGAGGTGTGACAACAAACAGCCCGAGCTGTGGGATGACCAGGCACGGGCGGAACTAGGACTGGGGGTGAGCGATGTGCCCAATGTGTAACTGCCAAGAGATGGCCTGGGCCGCACCCCTGGGGAATCTGTGGCATGCCTGCTGTAGGGCATGCGGCATGGTATACACGTTTACATGGGAGGTAGACGATGTGGGCTGTGAGGACACGGAAGTTGGTGCTGGCGACGTTTGCTGACCGCTGGGAGGCGGAAGAGTGGATGCGGACTTGGCGTTCCATCCATGGGCATCGGGTGTACCTATCAAGAACGGAGAACTGAGATGAGCTTTCGACCGATGGTTTCAACTGGCGGAGAGTTTGCTGGCAACGCCTTGCGGTTTGCCACCAGGGAAGAGGCCGAGTCTTCGGCCCGTGACCTGGCGATGCGGTGGACTTTGGTGGAACGCTTTCGGACAGACGAGTCCGACGATCCCGTGAACTGTGCATGGGATGCGAACCGTGGCAACGTACATCTGGAGGTGGTCAATGCCTGACAAAGTCTTCTTCATTCGACTGCGGAGTCTCAGCAATCTCGCCAGCGAGGTGCAGGAGATCAAGGCAGAGAATGCCCACCGGGCATTCCTCGCCTGCCCAGCAGCGGCTGCCAACTGGGGCCGAAACAATGGCAGTTCGTCTGTTGTCTGGCGGGTGGAAACCTTCTCCGGTGATGACATCGGGAACGGCAAGTGGGATGCGACACCGATCATTCCTCAAGAGGTGGCCAATGCCAACGATTGAACTGACCGACGAACAGGCCGAGGAGTTGAAAGATGTGCTGCAACGGGAGATCGATCACCTCTCCGCATTGGTTGGTGAATCGAATCATCCCGATGACATCATCGACCAGCACCGTAAGTCTGTTATGTCCGACATCCTTGAACTACTGGAGATTGCGTGATGCCATTCCCTGACGCCAAGTATCCATACGATCAGCGACTAGTGCGTTCTGCATCTCGTTTGCTAGAGGCATGCAAGCTGGCATTGGTAGCCGGCGACCAAGACTACGTTCGGTTCATCATAGCGGCGGCAATCGCCAAGGCAGAAGGAAAGGAGCGTGAGTGATGGCACATACACCAGGACCATGGGAGGCGAGGCCGAATGATGGGCAGATCATCCTCAACGGATCGAACTGCTACAACATCCAAGAGATATTCAACGATGTCGGCGGGTTTAATCCTGATGACATTCGGCTCATGGCCGCAGCCCCCGGCTTGCTGGCCGCACTCAAGTTGTGCGTGGAGCTGGAGACTAACTGCGACGGGCGAGTCATCTGTTTCTGCGATGACCCCGAGATCGCCAAGCATGGCAAGTGCTACATGTGCGTTGCGTGTGATGCGATTGCCAAAGCAGAAGGGAGGACCGATGATTAGTGCATCCATACCACGCATTGCCCAGGCGGCAGCCGTCATCACCGAGGTGGTGGGCGATAACTTTCAGTTTCAGTGGGAGACGCCTGGCGACCGGCAGTATGGCAGGGGTGCGATGATGCTCCTTATGCACCCGCCGGGCAGTGAGCTGCGTGCCTACTGCAACTACGACTGCCGCGAGTACGACAAGATCGACAAGCTGGCCGATGCCCTGTCGGCTATCGGCCTGATGGTTGAGGATTGCACGGGTGATTACTCCGGTGTCTATGAGGAATCTATCTAGCCCCAAGGAATAGGAGCGTGGTTCGCATGTGTACGGACTACAAGGACGTTGCCGCTGCAGCCGTGGCGGATGCGATGAGCGTGATCTATGAGGCGACTGAGCTAGACCCGGGCAGCATGGTGGCGGTCAAGCTGATCAACACCCTGTTCATGGAGACGATCATCGCCCTAGACGAGATGGACGATGACGATGAGTGGCCCGAAGACTACAATCCCGAGGCAAACTAGAATGATCACCGTGCAGCTGACGATTGCGGACCTCGCCTACCTGCGGGCCGCTGTTGAGAGGGACCTGGAAGATGCCCGAGACATCATCGCATTCGGTGATGATGAACACGCGGAGGCTGCGTATGCCTCTGCCGTGGAGGTGCTGAAGAAACTGCCCACTGAGGGGCAGGCGATACCTTTCTGAGGAGGGAGTGATGAGCGAACGAACGAGCCGCGGCTTGTCGGCCGACGCTGTTGTGGCTGTGCGCAAGCGGCGGCTAGGCACGCTGCCATTTGCCTTGGCTTTGCGGTGCTGCGATATCGGGGAAGCCCAAGACAGCGCGGGCAACGTGTACTTGACAACGTGGGGGCGGAATCTTTCCGACACCGATCAGAAGTGGTACGTCCGCGAGACTCGCTTCCACCCGATCTGGATGGGCGCTGACGATGGAAGCTGTGAATTGATCCTCGGCAGCCCTCGCAGCGGCGATGCGCTGGTCGGGTGGGTGAAGGACGGGCTGCGGCTTGGCGAAAACCCTGCGTGGGAGGAGGTGAAGTGATGGCTAAGACTGGTGACTTTGTGTACGTGGATCGCGATGTGTTTGTTGCCTCTCCCCAGAGAAGCGGCAGGCTTGTGAAGTGCGAGGTCTTGGAGGACAGCGGGCCGAGCCAGACCTACCTGACAAAGACTGATGGTAGCGGCTCACCGATGTACGTGTTCAACCGTGAACTGAAGGAGGGCAGCGATGGCTAAGAAGAAAGCTGAAGATGGCATTGTGATCTCGGGGTTTGGCATCCTGACGATCAGCGTAAGGCTGGAACTGCACGTTGATGAGGACATGTTCAATGTCCCTACCGTGCTGCAGCACAAAGTCCAGACGGTGATCCCTGATCCAGGCGTTGGCAAGTCCCACAATCCCGACCGCCTCATGTCTGCTGGCGAGGTGTTCGGTGCGGACATGGGCCGTGTGGCCCACCATTTCCGCGAGGCCCTGGCTGACCATGAGGACATGGCCAAGGGGTTTGCTCGCGAAATGCAGGACTGGGCGAAGGATCACGGGAGGAAGACAAGTGGCTAAGAAGAAACACCATCCGGACTACGAACCGGACATTGAGTGCGGGTCGCTGTACCTACAGAAGGAAGTCGCCGTGCAGATGATGCTGGCGATTGCCTACTCGCTCAAGCACAACGAGTCGATGGATGACCTGGATAAGCAGCGGCTGTGCGTGGCAGCCACTGTGATCAACGATGTGTTCGACCTTGGGGCAGGGGAGGTGAGTGATGGCTAAGAAGAAGGCAAGCAAGCAGCCAGTGGCTGCGGAGTACAAGTTCCTTGATGACGTTCGCGACAAGGTGCCGCACCTGCTAGAGCAGGCGGCGTCTTTGCTGCCGTTCGATGATGTGATCAGCGAGCAGTGGATCGATGTTGAGGAAGGGTGCTTTGGCGTTGGATTCGACCTAGACGGCAGGGTCTGCCCGTCCCGCGTGTACTCGCTGTACGGCGCACGCATCTATGCCGACCGAGTGGTCCTCTTCTCTGACATGCACACTCCAGCAGACGATACCTACCGCGAACAGTACGAAAGCGACATGCCCAGGCTGTGGTCCCTGCTGCGGCAGATTCCTCGCCCCGTGCATTCGTTTGGCGTTTGGACCGCAGCATTGAATGGAGGTGAGTGATGGGGTTCAATGTTGATCAGGCCAACGCGGCGAAGCAGCGGCGGAACGAATTGATGACAGCCACCGACAGGTACGCCAAGGCGCACCAGCGAGTGCATCGGTCGCCGCGACTGCGTAAGTATGCGAGCATCATCTTGGCAGACCTCGGCGGTCGCCATTGGGAGTGGGTTACCTACGCCCGGGTGAAGGAGATCGAAGCATGGGCACAGAAGATTAAGGAGGACAGCGATGAGTGACGATCACACCGAGGCTGCGATCTGGGCGGAGGGCACGCCTTACAAGGCTGACGAACTGCTGCATGGGTGGCGTGAGTGGCTGGAATACAACCGGGACGGCGCGGATTTGGCCTGGTGGTGCGAGAACATTATGCATATCCCTAGCACAAAGGAGGATCGCGATGGCGTTGTCTAAGAAGAAGGCCGACCGCAAGCTGCCGTGCATCGGCATCTGGTCGCTGATTGCAACATGCGAGCCTACTGCAGGCAACACGCTGGTTGGGCTGTGGCTTGACGATGACGGCGCACAGCGTATCGAATTCTTCTGTGCCTTCTATGTGGACAAGGACGGCGAAGGCGTTGACCCGGACGATCTGAATCCTGGCGACGAGTACAGCATCACCTACCGATCACGGCAGGGTGGCAACACTGCGTTCTGGGACGAGGAGATTGATCCGCCTGACTACTGGGCGGATTGCAGGCTATTGATCCCGGCATGGGGAGGAGACAAGTGATGGCTAAAGGTAACAAGGCAGATAGCGAGCGATTCATAAAGGTCATCTTCAGTGCGGCATCTATAGCCGACGCTGCCCGTGAGCTTGGCGTTTCTCGCCAGGCCGTGAGCGCCCGGCTGCAGAGATGGAAGGACTCCGGGGTGACCGGACTCCCGGAGTTTGACAAGAGTCTGGACACGGATTTGGTGCAAGAGATCGTCAACAAGCACCGCAACAAGAAGTAATCGCCTGCGTTGGGCGATGTAGTTGATGACACAGGGGGTATTGAATGAGCGATCAGCCGACGATGAGCAGCCTGTTTGGTGGAGAGAAAGATCGACCAGAACTCCCAGAGGACCTTCTTCAATGGGTCTTTCACCAAGACTTTATGGTTCAAGCCACAGGCAGGCCAATCAACACTCGGTATCTGTGCCAAGCGTTGCGTGACCTGAGAGCCGCCAGCTACGGGGTCAATGTCCATGAGGTTCGCCTTGCATGGCAGATGCTCTTGGATACAGCAGGCCCCCAGTTGACGGGCATGTTCATACGCGGCGGAGACTGGAAGCGGTTCGCTCCGCCCTGCGACAGCAAGACAGACACCCCTTCCAACGTGACGGTGTGGAAAGACTTCGACCACAGGGTGGTGGTTCGCAGACAGTTTGTTGGCGAGGTGCCGACAGACATTTCCTTTAGCGTGGAGAGCTTGTAATGGACAAGGATGTCCTGGTTGAGCTTGTGATTGTGGTGATCCGTGTCATTCTGGAGAACATACGATGAGCGAGATGGCTGACTTTTTCCTTGGTTCTTTGATAGTATTAGTTGTCCTATTCTTCTCGTCACTGAGGAGCTGATGCTATACCTATACGCCCGTGTGTCCACCGACAAGCAGGAGAACGGCCGCGAGGCCCAAGTCTCCAGGCTCCAGCAGTGGGTCGCTGACAAAGGCTTGTCGGTGGACGGTGTGTACCTGGACGAGGATGTGTCTGCGTTCTCTGTGTCACTGCCAGACCGACCGGCTGGCAAGCAGCTGTGGGATGTCCTCGCACCAGGCGATACGGTCCTGATGACCAAGATCGACCGCGGCTTCCGGCGCTGGGCCGATGCCGCAGTCACACACGCTAGGTGGAAAGACCTCGGTGTGTCGCTGCGGTTTACGGACATGGACTTCGACCTGTCCACGCCGCAGGGCGAGTTGTTCTTCTCGCAGATTGTGGCGTTCAGTCAGTACGAATCACGCATGCACGGGCAACGCAAGCGTGAGGTCTACGCCAACAAGCGGCAGAGCGGACTGCCCTACAACCAGCTGCGTCCGTTCGGCTGGCTGTCAGTGAAGGGTAAGTCTGGCCGGCTGGAATCCTGGCAGCCCTGCCTTGCGGAGCAGGAGCTTGGCCGGCGGGTTGTGGCGATGCGGAAGCAGGGGATGACCTGCTCTAAGATCGCCCTCGTCCTTTGCCATGAGGGACTGAGGAAGCCGGTGAGGAAGAAGGGTTCGTCCGGTTACTATCACGTGAACGATGTGTTCCTTCTGGAGCGTGCGGCGAAAGCCGGATATCCAAAGCTGCCGCGAGGTTTCTGGCTAGCTCCCGACTACGCACAGAAGCTAGACGCAATGAGATGTCATGGTCTTCCGCTATAGTCCTGAGCGTATGACCCGACTCAAACCTGTCGCTTGCCATCTGCTGGTGTTCTTCGGGCAGGTCTTGGATCGCCAGCCCTAGGTAGTCAGGGTTCTCTAGCAGGGGCAGCATGTCTTCTGCTTCCTGCAGGCTGATCTTCCAATCGCCGGGCTGGCGGGTCACCTTCTTGATCGACTTGTACATGCTGTTCATTATCGCACGGGCGAAGTATGCCTTGGGGTAAGGCAGTCGCTTCTTGTCGTACGTGCGGGCTGCCTTGGTGAGGGCGAGGAACCCTTCCCCTTCCAGGTCTGGGAGCAGCACTGACTTCTGCCACGGCGGGCGGTTCTGAACGAAGAACCTTGCCAGCATCTTGGCAAGGGGAACGTACTCAGCCGCTAACTCTTGACGCTTCTTTGAGAGTCGCAATCTCTTTTGCATGTTCATCCAGTCGGTGCTCATGCTCAAGCAACGCTCGTCGGAGTTCTTCCACAATCTCTGGAAGAGCCTCCACGCTGCTGGCAATCACAGCCACCTTGGCATGGATTGAGAAAGCCCATGGAGCAACCGCACAAGCGGCCGTCAGGGCGAGCATCCATACCTCAACATCAATCGTCATGCGCAACCTCCCTCACCATCTTGACTAGCATGATCCCCGCATAGGGGTGAAGCTGCCCTTCCTCAACGTGCAACTTGACCATGCCTACACATTCTTCGGTTCGCTCGGGGAAGTAGGAGTAGATGTGAGTCTCTCCATTGAGCTTGGCGATGACACGGTTAAGGCGTCGAAAGCCTGGCCTCGGATCGTCTGCATATCCTTCCGATTCATAATCCATTTCGCTATCCAGTTGCTCACCAGTGAAATGAGTACGGGCAACACAAACAAGATGAAGAATGACCCGCACTCAGGGTGCATCCGCAGGTATGTCTCCTTCATCCTGCGCCGGTAGGTGCGCATGGAGATCGCACCATCAGGGACTACAAGCAGGCCGACAAGGGCGACTTCCCTGGAGTGGGCACTGATTCCCCGTGCGCCTGATTCGTACAGGCAGAGGTCTGCTACTTCCGTGGCTTGCAGTCTTTGCACTCCGGAAGAAGGACAGACTTGGCCTTGCACTTGCACCCGGGCGGGCAGGCACAGTCGGTCACATGCCCGTCGCCGTGGATAATCTTGCCGTTCTTGCATAGGCCGCAGCACTTCTCTGGCACAGCAACTGCTTTGGTGTGCAGGGTGTACGAAGCGTTGACTGCAACGGCCGCGGAATAATCCGGGGCCGCAAGTCCCAAGAGAATCAGCAGAGTCTTAACCATGGTTCAGTAGCCCTATGGTTCCGTAGTCGGGGAGACGCTGCGGCGGGAACCCGTCAACTGACCCATACGCATAGCAGTCCCCGCCCGCCACGCATACAGCCCAGTCATCCGCCTTTGTGACAATCATTCCAGGCACCCAGGCGGGGTAGTCGGACGGCCATTCCTTCGGCGGCTGATTCCATTTGCCCCAGCTATTCTGGATAAAGAACACATCGAACGGCCAGTGCTTCCTTGTGAAGTCCATGCCAACCGTCGCCATTGAATGCGACCATCCGCCCGATGTTCTCGGGTGAATGTTCTGGCTGTTCGGCGCCGCGGCCCATGATGCAAACTGACCAGACGCCAAGCAGTATCCGTTCGCGAGCGCGTCCCTGGCATCGCTTACATGCGCCACCTGCCGGATGATTCCTACACGGTGCGCGCGGCACAATTCCTTGACGTTCTCGGGCACGCCAGTCGATCCCCAGCCTGTGCCTATGCGACTTGTATATTTAGATAGATCGACAACGCCTTCATACTTCTTCCTGATGAGGAAGCCGACCTCGTTCTCAAACATTGCCGCAACCGCTGGCGACATGCCCTGTCCAGAGTGGCCGCGGCACCCGTACGTAGGCTCTGTGGCACCGCGAGAGACGAAGCCCTCTGGCTTCTTGGCTATTGCTATTTGCACTGCGCGTGAACCGTCTCTGGCATTGCGGGCCGCGTGGCTGGAACAGTCCCCGGTGTCTTGGACTTCAGTGAACGACAGCGGGTCAAGTGCCTGCACGTACGGCCACAGCAATGCCCTCTTGCCCTCTCCACTCCCGGCCATGTTTGGCTCAGAATAGATCGGTTGTTTCATGGAGTCTAGGAAGAGTGCGCGGTCACGCGGGCTGTCGATGTAGCCAGTCAGGCCGTCGCTTTCATACGCCTGCAGCATGCCAAGTGGAGTTCCGTTGTCAGCCACGCCTCACCTCCATGCGCCGGTTGCGGAGATACGATATTCCAGCAGACAAAATGCCTGGGTTATCCCTGGCACCGCCAAGCATGCGATTGCACCCGCCGCAAAGCGTGCCCCTCACTGCGCCAGTTGTATGGCAATGATCAATGTTCTTTTTGGATGGCGAAGAAAACCCATCTCCGCAGATTTCGCATTGGCTAACTGCGCATTGTTTCTTGCACTCATCGAACGACAGCTTGTATATGCTGGACCTGTTGCGAATGCTGGCACAGTCTCGGCATTCTTTTCTCAGGCCACCGACTCTTTTTTTGTCTCGCGGAAATTGAGATGCCGGCTTCAATTCACCGCAGTCACAACAAGTCTTCTCGGTTAGCGTGACGGGATGGGACGCAAGTCTCTTTCTGGCAGCGTTGCATTCCTTGCACTCATGCTGCAGCCCTGACGCCCGGTGCTTGGCCCTGTTAAAGCAGTCGGCCGGCAAGGTTTTCTTGCAAGAGAAACATTCCTGCCCCGCGACAGTGACGGGAATGTTTAGGCTCTTTGCCTTGAAGTTCCTGCAGTCCTTGCATGAAGGCTGATAGCCATTCCTGCATGGGCTAAATGCGTCCAGCGGTTTGATCTCTTTGCACACAGTGCAAGACTTCTCACTCACACTGACGCTCCACTGCGGTCATTCCGGCGGCGATCTTCGCTGCCAAGTCTCGGTCGATGGGGAGGTTGTCCAGCGAGTAATACTCGGAGAGAACCTTGTCCACAGCCACATCAAGGCCGGGGTATTTCTTGGGTAGGTCGGTTCCACCCGCGGCCAGCCGCAGCGCATCGGCATAGATGCTGCGCCAGGCTGCCGTGGTAGTGATCAGCTGGCCCTGGTCCCTGCTGATGACATCAGCCAGCGCACCATAGATGCTGGCGAGTTTCGCCCGGTCGGAGGAGGAGGCCGACTGGAGGGCGACAGCGACGGGACCCGTGGCGGCTGGCCGCGGGGAACTGACAAACGACGCTGCAACCAACGCGGCTGCAAGCGCGAGCGGGATTAGCCGAGTAGGGCTTTGAGCAGTTGGCTGCATGCTTCCACCACCTGGGGGTTGTTGGATGATTCCTTGATAGCCATCACTGCTTCAATGCTCTGCATGGTGTTGGTTCGCTTCGGCAACTTCACGTTGGGAAGAACGAACTGCACCACAAGAACGATGGCCAGGATGGAGAGGGCGATGATCTGAAAGGGCGTCATAGAATCTTGGCTCCAGGAATGAAGATGGTTACTCCGCCTACCGACTGGGCCACGGAGTAGTTGATTAGGTTGTGCGGGTCCAGCAGGCCCCAGCCGTAGATGCTGTCCCTGCCAGTGTCACCAGCGTCCTTGCATGTCTGACTCAGGGCATGCAGTACGGCAGGCTGGTCGATCTTCTTGCCGTCCTTCTTGGCGGCTGACACGTACAGGGCAAGAGTCCCTGCGACGAACGGCGCAGCCATGCTTGTGCCTGACACCGTGGCATAGCCGTCGTTCAGCCAGGTGGATGTGATGTCGCAGCCCGGCGCCGCAACCACAATCTCCTTGCCGCGTGACGAGAACTCACACGCCGCCCCCGTGCGATCTACCGCACCGACACCAACCGTTTCCGGGAACGCGGCCGGGTAGTTAACCTTGCCGCCGTCATTCCCTGCTGCGCAGACAACGATCACCCCCTCTCGGCAAGCCAGCTTGATGGCCTCATGGAGCCTGCTGTCAGGCGTTGGCGAACCCAGCGACATGCAAGCAATGTCGCAACGCTGTTCCGCTGCATGGAGCACAGCCTTGGCTACTGCCTCGTTGCTGCCCATGCCGCTATGGCCAAGGACCTTGAGCGAGAGGAGCTTGGCTTCTGGTGCGATGCCTTTAGCCAAACCCCTGCGGGCGCCGATGATCCCCGCCACATGCGTCCCGTGACCGACCGTATCCTCAAACGATGTGTCGCTTGAGAAATTCCGGTAGTCCACCACTGCATCGACCAAGGCGGAATGCTTGGAGATGCCGGTGTCAATCACTGCCACTGTAACACCGTCGCCTTTGGTTTGTTTCCAAAGGCTCGGGATGCCGTAGGACTCCACCCCCCAGTCCACACCGTCCTTGTCGGACAACGGGATGTTGCCAAACTCAACACGGTAGGGCGGGAGGTGGACGTAATCACTCATCGGGCGAGAGCGTCTCAAGTGCCAGGAGAATCAGCCGCAGGATCGGGATGAGGCTGGTCAGGACGAAGTTCCAGTCCAAGCCAAGCGCGGAATACTCTGCACCCAGGGCGAAGGCACCGACTTCATGGTCCTCGTCCCAGTCATAAGCCTGCAGGGAACGCAGCTCCGACTCTGACAGGACTGGCATGATCAACCGGGCGACCTTGTCTACGATCTCCCACTTGGCAAGGACAGGCAGGTCCTTGTTGTATGCCTTGACTACATCCAGCACCTTGGTGAGAAGGTCACGGTGAGCCAGAAGCCACTGAAGAATCTTGAGATTCATGTTCCACCTCATGGTCCAAACAGGCAACCGCCACAACAGCGTGGCCGGCGATGTCCATCAATGTCTCTCTAATGTCTATTGTCCGCAGTGATCCTCGGAGCCTGCGGCACTTCTCCCCGATTCTGGCAACCTGATATTTCCACGGGGTAATGCCGTCTTCCGCGACGCCGAGGGCGTTTTCCAAAGGGCTTTGCTTGCACCCGTAGTACCCACGCTTCCTGGTCAGCAACCTCCAGAGCAGGATGCAGATTCCCCAGTAGGGATCGTCCCGCAATAGGCCGGTCAGTTCACCAAGTAACTTCTCTTGCCGCTCGCTGGATTCGTCCGTACTCGCTCCAGAAGCTGGGGTGATGGTGGGGGTCTTCATCGTTGTCTTCCATGTCCAGTAGGTAGTTACATCTTGCATGTGCCCATTCCTCCACAAACGAGTCGATCAGGGTTTCTTTATCCTGGGTATTCAGCAGGGCGATGATTCCTCGTTCGTCCTCGCCGTTGAACAGCCAGTAGCCCAGCATCCCGTCCATCCGATTGGCCGGGCGCAGGTACACTCTGACCGGAAACAGGAGAGGGAATCTCCGGTCGGCCCACAACTTCAGCCGTCGCAGCAATCTCTTGCGCCAGTCTGGGGCCATCTTCCAGCCTCACAATAAGCAGCCAGTCCCTACCGTTCCGGCGGTGAAGGACAACAGGGACTTTGTCCCCGGCATCCCGCACGGCCTGATCCATCCACACATAGGGATTGCCTGCTTCGACCCGCTTCACTTCCAGATGCAGGTTTTCATAGGAGGAAATGACATCGGGCGAGTCGGTCCCGCCAGCAAACTGCTGGCCACGCCTGGCCTGGCCACCGAAGACTCGCACCCATTCACGGGCCATCTCCCGTTCGGCCCTGGCCCCCTTGGCCCGGCTGTTCACTTGTCACCCCGCTTCCAAGACACGGTGATGAAGGTCCCGATGAACGCACCCGTGGCCAGAGGGAATAGGTACAGGATGTTCTTGGAATAAGAGACAACCCCAAAGGCTAGGAGGGAGTAGAGGACCGATGACACAATAGCTGATCGCCACGGGTCACGCTTCTCCACGCAGATGATGTAGTAGGCGTACAGCATGTCCACAACTATGTAGACCAAGAGGATCATCGCGGCGGTGGCGTAAGAAAAGTCGCCCATTATTTCCTATGCCCACTGGCTGCAAGACTGGACTGTTTCCACTTTGCATGCTGATGCTGGGCGTGACGGGCCTCAACCTCCATGAGGTATGGGAACTGCTCCACTATGAGCTTCACCACCTCGGGAGAGCGCTTCTTATCCAGGACCCGCACGTTCTGTCCGATCCATGAGGCGACCGGATTGCCTAGCTGGCGATCCCGCCCCTCAGTCTCGGACTCCCACCACCAACTGATGGTGTAACTGTTCGTCTTTGTCTGATCACCCGCCAGCATCTTCGACCTCCGTTGAAGAGAGGAGAACTCCCAGCATTTCCAGGATGTGGTGCGGCCTTGGCTTGGCTGCCCCAACGCTCAGGAGGTAGGCAGTCAGGGTTTCGCCCGTCTGGATGTCTGCCAGGTCGCCCATGAGCCGGCCGTACTCGTCTCGCATGTGATCGTAGGTAACGAGCTTCAGCCGGTCGGCATCGGAATGTAATTCACACCAGTCGATGATGTGTTCCTTGGCATCATCAAGACACCAAATGCCACAGGGAACCATGTAGAGGGTGACTCGGGTTTGCGACAGCGGGCACCAGGCCCGCAGCTGCAGGGTGTCATGCCGGATGACGCGGAGTACGTGTGCTATGGGCTGCGACTCGTCCATGATCCCGTGTTACGTTCCCGTTCCTTGAGGTAGTAATCCGGCAGAGGCTCGGGGTCATAGCCCAGATGCTTCTTATGTCTTAGCGAGGCGAGGTATTCCGGATCGTAGTTATCCGGATCACACTCCTGCTTGACACCTAATAGTATACGGTTGTCCAGATCGGCATGCAACTTGTTTCCACTGTGCAGCGTGTGATGGTCACGGTCGCAGAGCCGAAGGTAGTTCCTGATGTCATGCTTGCGACCTGCGCCACCAACGATGTGGTGAACCTCAAGCCGGCGGCGACCATCAGACTCGGGCCACCAGCACACTGAGCAACAGCGATGCTCGGCCACCCATTCCAGCAGGGCGGAGCGTTCAACAGCGTTCAACGACAGCCTCCGCTACTTGGCGCAGGGCCGACTGGAAGTCATCTTCTAAGATGTCGTTCTTGGCCTGGTTGATTATCCAAAGAACAACTCGGCAGTTGTCTGGCGTGTAACCCTTGCTGCTGTCGATGCGATCAATTGACGGCATGAATGGATGTCGCCTGACGTTAAGAACAAAAACAATTCCTGTGACCTCGCACGTGCAGGCCAGTAATTTCTGCCGAAACCACTCAAGCGCAAGCCCAAACTCTAGCGATCTATGCTTCGCCCGGCTTTTGCATTGCTGAAACATTGCTGCAGCCAAGTCCCGATCTTTCCACGCTCCGCGCGTTCTTCTTCTGCGAGCTTTATTTTTTTCATCCTTCTGATATTCGGAGTCACAGCGCCTGCAACTGCCCTGTAGACCGTCAGCCTTACTGTTGTTCCTGTTAAAGTCCGAGCGGGGTCTTTCCCGCCCTTGACACAATGGCCCGTTGCAAACCTTGGTTGCCTCGGCGTACATGCTCCTTCACGCTTCCACCTCCGTGGGTTGGGCGGGAGTGTACAGGCGATCACGCCCCAGTCAAACGTAGACCGTGCAGAGGCGCAGTTGACTCCCAGCAAAAATGCCGGAAGTCAATCGCTTAGACCGCGCTTTCGGCGGCAGCGACTGGATGCTGATTGTTTAACGCCGTTGTATCCATTTCTCCCAGACACGGCGCTTGCGGTTGGCTGTAGCCCGGGGCAGGCGGAGTCACCAGTTCCCACCCCTCAGTCGCAAGAGTTCGGATGGATTGCCTTGCGGGCGGGTCACATCCGTGTTGCCCCCTCTTGTCGCATCCCATACGGGACCAGTTGGCGGGGGGCCGATCTGCAGGCCAGGTGCCCATCCGTGGGCTATGTAAGGGCGGCAGTCTACCTGAGACTGTCCTTATGTCCAGTGTCTTCTAAGGCCCCTGGCGTGCGTTCTACGGGGCGTTTGGGTTCCGGGATACCGTACATGGCGTTCCCGGCTATTCGGATTTCTGAGGCGTCTACGTGCGTCACGCGGCCATCCCCAGTCAAATGTACAACCCAGACGGTGTTAATGTGGGGGCCGTAGTCAATGACGAGCAGGGCGATCCCGTCCCCGAGAGGGCAGGTAACCCAGATCGGCGGGTCCAGCTGGCAGATAGTCACTCGGCCAGCCTCCAGGCTTCCTCGGCGTCGAACACGTTCGGCGCCCGCTCCCCGGCCAAGGACATGTCCACCACCCCCGGGTAGTGACGCATGAGCCTGCGGGCCTCCTCGCGTACGTGGCGGGGAACTCTCTTAAAACCATCCGGCAGGGCGGGGTTCATCAGCCGCAGGAGAAAGTCCCTGGTGCTAAGGACTGATCGGGTTCGCTGGCTTGGAAGAGTCATTTGGTTCTCTCCAGCAGTGAGCGGAGCGTGGCGGCACTTGCGTAACTCTTCGCGTCAATGAAGTCTGCAGCCGCCTCAATCGCCTGCCGCTCCTCGTCGGTGAGCGTGGGCGGAGTCAGGGAACAGTACTGAGTTGTAGTGCCGACAACGTACGGACACGGGGCCTTACGCAGCCGCTCAATCTCGTCAGCAGCCTCATCCATGAGGTCGGAAGCCGAGACTGAATCGACTGCGTGAACCCAGCGTCGGAGCCGGGTGACGATGTCTGTCATTTCATTCGCTCCAGAAGGCCGCTCAAAGTCAATCCTGTCTGGGTGCCAATGTAGAACTCGCTCGCCTCAGTGAGGGCACGCCGCTCCTTGTCAGTCAGGTGCTTGCCGTCGATGCACAACGCCTGCATTTTCTGGTAACCCTCTATCAGGGCACTCATCTGTTTGCTGTCCTCTTCCCTTTGCCGGCGGAGGTCGGCAATCTCCTGCGCTCCTTCCAGCAGCAGCTCGGCCGGTTCTTCCCGTGGACGCTTGGCTGCCCACATGGACATGCGGTCTTCAATCTTCATGGTTGCTCAAGATGATGAGGAGGATGACTATGATCAGGAGGAACATGGTGAACGTGCCTTCGCCTATGGTGTCGATGAACGTCAGCATGATCCCCACGCATTAATGACCTTGGCCTGGAGGCTTGCGATCTCGGCCTCCAAAGTCTGGATGCGTCTTCGCAACGTAGCGTTCTCGTTCTTCAATCGCTCCACCTCCTGAGAGGAATAGTCCTGCGTCTCCATCGACAAGGTCCAGATAGTGATGTGGGTATAGGAGGTCTGTGAGTTGGCTGGCTGGTCGGAGGAACTTCTTCGGGGCAACGAGGGTCGGAACGTCATGCCCTCGCCCTCGGTCGAAGACAGTCTGTTCCTTCCAACTGTTGTCCCGATCAAGGGGAGTGAGCCACACCCACTCTCCTGTTGGCCGGGAGATGTAGATGTAGGCGAGGTGCTGCAGTCGCTCGCGTCCAAGTCCTCGCATGTCATCAACAAAGACGGTGTCATATGGGTAATCCTCCGGGGAAGTGAAAGTTAGGGACCGCTCCTTGATCTCCAAGCTGAACAAGCCCAGTGCATCGGGCGTCTCAACGTGGTCCTTGTTCTTGTTGTGAACCTTTACAACGATCTTCTTGCCGTGGGCCGCTGACCTGCCTGCCTCGCGAACAGACTCAACCCAGTTACGCTCGGCTCTGTGCCCGCCCTCAAGCGCACTCTTGAACGAACGCATTGAGTTCTCTCCGGTGTGACGGGAGCCGGGACCGATACGTGCCGGCGACACGCAGGGCTTCGGCTTGCTCAAGGATTTCCGTGGGAGTCGGATCGCCAGGCTGAAGCCCATCGTCCAAGTACTCAAGGTCCCAGCGGATCGGCTCGGCCTCGCGGAGTTCGACCGCACGCTCGCGGACCAGATAGGCCCAGCGAGGAGAGCGGCCAAAGATTTCAGCGATGTCCCGGTTGTCCAGCCCGCAGTCACGCATCACCACCAGGGCGAGTCGCTCAGGGCTTGGCTTGGCAGGCAAGCTCCTTAGCAGACGGACGGCCCCCTTGGTCTGCTGGATGTCCAGCCCCAAGCTCTCCGCCACTGCGGTCGCTGACTCCTGATTGATCAGCACTCGGCGGTGCAGCTCGTCTGCGAAAGCCAAAGCATGCCGCAATCGAATCTCGCCATCGTTTCCAAAAACCATCTCTCTTCTCCTCCTTGAGAAACTCGGTAGGGAACACATGCTCAACATCGAACTGATTCAGAATCGCATCGACCGTCTCATCCAAGAGAAAGTCAGGACGCTTGGGGGATTCCATGTCGCCTCTCCCACTCCCTACAGAACAGACCCTTCACCCATCCGCTGATGCTCGGTGCATCACATGCCCATCGGATGTAGTGATCTGGAAGCTGGCTCATCTTCAGCCCGCCGTACTTGCCCCGGAGAGGGTTCGTATACGTGCCGACCGGCCTCTTGCCCTTCCATGTAATGTCGATCTCTTGGCTGGCCACCCGGCCAAAGCCCCGGCCTTGCGTGTTCTTCCGCATGGCTTCGATGGCCTTGGCGGATGCGATCCGCTCGGCCTCCTTGGCGGCGATGTCAGCCATCTCCTCGGCAGTCAGTGGCTTCTTGGATTCAGCAGCCGCCTTCTTGACTACCTTCTTCACTTCCTCGTCGGCGGCAGGGCAGAACATGTCCACGCTGGTGACGAGCGAGTGGTCGATGCTGCCCGTGGTGCAGTCCACTATCTTGAAGTGCTTCTTCGCACTTGCGGAGACGGCAGCTCGTCGGCTATCTGGCGTACTGCCCTCAAAATCAACAACGCCCGGTAGCGGACGAGTGGCTCGTCCCACGCACTGCAGCCAGAAGGACCTTGAGCGGGTGGGCCTTCCCAGAATAAGGGTTGCTGTAGGGGGGTAATCGAAGCCAACGGCAACGACTTGGCAGTTGCACAGGACCTTGGCCTCGCCTGACTTAAACGCTCGGAGTGCCTCACGCCTCTCCTCCTCGGGCTGTGTGCCGTACACGTACACGGCAGGGATGCCGTAGTTGTTGTTGAGGTAGTGGGCCGCAGCCTTCGATGACGAGACAGATGCCGTGAAGAGGACGGTCTGGCCCTCCATCTCCTCCGCCGTGATCAGGCACAGGCGTTGGATGTTGGATTCCTTATTCAACTCGGCCTGTAGGGCCTGCTGCTGGAAGTCACCGCCAACGATCTTGATGCCTGACAGGTCCAAGGATTCCACCCGTGCTAGTTTGCAGACGGGGGAAACAGCCCACCCGTATTCGATGGCCCACCGCAGGTCGTATCCGCCGACGAGTTCTTCGTAGAATTGCATGCTTCACTCCTGAGCATTGGCTTGCCGTCCATCCGAAATGGCGTGGCTGTAAAGCCAGCGACCATTGCCCCCTTCGATTGGAAATGCGTGAGCATCTCCACCACCGCCTCACTGCACATCATGTGTGCTTCATCAACGATCACCAGTTGGAAATCATCGAACCTCTCGTAACGCTTCTGCCCGCCCCTCCGGGAAAGCAGCGTTTGCTTCGATGCCACCACCACCTTGGGCGAGAACCAGTCATCGGCACCCGCCCTGTACTCAGCCATCTCAATGTCAGGGTCTTCCCCGAGGATGTCCCTGACCTTGTCCACTGCCTGCCACAGAAGTTCCTTGAGCGGGACGATGATGAGCGTGCGGCCCGGGATTCGATTGGCCAGGCTGCAGAACACCACCGTCTTCCCCGCTCCCGTGAACATGGGGTTGAGCGTGGACTTCACTCCGCGTTCCATCGCGGCGATGTTGTCGCCCACCACTTGCTCTTGATAGTCACGTAGTTGCATGTCTCATTCCTTTGAGAAGACCTGGGGGCTGGGCGGAGGGTTCCCAGCCCCCAGGCGGCGCGCACTTTCTTCCTTCAAATCACCTAAAGTCCGAGAACGATTCCTCCAAGGCCGGCTCTTCACGGCGCTTCCCGCCGCAGAGCTGCACCTTCATCACCTTGATGATCTTCTTCGACTTCTTCTCGCCGTCCTTCTCCCAAGACTGCGTCTGAATCTCACCTTCCACCAGCACCTGAGTGCCGCGGACGAGGTACTCAACGACGCCACCGGGCTTCCACATCTCGCAGTCGAAGTACTCAACCGAGTCCTTGTAGCCATTGACCGCGAGGCTGAACTTCGCAACCTCGTTCTCGCCGGCCATGCGACTCTCGGCATCCTTGGTCAGATTGCCGAGACAGATGAAACGCTGGTAACCGCTCATGCTTGAACCTCCCAGACCTTCTTGAATTCGGCCTCAACCCTGTGGAACACTTCCGCAGGGACGGCCTTCTCCTTCGCACGGAGACGCACCATGTCTAGATGCTTCTTCGCGTGATCCTTACTCTCGGCCTCGTTGATCGCCTTGATCGCACCCTGCTGGTAGGCAAGGCTCTTGGCGTCCACCTTCGGCTCTGACTTCTTCTGCGGCTGCTGCTCACCAAGGCTGTTGCCGTCATCGTCAGCCTCGCCACTGAACCCGCCGCACAGAGCCATCAGTAGCGTCCGCTTGGCGTAGGTCATCGCCGCCCCAAAGGACTGCATGTCGGTCTTTCCCATGAACAAAGGGGCGGCACCGCTGATCCACTGGCCTGACGAATGACGCAGGGTTCCAACGACGAGCCACTGACCACCAACAAGGCCGGGTCGGAAGTCAGGGAGACTCAGCCCGTTCTTGGTGAGCGGCCCGCGGAGCGAGTCGCAGCACTGTGCATATGAAGCAAACTTGCTTTTGAAGTGCGGGTTCGCACTGTCATAGGCAACGATGGGATACTCGGCCTGGGCCTTGGCAAGAGCCTTGGTCAACTCCGATGTCTCGGGCGAACAACTCGGCCCGAGGATGTTGTTGTCGTAATTCATACCTCTACGTACTCCTCTTCCTTCTTTGCCCACGCCGGGACAACGAGTTCCGTGATCTCGTTTGCGTCAGCGGGCATATACATGCCCGTGGAGCGGCGTAGACGAACCTCCTCCATGGTGTTGAGCATCCGGCGCCCGGCTGCCTCAACAAGTTCAACTGGCAGATAGAAGACCTTGCAGCCGTAGGGCGGCATGGTCTGCACAAAAACGAATGGCATGCGGAAGTGCGGCAGGCCGATGGCCTTGGCAGACTCCACGTACAGCCACTCCTGCTCGTAGTAGCCGTAGTCCCTCGCACTGAAGAAGAGCTTCTCCCATGGCTGGGATGTGGTCTTGAGGTCCCACCACAACTCTGGGCAGCATGCGTCCGGGCGGGTCTTGAGCGGATGGCCGTCTATCTCAAAGAACACTGAGACTTGCGTCTCGGTGGTCCGCTTCATCAGGTCATAGGCAGCGTCGTTGCCCAGCATTGAGCCGTGCATCTGCTTGTAGGCCCACAACTGATCAGGCGTGCAGATGATGGCCGTCTGCTGGGCAGCCCACTCCCTGTAGGCATTGGTCGTTCGGGAGCCACCCTTCCCAAGCACATCGTCCGGGGGGGTGACCACCATGTCCTCAAACCGCTTGCCGCCGAGGATGCCGGTGATGATCTCGTCAAACTCAGACCCCTTGGAGGTCCCTGAGTTGCCACCGAAAAACGTCTTGCCCTGCTCCAGCCACAGCTGCACCTCGCCGCCGTGCTTGGCGACCGTGTGCAGGAAGGACCGTGAGTCGAAGTCCGACTCCATCCGGTACGCCTGATTGCTCATGCCGATCACCTTGGTCGGCAGTTCTTTGATAGTGGTCATCCGTACACCTCCAGAAAATGAAAGCCCCATCCGTGGGGCAGGGTCGATCCTTCAATCCCCGTCCTTGGGGCAGAACTCCTTGATCGCTTCGCCCAGATGTCCAAGCACCAGCAAGGTGCAGACGAGGCCCAATCGGTTGAGCCAGAGGGCAGTGGTCAGGGCGGCGAGAAACGCCAGCCGTAGGATTCGGTGATCCCGAAGGACGCACCAAACTAGGGCACTCCGGAGAGTGCTATAGACAATTGAGCTAGGGGTGCCTGTAAACATGTTCGGATTATACGAACTTTGCAGGGGGGTATGAAATGCCTCGGACTTCGGGAAAAACACTCGCCACCATCGGGGGGCTTTCCCATGCTGCTTTACCACTTCGCACTTGACTACGCTATGAAGTCCGGGGCTTCCGCCGGGTACGCGGAGCAGCTTCGCGTCCTGACCAAAAGACTGCCGTGGCAGGTCAGCGAACTGACCATTAGCAACATCGACGGCTACCTGACTCAGGCTCTCCATATCCTCGCTCCTCAGACTGTCCAGAACCACAGGAGGATGTTGATCACCCTCCGCCGTGCTGCCCTCCGAGGCAACCTGCTGGTGGACGATTGTACAGGCGAGGTTCGCCGTGTCAAGTGCCCTCGTCCGTTGCCCCGTGCGTGGAGCCATGAGGAGATACGAAGATTGATACAAGCTGCCGGGGAAATGCCGGGTGGCACCCAGAAATGTAGATGGAAGATTCTGCTTCCAGCTTGGATTCTGGTGGCCTACAGCAGCGGTCTTCGGCTCGGAGATATGCTGACGCTGCGACATGATTCCATCCGTGGAGCCAGAGTTGCGTTGGTGATGGCCAAGACAGCCCGCCCGCATGTAGTCATGCTGGACAGCGCCGCCCTCCAGGCCATCGCATCCCTCCCAATCTCAGGCCCCCTTATCTTCGGGGGTCTGGTTGGGCGGTGCGTACTTATACGGGCGTTCAGGAGACTTGTCAAGCGGGCCGGAATGGCCGGGTCAGGGCGGTTTCTTCGCCGCTCGTCCGCGACCTATGCTGCCATAGCCGGGATGAACCCCTCGGACCACCTCGGGCACCTCACCCCCGGACTCGCACAGCGGTGCTATGTCGATCCGGTCTTGGTGGCAGAGTTGAAGAACCCAGTGCCGTCAGTCGCGCTAGCCGTTGATCCCTAGCATCTGCATCGGGTCCATGACGAGTTGCTGCTTCTTCTTCTCGCGGGCACGCTTGGCTGCCTCGGACTGGATGATCTTGTAGAGGAGGTACATGTCCTGCTGTTCCTTCGGCATGTTCATCAGAACATCTTCGGGGACGGCAATGTTCTCAAACGTCCTGACCCCTGGCGTTGTCTCCAGGATGCTGTTAAGCATGTCTCTCGCCGCCAGTCTCTTGGCTCGGTCGGAGTCAACGTCGGTGAGCTTGGCTCCAGCGAGGAGATTGAACGCCGCCTTCTGCAGGGCCTGTCCGCTTGTCATTCGATCATCGGTCGCCTGGCGATACAGGCCGAGGCCGCGGGCACCAAACGGGACAAAGTTTGTGACGAGCTGTTCCAGTGGTCTGCCTATCGGGCCAAGGTCCTGCTCAAGCACCGAGTACAAGTCGGACATCTGCCGGCCGCTGTACAGCTGACGGTTGGTGATGTACTCCAATGGCGCTTTGAGAAGTGGATTGGTCTGCCCAAGGATGTTGGAGCCAGTCTTGCGGATGGTGTCAGCAAGAGTTGAAGACGCATCCGCGCCCACCCCTTGCGTGTAAGTCTGGAACAGGCTCTCCCATGGCAGGTCGATGTTGTTGAGATAACGCTTGAGTTCTGGGTTGCCAGACCCACCAAGGATTCCTGGCAGGTCGGCGGGCAGCGGGATTGCCGCAGACTGCCGTAGATGCTCAGGGACGAAGTTGTCTTGCGACGGCTCTGATCCGCGGTTGACGGCACGGATGAGCTGGTTCTGCAATCCGCCCGGTCGCTCAACGACGTTGGTCGCGATACTCGGGATGATGCCCTTCTGAAAACTGTAGAACGGGATTAGCCGTTTTAATCCCTTCTCAAAGCCCGTAAACGCTTGGGGCCGGTAGTCCACGTTTGAGAGGAACGACACATCCGCGGCCCGCCGCGGGTCCACTCCCTTCCTAATTTGGTTGAGGAACATGCCGCCTCGCAGCGAGTCCTCCACCCGCTGGCCCACAGCATCGTTGAGGACAAGCAGCGGATTAGTGTTCTCGCGCATCGGGTTCTGCGTGAACCCAACGCCACGCATTGAGAACATGTCGCTGAGATATTGCCGCCAGCCACGGCCCCTTGGCATGGCTGCGTTGGCGACTTGGGCGGCAACCGATGTCGGGTCGGAGCCAAGGTACATGCCCTTCATCGCCTGCTCTGGCATTCCAGCAACGTCATCCAGTGCATTGCTGCCGGTGACCTGAGTGGCTCCAGTCAGGTCCAGGTATCTTGCGACCCGCTCTTCGTCAGTGAGGTTCTCAAATCCGGGGGCGTTTCGCAGTCGCCTGGCGAGCGGGCCGTAGTCGCCAGCGCTCGCCCGGTTTGCGGCCATCATGTCCCACAGATTGAACGCGCCGTGCGTTGCGGCATTGATCGCACCGCTATAGGCATTGCGAGTGTGGAAGGACGGGGCGGCGAGGGCACCGACCTTAAACATGTTGGTGAACTGATCGACCGCACCAAGCAAGCCCCTCTCGGGCATGGCAAGCTGGGTCTTCGGGGCCAGCGTGCGAAGTGCGTCTGAGTATCGCTCGTTGATTGACAGGTTGGTCGGGTCTGCCCCAAACCTATCGTTCCACATCTGCCGGAAAGAAGCCGGATCAAATCCGAATCGCTCGGCAGCCTGCGTCAGCGGGATGCTTGTGCCGCCGACAACCTGATTAGCTTGGATGGGTTCTGCCAATTCGCCCATCTGGCGGATCAGCTCTTCGGCGTTGGCTCGGTTGGTGGCCTGGCCCGCGGAATAGCGAGCCATGTTGTTCCATGGGTCGCTGTCAAAGATGCCTCGCCGGTTGGTGGCGAACTGCGTGTCTGCGGCCCGGAGCAAGTCGGCAAGCTGCGTGTACATGCCGTTGATGGCTTGGTCGGCCTGATCCAGCATCTGCTGCTGAATCGCAGGCGTGCCGTTGATGTACGCTGGGTCGTTTAGGACATCGTCCATCCACGGCTGGTACGGGTCCTGGATGCCGATCTGCCCAAAGGCGTTGTCCAGGATTCCGCGGACCTGATCGTCGCTGGCGCCAATGAGCTGCTGCTGAAGCGCCGCCGAGTCCAAGCGGGGATTGAGGTTTCCCGTCAGCTCCCGGAAGGTCCGCATGCCACCAGGGAGGTCGGTGTACGCCTGCCGTCTACGGCCGAAGTTGTCTTGCGTACCAAGGATTCGCTCGGCCCGGGACCAAGGCTTCTCGCGGACCTGCGCCGCACCCGGTCGCACAGGAGCGCGGTCCTGCTGCCAGAAGTGAAGCTGACGCGGGAACCAGTCTGTTCCTTGGCGACTCGCCCATTGCGTGACAGGAAGTCCAAGATCATTGGCAGCAACATTAGCGTTGCGACCAAGGGTGGCAAACTCGTCCCGGACGTTTCGGAACTCTGGGACGTTCTCCATGACCCAGTCGGCCATCTCGTCGCCCGATCCGCGAGCGCCGGAATAGTAGGCCCCGTTCGGGAGCATGGGGCCGAAATGCCCGGTCGGGGTTCCGCCTCCGCCTTCAACCCAGTCGGCCATGGATTGGCGAAGCCGGGCGTTGTCGAACGTCCGCAAGTCATCGGGTATCGCCTGGCCAGCAAGCGACCCGGCCGAAGCAGGAAAGAACTCCGGAGCCTCTGCGTTGAGCGCCTCGCGCTGAAGCCTGGTTTGCCGCAGTCGGTCAGCGTATGCCAGGTCATCGGCGTTGCGATAGGCCCGGCGGTTGGCATCCTGGACCAGGTTGGTCAACTCAAGGTCGCGGTTCCAGTACTCGCCGGCCGACTTATCAAACGCTGCCGCTCCCCAGCGAGTGGCGTGACCGATGATTGGGGCATTCCGGGAGAAGTGCCCAAACCTATCTGCGGCATTGGCGACCGCATCACCGACCGGGCCGAGGTTGTATGAGAAGCCGATGTTGGTGCCCGGGATGCGAACGTCATCGAACGCACCCATAGCCTGGTCCAGCCCATCGGGGCCAACCCCAAACCTGTCAAGCTGCTGCATCAATCGCTGTTCGGTGTCGGCACGCACCGCGGGGTCAGCAATGGTGAGCAGTTGTTCCCGCGGCGTGGTGTTCCGCATGTAGTTGCGAACGCCAGTCACGCCAGGAGTGTCGGCTGCATCAAGGGCCACGTTGCGAAGCATGCCCGCAGCTTCCGTGGCCTTGCCGGCAAGCGTCTTGGCGCCGCGACCAAAGAGAGTGCTAAGTCCAAACGAGCCGTAAGTGAGCGGATCAAGAAGCACTTCGGCAGCAAGCCCGCCACCGAAGTTTCCCCAGGTATCCTCGTCTCCGACCATTCCGTACTGGCGAAGAAGCTCTCGCCCAGTAACGCGATCCTCAGATGTGCCAAACGCACTGAGGGGATCGCCTGCAAGCGTGCCGCGTATCAAGGCGCCTGGAGTGTCAAACAGATAGCCAGCCGCCGCCAGTCCAGAGGAACCAATCTGGGCCAGTGAATTGAGGAGGCTGCTCTGCTCCTCCTTTGGCATCAGGTCAGCGATCTGCCGCCGACGCTTCTGCCCAGTCAGGGGGTCAATGTCGTAGTCGGACTGCCCGGTCAGCAGTCCATCTGGATCATAGAGATCGAAGAGCGGGGAGCGTGCCATTTATCCCGTGAACCCACCGTCAGCACCGCCGGCACCGGGAGCCGTGGCGCCAGCAGGCGGAACTGCTGCTGCTTGGCGACCACCCTTGCGAGCCGCAATGCTGTCAACTATCTCCCGCGCCTGCTCTCGCGTGGTGCCTGGGTATCTCTGCATGATGTCATTTACCGCGGCCTCCTGCTCGGCAGGCGTGAACTCATCAAACCCGAATGCAGAAGACACCCAGCCAGAGTCGTAGGCATAGTTGTCGCCAATGTGGCCCTCGGCCCAAGTCAGCATGTCTTGCCGGTCCTTGGCCTTCTGCTGCTCAAGTGCGGCCTGCTGCAGGGGAGTGGCGCCGGGGTTGTTCGTCAAGAATGCCGTCATTGCCCGCTGCGCCATTCCTGCCGCCGCCTCGGCGTTTGCGGCATCCACCTGAGCGTGCAGCTGTCCACCCGGGAGCATGTACTTCATGGCGTTTGCTCGGTCCTCGTCGCTCATGTTAACAAGAGATTGAGCAATCCAGCGGTTGCCTGAGTTGAGGTTCTGCGACCCGCCGGCAAGCATCGCTGTAGCCTGCCAGTTGGCTCGGCGCTTGTCGCGTTCTGCGGACAGCTCTTGCCGGCGGCGCTTTTGATTGTCTTCTTGCTGTTTGCGGAACTCAGGCGTCGGTGCGTAAACGGAACGAGGAACGCCATCGGGGCCAACGGCAATGTCCATTTCGTACTTGCCGTCCAAGTATGGCTTGGCAAGTCCGGTGCGAGGTCCTGGCCGACCGGGTCCACCGGGAATCGCATACTTGTTTCTATTGGCCACATAGGCAGGCTGGTATGAAACACCGTCCGGAGTCACAACCGGAACGTATCCGCGAGCCTGCATGTCCCGATCTCGCTGCGACAGCCCCCCGGGCTTGCGAGTGTTGTAAGCCTCGGCCTCCTCTGCAGTCAGGCCGCGAGACGGCGCGGGAGAATTTCCGTCCAACGTGCGAGGGCCAGGAACCGTGGAGTCGGCAAAGTCCGGCGCCACGGATTCGGTGCCGCCGAAAGGACGGCCATCGTCCTCGGACTCAGCGTAGTCACTTGGATAGTTTTGGTAGTCAAGTTCGCTGGTGTTGGCACCACGCCAGTGATTGCGGCGAATCGCTTGGCGGCTGCCATAGATGCTCCCTGCGCCAAGTCGCTCACCTTGGCCTGGGTTGCGGATGTCAACCCTCCCCAGCCTGGCCGCATTCCCGGCCTCGTCGTAGCCGTACTCTGGGTGGCCAGTCTCGGCGTTGTAGTTGGTTTCAAAAGCAGCCATCCGCGCGTTGGCGGCTTTGCTCTCAGCAATTCGTTGACGCAGGGCTGCGTTGTCCCTTGGGTTGTTGTAGTGATCAAACAGCTCTGGCGACATCTCTTCGCCATGGATTTCGCGCATGCGGTCTACAACCATGGCGGCAGTGCGAGGGTCATCGCCAAGGCCCACAAGTCGGTCGATTTGAGCCTGCCTAACATCGCTCGGCAAAGGCCCGGCTCCCGCCGTAGGCTCAACAGCGATAGGCGTGGCAGCGGCCTCAAGGTTGGCGTCCACGTTATCAACAGTCTCATACGCCCCATTGGGGAGGCGGCGATGCTTGACGGCCATGAATGCTCCTTACCTTGCGTTTCTCATCTGATCGCCCATGGCCTGGAGGCGACGAACCTCCGCCATGACCTTCTGCGTATCGGCCACTTCACCGCCGGCTTCCATGCGACGAGCGTTCAAGTCTTGGAGAAGACGCTGTGCCTCGCCGTGGTAGTCGGTAGGCATTGCGGGCTTGTAGCCCGGCGCATTCTTCTGCTGATTCGCCATCCCAAGCAGCCGGTCAATCTCGGCCATCATCTGCTTGGCTTCTGGCACCTCGCCGCCAGCGGCCTTGCGCATGGCGTTGAGCTTGCCCATCAACTCGCGGGCTTGGAATGAGTAGTCCACAGGGGCGTTTCGCTTCGCCTCGCGGGCGAGGTACTGACGCTTGAACCTGTCGGCAAACTCCTGCTCATCGGGCGGCATGTCAGGCTCAACGCTTGGCGCCGGCCGGGATTCTGCCGCAAGGTCTTCCGTGCCCGAGGTGTCGGTCATGTCGCCTTGGGTAGGCGTCTCGCCAGACGGGTACATCGAACTCAGGCCCGCACCAATTCCGACAGTTGCGGCAGCGGCACCGAGTTCACCGAGTCCTTCACGCATGCCCTGGGCACGCTGGGCATCAGCGGCCCGAGTGGCTCTGGCGGCGGAGTTGGTGGAGTTGAGTTCCTGCCCAGCAATGCGGGCAAGCTGCGGGTCTTGATTCCGCAGGTTGGGCGTGCGGCCACGGCGAAGGTTGTCGTTGGCCCGATAGCCCTTGTCCAGCTGATGCCAGAGCGGAGAGCCGAGTTCAAAGTCTTCAGCGGCTGCGGGGCGCGAAAGGGTCGGGCCTTCGGGCATGTTGGCGTTGATCACATCGTCAAACAGTTTTGTGCCGTCCACACTTGTTCCGCCACGCTGCGGGCTGAACAAGTATGACGTTCCATACCTCTCCTGAGATGCCCGCATGTCATCCCAGAGCGCGTTGCTTCCGTGCATCTCTTGCGAGTGGCGAGTTGCTGCGCGGGCCACATCGTCCGCAACGTCAAGCGGGACGCCAGCCGCTGGACGGCCGACAAGCCTGCGAATTGCATCAACGGTTTCGCCCCACTTGCTTGGATTACCCATTACTTCTTCCCCTTCTTCTTCGGAACGTCAGGCAGTTCGTCATCGCCGTCGTACGGGAGGTCATCGTCAGTGACCATCGGCGTGTTGGGCTTGCCGTGCTTCTCCTCATGGAGGTCGGCTAGATCGTTCTTCTCTGCCTTGGCGCCAGTTTTCTTGCCAAGGTTCTTGACAATCTTCTTCTCCTCATCGTCATCAGCGACAAGGAGTTGCTTGACCAGCCGCTTCAGTGCGGTGTTGGTGAGATCGTCTAGATCAAAATCTATACGTGCCATTGTAGTTTCCGAAGGAACCGAGATTGCTTGTGTTACCAATGCTCCCCAGCAAGCCGCCGAGAGCGTTACCCTGGAAGTTCAGTACGTTCTGATTGCGCTGCAGAGCGGCCATCGCGTTGGCGTAGTCGTTCTGCTGTGCGATGTTGGAGATGCCCTGACCGAAGTTCTCTTGGTTGGTCTGGTACTGGAGCGTGTTGTTGGCGTTGGTGGACGCATCCTGAGCGGGAACCTGATACGCTTTAGCAATGCCGCCAGCGAGGTTCTGGGCCGCTTGAATGCCCGCCACAGCCATCGTCCCCTTGCCACGGGACACGCCATTGCGGTCCATGGCCTTCATGTTGAATCGCGGATCGGCCGCTGCCTGGGCATTAGCCAGTTCCGTGTTGAACATGCCCTGCGTGTTCGGGACCTGCTGCGGGGCGAACGTCGAAGTTGTTGTGGCGTAGTTCATCAGAAGATGTTTCCGAGAAGTCCGTTAAGCCCGCCAGACAACTTGCCGAGATAGTCCAGCTTCATCGACTGCTGCGAGTTGGCGAGGTTGTTTGCGTTCTGCTGGGCCGTAGCCATCTGCTGCAGTCCCGCGAGAGCTGTGGACTGCTGCGCCTTCTGTGCGTTGGCAAGGTACTCGTTGTTGGTGGTTGCCGCGGCACGTTCGTAGTCCAAGCCCGCAGCCATGGCGCGGGCGTTGTAGACATCCGCTGCCGAGCCGGGGTACTGAAGTACGCCACCCTGCGCAGCCAGCCCGGCCAGAGCCTGCTGCTGCATGCCTTGGGTGACCGGCGGCTTGTTTTGAATGCCAGTGTCGTATGAGAGCATTAGCGGTAGTACGCCTGGTTCATTCGGTCGAACGTGGCATTGCCTGTCGGCCTCACTGGGTTGGCCTGTTTCCACGCGGCAGTCGCAGCGGCGGTGTCGGCGCGGGCCTTGGCCATCATCTCGGCCTGCGATTGCATCGGACGTTGCTGTGGCTGCTGGAACCCGCCGTTGGCCATCTTGTACAGGTCAGTTACCTGCTGCATGGCGCCTTGGCGACCTGCGTTGTTGGAGTTGTTGAACGAGCCATACGCCGACCCCATCTGCGATCCGATAGAGCCGATCTGGCCAGCGCCTTGCTTGAGTGCCGACCCCAGAAGTTCCGCGCCGTCGCGTGGGATGTTGGCGTAGAACTGGTTCATGCCGTTGTTGAGTTGGCCATAACCACTCGCCAAGGCGCCACGCATGTTGCCAAGGCCACTGTTTACCCAACTGCCCAACAGGTTGTCGTTCGTAGCCATCGAACTACCGAGCTGATCCCTGCCGGCCTGTCCGGTCTGCATGAGGTAACTAGCGATGGGCGACGAGTTGATGGAGTTGCGAGACTGATTGATCGCGTCATAGCCCTGACTGAGTGACGATCCGATCCCTGACTGCGACCGAGAGAAGTCGTTGTTGATGCCACTCATGGTGGTGTTCAACATGCCGGGGATGGCGCCGGCTTGGCTGGCCGTGTTCCGCAGCGCCCCGAAGGCGTTAGCCCCATCGCGGTCCATCGCCTGCATGGAGGTGTTCAGCATGCCTGGAATCTGGCGGTTGGCCGATGCTAATCCTCTGTTGAGGTTGGCATACCCTTGCTGGCCAGCGGACCCGATGCCCTGCATGCCCGAGTTAAACATGCCGGGGATGTTGGAGAGCTGGTTTGAGAGAGCGCCGAGCTGGCCGTAGGTCGAAGCGGAGTTATTCCCAATCGCCCCACCGCCCGCCGCACCTGTCCCATAAAGCCCGCTGAGGACGGCCTGGTCTGCGCCGCCCATCTGACTTGCGGCGTATGGCGTCTGGTTCGGGAAAGGTGCCAAGTATTGCGGACTCTGATACCAGGCCGGCGAAGGATTGGGCGAGTATCCGCCACCAGTGCCGCCGCCCCCATAGCCTCCGCCACCACCACCAGACGAGTAGCCGCCAGATGCGTACCCGAGCGGCTCGCCAGCCGCCGTCATGCTTACGCCACCGCTTCCGCCGCCACCACCAAACGCGCTGCCAGCAACTCCGATCTGCCCAAGCCCAAGCTCCCGGGCCAATCCAAGTTTGGCCATGTCTGCCTGATAGCTGGCGCCGGTGTTGTATCCGCCGAGATTTGTGTTGGCCAGCGAAGACAGCATGTTGCCACGCGCTGTCTGCGATGCAGCCCCGTACTGCCCTTGGGCGGTCCCCAGTGTGCCGTACATGTTGCCGAGGGCGGTGTTGGTGGCCGATCCGAAATTGCCTGCGGCGGTGCCGAGACTTCCGGCAGCCTGACCGTACGCATTGCCCATCGCGCCGGCCATGTTGCCGTAAGCGCCGGCCATGCTTCCGCCAAGGGCAGCGTTGGACGAGTTGTAGCTGTTGAGCGCGGAGCCATAGGCCGACCCGAGCGCCCCGGCCGTGTTGCCCCGAGCCGTCGCCAAGCCAGTGCCAAGATTGCCAGCCGAGTTTGCAATCCCGCCCAAGACGCTGCCGTACGCAGTGCCAAGAGAGCTTGCCGCGTTGGCCCTCGCGGTGGAGGTTCCGGTCCCGAGCTGGCCGTAAGCGTTTGCCCCAGCGCCACCAAGGGACGCTGCGGAAGCACCAAGGCCGGCGAGGGCATTGTTCTGGGAGGCCCCGTAGGAACTCATGGCTCCTTGGTTCGCGGCCTGCATGTCGGCCATGGCCCGGTAGGCGGCAGACTGATTCTGGGCCTGGGCACCAAACGCCCCGCTCATCATCTGGCCCATCGAACTCAGGCCAGCCGTGCCGATGTTGGCGGCGGCAATCTGCCGCGCTGCCTCGGTCTGGCCCATCGCAGAAGTCTGATTGGAATACAGGTTCTGGAGGTTGTTGCCGTAGTTGCCGTACAGATTGGCCAGCGACGAGCCAATCCCGCTCATGCCTTGGTTGTAGGCGTTAAAGGCGTTAGCGCCAGATGTGGCGTAGTTGCCGTAGATGTTGGCCGGCTGACCGTACAGCGTCCCCTGGGCCGCGGCTTGGGCAGCCCCAATTTGGCCATTGGCGGCAGCCTGGGCGGAGTCAACTTGGCCGTAAGCCTTTAAGTGATCCGAGGCGACTTTGGCAGCCGCGGCTTGGGACACCGGATCGCCGCTGAAGGTGTAGTTCGGGACTTTGATAAAGGCCATGAGTTTCTCCTACTGACTAATGCCCTCAAAGGGCGTTCTTCTCCACGGTGCCCTGTGGCGTGAATTCAATGTCCTTGGTGCCGTCCTCCTCAATGGCGCAAGATTCCGCGTTAAACTTGTATTTTGGCACCTTAATCTTGGCTTTTTTGCCCTTGAACGCATGTGTGTGCGGGAGGGGCTTTGCGGGAAGGCCGTCCTTGCCATCCTTACCGTCTTGGCCTCCGCCCTGGATGATGTTTATCACCGTGTTGGTGATGTAATTAATCAGGTTTATGGTGCGGTTGTCGTTCGTAATGAACGTCTTGTTTTCGTCCAGGTACGTGTCGCCCTGATGGATCACATCCCCTTGGTTGATGACCGTGGACTGGTTGATCACATCGCCCTGGTTGACGGTGTTTTCAAAGTAGGAGTCACCCTCAAAGTTGTTGACGGTCTGGTTGTAGTTGTTCTGTGTAGTCTGAAGGGTGGTGGAGAAGTCGTTGTAGCTGTTGTCTGTGTACTGGTTGTTGTACCAGTTGCTGATGTTGTTGTTCTGAATGGAGTTGTTGACGTTGTTCGTTGAGTTGTTGTAGGTGTTGTAGTCAGTCTGATTGTTTATGTTGAAGTTTTGGGAGTTGTCGTAGTTGTTGGTGGTCAGGTAGTTGTCGCCATAGAACGTGTCACCGCCATAATAATTGCTGGTATTGTCATTGTTGGTGGTGAAGTAGCTGTTGTTGGTGTCACCGCCGTAGTTGTTGACATTCCAGACGTTGGGCGGGTAGTTGTTGATCGTCCGGTAATCGCCACCGTTTAGGTAGTTCTGGAGATTGTTTGTTGTGTTGTTGGTGTTGCCGTCGTAGTAGTTGTTGGTGACGCTTCCTACGCCTGGGGGTGAAGTGATCACGCCCCCCGGAGGTGCTTGGCTGCCCGCGCCAGTGTTGATGGACACTGGGCCGTTCTGGCGCAAGCCTTGGATGCAGTTGGCGAAGACTTGCAGCAGCGCCTGAGACTGCTGCTGGCCTGCTGGGAGGGCGAGAGCAGCGGCTAAGGCATTGCTCTGCTGTGTGTACATTACGCAGTCACTCCACCGATGGTGACGCCGTGCAACACAATCGGGGAGGATGACTGAGAGCCTGACAGGGCGACGGCTAAATGCCTGTCTGCACCCGACGAGCGGTCGTTGGCCCTGCCGGAATACCGGGCCGTTGAGTAGCCATTGGAATCGCCAAGCGCCGACCGTCCGGTTCGCATGTCAATCACCACGCCAGCCGGGGAAGCCACAACTCCTTCGCCGCGGTCGGAGTCAACGGCATTCGATCTAGCCGTGGATGAGTTGTTGTAGTGAACCTTGAGCGTCAGGTCGGCCGTGGTGGCGGTGGGCTTGTACAGGACACCGATCTGACGGGTTGGTTCGTCCGTGATCACCAGCGGGCCAGTGCGCAGTTGGTACGGGATGGTTGCGGTGGTGTTCCCGCTTGTGTCCACAAGGCCCGTGTTGGCCTTGAGGAGCTTCCCATCGGCGGAGCCAGAGACTAAGGACTGCTTGCCGCTTATGCGGATGACGGTGGAGGCGCCGACCCCTTGGGGATATGTCTCCTCCCACCAAGTTTTTGTCGCAAGCGAATAGCACAGCGCCCTCGGGGGAGTGGTGCCGTCCGTGGACTTGCAGTAGTGGAAACGAATCACCCGCGAAACCGGGTCGGCTTGGACAAAGAAGTTGGCTGACTTGGAGAAGTCAATGACACTGTCTCTCCAGTAATCATCCACCGCTACAGATAGCGGCTCCATGCTTGAGCCGTCGAAGGCGTACATGCCAAACGAGTCAACGCAGTACAGCCCGCCTTCAAAGGTGGTCCAGCATCGCTTGTTCAGAAGCCCGCGATATCCTGCCAGAGTCACGGCCGCGTCAATGACTGGCTGGGCCACGTACGTGAGGCGGTACATGTGCTTCTCTTGGGCGACGAGCATCATGGCGCCATAGGGAATCAAGGCCACCACCCGGTCTTGGGAGCCGGTGTTGTTCTGGATCACAATCTCGTTCACGGGCGGAACGGATTCTGCCTCATCTGTCTCAGAGAACAGCAGCGTGTTTGGTCGCGTGCCGTTGGTGTTGGCCCCGTACCAGGCGCGGTCTTGGAACCAGCAGGCGTCTTCCATGTCCGTGGGCGGCACTTCAAAGCGATACGCATTGAGCTGGCCTGACGGGAGAGTGATCGGCATCAGGCCGTATCCAGACCTAGTTGGGCTGATCAGCGTTGCCTCGTCCATGGTGTCCGTGTACGAGGTCGGCAACAGCCCGCCAGACCTCTCTAGGAGCGCAATGCGATAAAGGACAACAGCCTGGTTTGCTGATGTGCGCCACAGCTCCACGGCCACGGCCCGTGAGTCCGCGGCGGCATTGGACCAGTTCCAAGTAAAACCCGAGGCGCCCTCGCCGGCCTCAACGGTGACAAGTTCCGAGAGGCTAGAAGGAATAGGCCCGCCGTCCCCAATAAGCGTGTTGTCTAGGAACCTGTATCCGCAGCGGTACGATCCTCGCATAGGCGAGCGGATAAGCGTTTCGGCCCTGGCGGCAGTTCCCAGGACGCTTGCTGTAGGAATGACCGAGTAAGCGCCGCGAGAGGTGATCACTGGGTTTTCTGGCGCGCCAGCTGAGTTTGCTATGCAATACGCCGCAGCCCCAGAGCCGCTGACAGAAGAGAACTGCACGGGAACAGTCCCGGCAAATCCGGAGCCGCCAACGACCGTGAGGTTGGTGACGGCATATGACATGATGCACTTCAGCGTGGCGCCAGCGCCTCCATTTACTGCAGTGATTGTGCCCGTGGCTACGCCCGTGGCGCTGCGGCCTGGGTTAACAATCCTTACGCCGCTTACGCGGCCATCAGTGATGTCAACTTCGCCAATGGCTTCAGCAATGCCGTTGCCAGAGAAGCTGACAAGTGCGCCGTTTGTATACCCAGACCCTTGAGTAAGAGGTATGGCAGAAGCGATACTGCCGTCAACAACAACGGTCACCTCGGCCCCGCTACCTCGCCCACCACTGAGTGCGATCTGTGGGCGAGATGTGTAATTCCTGCCAGCGTTGGTGACGATGACATTGGCTACTCCGCCGTTCTTGAGTTTCGCCAATCCTTGAGCGTGATTCGTATTGCCCGCGGCCAGGCCACCTCCAGAGAACGCTACAGTGGGCGGCTGGAAATATCCTGAGCCAGACGCGATGACTTCTACGGCAGCGACGATGTTGGCCGTCGCTGCGATAGTGGACATCGTTAGCCCTGCGGTCGGGGCCTGCATGCCGATGTACTCAGCATTCCCGTCGCCCGACCACCTTATCCCACGCCCGCCACCGTTCACGCCGTAGATGTACTTGTACTGACCCTTAAACAGCGAAACCTTGGTCGATCCAGTGAGCGTGGCGCCGTTGATCTTCATGTCGGCCCTTTGGCGTAGAACAGGACACCAGAAGCGTTCTGGTACACCACCGTCTCAAGCGTCCCGCTCTGAAACCTTTGGAGGGTTGTGATCGGGATCGTTGAGCCAGAGTGAGTGGTCCAAGACATCGAAGTCATGCCCTTGCGAACCGTCAGTTGGCCGGGGTTAAGGCACTGGAGATTGACTTGGGTAACTGCTGCGCCGGGAGGGATGGCGTACGGACTGACGTTGGTAGCAAGCCCGGCCCACTTTTCGATGATGATCATGCGCCCTCGTCAGCCTTAAGCGGACTCCTCCAGCCACCGTCATGCCAGATTTCCCTGGTCCTGCCAGAGAGCGGGGCGAGCTGGTCTTGCTCTAGGGCAAGGCGGAGGTCGCGCTGATAAGTGGAGAAGGACTGGTCGGCCTTGCCGCCACGGATGCGATCCAGCCAGTAGGAGGCGCAGGAGTGAAGTGCAGTCTGCATGTGGCGAGCAACGTCAGCGGGGTCGGTGATCAGGTATTTGTACGATGACTCCAATGATGAGCCGGGAGGGGCAATAAAAATCACATCCTCCCCTGGGCGGGATGCAATCAAATGCTCTTCTGTGTAAGGAGTCATTGACTCTATGGAGCCTGGATACTCCGATGCAGTGCCAATGCGGATGATTGACCCCGGGCAATCCGGTGGGAAGTTGGCGTCGGCGCTAGTTATTTCGACAGAAGAAGAGACGGTGATTGTCCCAGTGCGAACTCGCGGCTCATGCCCGGAGTACTTGATCTGCCTTGGATAGCGACGGTAGGTGAAGTCCAGCGTCTCTTGCGATGTCGGATAACCAACGAGCTTGAGGATGTACCCAGACCCATTCGGGTTCTTGAGGACCGTCCAGTGCCATGGCCTTCCGGACCTGTTCCCGACCCGCTCCAACTTCATCGCTTCGTCAGGCTTCAGATACAGACCGGACCACCAGTTAAACTCATTGGACGGCTCGTCCATGTTCCGGAAGTCAGCCGGCAGGGCGTAGTCGGTTTGGTAGAGAACGTATGCCTGGCCGGCTGCGAGAGTGCTGGCAAACGTCAGAGTTGTGTCCAACGCCAAGATTGTTGGGGACACGCGCGTGGCGACCTTGGCAATCGCCCGGCCGATGGATACCGATCCAGACGCGGCCCATGTGGGCCAAGTTCCGCCAGACAGAGTGAGTTGGTTGGTTGTGGCATTGAACGCCACCGTCCCGGTCTGATACTGGGGCTGGGTGATGATCCGGCCGTGCTGGTAGTAGTGCGACCACTCGGTGACTGTGGTGACTTCGCTATAGGCGCGCTGCACGGCCGTGCGGATGTCTCGCTGCTCTGCGTCCTGCGGCCCGCCGTAGGAGGAGACGATGAGGTTTTCGACAAGATCGAAATAAGTGAGGTAGGCCATTAGCGATGTGTCTTTGGTTGCATTTGTTCACTAGTTCACAGGGCTAGGAGACTCTGGTGGCAGCAGGGCGAGGGCGTCGGCCAGGGGCACAATCTCTACCGCTGCCATGAACTCCGGCGTCAGGTACGGCAGAGCCCATGCCAGGATGCCACCCTCATGAAGTTCCGAGAGCAGATGCCCGCCCATCATCCAGCGACCATCGGTCAGTTGCTGCCCGCCAGCCACATGGCGAGGATCGCCGTGTTCCTGTTGGATGGTGTACCACTCTGAGGCGGTCGCGTAGTCGTAGACAAGGGCAAGGTCTTTACACTCGTCGTAGGGCATCGGAAGCGTGATGTCTGCGAGTGTCATACGTTCCTCGTCATGGCTGCTTGGAAGGCTTGCATCGCGGTGTTGTAGGCGGCGGCTTGCGGTGCGGTCATCGACAGGCCGATGGAGTAGCCGCCGATGCGGCCGTTGAAGTAGTTTGCTGCGTTACCGCTTGCTGCCCGATTTACAGCAAACGCATATATCTCCGATGCCGTTGGCGTTGCGGCGGCGAGGGACATCGTCCCGTTGGCGGTGCCGTTCCTGTAGATAGTTCCGCTTCCTGATGTATTGACGCCCATCCACATCCCGCCACTAGAAATGGCAGTTGTGTTGTTGAGGTAACTTCCTGACGTTGGCCCAAACGCAAATGCACCCTTGTCCGCGTAGTCGAAGTGACCGAGAGCAAACTGCTGCTGGCCGATGCCGCCTGCAGACTCCGATCCCAAGAAATACTGAAAGCCTCCGTTGGGCCATGTGATCGGATACGCCGCCAAGTGACGGTCGCTGGCCGAAAGAGTATTTGTCGGGAACCCAGTGTTGAGGTACTTATTGCTGCCGTTGCCCGCCAGCCCGCCACTCGCACCTGTCTCGTTGTAGTTCGCAGATACGAACAGCCCGCCCACGTTGGTGTCGGTGGTGTTGCCGTATCTCGGCTGGCTGTACGAGGTCGCAGCCGCGCCGTACTCACACTGCATTCCCCAAACGTAAATGAACCCTGCGGCGTCACTGAGTTCGCTGACGGTCGAAAATCCAGTGCGAGCGTCTGTGGAAGTCGGAAGCGTGAATGTCTTTGTGAATCGCTGCCACGTTGTTGTGACGGTTACGGTATCGGAGTACGAGTTCCCTGTGAGCCACTGGATTTGGCGAGTGCCAGAGTTGGTCTTCATCCACGCAGACACGGTCACCTGACGCCCATCAAGTGGCATCTGCTGGTACATCTGACGAACATCAAACGGGGCTGACGGCGTTGTGAGTTTGGTCGCGTATCCGTATCCAAGCGGCCCGACTTCAGTGGTTGCCGTGCGGGTGACTAGGCCATTCCCGCCAGCAAGCCACGCCGCGTTGGTCTGGTCTGTCCCAAACTGGAACAGGTTTGTGACCGTCTTGTCTGGCGTCAGATAGAGCGGCACCAGTGCGGCGTTGAGTCCTGTGCCGCAAAACAAGTTAAGCCGATAGAAGCGGTCGCGTAGCGATGCCGAGTCAATGGCACGGCAGAACGCAGACACCGCTGGCAGCGATGTGCCAACCGTGCCGCCGTTGGCAACAACGCGAGCGGCCCACGCTGCCGCTTCGGGATGAACGGCGTTTCTGTTTTGCGGGCGAAGAAGGCGTGGAGACAGGCCCATGTCAGCCCTTTGCCATGACGGTCATCGCGCAGGTGGTGGCGCCAGCAACGATGGGGACAACGTAGTTGGACGAGAAACAGGCGTCTGGAACCGGCATGATGCCGACCGTCAGTGCCGTGGTGACCGCAGCGCCGTCAGCGTAAATCTGAAGCGGAGCCACCACAGGATCGACGGTTCCGTACCAGTTGATCTGCGTGCCGCCGCCAGTGCTGGCAACCATCACGCACGCGCCGCCGAAACGGCCGAAGGGAAACTTGCCCGAGGTGGTTGCCGCCGAAGAGTTGGCGGTGACAACCATGCCGGGAGAGAAATGGCGAGCGATTTCGTTCATCGGTTCTTGACCCTGTAGGCGTGTTTTTCAATGACCTTTTCACGGAGTTCGGCAGTCTTGGCGCCGGGGTTCTTCTTCTTCTCCCGGCGCACCAAGTCCTTGACGATTGATTCGTTGATGAGCGTCCGCTTTGGCGCGGCGGGGCCGGGGTCATAGTTGACGCTCCCGGTCACCATCATCTGCCGCTCTTTGGCTACGCGGAGAACGTCATCGTTCCCTGACACCCAAGCCTTGGGGTCGCGCCAGCCGCGATGGTTGGCGATGCCGCCGCAGTAGTACTTGCCCGAGATGTTGATCCCAGCGGCCTTGGCTTCGTCAGCCACGTACTTGGCTTGGCGGAGCGGCATGGCATCTAACTGTTGGTTGTTGTAGCGGCCTTCCATGAACGCCCGGTCGGTTCCCTGCGTCCCGGGAGGACATTGCAGGGCACACATCTCTGCGAACCGCGGATTCTGGCCGTCCTCAACCATGCGGCGGTAATGGGCCTGCACGGACGAGGAGGCGTTGGCGATGTCGAATGGAAGGTCCATATACAACTACTGTCCCGGGGGAGGGCCTTGTGGCGGCTGATCCTGCGGAGGGCCTCCTTGCGGGGGCTGACCAGGAGGAGGCCCTGGGGGTGGCGGAGGGGGTGGTGGCACGGCGAAGTCGGCCACATCCATCTGGTTGACCTCGCCCCACTTGGCCATGAGGGTGTTGAAGAGTTCCGGCTTTCCGGCCTGCAACATGCCCTGAGCGACAGGCATCATCACCTGCATCAGGTTGTTGAGGTTCTCTGTCTTGGTAGCAATGTTGGGCTTCCTCGCGGAGCCGGCTTCGACCCGGTAGTCGTACTCCCTGACAATGGAGTCAGGGTCTTCCTGCTGTACGTGCATCTGCCACGCTTGGGCTGCCATCGGACCCATGAACGGGGCAACGTCTTGTGGCTGAATCAACCACCTCGCAAGGAGTGCTTCCTTCCTCGCAACGTCCGAAAGAGCGTCTTCCAGCGTGTTGGCATAATCGTCTGGCCTGACCGAGATTTGCTCGGCCTTCACGTTGGCCTCTGCAGCTGACCGGAACTGATTTCTGGTCATGCCGTAAATTAACTCTGTCAGGCCCACTCGCCGGTCGAAGAGGTTCGTCACCTCCGCGATGATCTTGTATAGGTCTTCTGTGACTGCGGGAAGCTGGAAGACTGAGATCACATCGTTGACCGACCGGCCGATGGCTTCAGAGATTTCCACAATCTTGAAACCGCCCTCCGACTTCTCAAGCAACTTGCTCTTGAGGTTCTCATCCGCAGCCTTCGACACGCCAATCAGCACTTGGCTGGACGCTGCAATGCGTGTTGCAAGGAAGGACATCGCCCAATTAATGAATCGAAGCTCACCGATCCCGGGGCGGATCAGCGACACAGGCCATGAGTAGCCAGGCTTGCCGTGCCACGCCAGAAGTGTGAACGGCCAACCGTTTGGCTCGGCCCAGAAAGGGATGGGCCACTGAGTGTTCATAAACAGTTGCTGGGGAATGCCCGTCTCGTCCACCTCCTCTTGGAGCATCTTGGGCGGGCAGTTCAGCGGGAAGTCCACGCCCTCGGCAACGACGATGTAGCAGTTTGGCCCCATGGCATCGAACTTGCCCTTGAGGTCCTTGTCGGAGTCCTTGAGCCGGTCACCGAATCCAATCTTGGAGTAGACCTCCCAGTAACAGATGAGGTCGGCCGTCTTGCCGTTTCTCTTCTGAGTCCTGTACCCACGCTGATCCTCATTCACCCGAGACGAGTAAGACTCGGCGTGACCCTTGAGGTCTTCAATCGACAGACCAAACTTCGCCGCCACCTCATCGACTGGCTGAACCCGCTTGCGTGCGGCCCAGCGGATGTCTTCAAACTCGTCGGCGTCAGGGTCCCAAGTCAGGTTGTCGATGGAGTCAAAGAACGACCCAGCCATCTTCACGTTCGACCCAGGTGGCGAATACAGCTCATGCCACCACACGCCAGCACCCTTGATGAACGCTTCCTCCACAACCTTCCGAGAGTGACGCTTGAGATCAAGCTCGTTGGGTGTGTAGTTGAGGTAGTCTTCCAAGAGCTTGGAAACAACCTTGCGGCGCTCAAAGGCGAACTGCTGCTGCTCCATGCCCTGCTGGTACGCCTGCACCCCAGGATCGGGCATCATCACCGGCTGGCCGTCAGGCCCCATCACAGGGCCTTCTGGACCCATCTGCGGAACCGGGGGCTGCGGGAAGATTCCCAACAGCTGTGGGCCGATGATGGGGAACTGCCTGGCGTTGACCGTCCGGGCAGGGTTCCGGTGATGAATGACTGCCGAGAACAGACGCACGGCCTCCCAGACACGGTTGACCGTCATCCGAAACGCAGGTGGGTCGATGCCGCGGTTGTAGCCCCGCTCGCCCATGGCATAACTGTTTTCCCACATAACCGATGGGTCGCTCGCGTAGAACCCCATAGCTTCTTTTGCATCGTCTGTGAACGCCTTCTTGTGCTTTTCAGCCAAGTCGATGAGGCGGAGCCAGTTCTTGGCTATGGGCGCGAGCGGGTTATCGTTGGACACGCAGTATCTCCCTACTGTCTATTGCCCTTCCGGCCCTCAAGTTCGGCCACTTTCTTCTCAAGAAGTGCGACTTTCTCGGACAGGATGGCTTCTTTGCCCGCCGGCCGGGGTCCCCAGAAGCCGTATTCCTTCCAAGCCGGGAACTCTTGGACCCCCGGATCGTCCTTGTGGTGGACGCTGGCCTTCTCAACCCCGCCATAACCCGGGACCACGGCCCAAAGCGTCAGGGTCCGCGAGGCTGTGGTGGTCACAAACGCCATGACAGGGTCCGCGCCCTCATGGGCGTAGAACAGAACCATGTCGCCAATCTTCACTTCGGGCATTTCGTAGCTAGTCATTTCCGGCTTCCCATCGGGCCAAGGATCACGCAGGCGTCTTCGGACGCCCGCTCTCGTTTCTTCTTCCTGTCTAAGTAGTCCACCCACCATGGAGTAGGACCGTAGGTCTTGGGTGGCTTGTGGTACTTCGGCTCATTGGCGCAGAGGTATTCCAACACTTGGCAGGCGTGGACCTCGCCTCGGGTCTGTGGTTCGTCGGTCACGTAGACCTGGCCGTTGACCGTCGTTGTCTTCTTCCTGTACCGCTTGATTTCCCTGAGGAGGTTCGGACACCCACCCTCTAAAAACTTCAACTTTGTAGTGCCGTCGCCCTTGATGTGCAGCGCCTGCCTAACGAGAGCCGTGCGGGCCTGGATGTCATCAGACCCCGGAATGAACTGCGTGTTCGTCAACTGGAAGCGGAACTTGCGCTTCTTGAGTTCCTCGGAGTAAAGCTCATGCGGAAGTCTTCCGGACCCAAGGTCACGCAGCGCACCGCCGTGCATGTCCATGATCCCGGTGTAGATGTTCTGCTCCAGGGCCTTGGAACAGAACTGCTCTCCCCAGATCAGCGCGTTGCAGTTGCGGATGTACAACTCGTCGTAGATCAGCCAGAACTTCTCGTCTGGCGGGATGGCGAGGAAGAGAGTCGCCATGACCGCATGGCCTGGGTCGATCCCCACATAGCGAGTCCAGTCCGATGGGATTCGACCATCAGGGAGTTCGGACCTCTGCATCATGTGGACTGACGCATTGAAGGTCGGGTACATGAGCGTCGATTCGGTGGTGAACTCACCCTCGGCACGCATGCGGAGTTCATCCATTCCGAGAGCCGACCACCGTTCGATGTTCTTCTTCTTTTCTTCCGGGTCGATGTGGTCGTTGTCCAGGAATCGAAGGACGAACTTCTTGATGAGCGGAACTTCCTGGCCCAGCTCCTCGGCCTTATCGGCTCGCTCGCACAATCCAAGGAGCGCGTCGTTCTTGCTCCACGGCATGGCCGACCAGACAAACCGGCCCTTGCGGTCAGACAAGCGAGCCTGCATTTCGCCCACCCAACGCTCGTTATTAATGTCCTCGTCTATATGTACAAGGTCGGCTTGAAAGCCTTGCGGCGGTTCCCCCTCAGACGAGAAACAGTAAATGGTCCAGCCGTTGTTGAGTTCAGCCTTGTTGAGGTAGCCAGCGTTCTTCTGCACCCAGGACATGTCTTTGATCAGCCGGGGCGGAATCAATGGCGGAGCGGGCTTGGAGTCCTTTTGACGAGGGGCATCGGTCCCGGGATTGAAGGCCCTCCACTTGCCCGTGTCCTGATCTTTTATGATGCGAAATGCCCCGGCCTTAAACAGCATGGGATAGACCACCATGCCGATGTGCTGCCAGTTCTTCCCGATGATCACAAGGTTGCCGCCCTCCCTGGGATACTTCCCGTGAGGGTCTTGGCCAGTGGCGGCGCGAGCATCCTCAACGAATGAACACGCACTCTTGCCTGACCGATTGCCGCCGATCACCAATCGCTCCGATGACATGCACTTGTGGAAGTCATCTTGCTTAGGCATCGGCACGTACAGACGCAACGCCTCAAGGCGACGTTCGGACAGTTCGGCTTGAACGTCCTTCATCTGCCCAAGAGCGTGCTGCGTCAGCCCGCCGATTGGGCCTTCAACTGGGGGTGGCGGTGAAATCTTGGGGTGCTTTTTCATACTCGCCGCAGCCGTCAGCTGCCGTCACCACTGGGTACGCACATGTCTCTTGGTCCACCCACCTCGGCGGATACCGGCGGCACTGCGCCCACGGCCCCGCCTCCGCGATCAGTTTGAACCAACGGCAGGTTTCGCACTTCATCTACTATCTCCACTTTCTTGAGACTCATCGCCGCCTCCAGAACCTGTCTCCGGAGTTCGGCTTCCAGTTCTTCTTCACTCATCAGCTCAAGCGGCTTCTTGGCACCACCCATGGCCGTATTCCCTACGACCAGTCGGACAACCGAGTCCAACATCTTGGTCCTAAACGCACCGCCCACGGGAGCGTCGTAAAATTGTTTCATATAGGCGTTAGCGAACCCGCGGACTCCGCCGAAGTACTCCATGAGTACCTCCAGCAACTCCGAGGAGTGCGGAATGTTCGCCCCACCAATCCTCGCAGCGGCTGTGAAGAGATCGACTGCACCCTTCTCAATCTCTTCTAACTTCTTGTTCCGCTTCTTCTTCCTGGCGCCACGCTCGCCCTTGTTGCGGCACTTCCTGCACTTGGCATGGAAGCCGTCCTTGGACTTGTGGAAGTTCGCCGTGGTGGCGGGATAGGAAGTCCCGCACTCAATGCAAGCCTTGTAGTCAGACACTCGCCGGCAATCGCCTCATAATTTCAGCGGGAGCCTTGAGGTCCACCAGCTTGACGTTCATGTCCACGTTAGCCTCAAAGGACTGCCGCATCTTCTGGGCAATCTGGCTGGCGTCGATGAACTGCGGCTTGCCGACGCACTTGGGCTTCCAGTGACCGGCCCACGCATCCCAGTTGCAGTAGACCGGGTTGTAGCCCAGCTTCTGAGTGCCGACGAGGGAAATGTCCCGAGTGTTCGTCACATCCTCGGTGGATGATTTCTCGGCACAATACTTGTCTTTCCACTCATAAAAGAACCACGGCTTGTCTTCTGCCGTCTTTGGTTCCGTAAGTTCAAACGCCCGCATGTCGTACATGATCAGGCCGGTCGGGAGCGCGGCGCACTCTTGGATGCCAGCCAGCTTCACGGCAGTGTGCCGGTCGTACATCTCAAGCTGGAAGTCCGGGTTGGGATTCTCGGACTGCATGTGCTGCCACCGGAACACGTAGACGCACTCCACAGGCGGAGGACCGCAGTAGGGCGCACCAATGACGCATGGACCCTTGGCGTAGTGGTCCACCAAGAAGTCGAAGGACGAGTTGAAGAACGGCTTCACGCCCTCTTGGCCCATGAGGATGTCGGGCTTCATGTCCGAGTCCACCATCACCAGAACGTCAACTTCGTTCTGACGAGCCATGAGTACGGCCCGGTTGCGAGTCATAGTGATCGGAGTGTCGGCCAGGTTCCAGACGCGGATAGTTCCAATCCGTTCGTCCTGGGAAGCGTTGGCTACAAGCGGCACCATCCACTCTCGGATGTCAGGAACCTCAGAGGAGATTCCGCCGTTGCCGCCGTAAGAGAAAGTGCAGATACCTACGTTGAACTTTTGCTGCATAAAACACCTCGGGGGTTGGTGTACAAGCGTACCCTAAATGGTCGCTATAGTCAAGCCTGATACATGGGCTGCTTGGGCCGCGGGAGTGGATCGAAAGCGCGGCCCCCGAATTGCGTAAGACTGCGGGGGTCAAATGGTTTGGCGAGTTTCGTTGGCCCAGTCCTCTCGCCGTAATTCAAGTAGTAATTCTTCGTCGCCTCGCTGGCTTGGTTCCACTCGTCATCGTTGACATACCTGGTGTCGTACCAGCCCCCGGCCGTGTCGGCGAATGCGCCTTGGATCGCGCTCGCCCAATCCTTGTTGGCCAAGCCCTGCGCATTGGCTCGCTGGTAAGCCCCAACCGCGAGGTCAGAACTCATTCCGGCCCCGCCGTAGCCACTAACGTGATTCAAAAAATTTGGAGACTTGTAGTACTCTGCAGTACCCGGTTCGGGATTATGTGCCTTCATAACCTCGCCAGACGCTCTCGCGGCGTTGGGGTCGAACCCGTTGCCGTTGACCATTGTGTTGGGGTTAAAGAAATTCTGACTGTAAACCTTGGTCTGCGGCCGTGGGGCGGCTGGCTTCGGGGCCGGTTGCGGCGCGGGCTTTGGTGCGTAGGCCGAGAACGATGACCCGTACGGAGTTCCGCGGCCTGACGCAGGAACAGGGTTAGCCTGCCCCGTCTTGTAGGCGGGCTGAGAGAAACCAGAGCTGGATGCTGGGGCAAATGTTGAAGGCATTGCTTTGCTTTCTGTCAGTCAAGCGTTACGAGCGGACCTGCCACGGGCGGTTGGTAAACGTCGGCTGGCTAACTTGTGGTGCGGGCGTAGCGTTCCTGTCTTTATACCTCTGCCATATGTCTGCCTCAGTGGTCCCCGGAGGCAGGGTTGGCGCTTGGCCGTATGGCATTCCCTTCGACGGAGGCTGAATAGATTGCGCCTTGCCTACCGGCGACTGCTTGGATGTGGCGTCGTTGTATACGTTTGAATTTGCTTGGCCATAGTCAGGACCTCTGGTCGGCTCCAGCATTTGCATGTCCCAGGCGTGGCCGTTCCTAAACGAGTAGCCGGGAACTATCGGGTCGCCAGCCGTCAGTCGGCCAGCCCCCGGCAACTCCCACCATGGACTGCCCACAGGCCCGTCGTAAGGCTTGAATGTGTTTGGCAAGCTGGTAGCAAGTTGGCCATACGGAGTCCCCTGCGGCTGCGGCTGAATGGACTGCGCCTTGCCTGCGGGAGACTGCTTGGCCGCATAACGACTCATGGCGTCGTTGAAGTACTGGTCCTTGCCCTCCGCTGCTGACTTGCCTGTCTTCTTGGACATCCAATCGTCTGCTGGCGCGACGTTTTGCTGCGATGCCGACGCATAGATCAGATTCTTTAGCCGGTCGCCGTACGCCTTCCTCTGCAATGGGTCACCGTACTGGTACTCGTTGTATAGCTGATAGCCAGCGGGCGAGTTCAGCACTTGGCCAACCGCATTGTCCAGCCCCGTCTTCACATAGTCATCGTATGTGGCGGCGGGGTTCTCGTACCTGCCTGCGGCTTTGTTCTGGAGGAACTGAGAGCGATTTGCGTCTATGCCGGTACGTGGCGGCGTGTAAGTCGAAGGTGCGGGACGGTCGGTCACGGGTGGGCCGTAAGGATTCGCCGGCCCGCTCGGCGGTGGTGTCGGAGTGCCTACGGCGCTGACGGGAGAGTAGGTGGGCGGCGTGTATGGCGCCTGCGCGACTGACGGCGAACCCTGCTGCTGCGGCTGGTAGTACCCCTGCTGGTTGGCGTAGTTTCCGTACGCTTGGTTTTGATAAGCCTGTGAGGTTCCGGGAGCGAAGGACATAGTGCCCTGGAACTGCTGGCCCTGCTGGTTTACGAATGGCTGATACGGAGTGACCTGCGGCTGTGCGAATGTGAACGGATCGCCCTGACCGCCAAAGGCTTGGTTTAAACGCTGGATCATGCTGTCGCCGTAGTTGGGCGCCATGGACGGGGCACCACCACCAAGACCAGCCTGCTGCATGGCCTGCTGGTAGTCCAGTCCGGGAGTCATTCCCGCGGTCGGGTCGGTCATGCCGCCAGAGTTGAATGCAACCTGATTCTGCATCCGCTGCTGGTTGAGCTGGTTGATGAACGCATCCCGCTCAACGAACGGGTCCATGCTCTGGCCCCACGGGGTCTGAGCGGCTCCCATCTGGAACGGAGCTGGGCGCTGGCTTGCGGGCGCAGTAACGTAAGACCCCTGCGGGTCGCCAGTGACAGTCTGGCTTGCCGGGCGCAGCGTCGGCTTGCTTGGCTGCGAGTACGCCTGATACGGCGTGCCCTGCGACTGCGGCGGGATCGACTGAGCTTGCCCCTGTTGGGCGTAGGATTGGTAAGGAGTGCCTTGGGTCTTTGGGGCGCTGCTAGGTTTCGCTTGCGGAGGGTATGCGTTCGCAGGCCCGAAGGATGGCTGAAACGCCGAGGCGATGTCCAGTTGAGGGCCGCGGGCGTACGGATTAGCGAACGAAGAAGCCATCAGACATCCTCCTGCTTTGCGGAATCAGTCCCCATGCCCGACCCTTGCAGCATTCGCAGCTTGGCCATGTCTGCGTACGGATTCTCTTGCCGAGCCTCGGCAATGAGTTGACGCAGGAAGTCCAGGTTCTGGACGGCTGGATCGCTCATAAGAAGAAGTAGTTCGTCCATTTAAAAGAAAACAGCCGGCCGGCTTGCGCCTGCACCGGCTGTCCCCCGAAAGCCCATAAGGGCAATACTCAAGTCCCGACCAAGCCGTAGTTCTGCAGCGCAACCTTGAGGCTGGCGTAGTCAGTCACGGCAGCGCTTGTGGCTCGCGTGGAGCCAGTGGCGCCGAAGAATCCGATGACGGCCGTGGAGGCACCAATCGTCAATCCGGTTGAGCTGCCGCTAAGGTGCTGCAGTTCGTCCCAGATCGTATTGGCGAGCTGCTGGTTGGCCAGCCCGATGATCAACTGGTTTCTGCTCATCAGTTACCTCACGCGATGGGAGTGGTGATCAACGCCAGAACCGACGAGCCGTCAGAAGTAGTACCAGCCGAGATGGCGTAGCCGATGACGCCACGGCCATTGTCGTTCGCCTGCCCGGTGGTGGAGCCGGTAAGCGCGCTGGGCGTGGCCCGGCCGGCAGTGGTGCCCGTCGATGCCGCGGCGGTGATCGCAGCGAGGCGGGTGCCTGCCGTGATCGCCGTACCCGAGAGAGCCGCCGACACTTCCGTGGGGCCGTTGACGGTCACCCAGAAGATGTCGTTGATAGCCACGCCGGCCGATGGCAGCCACTCATCGACCACGCCAATCCGCTCCTCGTTGAGGGAGGCCGAGTAGCCGTTCACTTCCGTGAACAACTTGCCGGCAGCGGTGCTGAACGCGACAACTCGCTTCGGAGCCAAGGCGATGGTCGCCGTGTTCTTTACAGCAATGCAAACCTTGCGCCGATTGCTGCGAACCTGGCCCGTGATGGGATTCACATCAGTGAACTCCTTCACAACGCCAACGAAGTTGTCGCCGTATGAGGCACTGGACTGAATGCCGTGGTAGCTGTCGTTCTTGATCGACTCACCCGAGCCAAGCGAGAACCAAGTCTGACCAAGACCGAATGGAGGATCAACCTGCAGACCCATAGTAATCTATTCCTTTCTCAGGAGGCGATGATCTTGAAGAAGTTACGCGGCGACTTGAACTTGAGGTTGCCGAGCGTTGACACCACGTAGCGATATTGCTGCGTAATTTCGTCGTAAAAAGGTCCCTCGCTGTTCATCAGCTGACCTTCCATGCACAGCAGCTCCATGTTGCCGATGCACAGGCCGTAGCCCGAGTTGGCAGTGGTGGAGACGGCACCAATCGAATTCTCCTGCGAGATTTCGACCCCGTCCAGCTCAAACACATCCGTGAAGCCATAGCTGCGGAGGCCGTTCGCACGGGAGACGATTACTCGCTCCTTGGCGTCCAGCGTGTTCAGCATGTCGATGTAGAGCCGGCGATCAAGCAGGACCATGTCAATCTGGTCTTCCTTGGTGTCGTTGCGACGGGTCTGATGCAAACCCTCGCGGATTGCCTTGACGCAGTTGTCCTTCCACGTAGTCGAACCGAAGTACGAAGACGTTGCGTTCACAATCACAGGCGTAAAGAAGTCGAACTCCGGATCGGCATAGCCGTTGGGCCAGTTGCCGGCCCGCTGCGAACCGCCGTACGCACCGAGGACGGTCGAAAGACCGGCGTAGGTGTCGTTGGGATAGTAGAACGGGTCAAGGGCGCTGACCGACCCACGCGCGGCAGGCGAAGTGCCCGAATCGACCTGGAGCGTCTGGGTCGCGCCCATGAAGCTCTCAATGCCGTGGAACCGCAGCTCGTTACCCGCGAGGTATCCATCTTGCAGCCACTCACGCGCGAGGTACTGTTCCATGCTCGTCAGGAGACGGCTGGCCATCTTACCGGCGACGTTTACAAGAGCCTGAGCGGAGCGGTTCTCCAGCATCTCTTTCTTGTAAATAGCGTCTGTCACTTGTGCACCACGGTACTCAAGCTCGGCTCGCTTCCAGAGGTTCTGGCGTGCGAACGTACGCGGAGTTTCTCCGTTATTGCCGCTTGGAGTATGATTTCTGTACTGGATTTCCCAGTCGAAACCCCTTCCTGACATGTTAGTACGGATGTTACCCGACCCCTCAAGGGCGGCGAACACTTTGTACTTCCGCAACGACGCAATTTCTTCAACCGCCAAATGGTTGACAATTGTCGTTGCAATACTGCGTGCCCAGTCAGTCGAACTACTCATCAGATTACTCCATCGTTAACGAGTTGGCCGCGAAGCCGATCTTCAAAAGACATCCGCTGGCGCGGTGCCCGCGGCTCTGTGGTTCCTGCACTGCGATTCGGGGTACGGGTTGCGCGTTCCCGGAGGAACTGCATGTTCTGTTGGGCCACCGGGTCGGCCTGCGGCTGAGGCTGCGGCGCGTACTGCGGGGCGTACTGCGGTGGAGCCGACTGCATCTGCTGGTAGCGGATGTTCAGAAGGTCGCGCTGCAGCATGCCAGTTGCGTACTTCCAGCGGGCCTCGGGCGAGGTAATCCCGATCTCGGAAGCCTGCTGGATGTACGCCTGGATCGCCTGCCCCTCGCGGGAGATGTTTCCAGTTTGGTCGTAGAGCCAGTCAGCGTTCTGTCGCTCAAGGTCCGAAACGTAGTTGGTGGCCTGGTACTGGTTGAGCTGCTGCTGCACCAGTTCCTGAGCCTTCTGCATTGCGACCTGCTCAACGAACGGCTTGAGCGTGTTTTCGGGGTCCGTGACGAACTTGCGAGCGAAGTCGGCCGTGTACGCCTGATACTCACGCAGGGCCTGCTGGGCCTCATACGGAGCGGACGGGTCAATGACTTCCTTGCCCGTGGACGGGTCGCGGACGATGTAACCCTTCCAGGTATCTTTGACCTGGGGCGGCGACCACCACTTGGGGGATTCTTCGGCCTTCGGCTTCGACGCTTCTGCCTGCGAGCGCCGCCACGCCTCAAACTCCTTCTGGTTGCGAAGGTAGTCCATTCCGGCGGGCACAATCGTTTGGTACTGCTGAAGCTGCTGGGTGGCGTTCTGGTATCCGTTGAACGCCCTGTAGAGGTTCTGGGCAATCGCCAGATCGTCCTGGCCTTGGAACTCGGGAAGATGGCGGAAGGCTTCGTAGGGAGACGAAAAGCCTTCACTGGCCCGCGACTCTGACTGATATCCAGAGGCCGGCGAGGCATCCGCTGGCGACGATGGCGCCTCGGCTACGGCTGCGGACTGATCTGATGGTTCGTTGTATTCGTCTGACATGTGTCTGCATTGCCTTCGGGGGGAAAGGACTCTGCATGACTAGTGGCCGACGAATCGACGTTTTGTTCCAGGTAAGGCTGATTTCGGTAGTCGATGAATTCTGTGCGACTCAAGTAATCGCATAGCCGAGTCAAAATCTCCGGACTTTCGCCGCAGATTTAGTTCCCGCAGTATCCTTCGCACTCGTCTTGGAAACCAGCGAAAAGACTTTTCTGCCCGCTCTTTTCGTCGGCGGGCCGTAGATCGACTTCATCCAGCGGAACGCACGCCTTGTGCAAGTATCGGTGAGCGTCCAGCCCGGTGCCGGTGCGACACACCTTGTCGATATGGACGGCCCGGTCCCAGCCTTTGGGATCGTCGGTCTTTAGCCGACGCCACTCGGCGTCTGACTTGAACGGGCAGAACACGCACGCAGACCGCGGAACCTCGTACGGCAGTCGCTCCCGCAAGTACGCCATGCAATCACCGCGAGTCATTTGCATATCCCACAACGGAAAGTGGACCTTCCAGTTAGAGGGCTTGGCAAGAAACCGCTGCTTTACTCTGATGACACGCTTTGGCTCATCAAAAGACAAGCCCATGTATTGATGAACAACAACGTCCTTGCTAACGGGCCTTCCTGGCTGCGCTCCGACATGCTGCCGAATCAGTCGCTCAATCGGCCTGACCTTAAAATCAGCTGTGCATTGCCGCTGAATGATGCCCTTGTCGCCGGTCTGCGGATTCAACGTGTAGGCCGGAATGGAAATGAAGTGCCCGCCATCTGTTCGCTGATTTCCGTTTACGTCTGCTCCGCGATCTAAGGCGTCTCCAAGCCTTCCTGCCGTTGTGATGATGATGGGCGGCCCGCCAAGCGTCTTGAGATAGTCAAGGTGCTTGTAGACCTCATCTGGCTCTTCTTGAACGTCGGCAAAAATCGCGGCATCAAACTTCGGCACCTCTGGCTCGTCGCCATCGATGCTCATCAGGTAGAGGGCCGTTGACTGCACGCCGGCGCCAAGATTTAGAAAGTGGTGTTCCATGGCGCACAAATGTACACCAAACGTCGCGTTATGTCAACGCAAACGAAGAAGCCTGATCGCCTCTTCTGGCGTCATTGATCCCGTACCAGGAACATAACCTTCCCGCGGGCGAACGGGACCGTCGAAAACCCCAAACGTGCCATCCGGCATCAGCCCAATGTTCCCCTCGTCGTAATCCAGCCAGTGGTGTCCGCGCGCCCACAGGCTCTGCTCAACATCATGCGCCCTGTCGGTCCACCACTCCCAGTGGCCGTGCCCTTCTGGGCGCCACTTGTCAGCATAGGTCTTAGCAGCGCGAGGCTGCACTCCAAACGCGACCCCACCTTCAGCCCCCTTGGAGGCGTACGGAACGACGCCTGGGACATCGGGTAGTTCGTACAGCTTTGGGTCGTAACCGACTTTAAACACGTACCGCTGATCGCCAAATGACGGGAGGGCCTCAAACACCACACTGTCTTGGCCTGACCCAATGGTGTCACCGAGCGTCAGCCTGTTATCCTTCAAAAATTCGTTGACTCTGTTCCAGTCTTCTGGAGAAGTGTCGGTGTGTCGCAGCAGGTGGTCGGCCAGCATGGCGTGCTGCGAATTGCGTTTTGCTTCAACCAACCGCTCTGCGACCATGCTGCGCCACGCCGGTTCACCGTGGTAGGCCCTAATGACAGAGCGAACGGCATCGCCTGCTTCGTCCGCGTGCTGGGCGAATTGGCGTGGGTTCATTTGTATTCGATCCTGAGCCGCGGAGCCTCTGGAGAGTTTCGCAGCCGGCGAATGACTTCTCCTGCATCATCCACCAGTTGCGTTGTGGCACCCCTGCCATAGGCCGCTTGGTCTGCCGCACGGCCTACGGCACGCATAACGTCATCGGCCTTGGAGAGTCCCTTGGCGCCAAGTTTCGCTGCGGCGAACGGCATGGCTGGAGCGACGAACGCCATCGGGCCACGCACGGGAGCGGCAAGGTAAGTTTCTGGGTCAGTCCCAAAGTCAAAAGCCATGATGCTTGCTTCGGGCACGCCGTTCTTCCTAGCCACTGGTCGCCAGTCATCGGGTGATCCTGGAGTTCCTGCGGCGGCTGGCGTGTATAGGGCTGAAGGAAGTGCGCGTGCGGCAAGCGATGCAGCGTCTGAGTAGTTGCCCTGATACGCCTCCTGTGCGGCGCGAAGACCGGTGTCCCTTACTCGCTGCCCCATAGCCAGGGCGTAGTCCGCAGCCGCCTTCTCGTCATCCCACGCCTCAGTTCCCATGCGTGGATAGAACGAGTTCGCCGCCATGTTCATCCGCAGTTCGCGCGGGTCATAGGTCGTACCGCGTGCATCGTCATAGATGGCGGTGTCATTCATGCCGCGCAGGGCCTTGTACAGCGGCTGGGACTTGGTTCTCTCCCACTCGGATCGCTGGATGGCCTGATCCCTCGCCTCGGATTCCGGAGAACCCTGCATCCATTCGTACCAGGAGTCAGCCATTACTTGTTGAGCCTTTCGATAAGGTCATCGTCCGACATCATTGGGGCAGCCACTGCGGCACCAATGCCTTGGGTGAGGATGCGCCTTCGCATCTCGTCGGACATGATGTACCGCCTCCCGGCCTCGCCGGCACCTTGGCGAGTTAGTTTCCCAACCGAATCCAGCTGTTCTCGCAATGCAAAGTTGTGCATTGCCCTTGCGTTATGGGGCGCAAGGTACAGGGCTTGGCTTGTGATGCGCTGGGCCGCCTCCGGGGAAAGCCCAAGGGCATTCAAATACTCATACATCTCTTGCGGGGTTCCGCCATCGGCCTGAGACACTGGGTGCGAACCGCCGAAACGGTCGTACGTGAGCGCCTGCTGCGCCGGAGGCAGGCTGTCGTACCGCATGCCGCTGTACAGCCTCCAGAAGTTAGGCCCCAAATGTTCGTCGCCAGTGGCGGCACGCATTTGATCGCGAAAAGGTTGATGAGTTTCGTACTGGGGACTTTCTTCTGCGATCCTTGCAACTGGCGAATTGCTCTCATCCACCGTTAACCCGCCCATCTTTCTGCCCAATCTCTCCAGTGCGCCTGGAACAACCTTCCCGTAGAAGTGTTCGTAGTTGTCGATGTTGCCGCCGACCTTGTCAGCGATTGACCTGGGAGAGGCGACCTCAATTGCGCGGTGACCTTTTTGCGCCGCCTCTAGGGCGAGTCGCTTGATCAGAAGGTCTGCCCAAGAATCCTCCAGCGGAAAGTGAATGCCCTGCGACTTGGGGTCGTTGGACCACTGCCACTCGCCGTCATCGCCCATCTGCATGACATAGCCCTGTCCCTGGACGCGATCCAGATAGGCAGAGTCAGACTCGCTCGGCAGTTGCGCTGGTGGGCGTTGATGGTTGGCGATAGCTTCTCGGACCTTGCGGTTATGAATCCCTAAGTCAGACTGCAGTTCGTTTATCCGCAATGCATCGCCGTGAGTGTCGTAGCGTGCGTGAGCAACTGCGTTGGAGTCTATGTCTGACCAGTGAGAGCCAAACTCTGCGTTCTCTCGCATTGGCTGGCTGAGAAGCATTTCTGTGTAGTTTTTCCCGCCCTGGCCGTAGTTTCCATACTTGGGGCCAGAAACTATCTCGCCACTGCCGATGGGCTTTGGCCCCACGGGGGAAGACTTGGAAAACCAATCCCGCACATCATTCTCGCTGGGGGGCGTGCTGTGAGTCCTTGCGCGCTCTCCTGGCCGGGGAACGCCTTGCGCGTCCGAGGATATGACGGTGACCCCCCATTCCCAGGGCGATTCTTCGCTGCGGTTAAATCCCAGGACCTTGTCGTAATCGCCGTAGCTGCTGATTACAGAGCCAGGCGTATAGTATCGCTGGGCAAGGTCTGCCATGCCGCCCGCAGTTGTCGGGTATCGGTTACCCGACTCCGCAAGCAAAAGCTCTTTGTGCGTGTAGACCGGGCTACGTTCCTTGACTCGCGATAGAAGCTCTTCTCTTGCAACCGCATCGCGGCCGGCGATCAGCGAATCAAAGTCAGCCGCCTTCAGCTCCCAGCCCGGGACCCCGTCCTTGTATCGCTTGAGAAGCCCAGGAAGTTCTTGCACCCGGACGTTAGCGGGCATCTGCTCAATCGCCCTCTCTAAGCGAGAGTAGATTCCCGGGCCAGGGTTGTAGGGTAAGTATCCCGCGATCTTGCGGACTGCGTCCCCGGCTTGATCAAAGGTCGCCATCTAGCACTTCCACGCGCGCAGGGACTTGTTGATCCGGCTGTCGGGGTCGTTGGCGGTTTCTTTGCTGGTGAGCTTGTCCTTCATGCCCTGCATCCTGGCGCAGAATGAATCCCTGCGAGGGCCGCCTTCCGGCTGCGGAGCCTTGAGGTTCGCATCGTTTGCCCGGTTGTATGCAGCGCGCCCCTTGGCGTTCAGCCCACCGTCCGGGTCTTGGCCTTCCTTGCGAGTCCACAGGAGATTGCGGACCTTGTCGCCATCGGAGTCCATCGTCACCTCTTGTGATCTTCGTAGTGCTTGCGATACTTCTGGCGGGGAGAAGGCTGCTTTATCCCAGTTCTCACGCCAAAGAGAGTTTCGTAAGGCCCTGGCGATTCTCTGGGGTATTGTGCGGCCATGTCGGTTATTTGCCGTTCGATCCCGCCATGGTCAAGGCCGAGTCGCATGCTGTTGGCTTGTTCCGCCGCCATTGCCTCAGGCCATCCCATTGATAGCAGGCCGGTTCGCAAAACATTCGGATCGCCACTGGCAATTAATCTGCGAACAAGCTCACCTTCCTTGTCCATCAGTCCTCGTCCCTTTCCTCAAAGAGAAACCACCAGGGGTTGTCATCCATTGAGCAAGGACCTGATGATGTTGCCCTCTTGCTCCTTCTGGGCCATCTGGACACGCATGTTGGCTAGGTACTTCTCATGCTCCATGCGCCGCTTCTCACGCTCTTGGGC
>Ga0114972_10000085_pt1 | contig 61352 bp, 73 predicted proteins | sample M_140807_EF_Meta_FD_87354 | JGI IMG/M metagenome (GOLD analysis project Ga0114972, IMG submission 87354) | Freshwater microbial communities from Lake Montjoie, Canada to study carbon cycling - M_140807_EF_MetaG | ecosystem: Environmental > Aquatic > Freshwater > Lake | place: Lake Montjoie... | reverse complement strand
TACGCTGAGTTGGGATCGAGGACTTCCTTCTGGAGGATGTCTGCGACCTCGGCATCTGTGTACTTGACTCCCGCAGCGTTTAGCCCTCGCCCGTTCACGAACCTTTTGTCGGTGGAGTAGTACCTGAGTTGGTCGATTCCGCCGGGCAGTGCGAGGTTGGGATCGCGGGCCAGCATGTCTGCCGTGACGGGTGAGAACAGCGATTGCTTCCTCGCCTCCTTGGGGATGGCTATCCCAGCGACCGACGCATCAGCCTGATAGGGTCGGTAGCCAGCACCGTAGGGGTGCTTCAACTGGTTGGCTCGCAGCCCCCACTCCTTGCTGTCTGCGAGAGCCTGTGGGAAGCGACCGTTCTTGAGGGCGTCCACATAGGCTGCTACCTCTGGGACGCCCGCAAGGTACGCCTCGTCAGACTTGGTGTGGGCAACACCCTCAAGGAGACGGTCGATAGCGGCGAATGACTCAGGCGAGGTGACGCTTTTGATGCCGGTGGCTTGAGCCACAGCGTCTGGAATCTGTGCGTCACGCAGTTTGTTCAAATCCTGCACCGTCATGAGGCGTGCGCTCTTATCGCCTGCCGCCCCGGCGGTGTTGAACCGCATCGCCATCGCTTGGTCTTCTGCGTCGTACCTACCAGCGACGTTCTTGTCGAAGAGTTGGCTGCCGAATCGGAGTGCTGGACTCCACATGATTCGGTCGCCAGCGGAATCCAGAGCCGACGCAATCTTGTCGCCGCCCGGCAGGCTGCCCGTAGCGCTGCCCGCAAGGTAATCGACCCCTATGTCCGCACCGAGTGGGCCTTGAAGGTCTGTCGGGGTTAGCCCCTGTGTCCTCGCATAGTCATCGATGCCCCTCTGGGCTTCCACCTTCTTGACCGGGTCAGCGATTTCATCGATGAGGTCTTGGATGGTGAGTGATTTCTGCGCCACTCGCGGCCCGACGAGCGGACGGGCGGCATGCTCCAGATAGTCGGCGGGTGTCGAGCCCATAGCCGTTGCTATGCGTGTCGCCTCCGCCGTGGGTGCGGCAACAACACGCTTGGATGCAATGGTCGCTGCGTTGTCGAGCAGCCCGGCAGCCTTTGCAGCCTTGCCAGCAGGGCGGAGGGCACCCAGCGGGCCACTGATGAGGTTGGTCGGGGAGAGCAGCATCTCGGTCGCCAGCCCCGTCGCGAAGTCGAGGGCACCGTTGCCCGACTTCAGGCCAGCGTTGGCAACGATCTGCTCTCCGGTCACCCGCTGGTTGGGATCGAGCGGGTTATTCCATGTTCCATCTTGCAAGAAATCCACCGCACTGCGGGCGGTGGCGTCGAGAGTGTCGAGTCCCCAGAAGAAATTCTCGATGCCGCTCGACCCGGAGGTTAGGCGGCGCAATTCTTCAGCCTTGATGGCATCTGCCATCTCGGCTTTTCTGGACTCGGAGGCAGGGACGCCGATTGCCATGAGCGGCTACTCCCCGAGTCGGTACTTGTCATAGATCGCATCCGCCACAGCGGGATCGTGAACGCCGTGCCTTGCCGCCAAGGCTCGGAACTCTTCCTTTTTCTTGCCCGGCATTCTCAGGGCAGGCATTTGATTGGGCGACGGCTCCCTCCCGGCGAGAATCTCCCTGAATGCGAGTTGCTGCATGATGATCGTGGCTTGCGTATTGGCAGCAGTCGCATCCAGACCGTTAGCAGCCATCGTCCCGGCGAGGTTGGTATGAGCGACATCATACGGCTCGTCGCCGGTATAGGTATTCGCCAGATCGATGCCAGCGTTGTAGGGGTTCGGCTTGCCGCTGGGTTTGTTCCCGCCCTGCGCCCGTGCCCATGCGTCAGTCGCAACCTGCTGTCGGTAGTTGCGAGACGCTTCTGGGCCTAGTTCCGCCGCCGCAGCCAACTTCTCTTCGGGCGAAGCGTTGGGGTTCGACAGCGTCCTGAACGCAGTGATCTGCCGGTAGGTGCGTCCGGTGGCCTGCATCTCCTGCCAATCGTTTCTGCGGCGGGCATCCTGCTGATCCAAGCGAGCCAACTTTTCCTGATGCGCCTCAAAGAGTGCGTTCTGGCGTTGCTCGGGCTTCTGCTCAAACTCATGGAACTCCATGTCGAGAGCGTCTTGCCCACCAACCCTCGTGTATTGACGCATCAAGTTTTGACGCTCGGCATTCCTCGCGACCGCGTCCCTGCCCGTCTTCTCTTCTTCTGGGGACAGAAAACCGTCGCCGTTTGAGTCCCATCGCTTTAGCCGATCCTTCTCGGTCTGCTTGCGATCCCACTCGGACTTCTTGGCTACCATCGCCTGCTGGTTCCGCTCAAATCCTGCGGGGTTATACCTGCCCTGCCTTGCGGAGCCAGCGCCCTGCTCGTTCACCCACTGGTGGAAGCCCAGTTCAGATGGGCTCATCTCCTTGAGGTCTTGCTCTGTCGGGTCGAGGAGGTTCGGGCCGGGATGCATCTCGCCCGTGACAACAGAGCCGTCCCATCGGCGCTGCGGTGCGACTGTGGCGTTCTTCCTCGCCTCCTCCTGCGCGGCGGCGGCGTCTGCACGGGACTTGCGATCCGCCTCCTGACTGCCACGCATCACATCCTTGACAGCCTGCCGACTCGCCTCTTCAGCAGTCATCCCGTTCCCGAGATGGAAAAAGTGGAGGGCACGAACGTCGGCGTCGTAGTCTCCCGTCAGTTCGGGCCTGACCACGGCAGCAGCGACCTCGCGAGCGGACTTCCCGCCAGCGTCTGGCGTTGGTGCAGTCTCGGGAGTCACTTGGGCCTTGGCCTTCACGGGCTTGGGCGCGTCCCCGACAATCGGCGGCTTGGGCTTGCCGACGTACTGAGGTCGCTTACGCTCTGCGATGCTTTGCTGCCTCGGGTCAGCCTGCCACGGCATCTCGGGCTGCGATTGAACGTACTCGCGGTCTCGCGGCGAGAGCCGAGACATCGGCACATACGTCTCGCCAGTGGCGGTCTTGATTCTCACGACCCCGTTCTGGGTGTCGAAGCCCGTCATCCGACCGAATCGCGAGTAATTCCCGGTGGTGTCAGTCCACTGATGAGGGACGATGCCTGAGTCTGGCGGCGTGACGGGCACGGGGCGTGGCTGGTTCGGCAGTGCATTGCCGCTGGCGTCCCACGCCACTGAGGCAATGTCTGGGTGCGGAGCGTCAACCTGTGCGGCGGGACGCTGCGGTGCAGGCTGTGGCGCGGCGGCGGCGGGACGCTGCGGTGCGGTCTGTGGCTCGTATGCTCCCGGTGGCGAATAGGTGCGGCGCGGGGCTTCCCACATCGCATCGGGTGCGCCGTCGAGGGCGGGGGGTTCCCATTGCGGCGGTTCAGGTGCGCCGTCGAGTGCTTGTGGCTCCCACTTCGGAGCGGGCCTCCCCTGCCGATTGAGTTCGTCGCGCCTCGCCCTGAGTCGCTCGATCCGCTGTGCCTCTGTTTCAGCCATCACCGACCTCCGTTTCGCCAATCAAAACCGGCGTAGCCCATGCTGCCGCCACGGTCTTCCCTAGTCGCCTGTATCGCCTTGAGGGCTGCCATCGCCCTGCCGATGTCTTCGCCTTCCGTATCGGAAGGTACTGGCGTTGGAGCGGCGGGAGTCCACGGCTGGAGACCCGTCTCCTGTGGCCCGTTGTCGCCTCTGTTCCAATAACCCAGCGCACCCAGCGCCGCCGCCCCGCCAATAATCGCCCTGCCCGGCGTCGTGCCTCTCCACAGGCGAGTCAGCATGCCGGGGGTCGGCGCTGCGGTGGAGGGACTAGCCTGCACAGCCGCCTGTGCGGCAGACGATCCGTTCCATCCCGGCGGCAGCGGTGGCCCCTGCATGGGGTTTGAGAATGCGGAAGAATCGGCATTCCGCGCCGCATTGCCAAGTGCGGAGCCGTCCCAATCTGGCGGCAGCGAAGGGCCATAGACAGGGTTGGAGAAAGGCTCGGACGCACCCGCCGGGAACCACTCAGACGATTGCCCCGGTGGGTTCTGTTTTGGTGGCGGCGTCGGCGGCACCCAAACCGAGTGGGCTCCCGCCGGGCTCCAAGATGATCGGAGAGGTGGAGTCAGAGGCGATGACAGACCCTCGGGGAAAGGGACGTTGTAGTCGCCAACGCTGGGCGGAATGCGATCAGGCAGGACTTCGGGCGAGTCATAGCCGTCCATCCCGAGAGCGCTCATCAAATCACTGGGTTCCGCAGACGCAGCACCAGCAGATGACAGTGCCCGACGCACATCTCTCAGCGTCTGTGCTTCGGGCGAATCTCCACCAAACCTCCTCTTCGCCTCCGCATGAAGCGGCAGCCATCCTTCGGTGGAGTCAGCGGGCGGAAAGCCCATGATGGTCGAGTCTACGTTGACCTTGCCGCCGTCCCCATAAGAGACATCCAGCAAATCGGTGCCACGACGGTCGAACAACCAAGCGTCGGACTGAGGTGTCCCGCCCGGCCCCAGCGGCTCACTGTAGGTCGATGTCGGGAACCCACGGCTATCGACAGGCGGCGGCGCTGCGGGTGCCCGTGGCTTTCTTTCCGGCTTCGCAACTGCGCTCGGTTCGGCAGGAACGCTCGTGGCAACAGGCGTGGGCGCAGGCGTCGGAGTCGGAGCGGGCGGTGGCGGGGTCAGGTTGGTCGTAGCACCCTGTCGGACTCGGGTGTTGCCCTTCCTCGGGGCTCGGGCCTTCACTGCGGCGGCGGCTGCCTTTCGCAGCCTGTCGATCTCCTTGGACGGTCCGCCAGCATCCTTCTCCATAGAGTACTGGGAGTCGAGGTCAGCCATGAGCGAGACGAGGTCTTCGTGCGGCGTGTCGCCAGAAGCGGCGATGGAGGCGAGCGCACGGTAGTCCTCGCCCAGACCACCCTTGGGTGCGGCAGGCGTGGATGCAGGAGTCGGGGTGGGCGTCGGTGTCGGCGCTGGAGTCGGCGTCGGAGCGGGGGTCGGTGCTGGAGTCGGCGCAGGCGTTGGCTCGCTCGGCGTCGTGTTCTGAGGCAGTGTCTCCGCCACAGGAACCTCTGACGTTGCCGCGACCGGCTCGCGGATTTCGGTGACAACGGGATTCCCGTCTGCGTCTCGGGTTCGGACGTATCGGATTCCGCGTTGCGCCAGAGGCAGGGGCTTCTCCACTGCCACGGTCTTCTTGCCGCCACGCTTCGGCTTCTCTTCGACGGCTTTCTCTCTGGGCTGTATGAACTTGTCGTAACGACTCGTCGCATCCGCCCGGTCGAGGCCAGCGAGCATCTCCTCAAAAGACTTCCGCTCGGTGCGGGCGTCCAGCAGGGCGTTCCGGTCGAACTCCAGTTCGGCAACATCCTCGCCCGCGTTCTTGCCCGCTTTGATTGCCTCATCGAGGTAGTCGCGAACTTCGTCAAGGCCCATGCCATTGTACTTCGCATCGAAGATCGCCACCATCTCATCGGCACCCTTGCCCGCGTAGACGCCCGGTGTCGCCGTGGACTTGGGCAGGTCTACGGTCATCGGTACACGGGTCACATCCGCAGGTGCGTCGTTCGACAAGCCAGAACGCAACTTCACCTTGTCGAGTGGCACAGCCAATCCGCCAGCCACGGTGATGGGGCGGGAGTTGTATGGGTGAATGTCCATCACTCGGGTGGGCGTGACATCGGGGCTGGAAACAGGTATGCGTCCCGCCTCGACATCACCCGAAACGGCTTCACGCTGGAACTTCTGGAGGTCGGGGCCGGGAACGTAGGACTTCCGACCGGCACCCGTCATCAAGGCATCGAACACACCCATCACCGAGTCCGCTGCGGCAACCCGCGAGATGCGATCCGTTGTCGGGGTGTTCCGATTGACGATGCTCTGTGCGACCTTCAGAGCCTGACGCTGTGCGGATTCATCCGGGGCGGTGCGGAGGAACTCAAGGATCGCGTCCCCCTTCTCCTTGTACATGTCCCTGACAAGCCAGTGCGCTGTATCAACTCGCTTCTCTGGCCCCTGCATTCTGGAATCGCCAACGGGCGACTTAACGCCGCCGGGATCGAAGCCGCCCTCGATCATTTCCTCTCGGGAGCGAGTCAGCCCCATGCCCTCGGCGGCGGCGGGATTGAAGCCTGAAGCCTCTGTCACCTTTCGGGCGAGCGTCTCTTGCTTTGAGTTGTTGGAGCGAGCATCGAGCAGGGCACCCTTCTTGTCGGTCGTGCCTGTCTTGTTGCCGTAGTAGCCCTCTTTCATCCGCCCCAGTTTCCCCGGCGAACCAGAGCGTGGGGCGGAAGGCAGGGCAGCCTCTTCTCCTGTCGGAAGAACCTGACCGCGAGCCCGACTGCGTGGGTCTTTGTAGAGCGAGACGCGAACGTCACGCAGCCACTCAGGCTTCCTGCGGTATATGGCTTGCAGGTCGGCAGCGGAGGGTTTGTCTCCAGCCTTGTACGTCACCGTCTTGGCAGGTTTGTCGCCCTTGGCTGGAACGCTCCACTCGATGTCCTCGGGTACAGTCCATCCCGTCTTAGCGACATCCTTGAAGAACTGGAGCAATGCCTTTCCGAGACGCCTGTCGGGTTGGTATTCGCCAACGGGAGCGGTGCGGCTGGCGGGCGAGCGTCCCTCTGGCGCGGACTTGGGGCCAGATATCCTCTGCGTGACCTTCGTGGGCTTTCCCTTGCCCTTCCCCTTCTCAAACCGAGAGATGACGATCTGCTCGTCTTTGTAGGCTGGCGGCGAGACACGCTCGGGAGCCTTGTTGGCGACTGCGTCGGCGGCAGTCGTTGGTGGATCGCGGCGGCTCACGCCCTTCATCTGGTCGAGGGTGTCTCGCTGCCCTCTCAGTCGAGCGTCATCCCTGCGATCCGATATCTCGATCTCGGCATCCAGCCGATCCGCAAGACTGTTGGTCGGCTCGGGAGTGTTCCTTGTAATCTGGCCCGGTCGCTCACGAAGCGGATTCTCGTCGGTCTCTGGCAGGGCGACGGCAGGGTTGCCGTCCATGATGATCCCAGAGAACTCGTCAGCCCAGCCCTTGTTGACCTCGGCAATGCGGTCGTAGAGGTCGGCGATTTCGTCGGGCGGCAGGTTGGCAATGAACCCCCTCGCCTCCGGGTTCTGAATGGCGAGCATGATCGCCTCGGCGTCGGTCTTCCCAGAGCCGCGAACGGAAATCTTCCCGCTCTCGCCGTTCTTCTTCTTTGCGCCCTGCTGGAAGACAGGCCCGCCGGGGGCGGCAGCCTTCTCCGCGTCACTCAAGTCGGAGAGGTTCTGGGCCTTGAGTGCGCTGATGAACTTACGGGGGTCTGCCATCACTTCCCCTTCTTGGCGAACGGGGGAGCGTTCTTCTTGGAGCCCTTCTTTGCGAACTGCGGAGGAACCTTCTTGCCGCTCTTCTTGGGCGGCTCCTTCTCATCCGAGTCATCCTCGGAGGCGACCTTGCGGAGTTCCTCGGGGAGGTCATCGCTGGTGACCTTTGGCGGCTTGCTGTCGCCCTTGGACTCATGGAGGTCTACGAGGCTTTCGCGTCGTGCGTCCTCATCGTCTTGAGCGCTGTGCTTCGCCTTGTCCTTGAGGTCGCCCTTGAGAAGTGCCTCTTTGAGCATCCGCTTGAGGGCGCTGGGGCGCAGGTCATCGAGATCAAAGGAATGCATGGAGGTCTCCTAGACGAGGGCAGTGAGAAGTTGCAGTTGCCCCGACTGCTGTGCGGATGCGATGCGAGCCGCCGCCTGCTGCTGTGCCATCTGCACAGACCAATCGCTCTGGCTCTGAGCCTGCTGAACCATCGCGAGTTTCTGAGCCTCGGTCTCGCGACCGTACTCGTAGTCGGTCTGCATCTGAGCGTTGACTGTGTCGGCTTCCTGCTGCGACTGAGCGGCGCGCTGGCGCGAATCACCGATGGCCTTCATGCCCGCCAGACCGGCGGCGTACTGCTGGCCTTTGCCACGCGAGAAGCCAGCCCGATCCAGCCCCTTGACGTTGGCGCGGTAGTCCGCCATCTGGTCGCCTTGCGCCAGCGTGTTCGTGATCGACGCGGAGGGATCGATCTTCTGCGGCGGCTTGTACGTCGTTTGCATCGCGACGTTGCCAAGCGTTGGGTCAGACGCGATAGCCATCAGGGGTTATTCCTCCTGATGTTGGCGGCACGACGCAGAGCGGCAGCCTGTGCCCCGAACTGGTAGCCAAGGTTGGAGGCTTGTACGTCAGCACCCAGAGATGCCTGATTGCGGGCTCGCTCGTTAAAGTCCGAGTTGACCCGGTTGAGGTACTCAAGCCCGTTCATTGCGGCTTCCGACCGCAACTTCTGGGAGGACATGAACTGCTGTGCGTTGGCCTGCTGCACAGAGGTGGACATCTGCCCCCAATCGTTGAGGGCGTTCTGCTTGAAGAACTGCTGGGCAGCCCTCTGCCCAGTGGCAGAGCCCAGTGGGGAGCGAGCCGGGGACTTCAAGAGTCCAGCAAGCGCACCGGGATTGGTGGCCTGCGTTGCCTGCACACCCGTCTGGTAATTCAGCCCAGCCATATCTCGCTCCTGACAGGCTTATGGCCCGGCAGAGCGAGAAAGCGGCAGAATTAAGGGGTGGCGTTGGGGTTCTTTTTTGCCCGCGAAACCGCCACCCGAACGAGCCGACGCCCCACCATCACTGAGTAGGGCAATTTGCGGGCCTTGGCCTGCTGGTGCAGCCAGCCATCCTCCCCGGCAATCAGGTCGATATTGGCTTCAACCCACGCAATTCCACGGGTGTCCATCTCGCGGGCCTTTGCTCGGCAGGAGCAATTCGGTGATGCCTTGATCCCAATGCTCGACAGCATGCGAGAGAGTTCCGTACCCGCCCCAGCAGGCGGAGCGGGCGGGGACTCCCTCTTAGAGCAAGCCTCGTCAGGCGGCGGGGTGTCGCGGGCCACACCCTTCCCGCAGTGGCGGCAGCGGTAGATCGTAAGGCGACCTGCGGGGCGGACTGTGTATTCGTGGAGCATCTGTTCCATTGTACACCTCCTATGGGCATAGCCCGCATTCGGTTGGCCCGAAGTACTCCTCGCCGTTCTCGCCAAACCCGTCGAAGATTTGATGCGTCTCCTGCTTGCGGTCAAGGACAGACGCACCCGTCCAGCAGGGGTCGTTGATGTCCCATATCGCAGGCGCTGGCTGGAACGGTGCGTAGTCCACTTCGTTGATGTCGCCGCCCTTGCACTCAAGCAGGACTGTCTTTTCGACTATGGTGGTTTCTATGGCACACTGTCCCGGCACAAGATCGCGTTTGTTCGTGGTGACGGTGGCTGTAGTCCTCCAGCGACGAGGGGCTCGCGGAGGAGGCGGGTCGCCGGGAACTGGGTCTGGCATGAATCCCGGCGGGTAGTCTGGTAGGTATCGCACTGATGTGTAGTTCCCCGAGAGTGGGTCTCCGGTGATTTTGTTCGGAGGCCAGCCATTGCATGGCGGAGGGCACTGGTCGGGTGCCGCATCGAGGCAATCCTGCTCGGTGTCAAAGTATGCCGTGCCAGCCTGCTCGATCTCCGCGATGCAAGCGTCTGAACTCTCGCATCGCCATCGCTTCTCTGGGCACTCTTCGGGAGCCTTGTCAAGGCACTCCTGCTCGGTGTCGTACCCCTGCTTTCCGGGGGATGGCGGCGTGGTCTTACGCTCGCACGTTGATGAGTCCTTGCAGTACCAGACCCCAGCGCACGGCGGCTTGCATTCTTCTTCGGTGTCGTAGTCCCCGTCTTCGTCCCGCTCGCACTTCTTCTCGCCTGTCGATGAGTCAGTCTTGCAGCCCCACTTGCACTTCGGGCAGTCTTTGCCGCTCGGAAGATCGACATTGCCCAGACCTGTGCATCGCAGGGTGAACTGGTCGCCTTCGTTGGGTGAGGCGGGGAACGGGTCGATCACCTCGCCCACGCAGAACGACTTCGGGTCGCCGCCGCAGTTGGAGATGATCTCCCACTGCCCGCCCCGGAACTCCCAGACTTCACTGGCGGATGAGCAGCAAGTGTCGAGAATGCTGAAGTCGCCCTTCGCCTCCGCCTGACAGGCTTCGTCCCCGCAGTGAGGGCACGTTCGGCACCGTTCGTCACACTCCGACCGTTTGTAAGGCCCGTCCGCAGGACGGTTGTTGACCTCGCCTTCCTTGACACACTCCTTTGAGCCCGAAGGGTTCGTGACGCAGAAGTAACGCTCGTAGCACTCCTTGTTGCATGCCTTCTCGTTGGGATGCTCTGAGAGGAGTTGATCGCCAGTGTTCGGGTCGGGTGCCGAGTCGCGGCACTCGTAAGCCTTACCTGTTGTCAAAACGCAATACCACTTCTTGCAGCAGCACTCCGCGCTGGCAGCCAGTTTGCCGCCATACTTGCTTCGTACCAGTAACTGCTTCGCCCAGCGGTAGAGCGTCATGGGGACGGGCAGTCTGTGGTGTTGCGGAGGAACTCCCGTATCTCCGCCAATCCGCTCTGTAGTTCCGCTACAGCCCTGTTGGCTTCCGCGAGCAGGTCGGCAATTTCTCGGAAGGTTCTGCCTGCCTCGTCGCGAAACTCGTCAATGTCATCAAGCCTGCGCTCGATGCCGTCCAGCCTGTCGCAGGCTGTAGACAGGTCGCATCCCGGCGTCTCGATACACTCAGGGGCGTCTGGGTATTGGGTGCAGAAATCAGTGGGGGGCGCAGGCTGGAACGCACGACGCTCGCCCTCGCTCGTCGTGAAGTTGAACTTCTCGTAGGCGTACTTTTCCTTCTCGGGCGTTACGAGCCTGACCTGCTGCGGGACATAACTGATCGTGAACGGGCCTCGATGCTCAAGGGGCTGGGCGCAGTTGGCGATGGCGTACATGAGCGAGTTGGCTTGGAGCGGCGAGAAACCGCCCGTGACCAAGGCTTGCTCGATAGCACCTCCCTGTTTTGTGAATGCCATCAGCCACCTCCCGGCGTCGGGATGCCGTAGACATCGATCTGGTGCAGAACCACCGGGCCAGCGTCATCGCGGTGCCCGTAGAACTCGACAGCCACATGCCTGTCGTTGCCCCGGAAGTCATCCATTGTCCCGCCCGAGAACAGAGCCCGGCAGATGCCAGATGACAGTTCCTCGGGCTGCTTCCCCTTGTCCATGTCCATCACGACCGATGGCTCGGTGTCGCTGTAGATCGCACCGTCGCCTCGATCCCGGTAGGCGACGTTGGCACGGGGGTACACCTGCCCGTTGTAGTACATCTTGAGACGCAGTTGGCTCTCGCCTTGGGTCGGTGAGAACAGCACACCGACTCCCCGGTTGGCATCCACCTTGCCGCCCGGTGCTATCGAGTCGGACGGGTATTCCAAGTTGCCCGTCTTGAACCAGCAGGGGATGGCAGTGGTGCCGCTATCCACGGTGCAGGTGGCCTCCGCCTGCACCCCATCCGGGTCATCCGGGGGATCAATGACAACCACCGGGGCGTCGAATCCGTAGCCGCCAGCGCGAACGTATAGGCCCAGCAGCGAGCCGTCTCCGCGAACGGCAGACTCGACTACCGCCCCCACGCCGCCCTGAATCCTGACGGCAGGCGGCTTCCTATATCCCTTGCCGGGGTTGGTGACGGTGATGCCGGTGACTGTCTTGTAGGCTACGTCCGCATTTCCGTAGGCAACCCCGTACACCTGCCCTTCCGCCCCACCGTAAAAGCATCGGTAGTAGCCCGTCGAGTCAGTGAGGTTGCAGCCTCCAACCAGCGGGTGCGGGTAACGCTCCTGCCACCACGCCTGAGTCTCAAACGAGTAGCAGTACTGCCTCGTCGGGTACTCCCCCGGCTCGTCTCCGATCAGCCTGACGCTTACACGCAGCACATTGAGGTTCTTGTCCGCAACGACCGAGAACCACTTCGGGTCAGTGAAGTCGATCCTGTACATGAACAGGTCGGAGATCGCCTCGCTGATGGGCTCGACCTTGCCGCTCTGGTCGAGGGCATACACCCCGTCAGTGTCCATTGCGTAGATCACGCCTTCGTACTCGTCCCAGCACCTCTGGCTGACGCACCCCCGGAACGCTGCAATCTGGAGATTGGCGTCGATCAGCGGCTGGGCGACATATGACAGGCGATAGGCGTGGTGAGCCTGCATTACCCCCAGCGAGCCACCGTATGGGATGAGGGCAGTGATTGCGTCGTGCCCCTTCACGTTCGTCTGGAGGACGAGATCGTTCACATCGGGGATGCTCTCGGGCTCGTCCACCTCCGAGTAGTAGAGGGTGTTCGGCTCAAGGCCAGATGTGTCTCCCGCGATCCAGAGCCGATCCTGAAACATGCAGGCCACAGCCTTGTCGGACGGCGGCACTCCGAACCGACCGGCGTTGAGTTCACCGTTCGGCAGGAGGATCGGCATCGAGAGGTAGTTCTCCCGGTTGGGGTCTTGCAGTTCCGAGTCTGTCAGGTCATCGAGAGTCTTGGCACTCTCAGGGAGCCGGTAGAGTTGGTATGCCTGATCCCCGGTCGTTCGCCACAGTTCCACCCTCAACGTGCGCCCATCAACGACGGGAGGGTCTGCGTATGCCCACGCCACCGCACCAACACCCTCCCCGCAGTCGAGTTCAAAGATGGGCGATATCGAAGAGCAGATCGGGCCACCACGGTCTTCGGGAGTGTCATCGACGTAGCGATAGCAGCACTGATAGACGCCACGCAGGTGAGCCCGCGCAATCGGGATCACAGCCCCGCCGCCGCTGTCCACAGCCAGATCGGGGGTGTCGGTGTACAAGCCACCAGAGACCACCGACACGCCAGTGATCCGACCGCTCGATGTCGTGGCTCGCAGGGTCGCCCCGGAGCCGTACTGCGTCGAGACAGTAATGGATGGCGTGCCCGCGTAACCCGACCCGCCGTCCCTGACGATGACGCTGGCAATCGGTCGAGACGCTGTGGTCACGACGGCGGCTCGCGTGAACGAGATTACGAGCGGCTGCGTTGAAGTAGACCCGCACAGGCTCTGGTCGGGAATTCCGTTTGAGCCACGGGGTGCCCCACGAACCTCGATGATCACATCCCCAGAATAGTCCGCACCCTGATCTACGATCCTCACGCCTCGATTGGTGGCGTTGAGCGGGTAGGTGAGACCGTTGACGGTTACCGTCTGATCAAACGTGATCTCCGCCTCGGCAATCCGGGTGTAGGTCGTGGTCGCGGAGCCGAACGTCTGTGCGAGTTTCACTGAGTATGTCAGGGAAGTCCCGGCTCTCTTTACGAACCTCCAAGGGTTGCCTTTGGTGTCCTGCGCAGTCCACGCAGGGCTAGGCGTCCCGCCGGGGCACGGCACACCGTCATAGTCCACGGGGGGCAGGCACGGGGCGTAGTCGGCACTGCGAATGATCTCCGCCGCATTGAGTCCCGTGGTCGGCGGAGCAATGCCAGCCAGCACAGCCTCCAGCACCGCCCCGCTGCCGGGCGTGGCGTCGAGCGTGGCGTCTGGCGGAGACAGATACCCCCTGCCGCCGTCCACCAAGAGTGCAGAGCCGATCCGGTCGCCATCCAGAAAGCATCTGGCTACAGCCTTGCGTTCTGCCGTGCCGTCGAACTGGATCACGGGAGGCAGCGTGTATTGCCTGCCACCGTAGCCAACGTCCACGCGGGCAACGTAGTACTTGACCGGGCCAGCCTCCGCAACATCCGGCGGCGTGGGAGGCTCGTCAATGCCACTAGGCGTGATGGTGCCATCAAGGAGGTCTATGCGAAGCGGTCGCTGACCATAGCCCTGATACAGATAGGCGAACTGGTGCTTCCCGACAGCAAGCGTGGCGGGATTGTTGGCTGCAAGACGATAGAGAGACACTGGCACCTCACAGCGTTGCGCCGTCTACGATCTCGATCTCTCCGTTAGAGTCGATCACGACAGCCCTGTCCGGTCGGTCGTAACCACCCGAGATCGGGAACACCTGCTCGACCACGCCGCCGCCAAGACGCCCAGCCTTGAATCGGATGCCAGCCATGCCGCCTCGGGTGCGGATTTCTCCGGGGGCACTCACCACGAAGTTGACCTGAGACTGCGATCCTCCCGGCGGCACAGCGTAAGGCGATGCACGGGTGATGAGTCCGGTGAACTTATTGATTCGGAGCATGGGTCACTCAACTGCCGGTGTCTGGGCCAAGCGGGGAATAGATTCCCGCATACCTCGCCCCATCGGCATCGGGCACTCGGTCGAACGGAGCCCGGCGACCGGAGATGGGAGCGACAACGTCATTCTCCATCGCGAGACGCAGGTCTCGGGTGTACATCTGGACTGCACCCTCGACGTTCTTGCCCTGAAGTCGGGCAAGCCACATCTCGGCACCCGTCAGGAGAGCGGTGAACATCCCCGGCGAGACATCGAGATAGTCGGAGATCACAAACCGGCAGTCGGTGTAGGTTCCAGCAAATGGAACCTCAAGGGTCAGCGAGTCATCGTCCACTCGGGCTGCGATTCGTCCCTGCTCCTGATACGGGTACATGCCCGTCATTGGCTCCGGGTAGTTGCCCGGTGTGCCAATGCGGAAGATCGCCCCGGCAGACTTTGGCGGGAAAGCGGTGTTCTTCCCCGTGATGGTCGTGCCAGTGACGGTGGCGTATCCAGTGCGAGCCTGCGTCTCGTAGCCCATCAGCATCAAGGGTTTCGGGCGGCGTCGGTAGGTGTACCGGAACTCGATGCCCGCCTTCACCTTGCCCGCAATCCGAATGACCCATCGGTCGAACGTCTTCGCATCGTCCGACTTCATGACCGTGTAATAGGTCGGCTCGCCCAGCGTCAGGTTGCTCTGCTCAAGACGCAGCCACTCGGCTGGGGCAATGTACGAGGTGACCGTCGTGTTGTCGGGCGGCACCAGCGAGTCCACGTTGGAGCAGTCTTCGGGCAGCAGGTAGGTGTTCTGGTCTGCCACCGTGGTGATCGTGGAGGTGGTGACATGCCACAGCCAATCCTTGGCGGCACACACATCCCGGTACGAGTGGTGCGTGGCAGCCCGCAGGACGCGATGCTCCTGATCCTGCGCTCCGCCGCCAACGGACTGCATCAGGTAGTCAATGACATCGTGGGCACAGTAGGTCGCGTTCATCATCTCAGGTCTCCTTATGAACCATTGTACACTATGGGGCTGCCCAACTAAGCAGTCTTCTCTGCATCCTCAATCGGCGTCCGCAAATCCGGCGGAGTCAGCGTTGGCTGCTCAACCTTGAGCGGGTAGTAGGGCGGCAGTTCCTCGCCGGGATAATACTCCTGCCGAAGTGCCAACAGAGCGGCTACGTCCGCGTCAGCGATGACGATCTGCTTTGGTTCTGCCGTCTCGATTTGATTCATGGTTGTCATGCCTTAGATCGCCGTGAGGGCTACTTTTTTCCAGCCGCTGGTGGTTCTCAGGTAGATGAAGTTATCGTCCCATACCATCTGGCCCGCAAAGCCAGCCGAGCCAGTGGCGGCGATGGTTCTCGGTGTGTTGCCGATCACCGCAGGGCTGGGGATCGAGCCAGCCGCGAATGCGTGAGCGGTGCCGGTACTGGTGATGTTTCCAGAGCAGTTCACCGCGCCGCGAATCAGCAGATCACCACCGACTTCCGCCTCGACGCCAGCCACAGTAGGAATGAGCCCGATACCAATCCCGCCGCCAAACGGATTGATCGAAACCGGTGAAGCCGCCGAGCCTCCCGCGTAGGTCACCCCTTGTATGTAAGGAGCATTATTCGTGGACTCCGGACCAATCGCCAGCGTGTATCCGCTGTATGGACTAGGGCGGATCGAGACTGTGGCCCGCGTGTTGCTTTGAGCCAGCGTAGATGCAGCGGACGCCGCCACGCCTCCAAGATCGTCACCCACTACAACGATCTGAGCCGCCGCTGCATCCCCCAGCGCGTCGAGCGTTCCGATAGCAAGCGCCCTGTCCTTGAACGTAGCAAGACGGTAGCCAGCGTCGTCGATAATAACGACTTCTGGGCCGACAACCCGAGAGCCTGACGTAGAGACATTCAGACGAGTCTGCGCAGCGGTGTCACGAACTGTAAACGCATCCGTTGAGATTGCGCTGGCGAGTGGGCCAAACTGACAGTAGGGGGTGGTTCCGGCAGGAGTAAGTACGTTGAAGCCGTCAGTACGAAATCCAATGCCATTTTTGGTAAAATTCGCAATCGACGCGCCGTCCGACGTTACTATCGAAAGCGAGTTTGTGGTGATTGCAGACGTAGAAGGGGCAAACTGACAGTAAGGCACTAACGCAGCAGTGGAGACTGTGAAGCCGTCAGTATTCCAACCGACAGCAGATTTTCCGATAACGGCAATCAATTGCTCTGGAATAGTACCGACGTTGCCAGTTCGCAGAGCAAGCCGCCCATCGCCGATGCTATCGATGAAGATATTATTCGTAGCCGTCGCCGACGTACCGAGCCGGATCGCCGCCCGCCCGGCAGTGTTCTCCAGCGTCAACACCGGGCCACTCGCACCAGCAGCAAACACCGGCAACGATGCAATCTCCGCGATGCCAACACCGCCGGTCGTATCGACGCTGAGATTCGTGGCGACGGTGAGCGGCCCCGTCATCGTGTCGCCAGCCACCTCGACGTATCGGGCATCGGCTTGTGCCTGAGTGATCGCACCGACCTGTGCAGCGGTTGGAAAGGGGTGCGAGTGATCGGCACGGGCGTATGTCGTGGCGGTTCCAACGGCACCAGCGGCAGAGTCAGCGGCACCGGCAACGGTAGAGGGGTTGACTGCGGCAGGGATCGCTGGAGTCCCAGTGATGTCCGTATAGGCCAGAGCCGCATTCACGAACTGGGTGCCGTTGTAACGAACCACTTGCCCGGTGGCTGGAGTGGTGACGGCAACGTCAGTCAGATCGTCCAGTTTGTGAGTGTGGTTGGCAGCCGCAGCACCGAGAGCGGCTAGGGTCGGCAGTTGGTGAACGTGATCGGCTCGGGCATAGGCGGCAGACGTACCAACCGCAGCGGTGGCGGCATCAGTGATTGGCGGCGTTGTAGAGGCGGCAGGCGGCGTGACGGTAGGCGTGTAGATTCGCCCGTCAGAGCCCAGCCTAGTAGCGTTGCCAGCATCTGCACTGACCGTCGTGGGGCCGGGTTGCCCATCAGCACCTTTGAGCGAGAGCCACTTCGTACCGTCGAAGATATGAGGGTTGGGATCAGCCATGATGATTGAGCCTTAGAGGTGCTAGGGGGTGCGAGATTGCAGCCCCCTCTTCGATGACGTTACGGAATCTGGAACCAGATCGCGCCCTTCGCGGCACCGACCGGCTCGTTGGGCTGCGGGCCATAGACTTCCTGCGACACGCCATCGGCACCATCCGCACCAGCCTCACCCTTCTCGCCGGGATCGCCCTTCGCACCATCGGCACCGGCGACACCGTCAACGCCGTCCGCACCAGCGGGGCCTTGCGGGCCAACCGGGCCACGCACGGGGCCGACGTTGATCCACGCCGCCGAATCCCACACGATCCCGTCGCCGGGCTGGGCAGGGCCGCTCGCGCTGGCAGGAGTGCCAACCGGCACCGGATCACCAGCAAGCCACATATCACCGACTTCAGGAGCAGCGTCAGGCGGGAACGCAGTGGCAGTGCCCTTGATGGTCACGCCGCTGCCCGAGTCGCCCTTGTCACCCTTCTCACCGGCAGGGCCTTGCTCGCCCGGATCGCCCTTCGGGCCAGCCTCACCAGCAACACCGTCCGCACCGGCAGGGCCTGCGGGGCCGACCTCGCCCTGCGCACCGTCCGCACCGGCGACACCATCGGCACCAGCGGGGCCACGCAGAGACAGCCATTCGGTTCCGTTGTATACAAGGACATCAGCCATAGTCATGTTCCTTTCAGGTTAGGTCATCAAGAGTTCGGTAGGTCTTCACTTCATCAAGCGTTCGATACGTCTTCGTCACACCGTCGTTGATCCAGTGGTCACCCACGCTGGCAGTGGTGGGAGTGGTTTGCTGAACGAAGACGTTGATTGATTTGCCCGGCTCGCCCTGTGGGCCTTGAGGGCCAACACTGCCGCCGCCACCCGATGAGATCGGCTGCCAGCCTGTGCCGTCGAAGTAGTAGAGGTTGTGTGCCATTAGGGTCTTGGGTTGATGGAGAACTCGATCTTGCGTCGGTCGCGACCCGCCACGTTGGACACATCTTCAAGTGTGCAATCCAGTTTGGTGAACCCCTCCGCCCATGTCTTTGAGAAGGTGCGACCGACATAGCCATCTCGCGGAATCTGCACACACCGAAACATGAAGGCTTCTTCGGGGTCTTCGGGGGCACCGATGCGGGCTGTGAAGTCAACTACATATCCCGGCTTGTAGACGGCATCGCAGGCATAGAGGTAAGGCGGCTCTTCAGTGGAGGCTTCCTCCCAGACGAGATTCCACTCACCACCAACGAGGCTGTACATCTTCTTGGGAGTGACCCATGCACCACCAACAAGCACACCTTTCGGGGTGGCTTCTTTCCATGCACCGGAGTTGAGGACTTGTACGGTCATCAGTATTCAACCCACAGGGTTCCAGCGTTCAGTCCGGTGACAGCGGGGGCGGCACCACCAGCGGCTTGTGCGATCACTCGACCGTCCACATAGTCGCGCCTGACAGCCTCACCCGCAGCCGGTGGAGTGGTCGGCAGTTCGATCATGCCAGTGGCAGCGATCTTCCCCAGCACACTGCCGCGATTCAGTGAGCCACCACCGCTGCCAAACTGCACACCGGTGCCAGTGCCGGGAGTAACGAGGGGCACATAGTTCGTGATCTGGGCACCTGTCCACACCGTCAAGTTGCTGCCAGCCATGACAGCAACACCACCACCAGCAAGACTGAGTTTGTAGGTTCCAGCCGAATTGGTGGCGAAGGTTGCAGCAGTGCCAGCAACGATAGTGCCGGTCATGGTGCCGCCAGACAGAGGCAGATAGCCAGAGCCACCACCGGCAACAGAGATGGTGCCGTCAGCCGCGACCGTGACGCCGGAGCCGATCTTCACGCCGCCGAGTACAGTGGCGGTGGCGGGAACAATGGCAGCATCAGCACCGGCGGGGCCAGCGGGGCCAGTGTCGCCCTTGATGCCCTGCGGGCCAGCCACGCCCTGCGGGCCTTGCACCGGGCCAGAGTCTTGCCATGCAGCCTTCACCTCATCCCAGACAAAACCCCTAGCGGGCTCGGGAGTCGAGACAACATAGAGATCGCCTTGCGTGGCAGTTGCGGGAAGGTCGCCTTGAGCATCGACCGTGCCTGCGTATCGGATGCCAAGACCCGGCGGGCCTTGAATCCCGTCCACGCCTTGAACGCCCGGCGGGCCTTGAATCCCGTCCACGCCTTGAACGCCCTGCGGGCCAGCCGGGCCAGCCGCACCGGGCAAGCCTTGAGGAATCTTGAATGACAGAGATGCCTTGTTCTCGTTCCCGACATTGATCACTGAGGCTGGAAGTCCAGCACCAATCGTGATCGTTTCAGCCACTTCGATTGTGGCAGCAAGGCCCGGTTCGCCCTGCGGGCCGGGCTCACCCTCGCCCGGTGAACCCGGAGGGGCAGTGCCGTTCGGCTGAATCCACAAGTCGCCCACCGCCGCCACTCCTGTCGGCTCGGTGTCGGAGACGATGTGCGCCGAGTCGGAGCCGCCGCCACCAGAGGAGACCGGGAGCCAAGCCGTGCCCGACCAGTAGTACATGCAAGCCATTACTTCTTGTCCTCGATGATGTGGTGGTTAGAGAGAATCACTAGTAAGCCGCCTTCCAGCGAATGCCAGAAAATGCCGCCTCGCTTGAACGTGCGCCGGGACTACACGAGATGTTGCGGTCTTTGTTACTGACGGTGCAGTAGCCATAGGTAACGGCAGACCCAACGAGCCGCATGGCAAGCGGATAGTTCGCCTCAAGTTCCGCCAGCGGAAACTGTGGCGGCAGTCGCAGCGGCACCCACGCGCCGCTGCCAGCATTGAACGACAGAGTCCCCTTGAGTTCTATGAACCCACCGATCATCCGCGCTTGAATCTCGGTAGAGACAGACTCCTTCGCCCCATCCATGCGAATCATCCATGTCCAATCAATGTCTGGCGGCGGTTGCTTCGTGCCGCCTGCAAGCATCAACTTCACCTCATCCAGCACCGACTGCTTGAATTCCGCTAGGGCCGGGTTGTTGATCGACGGTGAGCCGAGAGGGTTGATGGCAGCCAGCCGGTCATCAATCTGCTTGCGGGAGTACAGCATCAACGCCATCTGGTTATCGAAGTCCACCTTGCTGAAAGCCTGCTCGATCCGCATGAAGCGGTCATCGGTCTGCTTCTGCGTGTAAACGTCAGCCTTGTAGGCGAACTGGTTGATGTCCACAATCGTCAGGAACTTGCCGTCGCACTCAGCCTTCGTGTAGGTCTTCGCCTGCTCCGGGTATCGGGCATCTGCTTCGACCCGCGTGTAGATCGAGTCGAAGATGGTCTGCACTTGGCTGCGGAGGAGATCGACCGACTCCTTGCTGGCAGTTGTCGAGAGATCGACGGTCGGGGCACCCTTGCTCTCCATTGCATCCATGCGGGCCTTGATCGGTTCAAAGTCCGACCGCAGGGCTACATAGTCGTTAACTAAGCCAACGGTTAACACCAGCCGGGTGCCAAAGCCTTCCCCCGTGTCGGTGTAGGAAAGAGCGGCTGGGGGCGTGACTGTGCTGCCAAACCCATAGCCTACGGCAGTTATGGTTTTGGTGAGGAGGTTCTGGCTGCTGCTCTGTGCCTTCGCGTATGCAGTCAGGTCGGGAGCCACGATGTCAGACAGGTAGGCCACCGTGTTCTCGGGGCCACCCAGTTCCTGCGTGACGATGCGACCGCCACTGGCACCAATCGCATGGTCACTCAGGATGAAGTTCGTAGTTGTCAGCCCGTCCGCCTGAATCGTCTGGCCCTGAAGGGCGAGGGCTACGTTTGGCCCGGTGAAGTCCTCGCTCTTGAAGTATGCCGTCAGATCGACCGGGCCGACCTGAGAGATGATCTCCTCGATCTGTTCAGGCGTGAGTTGACCTGAGACAGCGGCAGCGATGGCTTCGTCGGTCTCGTTCTTCGTGTAGGTGGTCTTCTTGAGTTCAATGCACTTGGCTGCCAGTTCCCGAATAGCATCAGCGGCATTGTCTGAGGAAGATTGCAGGGGCACTAGGATGGCATCGATTTCCGGCTTCGTGTATGTGTCTTCCTTATCCGCCTTGTCTGCCAGAAAGACGTTTACGTCCTCCTTGACGTAGTAGTTGGAGGTGTCGCAGTCGCCGCCGGTCGGCAGTGCAGCCAGAAGGGCATCGACCTCCAGCGCCGTGTAGTAGGCATTCAGAACCGTCAGGTCACCGCTGGCGACCAACTTGAAGATGTCAACTATCTCTGGGTCGCCAAACGGCTGATCCAGCCTGTCGCCCCTTACCCGGAGCCACCTCCCGTCAGCGGCTTGCGTGACGATCATTGACGGGTTTTCGGGAGTGGGCAGGCCAGCCGAAGACTTGACGATCTGGGCGACCGACTTGACGGCACCAGTGATCGTGATGGTTGTCTGATACTCCCCGCGCAAGACGGCAACCAGCGAGCCGTTGTCGGGATAGTAATGCAACCCATTGGGCAGGACGGCAAAGGAGTCTTCCAACTCTTGCGGGGTTGGGTCACCGGAGAGCGGCACAGGGGGCGACCCAGCGTGGACAGTGATGGCAGGGTCGCCACCGGCAGGCAGGGCAGCCAGAAGTGCGTCGATCTCGGCGTCGGTGTACACCCCAACCAGCCCCTTCGGAACCGAGAGGGCATTGGGCTCAACGCGATATGGCTGCGGGCGAGTCGGTGCGGGCATTTCAGCGTTCCCAGAGTGGTAGGAGATAGGTCTTGCCAGCGACAACGACCGGGATTCCACCAACGGTCGATGGCTCAAAATAGACCTGACCGTCAGGGGATACCCCGATGTAGTCGCCAGCAAAAGTCTGGGTCGTGGGCGGGTCATCGAACGTGAACAGAGGAGCGGCCCGAAGGTCACTCGGAGCCTCAATCAGCGGCATGAGGTAGGTCACGCCGCCAACTGATACCGGCACTGCCCCAACCACTGGCGGTTCGTGGTACTCAAGCCCGTCAGGACTCAGGCCAATCGACAGACCGTTCGCCTGCTGCGTCACAGGCGGATCAACGTAGACCGGCGGATTCAGGTTGGAGAATGTCCCCGTGCCAGTGACGGTCGGGTCACAGGTCGGGTCGATCCAAAGAGAGCCCTCTGGGAACGCGCCGGTGGGCTCATCCTCAGAGACGAGAGTCGGGCTGCCCGTTCCAGACGAGACAACCTCCCAGCCCGTGCTTGTCCAGACGTAGAGCCGGAACTGCCCATCGGGCTGCGGCTCGATCCAGAGGTCGCCAATGCGGGCGGCGGTCGGCTCGGTGGCGCTCTCAAAGACGGTGACGCTCTCGCCCGGCAGACCGTCAGCACCGTCTGCGCCCGGTACGCCGGGTGCCCCGTCCACGCCCGGCGGGCCTTGAATCAAGCCAACCAAGTCCAGCACCGACTGCACGGTGATACGCTGCGTAGTGCCCGAATTGACGCCCGGCAAGAGCGTGGTGGCGGCGGCTACGCCAGCGGGCAGAGCGGATATGCGTGTGTCAGCCACTTAGGTGTTCGTTTCTTTTCTCAGCGGGAAGCCAGCCTCTGTCAGGATCAGGAACGAGTCTTCTTGCAGGATGCGGTAGGTCACTGGCGGCGGCGGGGGCAGGGGCGGCCCACCGCTGTCATCCGAACCGTTGATCAGGAGCCTCTGGTCTTGGGACATGCGTCACCCCGAAACGCAGAGGAAACCCTCACAGTCAACCCCAACGCCCACGATGTAGGTTGCGGCGAAAAGGGCACTCGGCAGTTCGACAGCGTTCCCGGCGGAAACGTCGCTCGTCACCGGGGCGTTCTTGGAGTCGAACATCGGGACGGCTGGCGAATCCGGGTCGTGGGTCACATGCCACTCGACCTTGCCAGCGCCCTCGGTGCAGACGAAAACGCCCGCCGCCGAAGCCGCGTAGGGGATGACCTGACTCGTAGCCAGATCGGCGGTCATCTTGACCGGGAAAGTTGCGCTGTTCCGCTCGATCCTTGCCATCAGGGCTCTCCATAGGGGGTCACCCTGTTTGTGGCCTTTTTGTCTGCGGAAACGGCAGGCTATTTGCCGGTCTTTTTCCAGTGCGGAACGTGCTTGTCCCAGACGATCTGCTTTGCGTCCCGCCGAGACATGCCGGGGTTTTTGGCCTGATAATCCTTGATCAGTTGCCGCTCCAGTTTCGGGTTGATCGGGACGCTCTTCGGGGGGGCCACCTCGGGGCTGTCGAAGTTGACGGCACCCCGGATACTCAGGCCACGATCCTTGCAGACCTTCTTGACCTCATCCACGCTGGACACCCACGCCCTCGGATCGCAGTGACCAGACTTGTTGGCGATGCCAGACATGTAGGTCTTGCCCGAGATGTTGATCCCGGCGGCGCGGGCCTCCCTGACCATTCGCTGGGCCTGTCGGGTCGGCAGTTTGTCGAGATCGCCGCCGCTGAGTTTTCCCTCCATCAGTGTACGGTCGGTGCCACGGGTGCCCGGCGGCTGCTGGAGAGCAACCATGATGGCGAACTTGTATCCTGACCCGTTTGCCATAGCCGACCGATAGATGCGTTTAGACTCCTGCGAGGCACCACGCAGTTCTGGCGGAAACTCCTCCACCCAGTGCTGCCCAAGACCTGCGGCATCGGCAATGTCGTTTATCAGTTCTTTGTCCATCGCTCCTCCATGAGTTTGGTAAAGGTGACGAAACAGAAGTCATCAGAGCCGCCGCGATCCAGATAGGCGGCTGCCCTTCGGAGCATCTCTGGAGAGTCCGAGAACAGTCCAAGGGCGGTGTTGCATTTCCGGCACAGAAGCCCACGGTAGTGGCCCGTCGCATGGTCGTGGTCTACAGCCAGACGCTCGTTGGTCTGGCACTTCTGCTTGCAGATCGAACACACACCACCCTGACGCTCAGAGGCAGCCTCGTACTGCTCCGGTATAAGGGCGAACTTTTTCCACAGGTCGTGGCGACGTTTACGCAGAGCCTCCTTCAGACGCCCAGCGTCCGACCTGTTTCCCTTTCTGGCTATCGCAGCCCTTGGGCTCACGCCACAGGCTCCGGTTGAGCGGCCCCACCGCCGCCCCTGCTCTCGGGCGCTGGAGGAGAGGAGGTAGCACCCGGTGACACCCCGGACGGTATCGGGGGAGCAGGTGGCGGCGGCGGGGGGAGGAGCATCCCAGAGGCGTCGAAGTCGTTGACATCGGCCCAGTACGAGAGAAGCGTGTTGAAGGGCTGCACGTTGCCAGAGGCAGCGACCTGCTGGAGCATTGGCCCCAGAACCTGAAGCGCCTCGTTGGCCTGCTGAATGCGTGTGCCCTTGTTCGGCTTGCGTGTCGTGCCAGCCTCGACCCGGTAGTCAAACTCCCTCGCAACAGCAGAGACATCGGCGTCGGTGTTGCTTGCGAGTTGCCTGTCCCACGCCTCGGCACCAAGGGGGCCAAGGACAGACGCCACATCGGTGCCCCGCAGCAGCCACCGGGCAGCCATCGCCTCCTTGCGGGCAATCTGCGTCTGCCAGTTCTCGACCTGCTCCGCCATGTCATCGGGGCGGATGCTGATCTGGTCGGACTTGACCTGTGCCTCTGTGGCAGATCGCAGGCTCGCCCGAGTGAGACCGTAAGTGAGTTCGGTGAGCCCAACCCGCTTGTCGAACAACTCGATGGCGGCGTTGCAAATCTGCCAGATGTCCTGAGAAACGCCGGGCTGCTGGAAGATGCTGATGATCTCGTTGACGTTCCGACCGAGAGCCTCGCTGATCTCCACGATCTTGAAGCCACACTCGGAGGGGGCGAGTATCTGCTGCTTGAGGTCTTGATCGGCAGCCTTGGAGACGCCAATCAGCGTCTCGCAACTGATGCTGATCCTCTGTGCGAGGAACGACATGCACCAATTCACGAATCTCAATTCGCTAATACCCGGTTTGATGTGGGAGATGGGCCAGAGCGAGTTGGGCTTGCGGTGGAAGGCAATCATCGAGAAGGGCCAGCCGCCACGATCCGCCCAGAAAGGAATGGGCCATGCCGCCCGGGCCCGCATGCTCTGAGGGACTCCATCCTGATCAGGCTGCTCGTTCAGTACGCTCGGAGGGACGTTGAGCGGGTACTCCAGCCCCTCCGCCACGACGATGTAGGCGTAGTCGCCAAGCGGATCGAACAGTCCGCGATCCTCTTTCTTGGCACTCTTGAGGCGATCACCAAATCCGCACTTCGACCAAATCTTGTAGTAGCAGACGATCTCGTTAGTCTTGCCAGCCCGACGCTTGTTGTTGTTCGGGTTGGTGGTGTTGTTCGGGTCGGTGTCGCCAGCCCTCGCCTGCTCGTCGAACGACTCAAGGTGCTTGCGGAGATCGTCTCTCGTCAGGCCATACTGGCGAGCAACCATGTCGATTGGGGCGTAGCACCGCTTGGCACACCAAGTGATCTCCTCGATGGTCTGGGCATCCGGGTCGAGCAGCAGGTTGTCCACGCTGTCCGAGAACGAGCCCACCGTCATCGTCGGCTCTGCGGGCGGGACGTTCGGATACTCCAGAGCCTCAGTCCAGAGAACTCCGCCCCCCTTGATAATGCCCTCATCGACCGCCAGCCTGCTGTGCAACTTCAGGTCGTTCTCAAGAGGCGTGAAGTTGAGGTACGCCTCAAGGAGTTTGGCCTGCGTCTGCTTGGCACTCTCCTGCATGCCCACAGCCTGCGAGGTCTGCATGTACATCTGAGCCGCAGGGTCGGGCATGGGCATGCCAGACATCGGGTCTACCGTCATCCCGTCTGGGCTGATCCCGAGAATGTCTGGCGGGATCACGGGGAACTTGCGGGGCGTTACAGTCCGGTTCGGGTTCCGGTTATAGATCACAGCGCCCAGCAACTTGACCGCTTCAAAAACACGGTTCACAGACATCCGAAACGCTGGCGCTGGAATGGGGCGGGACATGAGCCCCTGCCCCCTCCAGCCAGCATCGAAGAGATACTTCTGACCACCATCGAAGAACCGCATGGACTCGGCAGCGTCGGCGTCGAACACCCTCTTGGCCTTGCGGGCAGCCTCGATGTTCTTCAGCCAGTTGGCGGCGATACGACGCAGCGGCGAGTCTCCATCAAGCGTTGGCTGCTTGGGGGTGGGCTCTAGACCTGCGGAATAATCGTCGCCAATGTCGCTGGGCATGGGGTTCCTCCAACAGACCTTATGGCCTTAATCGCGGCCCTTGCCGCCATTTCGGGCCAGAAGTACCGTCAGTTGGGGCATCATCCCGTCGAGCCGCTTGAGCAGCGCGGCGGTTGGGTGCAGTTCCCACGAACCCCACTGCCGCCACGCGGGGTTGGTTTCCAGCCCCGGATCGTCGGCGTGGCGAACCGATGGCTTCTCAATCCACCCCTGATCAGGGCTGAAGACGAGGATCGAGACTGTGAACATCCCCGGTCGGCGGCAGATGTAGCCCACCCTCGGGTCGTTATGAATCGTCGGATTGTCGTGATACAGAACGCAATCACCGACAGAAACTTCCGGCGGAACGTACTGCTCAGACCCATTCTGCGATGCCAAGGTTGGCCTCCATGTCATTGGTGCGGTCACTCTCGGGGCCGAAATACACAACCGCCGACCCCTTCTCTCTCTGACTCTTTCGAGCCATATATGCATTGAACCACGGCGGAAGCGGATCGGTCTCCTTAAGATCGGGCTTGCGAAACACGAATTTTGGTTCGTAGGCGACGAGGTACTCCATCGTCTGGACAGCATGCACCTCGCCCCGTGTGTTCGGGGTGTCGGTGACCACGACCATGCCGTTCACCGTCGCGGTCTTCTTCCTGTAGCGGTTGATCTCCCGAATCAGGTTCGGGCATGTCCCCCGGAGGACGCGAAGTTTGGGCGTCCCGCTAGGGCGAATGTGCATCGCTGTACGCACGGCAGAGGTGCGGGCGGCAATGTCATCGCAACCGGCGATGAACCCAGACCCGGTCGTGGCGGAGCGTATGCCCCGATCCCGCAGTTGCTCTACATATTGCAGAACCACCTGCTTGCCAGAGCCGATGTCGGTGATCCTGCCACCGTGCATGTCGATGATGAACGCATTGAATGGCTGAGACCCGACCCTCTTGGCGAACTCCTCACCGAAGGTTCGGGCATTGGCCTGCCGCAGGTAGAGTTCGTCATAGATCAGGATCATCGAGTTGTCCGGTGGCACGGCGGCAAACACGGCAGCAGCCACCGTGTGCCCCGGATCGATGCTGGCGTAATGCGTCCAATCCTCGGGAATAGAGACCTTGTTGGGCAGGTCTTCCCGGTCGTAGCCATGCACTGACGAATGGAAGGTGGGGTACATCAGGACTGAGTCGGTGGTGAACTCGCCCTCGGCTCTCATGCGGAGGACTTCCTCCCCTTGAGCCGCCCACCGCTCGATCATCTTGGACTTCTCTTCCCCGTCGATGTACTCGTTGTCGAGGAATCGGAACACCCACTTCTTGATGGTCGGGTTTTCGACCCCACTCTCGGCAGCCCTGTCCGCTCGCTCGGACAGCCCCAGAAGGGAGTCCGACTTGCTGTGCGGCATGGCGGAGAAGACGAGCCGCCCCTTACGGTCGGCAAGTCGTGCCTGCAACTCGGGCAGGAACGAGTCATTCAGCAAGTCCTCGTCACACCATACGAGGTCGGCTTGAAATCCTTGGGGCGCTTCGCCTTCTGCCGAGAAGAAGAAGATGCGCCAGCCATTGTGCAACTCGATGTTGTTGCAGTAGCCCGCACTCTTCAGCATCCAAGAGGTGCTTTTGATCATCCGGGGCGGAAGGAGCGGTGGAGCGGGCTTCGTCTGTGCTTTGCGGTTAACGTCTCGCACCGGATCGAAAGCCCGCCACTCGCCGCTCTGTTCGTCCCTGATGATCTTGTACGCCCCTGCCCGCAGCAGGTAAGGCACCATCACCATCCCGATGTGCGACCAATTCCGACCGACGCAGGCAATGACTCCATCCCGCTCCGGGTACTTCTTATATGGGTCTTGACCAGTGGCGGCTCGGGCAATCTCCATTGCGGAAGAAAATGTCTTGCCGCTTCTGTTGCCGCCTATTACCAGACGCTCACTCACCGTCGAGGCGTGGAAATCGTCCTGCTTGGGGCTCGGGTGGTAGAGCCGCAACGCCTCGATCCGCCGCTCGCTGATTTCCCCCTGAAGTTCTAGGAGGCGATCACGGGAGTACTTCGACGCCTGCTGGACTGTCGGCAGGGGCTGCATGTTCCACCTCGGTGATGTGGCTGAGTCGAGGCACGACCGTGGCGGCGACCTCGATCAGGCGACCTTGGAGTTCGTTCTCCAGTTCTTCCTCGCTCCAGAACTGAAGGGGCTTCCGCGAGCCACCCTGATCGGCATTGGTCGTGACGAGCCGCGTGATCATCTCCAGCATCTTGGTGCGGGTGGCACTGCCCGGCTTGGACTCAAAGTACTGCTTGAGCAGGAGCGAGGAGAATCCATTCACGCCACCAAAGTGGCCCATGACGGTCTCAAGGAGTTCCGCAGAGTGCGGGATGTTCGATCCGCCCTTGCCCGCCGCCTCCAGCATTGCGTCTACGGCTCGGGTCTCCAGCGAACGCATCTTGGCTTCGCGGGCCTCCCGCTTGGCCTCCTGCCGCATCCGCTTCTTTGCACCCACGCAGGAGATGCAAAGAAGGTCTTGGCCTTTGTAGCGAGGAAAGTGCGTTGCCCCCCGTGGGCGAACTGTTCCGCACTCCTGACAGCACTGCTGGTTAGCGTCCATAAGTCAGCCTAGAAACCACACCGCAGGCGTCCCCACGGTGTGGCCCCGAGACCCGGCTTCCGCCGGGGTTATCGCCTACGCCTGATGAGTCCGCTGAGAGCGCCCTGCGGGGGCTGGTAGGTGCCACCAATCCGGTTGCCTTGGTGGTCGTGGATCGAGAGGTTGCCTTGAGCAAGACCGGGCGTCCCTTGACCCAACTGGAAACCGTTGCCCATGCCGCCGATAGCGTTGGCGACCTGCCCCGTGGCGGCTGCCTCTTGGGCGGCAACCATACTGGGCTGCTGGGCGGAAATCTGGCGGGTCATCGACTCGTTGTTCTGGAGGTTGCGTTCGTGCTGGAGTTGCCTGCCGCTAGCCCAGTTGCCCCAATCGCGGGCGTTATGCCCTGCGTCCAAATCGGCCCGCATGACATCCTCGCCCATCGAGTAAATCTGACCTTCGTGGGCGGCGTTGTAGTGCTGAACCTGCGAAGCACCCATGCCAAACCCGGTCGGGTTGCCAGCGTCCTCGGCCCGACGCAAGGCCATGAGGGCTTCCAAGCGCCTCTGCTCATGACCACGCTGCATGCCGTCATAAAGCATCTGCTTGCGGGCGTAGCCAGACTCAAGGTCTTGATCGAGGTATCCCATAACTACCCTTCTAATTCGTGCCAGTGGGGGGTTTGGATGAACTGACTTTGCGCCGGGTTAGTGTCAAAACCCGCTCGGGTGTGGTAGCCCGTCATCTGGGCGCGAGGCAGGACATGCTGGTCGGGCAACTGAACGCCTGCGCGATACGCATTGAGGTAGTTGGAAAGAGACTGCACACGCCTCCCAATGCCAGTGATGGCAAGAGGGTTGCTCATAAGGGCGTCTGCGTACTCGGCTTGGGCTGCCTGAAGTTCTTGCCCTGCCTTGTAGGCTGCCGCTTCGCCGGGGTAGGCGAACTGGGCGCTGTCGGATACGTCCCAGCCATACGACGGGGCTTCATGGGTCAACTTGCTGGCATGCGCCAGTTGCTTCGGCGGCTTCTCCATCTCGGGAGGCTCAAGCGGCTTCTTGGGCTCCCCCGGCGGATCGGGCATCCTCGGCAGCGGGGCCAAAGTTGCCGCAGGCCCGTTCTTCACCTTCGGCTCGGGAGCCTTCGGTGCGAAGCCCTTATCCTTCGGCTCTTCTTTCCGAATGTGTTCGTCGGTTGGCATGTGTCAGCAAAGAGGGCGGTCAGGCGACTCTCGTCAGCCCGCCGCCCTCTGTGTCCGCTCCAGTGGTCAAGTGCTACTTGACGGTTTCCTTGAGGGCGTCCTTCTTCGCGTCGAACTTCTTGTTCTCGGAGAGATTGAAGTTCGCCCGCTTCTCAAGCCGCTTGGCCTTGAAGGCCCGCTTGGCTTCGTGCTTCTCGATCCGCCCGCTGCGCTTGGCAACGTGCTTCTGGTACTTCAGTTCCTTGCGATCCTCGGCGGGCTTCGTGTCAGCGAAGGCAGCGGTCGAGACGAGAGCAAGGAGAACGATCAGGGCAAGACGCATGACTGACCTCACGGGGTGGTGGTGGTGTCGGGGGCGGTGACCGGCACCGCATCGGTGGTGGTGTCGATTGGGGTGACATCGGCATCATCGTCGCCGCCGATCTTGGGCAGGGCGAAGTCCGTTGCCGCAGCCGGGGTCAGACGAACTCGGGTGCCCACCGGCTTCTGGGTCGGGCCAGCCACAACCAGCCAGCAGACCTCGTTCTCGGGAACGTCCTTGGTGAGGTACTCATCCACGACGCCCTTGTAGCCCGAGACGGTCGCCTCTTCGCCAGCGACGAGGTCGGCACCCGTGTCGTTGCGAACCGCCACGCAGGTCACGATCTCGTTGGAGAGAACGGAACCCGTGTGCGGGTCAACGTCGGTGAACTGCTTGGTCGTGAGAACCTGAGAGGCTCCCGTCTTGGTGGGATCGGTCTTCTCGATGGGATGATCCCACAGAACACCAAGAACCTCGCCGCGACCGAAACCGGGATCGAGTTGATATGACATCGTCTTTGCTTTCCTTGGGGGTTACTTGGCGGCGACCAGTTTGAAAAAGTTGCGAGGACTAACGAATCGCAGGTTGGCGAGAACAGAAGCACAGTACCTATAGGACTGATTCGTTTCGCTGTAATAGGGGCCTTCAGCCGTGATCAGCGAGCCTTCCATCGCATGCAGATACATGTTGCCGATGGAGAGCCCGTAGCCACAGCCCGTGGGCACCGCGTACTCGGTCGAGATTTCGACGCCATCCTGCTCGAAAACATCACCGAATCCGTAGGACTTCAGGCCCGCCGTCTTGGTGACGATGGCCCGCTCCTTGGAGTCGAGCCGGTTCATGTAGTCGATGTACATCCGACGATCCACCAGAACGAGGTCGATGGCGGATTCCTTCGTGTCGTTCCGCTTGGTCTGGTGGATCGCCTCGCGGACAGCCTCGACGCACTGATCCTTCCACGTTGCCGACTGTCCCTTGAAGTAGGACGAGTTGTAGGCACAGATGATCGGAGAGTAGTAGTCGTACTCAGGATCGCAGGCGACGTTGGGCCACGAACCCTTCTCCAACTGCGAGCCCGCCTCGGCACCCAGTTCGGTCGAGAGACCGGCGTAGGTGTCCTTGGGCCAGCAGAACGGATCGGCAGCGTTGTAGGCCCGCTTCGTACCATCGTTCACGTTGATGGTGCCGTCGTAGCCGAACATGGTGTCCAGCCCCTGAAACCGGAGTTCGTTGCCGACCTGATCGCCGTCAACGTAGACCTCGCGGGACAGGTGGGACTCCATCGACTCCTGAAGACGCTGGGCCATTTTGCCAGCGACGTTGATCAGAGCCTGCTGACCGCGATTTTCCAGCATCTCACGACGATAGATCGCGTCGGTGACCTGATAGCCGCGATAGTCGAGTTTCGCGGTCTTCCACAGGTTGTGGCGGGCGAACGTGCGAGGAGTTTCTCCATTGTTACCGCTCACGGGCTGCTGGCGAAATTTTACCTCCCATGAAAAGCCCCTTCCCGATTGATTGGTCAGGACGTTGCCGCTCGATTCAAGGGCGGCGTAGACCCGGTACTTGCGGAGGACGGCGATCTCTTCCTGCCGAAGGTAGTTGGTGATCGTCGTGCCAATTGCGCGAGCCCAATCAGTCTCTGTCGCCATGCGAGCGCTCCTTTGTGTGACCGACCTTTCAGATCAGTCGTTCGGTTTCCAGTGTCGATAACAGTTGTTCTTCAAACGTCCGACCCTTTGGAGCGGTGTCCGCAGGAGCCGGTTGAGCGCGATTGGCTGTCCGCGAAGCGGCCCGGCGGAGGTACTCCATGTTGGCTTCCGCCTGAGACTGCCTCGCCGGTTGCGGCGGGGCCACTGCCTCAAGCGACTGCTGGAATGCCTGTCGCTGTGCCTGACTTCCTTGAGCCTGCTGAACTTGAATCAGAAGGTCACGCTCGACCATCTGAAGGGCATAGTTCCATCTGGCTTCGGGTGAATCGATGCCATAGGCGGCTGCCTGTTCGATATACTTCTGGCAAGCAGCCCCCTCCGGTGAGACAATTTTTTTTGCCGGGTCGCTGTAGAGCCATCCCTTGTTCTGTTCTTCAAGGGTCTGGACGTACTGATTGCGGCCCGCTTCCTCCAGTTGTGACTTCACAATCTGCTGGGCCTGCTCGCGGGCAAACCGCTCGATCACCGGGGCGAGAGTCTGCTCCGGGTTTGAGAGAAAGTCGTTGGCGAACTTGCTCTTGTAGTCGAAGAACTCGGTGATGGCATGGCGGGCATCGAGGGGCGTATCCGGGTGGATCGTGTCCCTGCCCTGCTCATCTTTGACGATGTACTTCTTGTAGGCGTCCCGCAGTTCCGGCGGGTTCCACCACTTCTTGGGAGCCTCGGCAGCAGCGGGAGCAGGAACAGGAGCCTGCGGGGCGGGAGCGTTCTGGGCGAGCCGCCACTTCTCAAACTCGGGGCGGTTCTTGAGGTACTCCTGTGCGACCGGCATGATCTGCTGGTACTGCTGGAGGGCGTGGCTGGCCTGCTTCTCTCGCTCCAGAGCCATGTAGAGACGCTGGGCAATGGCCCTATCGTCCTGCACGTTCTGGAACTCGGGCAGCGAGCGGAACGCTGACCAGACCGTCTGCTCGGGCTGCGGAGCCTCGGGTGCCTCGACTTCCGGCTCGATCTCGTCGGGAACGTCAGCCTCGGGTGCGTCGTTCTCGGGGATATCGTCTTCGATCAGTTCTTCGTCGCTCATGGCTTGGGTCTCGGGGGGTGGTGTTGCTCAGTTGCCGCCTGTGAAGACGGTTGTCCAGTAAATGCTGCCGTTGGGAGCCCGCACGGCACCGACGCCGATCTCACGGTGAGACGGTGTCATCCAGTTCCGGTAGTGACCGGGGGACTTCAGCCAAGCCTGCGAGACAGACTCGGGATTGGGCTGCCCCACGGCAACATTTTCGGCGTATGGCCCGCCGCTGTGGTACATGCGTCTGTGCTTGGCCTGCGTGTTGCTCCACGAACGAGCAAAGTCCATCAGCCGCTGGCTCACTCGCAGAGGGGCAAGCCCTCTTGCCTGCCGCTCTCGGTTGTGGATGTCGATCACTCGGTTCTCAAACTCGCTGCCGACGTAGACCCGCTTGCAGGTCGTGCCGTTGCACTCAGTGCGATAGAGCCGGTTCGGCTCTTGAGCGTTCGCGAAGCCAGACAGGGCCAAAATCAACAGGGGCGCGGAATACCACCGCATGTGCATCTCCTTATCTCGGGTTAGGGCTGCGTAGGGCTTATGGCCCGGCAAGCCATAAGAACGACAGGAGAAAAAGATGAGCGAGCCGAACGTCACTGCGTTGATGAACTGGATGCTTGGGGGCGACACAGCCCAGAGCGACCTGCGAAGGAAGTCGGAGGCGGAGCATGCCGTGGCACAACGTCTCGCCCCGGTGATGCAGAAGTGGGTTCCTGAAAGCGACCCACAAGAGGCAGTCGATACCCTGCTTGTCCGCTCGCCTGAGTTCGCGGAAGACCGGAACGCACTGCTCGGCTTGATCGATCAGCGGATGAAAAGCGCCGCTAGCATGCCAGTGCCCAGAGGCATCTCGCCATCGGAGCGGCAGCAGATTGCCGACCAGACGGGATCGGGATGGTACGCCCTTGGCCCCGGCGATCAGCAGCGGTATGAGGTTCTGCGGGACAGCAATCTGGTGCGGGCTGCCGCTGGAGTCAGAGTGGCCCCGTCAATCGAAGACCTCGCCTCGGGGAAACTGGACAACACCCCCGTCCAGTATGGGACTTCGCCCTTGAGCGGATTGCTGGGGTATTCAGTAGACCCACGCATTGCACAGCAATCCAGAGACTCAGCCATGTCGCTGTCAGCCCGCATGCACCAGCAGGCGGATGAGAGCCCGACGAAGCATGCGAGTTTGGTTCACAACTACTACCCGCAGACCTCGCCTTTCCCAAATTTCTCTGAGGATGGCGGCGTGAACGGTAGTGCCGCGAACTTCCTCACCGCAGGCGGCGACTCGCTCATCGGTCGAAGTCTGATGAACTGGAGCATGATGGAGAACGCAGCCGGGCGGGCTGTCAGGAAAGACAATACGCCCATGTGGGGCTTGCTGGGAACCGCCAAGGACTTGGTCAGGGGCGTCGTGAACTACCCCGGTGCGTTGATGGACGAGTCCACCTACACGGCATCCCTCATGGACTCGACATCCCCAAGCCCAAAGGTGCCAGACGGGATCGGGGATCAGCGGCACAACTTCATCAACGCCCGTGCCGCCGCCACGCAGATGGCTGCCAAGCCGACTGCGATGGATTACGCACACTCGCAGGGCAGGTCGATGAGCCCTGCATGGGAGTTCTTCAACGACTTCAAGTACATTCCGCTCGACCCCGGCACTGTCTTGCTAGGTGGCGTCGGGCCAATGGCCTACAAGACAGGCATGTCGGCGGCGAAGGGTGGGCTGCTCGCCGGGCTCAAGACCGCTCGGGCTATGGCCCCCGCAGTCGCAAAGCGGGTGGCTCTCGATGAGACCATCTGGGAGCCGACGAATGCCTTGGCTGCGTCTGCTGCGTTCCCGTGGGGCAGCAACGCCCTCACGCCCGTCCGACCGAAGCCCGGCGACCGGCAGCGTTTCATCGATGACGAGAAGGCGCGGCAGGAGGGACTGAGGGCACTACGAGTTCAAGAGGGGATGCTCGATGGGGGTTATTGATCGTGCCGTCCGCAACCTAGCCCAGCCGCTGGATGTCATCGAAGGGGACTTCTCTCAACCCCTCGATGTCGTTCGGAAAGCCCTCAAGGCTGCGGGGCAAGGCGAAGCCCCAGTGACCACGTTTCGGCAAGCCATTGCCCCGTGGTACGCCAACATCGACGGCGGCGTAGATGCCGCCATTGATGCAAGCGTGGACAATATCCGCCAAAAGGGGCTCCCCGGTCAGTACGGGGTGAACGACAGGTACGGGGCGTTTTCGCAGTCGGACGCTGACGCACCGATTCGGGTGATCTCCGACTATCGATTCAGCGATCCCCTAGAGCCCACGACTGTCGCTCACTACGACAGGATGCCTAACGGTGGTAAGCGGATCGTCTTGAACCACGATGTGGTCAACCCAGACAGCCCCATGACGATTGGGCACGAATCCACGCATGCTGGCCTCCTGAGTGATCCGCTGAAGCAGTTGGAGGCTTCAGTGCCGCCGTGGGGCGTGGGCGACATCAACACTGAGGCTCGGAGAGCCGCAGCCGCGAACATTCCACTTTCTGGGAAGGGCAGAAAGTACGGCAAGGGCCAGAAGGAACTGACCGACTACCTGTTTGAGCGGCAGGAGGTCGATCCACGGCTCGCAGAGGTTCGCCGGGTGTACGCCCTTGAGATGGGCAGGCTCCCCAAGACGCCAGAGGAATTTGCTCGGGCGTGGAACTGGTATCGGGTCGCTGGGTTGCAGAGACTCCAGAACACCGGCTACCAGCCAACCATGAGCCTGCTGGCGTACCGGATGTACAACTCCCTTCCCGACCAACTCAAAGAGGTTCTCTTCAGGCGTGGGGTTCAGGTGCCATCGGTCATGGCGGCGGGTGCTTTGTCGGGGCTAACCAAGAACCCGCAGCAGCCTGCGGAAGAGTTCTGAGCAGTCAGCATCCCCGATGGTGTTGGCGGCGAACCGGAGTAAGTCCCGGTCACGCTCGGAGAGGTGTGGCGAACTACCGAAGTTCTCTCGGCAGTTCAGCCTCTCCAGAAGCCCGTGCAGCACCGACGCGATCCGGTTGCACTCCTGATCGTCTTCGGCGGCGTAACTGTCTCGCAGATCGCGCAGGACTCGCCGCTCCTCGTCGGTGGGGTGTAACGAATGCTCTGCCCAAATTTCTTTTGGCAGAGGTTTTGTAACGCAGCGCAGCCGCTCAATCTCCCTCGCCGCCTCGTCCATGATGTCTTGAGCCGACGCCGCCTGTGGAGCGTGGCACCATGTGGTGAGGCGGGCGGTGATGTCTGTGCCTGCGGCATGTTCTACGGGTTCACTCATTTCAGCCTCTCCAGCAGCGAGCGGAGCGTGTCGCGGGCTTGAACCAGAGAAACTACACCCTTCTCTGTCCACTTGCCCCCCTCCAAATCTCCCTCTTGCATGTACTCGTCCTGCTTCTGTCGCCCCCTGCGGACTGTCTCCGCAAGATTCATACACGCAATATCCACAGCCTCACGCTCCTCGTCGGTGAGCCTCTTAACCTCTTCCTCAAGGTCGGGCAGTCGGACGTACAGCGGGCCATCGGTGCCGACAAAGGCACCAAGGGTGTTGAACGAGAGGAACTCATCGGCACCCTCCGCGTCCATGCCGTCCCGCTCCATCAGGACTCGGAGGCACTTGTTGTAGTCGTAGACCGCCCGAATCGGGTCGTGGTGGTTGAGGGTGTAGCCGATCAGGGCGTCCTCAAGACCCACAGCCAGCAGGGCAAACGGGTTCAATTCAGCGAGGTCTTCCTTGATCTCGTCAAACATCAGGCCAGCCAGCCTTTCGTAGAAGTTCCCTCAGTCTCTCGACTTCCTTGCGGAGACGCTCTATCTCCCGCCGCATCGAATCCTCGGATGTGCCGCTCAATCGAGACCTCTAACCACATGGGGATCGCGTTGGTGCCCAAAACCACTGAGGCACCGAGAAGGCAAAGGAGGCGAGCCGTGTCGGCGTCTATGCCGCATGAGGGCTGCTTGAGCAAAGTCCTCAAAAAGGTCAGTTCCTTCTGACGCACGGCTCACCTCCCCCACAGGAGTCCTAGAAGGGCGAAGTCCACTCCGCCTCGGGATCAGCGTTCTTCGGCTTGGCACCACGCGGCGGGAACCGCAGCGAGAGCCCGACCTCGTTGGCGAGCATCGTCAGCGACTGCCGCTCGACGCCATCCTTTTCGTACTTCTCCAGTTCCAGCCTGCCGGTCACCACGACACGCTGGCCCTTGTCAGCCTTGGCAGCCACCTCGGCAGCCATCTCATCGAAGCAGAGGACAGAGACCCACGTTGTGGTGCCCTCTTCCCCCTGCTTGGACTTGTAGGTCGATGCCACCGAGAACCGGCACATCACCTTCCCGGTCTTGGTCTCACGAAGTTCGGGCTTCTGGCCCACGTTGCCGACCACTGTCGCCTCGATCATTGCTCTCTCCTCTGGGTGTCACGGGCTCTCGCGTCCCGTTCTCACCCAGCCTACGAGTGAGGTCAACAGATCGACGGTCAAAAATTCTTGCGAGGATGAAATCACGCACAGCCATGAGCCAGAGGATGGCGATGGCGAAGATGGCAAGGGAAATGCTCGACGGCTCCGCAGGGGCTGCGGGCTCGATCACAGGAGGGCGGAACTCCGACCAGCCCATGCCCAGCGGATAGAGCAACGAGTGCGACTTGGCGTCCACCGACTCTGGGAGCCATGCGTTGGGGTCACCGAACGGCTGGCTGCCGGTGAAGAGGTCATACGGGTCTCCGAAGTAGCGACGGTCGCGATCAAGCGGCTCAGAGGAACTCGATGAGTTCACTGAGGGCATCGTCCTGCTCGTCCCACTCTTCTGCGTACTCCATGTCTCCTCCATGCCAATGTTGTGGAGAGAGGGTGGCGAAGACGGGCATGCCTCTGTGAGGCTCTAGGATGCGATTAGACGGGCGTTCAGGTCTGGGGAGGGTAAGTGAACGCCTGTTCAGCAATCGGGCTTTTGGCGGGCAGCGAGAGGGCTTGGTTTAGATGCGCTGCGGCGATGAGGTTTTTTGGGGAAAAATAGCGAGGGCGAGCGTTATATGGGGGCCGATGCGGCGGGGGGCCGGGCCGGGGGTCGGACGCAACTCGCGGCGGGGCAAGGACTTCCGCACGACCGCAACGGAACGCGGGGCCGAATGTGCGTACCGCGATCCCAAAGTCTCTCGCTTGGTTTATGTCCCAGCGAAGACCCAAACCGTCATCCATTTTCGACCAGCCATCGCGGCCCGTGTCACCACGACCCCGCACAAGGTTTATGGCAAGACCGTCGCAGCATGCGACAAGCCTAGTGGGCTTTTGGGATTGGCTGATTGTTCTGTGAGACCCAAACACCCAAACAGGAGAACACCACCATGCGATTCCTTCTCGTCACCGTTGAGCATCAGACCCACAGCGTCCGCCGATACGTCTGCAACCTCTCCCAACTGCTCGACCACATTCAACAGCATTGGAGTGGAACGTGGAGCGACGATGTGATCGAGCATTGTGTGTCTCCGACGCTCCGCAGTCTCGCCGTCGGGGAACAGCATGCTTCGATGAAGTATTGCAGGGGCGGCGAGGACTACACCGACAAGATCATCTCCTTGGGCTGCCTCGACGCCCTCTGCGATGCCGCCGCCGAGGGCGGCATGATCGAGGTGAATCGCGGCGGGCATGAGGTCGTTGCCCGCCCCCGCTGATTCGTTCATTCGGCTGATTGTTTTGCACACCCCGACAGCCCGCAGCGTGGAGCGTTTCCATGCTGCGGGCTGTCGCGTTTCATGGAGGCTCACATGGGCTACGCTCCCAAGTTCTCGAATCAACGTGCCCTCGATCTGGCATGGCAGTGCATGCGGGCTGAAACGCTCGATGATGCACTGGCATGCATCGAGGCTGTCGCTCTCACTCTGCCGATCACACTGCCCGGTGCATCGCAGAAGAAGAGGAATCGCAAGGCTGCCCGCCGTGCCGGTTCCGCTACCCCTCGGGGATGGCGTGAAGAGATGCTGCGGTTCGTCCAGTGCATGCGGGACGGCGGTCTGCCGTTCGCCATCTTCGCCATGCATGGCAACATGAAATTGCCGTTCGTGGCGTTCTCGGCGTTGCCCATCGTCACATGCCCAGGTGCGGGCGATTGTGCCAAGTGGTGCTACTCCAAGAAAGCATGGCGGACGCCCGGCGGCTATCTGCGGCAACTCATGAATACCCTGCTGCTGCGGTTCAATCGGCGGGCGATCATCGACGCATTCAAGGTGCTGCCCGTGGACATCACGTTCCGGCTGTACGTTGACGGCGATTTCGATTCCCTCTCGACCATGCAATTCTGGTGGAACATGCTCCGCCAGCGGCCCGACGTTCTGTGCTACGGGTACTCCAAGTCGTGGGGGCTGTTCATGGATTGGCATGCCACGGGTGCCGCGTTCCCCGACAACTACGTTCTAAACGTGTCGAGCGGATCGATCTACGACGGCGATGCCGAATTCATGGAGAAGATGCTCGGTCTGCCCGTGACCCGTGAGCGGTTTCTGTCGGTGTACATCGACAAGAAGTTCATGCGGAAGGCCAAGGGCTACGACCGCTACGACGATCCTGAGTATCACCGGGCGGTGCGTGAAGCCGCTCGGGCTCTGGGCTACGAGCGGGCATTGTCCTGCTCGGGCAAGTGCGGTGCCTGCGTGACGCACAAGGGCGAGAACGCCCATGCATGCGGTGCGAAGAAAGCCGATGGCACGTTCGTCTTCCCCGGAGTGGTGGCTATCGGCTGCCATTGATCCGTTCGGCTGATTGGTTCGGACACACACACTGCGGCAGGCCACGGCTGGGCGTTCCAGTTCGTGGCCTGTCGCGTTTCAGGAGGTTCACCACATGATCGACACGATCAACAGGATTCCCACCGTCACCACCGTCACCACCGAGAAGAAGTCTCGGCGTCGGAAGACGCAGCCCCCCCGCACCACCATCCGGCGGCGTGACGGTCTGGCCCGCTGGTGCCTGCTCTACGTCACCGTTTCGGCGGTGCTGTCGATGGCACTGAATGCGTGGGCGGGATCGCGGCATGCCCCGGAGGGTTTGCAGTGGGCGGCGGTCGTGCTGGGTGCCGTCATCCCGCTGCTCGTCCTGCTGCTGGGCAAGGTGGCGGGGCTGACCCATCGGCGGCGGCACTACAGCCTCGCTCGCATCACCGGGGCCATCGGCGTGGCTGTGCTGATGCTCTCGATTGCCCACTGCTACGAGGCAATCGCCGCCTTAACGGGGTGCCATGCAGCGGTGGCTGTGCTGCTGGCCCTCGGCATCGACGCAGGGATGGTGGCATGCGAGGTCACCTCGGTGGTGATCAGCGACTGATCGGCTGATTGATCTGAACACCCATTGCAGCGGCCCCGGCTGGAGCGTTTCCCGCCGGGGTCGCTGCGTTTTCGGAGGCTCCCCAATGAAATCGATGACCCTCGACTACATCGCTCGTGCCAATGCCACTGCCCGTAGTGCTGGTGCCGTTGGTGCCCGCGCTCTTGTCCCCCGTGTCGTGATCGACCTGCTACACGCCGATTCTGTCGGCAACCGCATCGGGTTCCACAACATCCTCAACTTCGGTGCCGGGAAGCCGGGGAAGGACGGGCACTTCCTGCATTCGGAGATGATCCGCAAGGCTCACCCCGAGGCGAAGGTTCACGAGTACGACTTCGGCAAGAACTACACGGGGCTGATCATCCACCCCGGTGAGTACGACCTCGTCTTCGCATCGAACGTGATGAACGTGCAGTCTTCGGTGGCGATGATGCGTGAAACGCTCAAACAGATCGGACGTGCCGTGCGTGACGGCGGCATGGTGATCCTCAATCACCCGTCCAGCCCACGCCACCACGCGGGCAGCGACTACGAGGTGTACGAACTGTGCCGCAGCGCGCTCGGCGTGCCCATGCACAGTGCGATGAAGGTGGGCGGCACCAAGTCCTCCCCGGTCTGGATGTTTCGGGACTGCCGTCCGCGTGGCTGATTGGTTTGACGGGTTCGATTCACACCCTCCAAAGGAGACTGACGATGACGAAAGCAACGAGCATCCTGACCAGCAAGATCATGAAGCAGGCCAAGGCGTTCAGCGATGCCCGGTCTGAGTTCGATGAGAATTTCATGGACTTCAAGCGTGGCGTCCCTCCCATGCAGCCGGAACACTTCTGGCATGTGGTCGTGCGGTTCCGCGAGGTGCTGCTCGACACGATGACGCATCGGAAGGAGGGCTACGTTGAGGCGGCGGCGGACGAGTTCTTCAGGTGTGCCGTGGTGGGTGGTGGCGATTTCGCGGCGGCGGTTCACTTCGCCCTGTCGTGGTCGCACTACACGCGCAAGGCATACGCCGCCTGCGAGAAGGCTCGGTTCTCATTCGACCGGGGCGATGACAGTTTCGGTGATCTGATGGATGCCCTTCCGCTGATGGGCCAGACGCTCAACCTGAAGTTGTGCCTCGGCAGCGTCGAATCGTTGGCTGAGTTCAACGAGATCGTCGCCGCCACCTGCGATGAGGCGGGGCGGGTGCTGGAACAGGTCGTGCTGCGTGGCGAGAACTACTTCGCAATGTCGCTGGAAGATGCGGCACAGAAGTGGGTGGTGCTGGAGGCAAAGCGTTCGTGATTGGCTGATTGTTCTGGATCGATTCAACCCCAACAGGAAAGGATGATGCAATGGCGAAGCGTTCAACGTATGACGTTAGCGATGCGATGGTCGAGAGGTTCGTGAAGTGGACGAAGACTGAGGCGTTCACAGAAGTCGGCGTGTACCGGCAGATTGATGCAATCCGCCAGTGGATGCGGGAGGACGGGTTCGTTGGCAAGAACCCGCTGATCGCCATGCTGCGTGAGTTGCACCGGCAAGTGCAACTTTGCAACGGGGATCGCTGGGTTCACTGGCTCGTTGAGCGGGTGACCGACTGCATCGAGCGGGACTACGAGCGGCACCGCGAGGTGGCTGACGCTGCCCGCACCCTACTGCGTTCGATGACCGACGAGGTGGACTCCATCGTGAAGGGAGGTGAGTGATGCTGAGTTGGAGGCGGCGGTACTACATCGGCTCGGATCGACGCTGGTGGGAGGCGGATGCTGGAGGTGGCGTGACCTATGCCCTCCGACCGGCCCCCTTCAAGGGCTGGCAGGCGGCGAGGCATGAGGGCAACAAGGCGATCTACCCGCCGCTGGTCAAGACCAAGGCGGAGGCGGTAGCGTGGTGCGAGAGAGACCATGCGGAGCGGGCGATGGAGATCGTCGGCATCGCATGATTGGCTGATTGATTCGGAAGACACAACCAACAGCGACCCCGGCAGGTGCGTTACCTGACCGGGGTCGCTGTGTTTCTGGAGGACAACGAGATGAGCGAGCGAATGCCTGAAGGAAGGTACTACGTCGGTGATCTGTGCTATGTGCTGACCGACGCACAGTGGGACGAGTTGCTGAAACTCATGTACCCAATCCGAACCGGGCCCAATCGAAACAAATGTTTTGAGGGCAGGTTCGTTCTGAAGGGCGGCATCGAGGTGGCCTATCACGGCACCGCGTATGGCGACGGGATCTACGAGGACAACGAGGGTCGGGAGTACAGCGTTGACTCTGGAACCATCGGCTGCGTCAAGGCTTCGCACCTTGACCGAAAGACGAAGGCCAAGGTCAAGAAACTGGGGCAGATCGTGGACATCCCGTTCCCTTTTGTCAGCGAGAGCGAGGACGGGCAATTGAAGTTCGGCAACGTGACCATTGACACATCCGGGGAGGGCTAGTGATGGGCAAGACGCGAGACAAGTCGAGGTGGTGGATCACGACGAGCCCAAACATGGGCGGTTTCCACTGGTATGGGGGCACGAAGTTCGCCGTGACCCGCACCAAGTTGCTGTCGCGATGCGAGGCCAGCCTCTCCACTGAGGAGGGCTGGAAGAAGTTCGGTCGCATCGGCTGGAAGAGGGCGATCATGGGTGCCACCTACACCGTGCGTTGCATGCACGACCAGCCCGAGTGGCACATGCTCTGCTGGCGGGCAGACATTCGTGGCGTGGGCCTCGGCGGCAGGGTGATCGAGGTCGAGGTGATCGAGGGCTGTGGCACCATCCGCACCGTGGAGATGCGTGTCATGGAGCGAGCGGTCAAGGGCGTGAAGGTGAAGACCGTGTTCGTGAAGTACCTCTCTCGGGTCGATGAGTGCGGGGAGAGGCAGTCGAATTTCTGCCGGGGCTCCACCCTCCGCTCGGTTCAGCGGCAGGGCAAGGACATCGCGGCGAGTGCAGTGTTCTCGGCACTGCCGAGTTGCTGATTGGCTGATTGATTCGGATCGATCTGTTGACCTGTGTTGGACACTGGGATGCACCGTTGTGGTGCGTCCCTTTTTTATTGGCATCGCGTGATGCCTTTGTTTTCTTCACCTCCATCAAGGAGTTTTCCCATGCGTTCTTTTTCCATCCCCCCGTCCGCCGATGGGGCTCTCGTCGTTCTGAACAGCGGTCGCTGCCGCAAGACGGTGTTCGACCGGGCGTTCATGTCCCTCGGTCTCAGCAAGTTGCTGCCCCGCCGGGAGAAGAGGGCGATGGCCCTCGGTCGTGCGATCAGGCAGCACCTCGGCAAGGCGGGGAAGAGGTCGAGGTGGGAGATCGTGCCGCTCGACCGGGCGGTGCTGGGTTTCGAGGTGCTGCGTGAGACCAAGGGGGTCGAGAGCAACACCCACGACTACCAGTTCACGGTCAAGGCGGACGCCAGCGACCGGGTCTCGGTCACCTTCGCGGGCCTGCCCATCACGGGTGGTCAGGAGATCGAGACGATCTACCGGGATCGGCTCGACTACTACGAGGCGTCCACCGTGGGCAGCCTGCTCGTCAGGGCCATGACCAAGGCGTGGTCGGCAACGTCGCTGCGTGACGGCGGCGGCGTGTACTTCCTCGCTGGTGGTCTGCTCCAGACGTTCACCGATCTGGCAAGGCAGATCGAGGAGGGGCCAGCGAACCCCGACTCGGAGGTGCGTCTGTCGGTGGCCCGGTTCCCGCTGCTGGACAACCCCGACATCGCTCGCGAGGCGGTGCGGGCGTTCACGGCGGAGGTCGCTGCGATGCGGTCGGAACTGGAGGCTGACCTGCTCGCCGGTCACGACATGACCAAGGGCGGCATCGCCCGCAGGAAGGATGACATCGAGAACGCGAAGCAGAAGATCGCTGCCTACCAGCAGATGTTCGGCGTCGGTCTGCATGAGGTCGCGATGGTGGTCGAGGCACTCGACACGAAGTTCGCGATGCTGGAACTGGCGGATATCTCCGCCTGATCTGGCGATTGGCTGATTGTTTTGCGGGGAGGGTGTTCCTCCCCGCTGGGTTCGATGGTTCCCACAGGAGTCTCTCACATGTTTGCGATTGTGTTCGATCACCCGATGCTTCCCGCCCTCATCGCTGCGATGGCGGGCGTCCCCGTCCTGCTCGTCGGCCCGCCGGGTGCGGGCAAGACGGCAACCATCAACGCGATGGCCCGCTCGCTGAAGCGTCGGTTCGTCACGCTGCTCGGGACGCAGTGTTCCCCGGAGGACATCGGCGGTCTGCCGGTGCCCGACAACGCGAAGGGTCTCTGCCGAATGCTGCCGATGGGCTGGGCGGAGGCTCTGTTCACTCCGGGTGGCCTGCTCTTCCTCGATGAACTGTGTGCGGTCGCACCTGCCGTGCAGGCAGCGTTCCTCACGCTGATTCAAGACCTGCGGGTCGGTGACTTCCACTTGTCGAGGGATACGGTGGTGATCGCGGCGACCAACCCGGCGGCGATCACGCCCAACGGGCAGCCGCTGTCCCTGCCCACGGTGAACAGGTTCTTCCACGCCCAGTGGCAGAAGGATAGGAAGGCGTGGCTGTCTGGTCTCCGCACCCTCAAGTGGGAAGACCCCGTGTTCCCGACCCTGCCCACCAACTGGGATCAGAGCGGCTGCGTCGAGCGGTGGGGTGGCCTGCTCGCTGACTTCCTGACGGCGTCGGACAACCTCGACTCCGTTGTTCCAGAGGATGACTCGCAGTGGGCGTACCCCACTGAACGGTCGTGGTCGAACGCTGTCCGCTGCCTCGCCGCCGCCGATGCATGCGGCTGCGACATGACGGTCGGCAGCAAGATGGTGCGGTCGATGGTCGAGGGCTGCGTTGGCGACAACGCCACGCTTCAGTTCGTGACATGGCGGGCTGCCAACGATCTGGTCAACCCCGTTGACCTGCTCGACGGCTTCGTCACGTTCGCCCACGACCCGGCTCGTCCCGACCGGACGATCACCGTGACGGGTGCGGTGATGGCGACCCTCTCGGGCAGGGACTTCAGCCCCGACCGATGGGATGCGGCGGCGAAGTTCCTCGCCACCGTGGGTGAGAGGGCGTCCCCCGAACTGGCACTCCGCCACACCGGGGAACTCCAGCGGATCGCCAGCGAGAAGGGCTACGCCCCCAAGGCTGCCGCCCTCAAGCCGCTGATCGAACTGAAGAAGCGAACGACGATTGGCTGATTGTTTCGGAACGACAACCAACAGAAAGGAGACTGCGATGGAACCGCGTGAGAAGGTGACCGCTTGGAAGATCGCATCCCGTTTGATCCTGCCGTATCTCGCGGCTCGGGTCTACGGCATGCCCACCTACGAGAGGAAGGGGCTGGGCACTGCGGCGGTGGACGCTCGGGGGAATCTCTACTTCGACCCGGCGTTTGCCGACCGCATCAGCACCCCGGCAGGTGCGTTCGTGATCCTGCATGAGGTGCTGCATGTGGTGCTGGGCCATGCCCGCATCGCTCGACGGGTGCTTGGCGAGAAGCCGACCGCCGAGAATGCACGGCTCTGGAATGTGGCCTGCGACTATGTCGTGAATGGAATCCTCAAGAAGTGGATCAGCGATGCACCGAGTGGCGTGATGGTGGCAGAGGATGACGGGTTCCCCTCGAACCTGTCAGCGACCGAGTACTACGAACTGCTGCGTCAGCAGCCTAACGATGAGGAGCAGAGCGATGACGATCAGTCCGAGTCAGATGCAGACGGTGATGACGATAGCGAGCAGGACGAGTCCGACGATGCCGGGGACGGGGACGAAGACGGGGATGGCGAAGGTGTTCCCTCCGAGAGCGAGGAGGAATCGAGCGAAGATGATGACGGCGATGGCGATGCCGACTCGCAGCCCGGCGAGGGCGACGATGAGGATGACGATGAAGGCGACGGTTCATCAGCGGGCGGTGACGATGATGCGGAGGATGGTGACGGTGGCAAGGGCGGGCCAGCAGCGGAGGGCGGAGATAGCCCTGACGATGGCGGGAATGAGGCAGACGTAGACCCGCCGGGCAGCAGCAGTGCTGACGGCATCCCTCGTTCATGGGAGGAGCCCGACTCGGGCACCGACGATGAGCGTGAGTGGGCTGCCGACAAGGACTTGGCGGAGAAGATCAAGGAGATCGAGGCTGGCTCGCCCGGCTCGATCCCCAGCCAACTGGTCGAGGCTCTCGACCTGCGGTTCACCCGGCAGGTTGACCCGTTCGATCTGCTCCTGTCCCGCATCTGCCGTGCGGTTGCGAGCCCGGTGGGCAGGCCCGACTTCACCCTGCGGCGGCTCTCTCGTCGCCAGCAGGAGGACGGGCCTCGCCTGCGTGGCGTGGTCAAGCAGACGCCATCTGCGGTGGTGGTGCTGGATACCTCGGGCTCGATGCAACTCGGGTATGAGAGCGAGTTGCGTGACCGTGCCCTCGGCGTGATCGAGAAGGGGGTGAAGCGTCTCGGACAGGTGACCGTGGTGCAGGGCGACACGCGAGTCCACTCTCGCGATGTCGTGAGGTCTGCGAAGGCGATGAAGGTGGGCCACGGTGGCGGCACCGACATGGGCGTGGTGCTGGAGGCATGCGAGCGGGAACTCAAGCCTGACTGCATGATCCTGATCACCGATGGCATCACGCCCTATCCCAAGCAGCGGCTGAAGTCGAGGGTGATCGTGGCTCTGGTCAGGCAGCGGGACGGGGCGTACCCGATCCCGTCGTGGATGCAGGTTTGTGAACTCGCAAAGAGGGGAGGCTGAGATGCGGCGGATAGACAGACCATCACTGGTCGCGGCTTACGATAAGACGCACCGGAAGATCGTAGGTACGACCGGGGCTGTCGAGGGGATTTGGCGGAGGCTCGGTCGGAAAGGTCTCAAGGCTGCGGTCACCAACCGCAAGGCAACTGGTGTGCTGGCGTCGTGGTGTCCAATCGTCATCGATCACGCCATGCAGTTGGACTCCGCGATGACCGGGTTCCGACGCCAGATGGGCGTGGATACGGAGGTCGGCATGCGGCGGGTGAACCCCTACGATTGGCGGTCGGAGTGGCCTTACGCAATGGCTGCCGCGACAGAGGGTAAGCAGGTGGTCGGCGGTGCGATGATCGTCCCGTGCTGGGGGTTCCTGCTCAAACGCAGATGCTCCCACGCCGCGTCGTTCGCGAAGCCGTGGCTGTGCGTCCGCCAGCCAGTGACCGATGGCGTGACGCTGACCGATGACATCGTCGCTGATCCACGGGAGATCAGGCTCGGTGACTGCGTGATGTTCGATTTGTCGCTGATGCACAGCCCCGCAGTTTTCTGGCAGGGCCAGCAGTATCGGGCGGTGCAGTTCGGCTCGGTCGATTGGGTGATCGATGCTGCTCGTAGCAGCGTCGTGTTCGGCGGTCTCCCTAGTGCATGAGGTGTGAGATGACTGAGTTCATTGAGGACGTTCGCTGGTTCGTGATGATGGTTCTGTCGCACGGCGTGATCTACTACATGCTGTGCCACAAGTCGCGGCATAGCATCCCCGTGGTGCTGCTCTGCCTGCTCGGCGGTGCGGCATGTGCCGGGGACTTGGATGTCCCGTTCCCTGACCTGCCGTGGAACTCGGCACCGCAGGAGGTGGCGACCCCGTGGTCGGGCTACTGGGCCGGGCAGTTGGACGGCAGGGAGGTTGTGCTTGGCCCGGCGGGAAGGGCGGCGTGGAAGTTCGATGATTACTACATCGACTCCAGAACTGGTGCGTTCGTCGGATACGACAACGACCAGTGGTGGGATCAGCGGATGGAGATGAAACGCCAGAGGCGGAGGGCCATGCGATGAGCGTCTGCTATTGCTACGGTCGGCACTCGACCAACAAGCAGAGTGCAACTGAGGAGGTGCAGCGGAAGGCATGCGAGGGCTACTGGCAGCAGACCCTCCAGCCCAAGGGCTACACCCTCGGCGGCTGGTACTACGATGCGGCGGTCTCGGGGAGCAAGGACTTCTCCGACCGCATCGAGGGTGCCAAGGTCTGGGTGCTGGCCCAGCCCGGTGATGTGATCGTGGTCAGCAAGTTGGATCGCATGTCCCGCTCCCTGCTGGGTGGCGTGAACACGCTCCAACTTCTGAAGGCCAAAGGCGTGGAGTTCGTAGCCCTCGACATCGGGTTCGACTCGACCACTGCGTTCGGTGAGTTCGGGCTGCATCTGATGCTGGCTCTGGCTCAGATGCAGCGGAGGTACGCCAGCGAACGGACTCGCGAGGTGATGGCGCTGAAGAAGTCGAAGGGAGTCCCGGTTGGTCGCAGGTGCGTGGAGATACCGTTCGGCTGGGCGAGGCACGGCACGGGCAAGGGCTCTTACCTACTGCCCGATCTGGAGGAGCGGTCACGCATCGACCAGATGGCTGGCTGGCTGGGCGAGGGGATGTCCCTCCAGAAGATCGCGACCAGAGCGGGGGACGCCCCCCTGTTCTGGAAGCGGTCGAACTCCAAGAGGTGGTCGTGGCGAACGGTGCGTGACGCGATCAAGGCGAGGGGCTACGGTTATCCGCAGTCGTTTGCCCGCTCGCGACACAGTCCGACAGGCGGCGTAGTGCCCGACGCAGTCGTGCCTTGACCGTCCGCCAATCCCTGCCGATCTGGCGACCGATAGCCAGCATCGAGTGACCCTCAAGAACGTGGGCTTCGACCAGCCTGCGTTCCTCATCCGGCAGGCAGGCTAGACACTCTAGTCCTGCCTGCCGGTGGGCCTGTGCCGGTGCCTCCGACATGGCCCTCTCTAACGAGACTCTCTCGTCAGCCCCCTCCCTGCTCCGCTGGTAGCGGCGCACCTCTTTGAGGAGGGCATGCCGCACCGCCGAACCGTAGTACGTCTGAGGCTGAGACTTCGCCGGGTCGTAGGTAAAGGACGCCTCGACCACAGCCATGCGGGCTGCGGAATCGAAGTCGCAGACCCTCGCCAACTTTCTATAACTCGGGCAGGACTTCAAGAACGAGCGGACGCAGACCCCGACAAACCGGACTGCGTCCTCGGCTCTGGCACTCTGCTCGGGCGTGAGTTGCCGCTGCGTGTATGGGCTCACGACTCACCGCATGTAGCGAGTCCACGATGCGTCACGCCACTCACGGGCACACATCTTTTCGTGGCAGAGGGTGCAGTAGAGGGGCCACTGGAGACGCCTCCCGGTGCTGCCCACCTGCACCGTCGCCGCTCGGGCATCACACCCCTGACAGGGGTTAGTGCCGCGATCTCCAGCCTCTAAGGCCAGACAGGCCACGACTCCCCTTTCCGGGGGCGGCGTCTCCTGCTGCTGGGTCTGCTTCCGAGAGCGGCTCGTATTCGATGACGCTCCGCGCTGCGACCGCCGTCGCGTAGGCTTGCCGCCACCGCGAGGCCCATTGCCAGACGCCATAGACTGCTCCTATCAAGGCGAGGATCAGGATGAGGCACACCAGTTCTGCGGTGCGGGAGCGAGCCTCGATCCGGTCGGGTAAGGGGGCGTCCCTGCCCCCGATCCAATCCAGCGGATGCGTGAACTTCCGACCAGTGTACATGCGACCACCCTGTGCTGCCCAACGGGGAATCCGTTCCCCCTATTTATGGACGGCACCTACGGGTGACGCTGCAAACCCCTCCCCTCGCCCATTCCCATGCGGTCGCGGACGTAGTCGGGCTGCATGTCGAGAGCCTCGCATGCCTCCTCAAAGGGGATTTGCGCATCGCCGCCAGCCACCCAACGCTCCGCCGACACCCGGTCGTAGTGCCGGTCGAGGGAGTACTTGTCGATGGCGTCTCGCACCGCAGAAGTTCGACGCAGCGACAGTGCAGCCTGAATCAGGACTGCCCCGCAGATGCGACGGTATCCCGCAGCCACCTCCGCCCGCGACAGGTGGCTCAGATCAACCGGGTCTGGGCATGGGACATCGTCAGTCATCGACGGCACCTCCCATCGCGGCGGCGGGCGGCTGGCAACCCGGCTGCCGCAGGTCGCGGTTCAGTTCGGGCCAGAGTTCCTCGGAGTGGATCGCGAACATCAGCCCCCAGCATGCGGCTGCGAGGTGATCCTCGTCGCGGTTCCCCTCCAGATAGGTGTAGACATGGGCCAGTGCGTGGTTCAGCAACACGCTGACCGCCAGACCCTTCTCGACGTTGAAGTCTCCGTACTTCTCAGCACCCAAGTGGGCTCGGGCAGCCACTCGGCGGAGCCCGATGGGAGAAAGAACGTCAAACCTCACGCCCTGCGCCGAACGCTGGGCACCCGTGCCGTAGGTTGCGATACCGTCCTTAACCTTCGACCGATGAAACAGAGCCATGAACTCTCTCCTCGCCCTGAACGAGAGCAGCGAACGGCAGCAGGGCTGACTGCCGAACACCGTGACGGGGGCCGTACCCCCAATCAACCTCCTCCGCCTTCTCAAGAAACTCCTCTCGCGTGATCCATCCGATCACATGCACCGTGGTCAGGTTCTCGGTCGCAGCCAGCACTGCGATGTCAGCCTTGAAGTCCTCACGCCGGTTGAAGTACAGCCACGTTTCTCCATGCAGAACCTTCCGGGTCTTGACCTGCACCGTCCGACCGTTGACTCGGAGGTCAGTGATCTTGTCATCGCCCGTCAGGCTGACGCTGTCATCCACCCTCGCACCGAGAAACCCGGCGACCACATACTCGCCCATCACCCCGACGAGGTGCGTTGCAAAGTCGCTCTCGTCATGCACACGCCGATTGCTGGCGACCGTCTTCGTGACGTTGCGTCGTTCCGCCAGCAGGGCACAGACAATCAGGTCAGTCGCTCTCAGGTTGCGGCGCATCCTTGCCCTCCCATCTGCGCTTCATCCCCAGATGCACACGCTCGGCAAAGTGATGGATGTCAGCGAGCCGGATGGTCAGCAGCCACTCGGTGCCGTTGCGGCGGTGGCAGACGGCTCCGATCTGGCCCGTCCTGCCTGCATCGTAGGCGACTCGATGCACAGCCTCATGGATGTTGAGCCGCTCGACACGTTTGCTCTCCCATAGGATCGTCGGCAGTTCGTTGACCACGATGTCGCCGTCCCCAGCAGAACCGCAGTACTGCTGTGTGCGCCTCGCCGTGTAGCCGAGTTCGCGGAAGACCTCGGCAAGTTCCCGCTCCCCGGCGGCTCCCTTCTGTCTGCTGCTCTTCACTGTCGTTGCCTTCCTTGGTCTAGAGGTGTGCGTTGGTGATTCGCTCGGTCGCGAAGGGGTCAGGGATGCGTAGTACGGGGTCGGCTGGCAACGACTTCCGATGCCGAAGAGCCGCCAGATATTCAAGATCAAGACCATCCTCTTGCTCTTTGCATTTCAGGATAAGGGCGAGGTCAACAGATCGACCGGGAATTCCGCCGTCGTGGTAGGCGTCGTGGTCGAGGTCGCACAGCATCAGTAGGTTCCGGTGGTCGTGCGGGTCTTTGCCTCGCCTGCCGCAGATGTGATGGACTTGCAGTTGCCGACGCCACTCACGCTTGTGCGCGGGCCAATGGCACACGGCACAGCGGTCGTGTGTGCTGGCGTACTCCGCCAGCCTGCGGTTCCGGCTCACTCCATCCACCCCCTGCCACTCAGTGACTCGGCGTAGGGCTGGCGGTCGAACTCGCGGCAGATGATCCTTGCTCGGGCGACGAGGACATCGAGGAACTCATCCAGTTCAGCGTGAGGGTAGGACGCTGGCTCACGCCGCTTGATCTGGTCGAGGGCATGCTGGCTGTAGACCAGCAACTCGACGCCGAACCGCTCGGTCTCCTGCCGATTCGCCAACCCGAGTTCGATGCGGGTCTTCGCCCCCGCCCAGTAGGCGACGGCTTCATCGAACGGGTACAGCGGGCAGTCCTGCCACCACTGCTGCGCGTCGATGAGGTAGGTCTTGTAGGTCTTGCCACGCAGTTCCCTTGGGATCGCCTCTGCAACGTGCGCGAGTTTAGTTTGTGACGGGATCGGGAACGTCCAGACATCTGCATCCCCGAGATAGAACCCGCGAACTCCCGGCTTACTGAGTTTGGAGTTAACGAAGTGCGTGGCTTCGTGAGCCAGCGTCACCTTGCAGCCATCAGGCCCGGCGGCTGCACGAATGTCCTCCGGTGGCAGGAGCGACAGCACATCTCGCAGCGTCTCGGGCTCCGCCGCAGGGCACATCGCGGCGAAAAGAAATCCCAGTGCGAATGCTAGGGCGATGATCGCCCACATGTCTCTAAGGTCTTGGCGTCTGCTCATCCATGAGTTCCTTCCAGATGTAGCCCGCCGCAAATCCAATCAGACCCGCTGTCGCGGCGAGCGAGCCGAACATCGCGATCAGAACGAGGGTCACCACTGTGCTATTCATCTCCCCACTCCTCATCGAGGGCATCCAGTTCCTCCTCCAGCGCGCTCGCTGCCTTGATCAACCACTGGCCCAGCGCCGCCACCTGATTCGGGTCGCTCATAAGGGCGATGGTCGATGCCGAGAGCATCACGCATGGCCCGGCGACCGGCAGCCCCATCAGGGCCACCTCCTTGGATCGCATGCCGCAGTCCTCGCCAACCAGATCGAGGACGCTGTCCCTGCCGTGGCGGTAGCAGGCCATGACCTCGACCGTCCCAGCCTCCCCGTCGCGAACCACGATCATCCCCTCAACGTCACGGCTCATGGCCTCTCCTTTTCCAGCGTGGTGAGTTCCCTCTTGATCGCCTTGACCAACCACTCGTTGCCGGGGCTCCGCTTCATCTGGGCGAGGTGCTTCTGGAGGTAACCCCTCGGCACAAGCCGGATCAGTTCGCCCTTGTACGGCCCCCACATGAGCCGTGCCCCCTGCCGCTTGGGCGTGACGGCGGTCGGCTTGGCGAACACATCCGCCGACCGCGAATCAAAGGTCACGCCGACCACGCACTCGCTCCGACGCTCCTTCTCTGCGATCATCTCGGCTCTCGCCCGCTCTGCCTCACGACGCTCCTCGTCGCGGGCCTCCTGCTGGAGTTCCGCCAGAGTCATGTCCTGCGCTTCTGTGCGGCGGATCAGAGCCTCGCGATACTTCTGCTTCTTTCGCGGAATCACCACATCGATGGCACTACACACCCGGTGGTAGCGGTGCGTGTCTGTGTAGTCGATGAGCAGGCAGTCGCTCTTCCTGCCCTGCTTGATCGCCAGCCGCCGCAGGTACTCGGTCGGCTGCTCGCAGTCCTTGGGGTCGGGGCGCAGGCCACGACCGACCGTCTGGATGTAGGCGGGCAGGCTGGCGATGGGTCGCAGTACATGTATCTCGCTGCATCGCTGGCTGTCCCAGCCCATGCGGAGGCATGCCACGTTGCAGATTAGTTTCGCCTCGCCGCCCTCAAACCTCGCAAGTTCCTCCTGCCTCTGGGCTGGGGACATACGGCTATGGACGAGGGCGGTCGGGATGCGATGCCGAGACTCAAGCAGCATGCGGCAGTCCTCGGCGTGGTCTATTGACGCACAGTAGACAGCACCGCTGCGAGCCGCATCGTGATTGGCAGCGACCAATGCACACGCCTCTTGCAGTGCCGCCTCGCTGCGGAGGATTCGCTCGACCTCCTGTGAGGAGAAGTCACCGAACACCTTGCAGCCCGTGTAGTCTGCCGACTTGATCACTACTCGCCGGGCTCGGATGGGCGTGAGCCAGCCATGCTCGATGGCGGCAGCGACTCCGTACTGCACGGGGCACGATCCGAAATAGTCCAGCGGGCTGCTGCCATCCGGTCTCTGATGAGGCGTGGCGGTGAAGCCTGCGATGTGGGCTCCCTTGTCGGCGTAGTAGTCGAGCATCGCCCGTGTGCTGGGGGCGAGGCCATAGTGAGCCTCGTCCACGATCACTAGGTCAGGCGAGAACCGCTCGGCACGACGCATGTTCCGCAGCGTGTCGAGGCTCGCCACCACGATGGGAGCGTCGGGGTTCGCCCAGTTGTTGGCCTGCTCGATCTCGACCGACCGGAGCCGGTATCGCTCGACGCCCTTCGCCAACTGGTGGACGAGGGTGATCTGCGGATCGATGAGCAGCGTCTTATGGTAATGCTCCGAGAGCATCGCCTCGATGAGCGTCTTGCCCGTGCCGGTCGCCGCCTCGCAGCAAGCCCGACCCTCCGACCGAAGGACTCCACGCATCGCCTCAACGGCATGCTGCTGGTAGTCCCTCGGTCGTGGGCGAGGGTCGTTGAATAGGTCACGACTCTCGATCATCAGGCGACCCTCCCAAAGACACTGCCCGAACGCCCAAGCCTGCGGCGCTCCGCCTCAGAGGCACTCCAGCGAGACCTGATCGCGGCTGCCCGCTCCTCGATCTCCGAAGGCGTGGGGTCGGGCTTCCTCGGGCTCCGCACCCCCGGTCGGATCAGGCCCACCAGACGCAGATGCGCCCGCACCCGGTGGAATGTCAGCCCCGTGAAGGACGCCACCTGCTTCACCGTCTTCCCCGCCTCGTAGAGCGTCTCCACCGTCCTGCACTGGCTGCCCGAAAGCCTCGTCGTGGTCGCGATCATCGTCATCTCCTCCCTGCGTGATCTCCTCGCCGCTCTCCACGCTGGAGAACAGCAGCACCTTCAGCAGCCGCACCTCTGAGATGAGGGCTGGCACATCGACCGTCACGATCTGCGGCAGAAACTCCAGATGGAGGTTCGTGATCCGCCCCTCGATCTCGTCTAAGTCCTCATGAGTCAGCACTGGCGGTCTCCTCCTTGGGCAGCAGCGAGTCGTGGATCGCCTTCAGTTCGCCGAACTGGGCCTCGGTGATCCGGCCCTGTGCGGTGGATGCCGCTGCTCGGGCGAGCGACATGGCTCGGAACTGAGGTGTGCCACCCTCACTTATGGCTTTGCGGGCCAACTCAAACGGCGTCGGGCCACGGGGCTTTTCCGGGGCCAGACCGGCACCGTCCTCGTCGCTGTCGGCAGCCACGCCGCAGAGGCAGGAGGTGTGCATGCGGCGGAGGTAGGTCGCCGCAGCCAGCCGCTTCTGGTAGTCGCCGGGGTTGCCAGCGATCCGCGACATCGACCGCTCAAACTGCCCCGACGTATGGGACAGGGTGGTGACCAGCCACTCCTCGTCACCGACGATGATCGTGCGGCTGCGAAGGACGAGGCCATGCTCGGAGAGGGCTGGAGTCACTGCGTCCAGCACCACATCCAGCGGGGCGTAGCGACCGAACGCACCCTTGGTGGTCTTCTTGATCTCACTGATCTTTGGGCGAGCCGCCGACATTGCTGCCGTCAGCAGGTCGAGGAACTCGCTGCTGCTGGCGGGCAGGTGCCCGGTCTCGGGACGCAGCCTGTGGTCACGCACCACCGTCCGCACCGGAATGCCATCGAGGTCACACACTTCACGATCATCAGCCATTGATGCTCTCCTCTAGTTGACGCAGTGCCCACGCAGGCACCGCTAGTTCCCGAACCTCTCCGTACCCATCTGGCGACCAGTAGTCGGTCTCTGTGCGAGCGGCGATCTCATCGAGTACGCGAGTGATCAGTGCGTCCTGCGGATCGACAAGAGCGGCGGGCAGCGTCACGACCTGCACCTGATAGGGTGCGGTGGTGGACAGCGTGATGAAGTGCAGCGGTTCGTCGCTGACAACGCCCGCGAGAATTCCAAGCGTCTGATACCACGACTGCTGGAAGTGGTAGCCGTGATCTATCACAGCCTTGATCCATGTCTCCAGCGGGCGGGCATCGCGCGTTGTCTTGTAATCGAGCGCGATGCCGTCCTCGGTGATCGCGTCATACCGGCAGCGAGTGAGGTGACCGTCCGGTCGCCTGCCGAACACCGAGAGTTCGCGTTCAGCGACACGCTCGTACAGAGACACGAATGCCGGGTTGGTGAACGCCTCGGCAAGGATGGCTTCGACTAGCGCATCGGATGCCGGGCTCACCAGCAGGGCGTCGGGCGGCTGATCGGCCCGCCATGCCTTGGCAGACTTCGACTGCGACATCCCGCCGGTCGCCGTCTGGTACTCCTCGGGGATTACCGTGCGTTTAGCCCGATAAACGGGGGGTGTCACCTCCAAAGCGAGGTGTACGAGCGTACCGTCTTGCATTGCCTGCGACCCGTAGGCAGGCTGGGTTCTGGTGATGCGGGTCTGCTGGAACCAGCGAGGCCCGTGTCGGTGGAAGTCCCACGCTGGCGACTTCGACAGGATCGGGAGCGAGTGGTAGTCCTCGTTGGGCAGGTCGCGGAGAACGAACGCCTCTCCGACCGCCAGCGAGTGGGACTTACATGCTTTTAGTAGGGCCAAGTTTTTTTCGTTGGTTGACATGTGCGGAAAACTTTTTAACACTCGCCGTCAGAGAAAGATGTAGATGTACATGCGTTCAGTGGAGTCTAGCAGTGCGAGACCTAATCGAGCAATACCTAAAAACACGCGAGACGAGCGCGATGTACGCTCACAACATGCGGGCGCTTGGACGCATCCTTGAGAAGGCGGGCATCACCCGCGAGACGATCAGCCGTGATCTGGTGTGGTCGCATCTCTCCTCCGTGAGAAATCGCTATCGCCCGATCACTCTCGCAGCCCGGCGAGGCATGATCGTGGCTGTCTGGAGGTGGGCCTATGAGGAGGGGCTGATCGCCCACCCACCCAAGTGCCCAGCCATCCGAGTGCCCCGCGAGCCCGTCCCCGCGTGGTCACGATCCGATCTTATCCGGCTTGTCAATAGATCGGCGGAGGCCACAGGAAAATTTTCTCCGTCTGGGTGCCCGAGAGCCCTATGGTTTGAGGCTTTTCTGCGAGTCGGCTATGAGACCGGACTCAGGCGTGGCGACCTGTTTGCCCTGCGGAGGACGAACATCCGTTCAGGGGCTGTGTGCGTCACCGCAGGCAAGACCCGGCAGGTGGTGGTGCGTCCCATCTCAGAGAAGACGAGAGACCTGCTTCATCGGCTGGGCGAGATCAGCCCTGACGGGAGGCTTTTCGGCTGGGCAATTTCGACCACCCAGATGCACCGGGAGTTTCGCAAAATTCGCAAGGCTGCCGGGATCGCAGACGGCTCCATACAGTGGCTAAGACGCTCGGCAGCCACACACCTAGAGGCTCGTATGCCGGGAAGTGCCACTCGCTTTCTCGGGCACAGCAATCCTCTCCTCGCCGCCCGCTTCTACATAGATTTCTCGCAACTCACCGAGTCAGTGCCGGTGCCGCCGCCGCTGGATGAAGCCCCATAAGCATAGCGCCCCGAGTGGATCGCGTCGTGTCCTTAAAAGGAGGTGATCTGTGCGTCTGCTCGGGGCTTTTCTTGCGCTCACTGCGGTGGCATCGGCTGATGTCATCACGGTCGAGCAGTACAACGGGGGAGCCAGCCTCTATGGCGACTATGCCGTCTGGGGGGCAGGCGACAATGCCTCGACGGTCGCATCGTTTTCGGGCACGGGCGGCTACTTGAGCGGCACCGCCGTCGCGATCAGCATGGGCAGCCCCCGAATCGCCTTGGGCTCGCTCGGCATCGAGCAGACGCAGTTCGTTGTCGGAGGCCAGACGGTGTCCTCTGGCTTGGGATACGCATCACTGAGCCCTGATTCGGTGTCGAGCGGTCAGGGGTATACCCTGTCGCTGACGCGAGACCTGCTGCTGCCACTGGAGGTCTCGCTCTACGGCTACTCGGGCGAGGCGAGGGCTCGGGTCGCCATCGGAGACCTCGCCACCATTGTCTCCGCCACGACCTATTTCCGGGCGAGCGCACAAGTATCTGCTGGCACTGGCTCTGTGCTGCTGTCCCTCATCAGGCAGCCGCTCCAGCAGACGGGACTCAGGAGTTCGGTGGCCTTGATGGCGGCGACCGCAGTCCCGTCGCCCGATCCCATTCCAGAGCCCAGCAGCCTGATGCTCACGCTGATGGGTGCTTTTCTGGTGCGTCTGTTTTTCGTCACGGCGGGACGCACGTTCACGGCGGGTCTCTAAGAATTTTTCTCGATCTTAATGAGACCGATCTGTTGACCTGATTCCTAGAATGGGGCGGCTTGCACAGAGCCCCATTCAGGAAGGGGCAGCGGTGTTTCCACCAGCCGAAGACTGAGGTCGAAACGGTGGAGTAAACACGGGCTTCTTTGGCGCAAGGGCCACAGCCCGTGGGGTGGATAGCAAAACGCTTGGTGACTCGGCGGTTTGATGCAGGCAGGTGCCCGCCACCTCGGGGTAGGAGGTCGTGATGAACGATGGTGGCCCCCCGTAATCCTATGCCACCCGCTGTGAACAAGCGAAACGACGGGGATGCCCGACCTTGTTCCGTGACTCTCCCCTGCGGGGGGGAGTCACTGTTCACTCGCTCACTCCGGGTCTACCCCACTGTGTTTAAGAGATCGCCCTACAAGAAGGAGAGATGGTGATGGAAAGAGCGAGCGAGACAACGCGGGTCGGATGCCCTCAAGTGATGACCTTTGGGAAGTGGCGGAACTGCCCTGTCACTGAGGTCGATGCCGATTACCTTCGATGGTGCGTCGATTCGATCCCCAGATGCCCTGCCTACATTGTTGCTGAAATCAAGAGGCGAGGTCGTGGGGTTGGTGTCTGCCTCGGCTCCGACTTTCTCTCTGAGAGACAGAAGGCCCGAGATGCGAAGCGTTGCCGCCGCGAGAAGGTAGCCGCCCGCCAGAGAGAGGCAGCCCTAAAAAAGCAGGCACAGATGGCGGCGGGGGTTCTGCTCACCGGCAGCGAGTATCTTCTTCTCAGGCAGGAGTTCTACTTGCTCGATGGCGACGAGTCACTGTGCCCGTTCGACACTGAAGACTACTCGTACATCGGGCCTGAGTTCCTGAACGGTCGCATGGCTATTGACCAGCAGCCCTCGCCTTTCGGCGCTCACGCTCGACCTGCTGGAGTCCCTTCCTGATCTCGTAGTTCCTGCGGAGCGAGGGAGACATCTTCTCGACATCTTCATCGGAGACGAGCGGCATCTCCATGACCCCGTAGGTTCGGAACTGGTCATCCAAAACGCGCATCGCGTCACGGTTGATGGTCTCCTGTCCATACGCCCTAAATTTGACGGGCGAAAAAGTGTTGAACAGGGCATTGCCCACTGACGCAGCCGAACTCGGGCTCTTCATGTCGCTCGCTGCCTGCGTGAAGCCGAACACTCGACCGCCAGCGGGGTAAGCGAGTTCGACTGCCTTGTCTATGAGCGTCGGCAGATTGACCTGACCCTCTGTGTTCTGCGGCATGTACTGCTTAACTGCCTGCGGCAGCACAGCGGTGAGCGTGTTCTCAAGCGATGTCGGTCTCTGGCCCAGCGGCTGCTTGGAGAATGAGTCTCGCTGGAATGCCAACTCCATCGCGGCTTTCGTGAGCGGCGCAGATCGCTTCAGGAAATTCGACGCAGTGGCTGAAGCCGTACCAGACCAATCGATGTCGTTGCCCTGCTTCCTGATGGATGCAAGATTGGCAACGCCCATCGTCGGCAGGTCGAGGTTGCTGATATATCCTCGGCGACCGTCGCCAAGGTCAGCGAGCGGCAGCCCTGTGACAGTGTCCACCCACTTCGGGATGGCGAAGCCGCCTGAATCGCGGATCGTCTGTGGCGTGTACGCATCCTCGTCGCTCTGCGTGAGCCGGTCGTTGACGCGGTACATCCGCATCAACTTGCTTTGAGGTTCTTGGAGAGCCTTCACGCCCCACTTGGTGATGCCCCGGTTATAGGCATAGAACGGGTCGAGGCGGCGCAGTCCCTTCTCAAACTCTGAGAGATCGTCGTACACGACATGAGCCGATGCGATTCTCTTGGCAGCCTCCGCCGGGGCCAATCCATTGGACATCATGGCGAGGAACCCACCGAGACGATTCAGATCGTCGGTGTAGTTCGCCATCTCTTCGCCCGCCTTGTAGAGCGCACCAGTTGTTTTGGTGTTTGCCTTGTGACCGAACACTCCGAGATACGGTGCAACTCCTTGAATGCCGAAATAGTCTGGCATCCCCTTGTTGGCGACCATCTTCCCGGCGGCGTCGGTGAGTATCTGTGATGCACTCTTCGGCACCACGCCCGGCAGCATGTTGGTGACGCTCTGGCCTGCGATGCCAGCATCCTTGTCGAGGTCGGCGGAGATTCCGGTCAGCACCTTGTGGGTGCCGATGTCCTCGTAGAAGGCGTCGAGGAGTTGCTTGTCATCCGCGATGCCCTTGTAACGCTCCAGCCCACGCAGTGCCTCGGCGGTCGCCTGCTTGTCGCCATTGAGAATCTTCGTGGCTGCTTGATACCCCCACGCAGCCTTGTCGGCACCAGCCTCCAGTGTGTTGGATACGAAGCCGCTCATGAGATCGCGGGTGTAACGCGAGGGCCAGAGCAAGACCTGTGCCTTGAACAGCCTATTGAATTGATCGACGCCCTCCCGAATTGCGCTAGCAGCCTTGGGCTGCTGGTAGTACTGATCGACCTCCTTCATCCTGCTGACGAGGTCGCTCGGGATCGAGTAGTTGGAGAGGCGGATGTCCTCTGGGTTCTTGCCCACCCGCTTGGCGACCGCAGCCCTGAGTTTGTCGGACGCACCGCCGGGCATGAACCGGGTGTCACCCTGCTTGGCGAGGTACTCGGGGAACCTCAGTGCGGGGTCTGCCGCGAGCGCCGCCTTGAAGCCCGGCATGTGGCTGTTGATCGACGCATCCTGCGTGGCAGCCCACGCCCAGAAGCCCGGCTTCTTGCCGCCCGGCATCGTTGCAAGCGCAGCCTTGTAGGCTTCCTTGAGCGCCTTGAGTTCGGGGTTGGGCGAGGTCAGGGCCAACTGGTTCAGAGCGGTTATCAGGTTGACCGAGTTGCCGCCGGGCACGTTCTTCGGTGCGACCTCGACAGCCTTGGAGGCGAGCGTGTCCAGCACCTCGGGTGTCATGGCGATCTGGCGGTATCTGCCGCCGAGATATCGCGACTGAGCGTCGAGCGTGGAGTTGGAGAGGATCGGAGCGTCACCCGGCAACTGGTTGAGCAGTTGGGCCATAGCCTTCGCCTGCTGCGGGGTGTACTTCATCGTCCCGAGTTTCGCATAGTTGCTGTTCGCGTTCTGCCGGGCACTCCAATACGCTGAGTTGGGATCGAGGACTTCCTTCTGGAGGATGTCTGCGACCTCGGCATCTGTGTACTTGACTCCCGCAGCGTTTAGCCCTCGCCCGTTCACGAACCGCTTGTCGGTGGAGTAGTACCTGAGTTGGTCGATGCCGCCGGGCAGTGCGAGGTGGGGATCGCGGGCCAGCATGTCTGCCGTGACGGGTGAGAACAGCGATTGCTTCCTTGCCTCCTTGGGGATGGATATCCCAGCGACCGACGCATCAGCCTGATAGGGTCGGTAGCCAGCACCGTAGGGGTGCTTCAACTGGTTGGCTCGCAGCCCCCAC
>Ga0114972_10000083_pt1 | contig 61996 bp, 42 predicted proteins | sample M_140807_EF_Meta_FD_87354 | JGI IMG/M metagenome (GOLD analysis project Ga0114972, IMG submission 87354) | Freshwater microbial communities from Lake Montjoie, Canada to study carbon cycling - M_140807_EF_MetaG | ecosystem: Environmental > Aquatic > Freshwater > Lake | place: Lake Montjoie... | reverse complement strand
TCTCGTCGCTTGCCGTCGTCGGTGGCGTCGGTGTGACCGTCGACCTCGCCCTGACGACGACGCAGGTCGTGAAGTCAGGCCTGTCGCTGACACTCTCGAGTGGGAGCGGCTTCGAGAATGCCGTCGGGTCGAGCGGCGCCGACACGCTGCGGGGCAACGCCCGCGACAATGCCCTCTTCGGGTCCGACCTGCCCGATGATCGGCTCGGGGCCGCCGCCACCTCCAACGGCCGTGTCCAGGTGGCCTATCTCGACTTCGACAGCGAGACCGATGTGTTGGTCGGTGACCATGCCTACACAACTGCCGAGCGGGCAGCGATCGCGACTCGGCTGGCTGCCATCTACAGTGCCTTCAGCGTCCAGTTCGTTCTCGATGTGCCGGCATCCGGCGACTACGCCACGATCAAGTTCAACAAGCCGCGGCCGAACTCGGAAGATTCCGGTGGCTGGGCGTCGGAGGTCGACTTCGGCAACAGGAGCTACGGCGGGATTGCCACCGTCGACGTCAACGGCCTTCTCGGCGTCACGGGGGGGCCGGCGGCGACCTCGGAGAACTTCGTGGCGTCGTCGGCCTGGCTGGCAGCGCACGAGCTATCGCATCTCATGGGGCTGCGGCATGCCGATTCGTTCGGGCCTCCTGGATTCGGCATCGAAGCGCCTCCGGGGAGGGATGGCTACCTCATCGACCCGGCCTACGTCGGCCCGGCTGCGGCCTGGGAGACCGATCGGCACATCATCGAGACACCGGCCCTGACGGGATTCACGCTCTGGGATCTCGTGGCCGTCCAATTCTTCGGCGAACGCGAGGCGATCAAGCTCGTCTACAACGACATGGCGCCGATGACCCCGGACGGGAAGCTGTTTGTCGCCGAGCAGGCCACCCCCCATAACAGCCGGACCCCGTCCGGTTCCCAGGTACTGGTCCCAGCTGCCCTGGCAATCCCCAACACCCTCAACCACGGCCTGAATGCGGGCAAGGATCTGATGGCCGGGGCCGTCGCCGTGCTCGGTGAGCTGACCGCCACCGGCGAGATCGATCTCTACCGGATCGCCGGACGGCGCGGCGACCTGCTCAACATCCAGGTGATGTCGGCCGCCCTCGACCGCTACAAGCATTCGTCGTCGGCGCTCGATCTCGATGCCGTGCTCACGGTCTACGACGTGGCCGGGAATGTTGTCGCCTTGAGTGATGATGAGTTCGAGACGCACGACCCGAGCATCATCGACCTCGTCCTCCCGGCCGACGGCACCTACTACATCGAGGTGAAGGGCTTCCACCATGATGATGGGAGCGCTGCAGACACCGGGAGCTACGAGCTGTTCCTCTCCCGCTTCGACGCGGCCAACCGCAACGACGCCGGCGACGTCCTCGAGGGGCGCTCTGGGAGCGACACGCTGGTGGGTGGGCGGGGCGACGACACCTACGTCTTCCAGGGGACAGGCCTGGGCACCGACACGATTCTCGAGGATCTCCGGCTCGAGAAGAGCGGCATTGGCGCCACTGGTTCACTGGACGGCCGCGACAGCGGCGACACGCTCGACTTCACCAATTTCGGAAAGGCCGTCTCGATCGACCTGACATCGACGGCCGTTCAGGTCGTCGCCGGCGGGGATCTGTCGCTCCGGCTGTCGTCGGCCGTTGACAATGCCGACGAGCCGTCGGCTGCACAAGGTATCGAAAGGGTGCTCGGCGGTGCCCTCGGGAACTCGCTTGCCGGCAATGCTCGGGCCAACACATTCGTCGCCGGCGGCTCGGTCAATTCGTTCCAGGGGTCCGACGCTGCCGACACGTGCCAACTCGGCGGCGGATCGAACACGGTCAACGGCGGGGCGGGGATCGACGCGGTCACTCTGCCGGGCAGTCGGAGTGATTACTCGATCGTGATCAGCGGATCGACCGTCACGATCACGAGCCTGTCGGGGGTCGTTCCGGCGAGCGCGAGCACCCTCACGAGCGTGGAGATCGTCCGGTTCACCGGTGGTGGCACGGCCACGCTCCTGGTGGGCGTGGGTGACGGCTTTGCGTCCGTCCAGGCCGCCGTCAATGCCGCGGCGGCTGGCGACACGATCCTCGTGGCCGCCGGCAACTACTCCGGCGCGATCAACCTCGACAAGGAGGATCTGACCCTCGTGTCGGCTGCCGGCAGCACAGCGACGACACTCCTCGGCGCCGGGGCGACCGCCACGGTGACAGTATCGGCCAGCGGCGCCACCGTCCGGGGTTTCGGAATAGACAACGCCGGCGTTGCCGGAGGGAGCGCGATCCTCCTCCGCAGCTCGGCAGCTGCCACGATCGACGGCAATGTCATCCGAAACGCCGTCTCCGGGGTAACGCATGTCGACGACGGCGGTTCGGCCGGCGCCTCGATCACCGGTAACACGTTTGCCGCCACCGTGCAGTCGGGCATCGCCGGCACCGTGAAGCTCGCGCTTGCGGCGCTGTCGGGGAACACGTTCCGCACCTCTGTCGAGGCGATCAACCTCGGGTCGGGGGTGTCGTTGATCGGAAACGCCCTCGATCGGGCCGGGATCTTCGCGCTCCTCGATGCCCAGACGCTCGCGCTCTCCGGCGGGGCGGCGATCGTCGATTCCCGGTCAAGCACGACCTATGCGGTGGCCGCGCCGAGCGTCGCAGAGCATCTGCGGACGGTGGCGACGGTGCCGACGACCGGGCTTGCCGGATCGGCCACGTTCGCCGTGGTCGCCGGAGCCGATTCCGGGCTGTTCCAGATCGACGGGGCGACCGGAGTGCTGCGATTTGCAAACCTGCCGAGGTACACGGCCCCGGCTGATGTCAGCGCCGATAATGTCGCCGAGGTGATCGTGCGGGCCACCGACGGCACTGGCAACGTGGTGACTCGGTACACGTTGAGCGTGGTCGACGTGAACGTCGCCCCGGAATTCGCAGTGGCCTCGAGGGTCATCAACCTGGCCGAGAATCTCGCCGTTGCCGGTGTGGAAACGGCGTCCGATTGGGATCTCGATCCCCTCGGCTTCTCGATCCCGGCCGATGCGACCGACAATGCCGATGGGGCACGGTTCACGATTCATCCGGTCAGCGGCGTGCTGGCGTTCAAGGTTGCTCCCGACTTCGAGAACCCGACCGATGCGGATCGCGACGGGATCTATCAGGTCCGTGTCGCGGCCACCGATCCGGGTGGGCTGGTGAGCTACCAGATCGTCACGGTTGTTGTCGTCGACACCAATGACAACGCCCCGGTCTTCACCAGCGCCGCGACGGCGACGGTCGTGGAGAACACCGCTGCCAGCACCGTCGTCTACACAACGACGCGGACCGACGGCGATGCGACGGCAGCCTTCCGCAACGTCTCCTACTCGATCAAGGCGGGTGTGGGGGATGGGGCGAAGGTGTCGATCGATGCAGCCACCGGCGCCGTGACCCTGCTGGCTCCGGCTGATTACGAGACGAAGACGTCGTACCTGTTCGTGGTCGTCGCCGATGACGGTGTCAACCGTGCGGAGCGGATCGTCACGCTCAATGTCATCGACGCCAACGACAACGCCCCGCTGATCACCAGTGCCGCGACGGGTTCGGTGACGGAGAACGCGGCCACGACAACGGCGATCTACACCGGCGTGCGGACCGACGCCGACGTCACGGCCGCTTTCCGCCAGGTGGCCTGGTCGATCAAGCCGGCCGTCGGCGATGCGGCCATGGTGGCGATGGCCCCCACGACCGGCGTCGTCACGCTCCTGGCTTCTGCCGATTACGAGACGAAGACGTCGTACGTGTTCACCGTCGTCGCCAGCGACGGGCTCAACACGACCGAGAAGTCGGTGACGGTGAACGTCGTCGACGCAAACGACAACGCTCCGTTGATCACCAGCGGTGCGACCGGATCGGTGACGGAGAACGCGGCCACGACGACCGTGATCTACACAGGCACTCGGACCGACGCCGACGTCACGGCGGTCTTCCGCCAGGTGACCTTTTCCGTCAAGCCGGCCGTTGGCGATGCGGCGAAGGTGGTCATCAACGCCTCGACCGGGGCCGTGACCCTCCTTGCCGCGGCGGATTACGAGACGAAGGCGTCGTACCTGTTCACGATCATCGCCAGCGACGGGCTCAACGCGACCGAGCAGGCGGTGACGGTGAACGTCATCGACGTCAACGACAACGCCCCGGTGATCACCAGCCCCACGACCGGCACGGTGGTGGAGAACGCCGCGACGAGCACGGTGATCTACACGGCCACTCGGACCGACGCCGACGTGACGGCAGCCTTCCGCCAACTGACGTGGTCGATCAAGCCGCTCGTCGGCGATGCGGCGAAGGTGATCATCGACGCGGCGACGGGCGCCGTGACTCTTCTCTCCCCGGCCGATTACGAGACGAAGACGTCGTATCTGTTTACGGTCGTGGCGGATGACGGCATGAACCGGGCTGAAAAGGCGGTGACGGTGGCCGTCACCGATCTCAACGACAACGCTCCGGTGATCACCAGCGCCGCGACCGGATCGGTGACGGAGAACGCGGCCACGACCACGGTGATCTACACGGCGGCGCGCACCGATGCCGACGTCACCGCTGCCTTCCGCCTCGTGACCTATTCCGTAAAGCCCGGGGTCGGCGATGCGGCGAAGGTGACGATCAACGCCGCCACGGGAGCCGTCACTCTCCTGGCGTCGGCCGACTACGAGACGAAGACGTCGTACCTATTCACGGTGATTGCCGACGACGGAGTCAACCGGGCGGAGAAGGTTGTGACCGTCGCGGTCGTCAACATCGACGACACCGCGGCGACGTTCACCTCCGGCCGCACCGCCTCGGTGGTGGCCAGCGCTACGCTCAATCCGGCCATCTACACGGCGACGGTCAACGACGCGGCCGACGTTTCGCAGGGGGTCGCCTTCAGCCTCGCCACCGCCGACGCGACGCTGTTCGCGATCGATGCCACGACCGGTGTGGTGACCGTCAAGGGTTCGACGCTGGCGATGAAGGGGAAGACCTACACCTTCACCGTGACCGCGACCGACAAGGGAGGGGCGAAGAAGGCCGTCAGCCAGCTGATCACGCTGACAGTCACCTGACGCTCCTTCGATCACGACGAGTGATGCCGGGCGGACGGTCGTTTCCAGGAAATGGTGGTCGGATCCGGTGCCGGGACGGGCTCACGGTCCGGGGAATCGCCCCGCAAGGGCCCGGTATCCGGGGAGATCCCGGATCGGATCGAGATCAGGGTCGGTGTTGAACGCGACCCGGTCGGTGTAGCCGTCGTCGATCGCCTCGGAGAGGGCCGCGATGGCGGCGTCGGCGTAGGCGTCCGCCTGGGTGGCGTCGGTGTCACGCAAGCCTGCCGAGCACTGGGCGTAGCAGCGGGCCACCTCGCAGAGGAGCTCCGGATCCTTCGAGCCGGCCCGGACCGCCTCGGCGATCTCAACGGCGCGGACATGCTCGCCGCAGGTCGCCAGGGCGAGCATGAGCTCCATCCGCCGGGCGTCGTTGTTGGGATCGAGGGCGGCGATCTCCTCGCGGAGCGCCAAGCTTTCAGCGAAATGGCGGTCGGCTTCGGCCGTGTCGCCGGCGCGGCGGGCAAGCATCCCCAGCCGGTAGGAGGATGCCGCCGTCGCGATCTTGAAGTTGATGTTTTGTCCGTCGAGGTCCATGAGCCCGCGGAAGCCGGCAAGGGCCTGCTCAAAGAGCTTCCTGGCACCGGCGTTGTCGCCGAGGCGGATGAGGACGTCGCCGTAGTTGCCGCACGACTCGGCGAGCTCGAACGTTCCCTGAATGTCTCCGGGGTCGTTCGCGAGGACCTTCTCGCGCTGGGCGATGCATTCGTCGTAATGGGTGAGCGCGGCGGCGGTGTCACCGGTGAGGAAACAGACCTCCCCGAGGATGTTGTAGGCCTGGGCGAGCGTCTGCTGGAAAAGCTGGACATCCGGCGCCATCGCCACGAGCTCCTGACGCTGCGACACGACCTTCGCGAGGAGGGCGAGCGACTCGCCCGGCTTTCCCTGCTTGAGGAGCGTCAGCGCCACGTTCTTGTTGGCTTCGGCAAGCATGTCGAGGAGCCTTTCGGGTGGCTGGCCCCCGACGGCGCTCGGCGGTCTGCCATGGAGGGTCTCGCAGATCGCCAGGGCCTCCTGGTAGCACGACTGGGAAGCATCGACGTCGCGCTCGAGCTCCTGCCGCATGTCGCCGACCTGGCTGAGGACGAGGGCGAGGTTGGCCTGGGAGGCATCGTTGTCGGGGTTCTTGGCGGCGCGCCGTCGGGCGATGTCGAGCGACTTCTCGAACTCCTTCATGGCATCGTCGGTGTCGCCGAGTTGCTTGAAGATGTCCGCCATCCGCATATGGGCGCTGAGCATCGTGGCCTCGATGCTCGTCGAGCCCTCCGCCTTCTTGGCGACCTTCTTCAACCCCTCCATGGCGGTCTTGAGGAGATCCCGCTTGATCTGCTGGGTGCGGGGGGCCTCGTCGAGTTGCGTCTGCACCTTGTCGATCAGGACCTGCATCGTGTCGAGGGAGAGGACGGACTGATCGGTCGCCAGCTTCTCGTTCTCCTCGGCCCGCTGCTTGGCCGTTTCCGCCAATTCCCGGGCGTCGACGGCATCCTTCCGCTGGATTTCCTTGAGATTCCGCTCCTGGGCGATTGTCAAGGCCGACACCGTCGACGTCACGGTGACAAGAACGAGGAGCCCGGCGACGGTGGCGAGGAGGCCGGCCACCTTCGGGTTGCGCCGGCACCAGCGCCACGCCCGTTCGACCGGAGAGATCGGGCGGGAGAGGATCGGCTCCCCCGCGATGAAGCGCCGGCAATCCTCGGCGAGGAGCTCGGCGGTCGCGTAGCGTTTGGCGGGCTCCTTTTGCAGACACTTCAGGCAGATCGTCTCGACGTCCGGCGGCAGCTTCCCGATCAGGCGCGACGGTGGGACCGGCTCCTCCTTGATCACCTGCATGATGGTGTCAAAGGGGCTCGAGCCGAGGAACGGCGGTCGACCGACGAGCATCTCGTAGAGCATCGCCCCGAGCGAATAGATGTCGGCCGCGGGGCCGAGGTTCTTCAGCTCCCCGCGGGCCTGCTCGGGGGCCATGTAGCTGGGGGTGCCCATGATCGAGCCATCCTTCGTCTGGCTCGAATCCCCCTCGAGCTTCTTCGCCAGGCCGAAGTCAGTGATCTTCGGCACGCCGTCGGACGTCAGCAGGACGTTGGCCGGCTTCAGGTCGCGGTGGAGGATGCTGTGGGCGTGGGCGAAATGCATCGCCCGCGACAGCGTCTCCACCAGCCGCGCCGCGTCGACGGGCTTCTGCGGCTTGCCGGCAAGGGCTCGGTCGAGCGGACCGCCGTCGACGAACTCGAGCGAGAAGTGGGGGAGGGAATCGTGCTCGCCGACCTCGTAGATCTGGACGATGTTGGGGTGCTGGAGCGCCGCCACCGCCTGCGCCTCGACGAGAAACCGAGCCAGCGCATCGGGGCTGGCGTGTCCCCCGGAGAGCACCATCTTGAGGGCGACGAGCCGGTTGAGCTTCTTCTGCCGAGCCTTGTACACGACGCCCATGCCGCCGCGGCCGAGCTCGCCGAGGATCTCGTAGCCGCTGACATGCGGCATCGGCCGCCCGGTCTTCGGGTCGATCGTGGGGAGAATCGAATCGGTGATCGACGGCGCGAAGGCGACGCTCGCGTCGCCACGCGGGGTCTCGCCCGCCAGCAGCGCGATGGTGCCGTCGTCGACCTTCCCCGTGGCGGGAGGGAGGTGCAACGTCGCGCCGCCGTCGGCAGCCGCCTGGGGGGTGAGGTTGATGGTGGCATCACCGGCCGACTGGGGATTGGCGACGGTGGCGGGAGGGGCCGCGGGGGGGAGGTGAATCGTGGCGTCGGCAGCGGCCTGGGGGGCGAGGTTGATGGTGGCATCACCGGCCGGCTGGGAAGTGGCGGCGGTGGCGGGAGGGGCCGCGGGGTGGATTTGGATCGTGGCGTCGGCAGCGGCCTGGGGGGCGAGGTTGATGGTGGCATCGCTCACGGAGGTGCGGGGAGTGGGATCACCGCCGCGATCCGTCTGCTGGTTGTCGGGTCGGTTCATCGTTGCTCCTCAAACAACCGGGCTCTTCGGCCGGTGCTACCAGCCCTGGGCCCCCATGGAGGAGGTATTCCCCTCCACGCAGGCGACCTGCCGCACAGCGGCCAAACGCCGATTATCGAGGGCCGGGCCGAACCAGTCCAGCCGCCGTGCCGGGGCCCTCACGCCCGCCGCCAAAATGCGTCTGCGGGGATGCCACAGCGGTCGAGGGCGGCCGCTGCATCCCCCCGCCATCGGCGGGCGTCGAGGGGGTAGCCCGCCGTCGGCCGCAACCCCGGCGCGAGGGTCGTCCAGTGGGCGTTGAAGGCGGCCATCGCCAGCTCGCGGACGTACTTCGCCGTCATGCTCGCCAGCGCCACCGGCACCCGCGCCTCGCCGCCGACGGTGAACTCGATCCGGACCCCTGCCGAAGGGATCTCGTAGACGCTGTCGGTGGGCGTTTCGACGATCGTGCGGACCAACGGCGCGGCGAAATGCCGACCGACGAGCGCTGCATACGTCTTTCGCCCTCCGTGCCGGTCGCACCACACCACGGCTGGCTCACCGGGAGCGGTGGCACGCAGTTCGGCGGCGAGGGCGAGCGTCGTTCGAGAGAGGATGTCCGACTTGTTCAGCCCGGCGTCGAGGAGGGCATTGAACGCCATGGGATGGAGGATCCGGCAGGCGACGGCGACGAGCTGTATCCCATGCGAGGGGAGGATCGTGGCGACCTTTGCGGTCAGGGCCGCGAGCCCCCCGGGGGGGGCGGCAACCGGGATCGACATCACCCGGAACCGTGACCACTCCGCCGGAGCGGTGGCGACGGGGGTGTCGATGCCGAGCCTTGTCGAAAGCGCGGCGCCGTTGGCCGGGATCCCGTGGTTCGTTCCCTGCGTGGTCGAAGCGATCGCTGCGAGGACCCCGCGCTCGATCGCGCCCAGCCCGCCCCCCGGCTTGTAGAGCTGCTTCGAGTCGGCCCAGGGGGGCTGCCCGAGCCCCGCCGCCGCGCCGATGTCGGCTGCCGCATGCGCGAGGCAATCGGCGTCGTCGGCGCCGCCGTCCACCATCCGCCAGGCGGAGGCGGCGACGACGAGGGGGCCGAGGTTCGGGCCGTAGCCCGCCTCGTCGGTGCCGATGAGGAGCGTCATGACAGAGGGGGAAGCCCCGAGGGGCCAGCGCCGGCGGGGAACTGCCGGCAGTATTCGTAGACCGCGACTGCGGTCGATGTCGCCGCGTTGAGGCTGTGGGGGAGGCCGGCCATCGGGATCTCGGCGACCCGGTCGAGCCGGTCGAGAATCTCGTCCTCCAGCCCGAGACGTTCATTGCCGATCACGAGGACCGTCCGCGACAGAAACGGGAAGGTGAAGAGGGGCTCCGAGCCGGTCGTCTGCTCGAGCCCGACCAGCTGCCAGCCCTCGCGCTTGAGTCGATCGAGAACGGGGCCGAGGCTGCGGTGGACCTCGAGAACGACCGAATCGGCCCCGTCGCGGGCGATCTTGGTGTCGAGGCGGGCGGCGCCGCAGGCAATCACCCTGCTGATGCCGAAGCAGCCGCACGTTCGTACGATATGGGAGAGATTGACGTGGCTGCGCAGCGGGGCGCAGGCCACAATCAGCTCCCGCGACACGGCGAAGGTGTCGGGGGGCTTGTGGCGGAGATGGACGAACCGGGAGGTGGCCATGGCGGAACGGCGTGCGGTGTCGACGGTGGGAGCGTGGGCTGGATTGTCGCGTCGCGCGGCCTGGCTGGGAACCGTCATGTTGGTCGCGGGGGTGTTGGCGGCCCCGGCCCCGGCCCAGCCGCCTGTCCAGACAACCGGCAAGGCCACCGTCCGGCTCGTCGACCAGGCCGGGCTCGACGCCGAGATCTCCCGGCACGCCGGGAAGGTGGTGGTCGTCGATTGCTGGAGCACCTCCTGCCCGCCGTGCGTGAAGGAGTTCCCCCGCCTCATCGCCCTCCAGAAAACCCACGGCGAGAGGATCGCCTGCATCTCGTTCTCCCTCGACTACGAGGGGATCGATGCCCCCGAGGAGCTCCTGCCGCCGGTGGAGGCGTTTCTCGACAAGGTCGGCGCCGGAGGGATCGTCAATCTCCTCTGCACGGAGGAGGCCGATGCGGTCTACCGGAAGCTCGACCTCGTGAGTGTGCCGGCGGTGTATGTCTACGGCCCCGACGGAAAGCTCGTGCAGCGGTTCGACGAGGACGACGCCGCCAAGCGGCTCAAACGTCCCTTCACCTACGACGACGTCGAGGGGGTGGTTGGCCGGCTGTTGGGGAAGTGAGCGTGGATGGGGGGCCATCTTCCGGATCGTTTGCCCCGGGCCCCCCGGTCAAAATAGTCTGCTGATACCCTGCCTTCCGTCCGGAGCCCGTCGCATGTCCGTCGACAAGAATCGGTCCGCTCTCCCGCCGACCGGCGATGCCCCGACTGTCCCCGCCGCCGCCCGGCTGCGGACCCGTGACGTCGTGGTCAGTCCACTCGCCTTCGGCCGGGAGACGATCGAATCGATTGTCGTTGCCTTCACCCTCGCCCTCCTCTTCCGGGCCTTCGAGGCGGAGGCGTTCGTCATCCCCACCGGGTCGATGGCGCCGGCCCTGATGGGGCGCCACAAGGATCTCGTCTGCTCGGCCTGTGGCCGCGACTACCGGGTCGGCTGCAGCGCGGAGGAGGATGACCAGTCGCAGAGTTTCCGGGAGCAGCTGGCGCAGCTCGAAGGAGATCTCGTCCGCGGGCGCGGCGTGATCGCCGATCAGGGTGCCCCCGCCGGCGCGCGCGAACAGGCCCGTCGCCGGGTCGAGTCGCTCGAATCCCCGCACGGCCAGCTCGAGCAGGTCCGCATGCGCTTGGCCAGCAAGCTGATCGGCTCATCCCGCTGCCCGAACTGCGGCCATGTCATGGATCTCCTCACCGACTCGCACAAGGAATACGATCCCCGCTACCCGTCGTTCAACGGCGATCGGATCCTCGTCAACAAGTTCGCCTACGATTACGTCGCGCCAAAGCGCTTCGATGTCGTCGTCTTCCGGTATCCGGAGGATGCCAAGACGAACTACATCAAGCGCCTCATCGGGCTGCCGGGGGAGACGGTCTCGATCGCCGGCGGGGACATCTGGACCAGCCGCGATGCCGCCGAGCCGACGATCGCCCGCAAGCCGACGGCGAAGCTCCGGGCCATGCTCCAGTGCGTCCACGATTCGCGTCACGAATCGGCCGAGCTGGCCAAGGCCGGCTGGCCCTCGCGCTGGGCTGACTGGGCCGCCCCGGGCACCGCGCCAGGGTGGTCGAGCGCTGACGGCGGCCGCTCCTGGGCCGTCCGTGCGGAAGGTGCTGGACCGGCCACGCTCCGCTACCGCCACTTCATGCCGACGTCGGACGACTGGGAGGAGCTCGGGGCGGGCGGCCGGGTCGACGGTGAGTTGTCGCCGCTGCTCATCGACGACTTTCAACCCTACAACGCGATGGCCACGCGCTCCCACTGGGTCGGTGACCTGGCGGTGGAGGCGCGCCTCGAAAGCCGGGGCGACGCCGGCACGGTGACCCTTGATCTCGTCGAGGCGGGGCGCCGCCACGAGGCCCGGATCGATCTCTCGACCGGCGGCGTCGAGCTCGTCAGCCCGTCCCTGGGGGATGCGTCGCCAAAGGGAAAGACGACGCTCCGCGGCCGGGGGGCTTGGACGGTGTTGTTTGCCAACGTCGACGACGAATTGTCGTTGTTCGTCGACGGCCGCCGGATCGTGTTCGACCGGCCGACGACATGGGCCGCACCGATCGGCTCCGCTGAGGCTGCCAAGCCGGTCAGGGACGAGCCCCGCCCCGGGGTCGATACCGCCACCGACCTCGCGCCGGCCGGGGTGACGGCAAGCGGTGCCACGGTCGGGCTGTCCGGGGTGCGCGTTCTCCGCGACATCTTTTACATCGGGGCTGACGGCATCAGTGCCGTCGGGGGGATGATCGAGAAGCCGCGGCTCGACTTTCCGCTCGAGGCCGACCAGTTCTTCGTCCTCGGCGACAATTCGGCCGCGAGCAAGGACAGCCGGCTGTGGCTCGAGGGGCACCACGTCGACCGCAATCTGATTGTCGGCAAGGCGCTGACGATCTTCTGGCCGCACGCCTGGTATCCGAGTTGGGCGGTGCCGGTGCGCTTCCGGGTGCGGGGAAACCCGGTCGAGTTGCGGTTGCCCTCCTGGCCGAACTTCGGGAGGATGGGGCCCGTGCGCTGAATTTCCGTCGACAACGCCATCCCTTCCAAGGGGGGTCCCGATGCCGCTGCTGCAGGTCGAAGGCCTGGTGAAGAATTACGGCCGGCGCCGGGTGGTCGACGGGGTCGATTTCCATGTTGAGTCCGGGGAGATCGTCGGCCTCCTCGGTCCCAACGGCGCCGGCAAGACGACGAGCTTCCGGATGACCTGCGGGATGGTGATCCCCGACGCGGGGCGCGTCCTCCTCGACGACGAGGAGATCACCGATTGGCCGATGTTCAAGCGGGCCCGCGACGGCGGCATGGGTTATCTCGCCCAGGAGCAGAGCGTCTTCCGCAAGCTCTCCACCGAGCAGAACCTCCTGGCGATCATGGAGCTGGTGGGGATGGGCCGGAAGGAGCGCCGCGAGCGCTGCGAGCAACTCCTGGAACAATTCTCGATCCAGCACATCCGCAAGTCTCGCGCCGGGTCGCTCTCCGGGGGCGAGAAGCGGCGCCTCGAGATCGCCCGTTGCCTCATCACCAAGCCGCGGATCATCCTCCTCGACGAGCCGTTCACCGGCATCGATCCGGTCACGATCCACTCCATCCAGAAGATCATCGTCAAGCTCCGGGACGACGGGATCTCGATCCTCATCACCGACCATCGCGAGCGCGAGACGCTCGCCATCACCGACCGCAGCTACGTCATCCGCGCCGGCAAGGTCCTCTGCCACGGCACCGCCGACGAGGTGCTCAACAACCCCGACGCGAAGAAGTACTACTTCGGCGAGTCGCCGGTCACGTCGGCCCCCCCGATCGGGCCCTCGGGGCAGAGCCTTCTGCCCACGGCCCAATCGGCCTCCGGCGATCGAGCGGCGTGAGGCTGGCACGTTTTTCTTCCCCCATGAGCCTCATGGGACGTGATCGATGCGGCTGGTAGCATGGCCGGCTCTTCCCCAGGAGAGCCTCCCATGCGCTTCCCCGCCGAGCCTTTCTCTGCGAGCCGGTCGCGGCGCCGCTTCCTCACCACGACCTCGCTGGCGGCCGCCGCGGTCTGGGCGTCACGGGCCGAGGGGCGCGTGCTTGCCAATCCGTCGTTCCCGGCCGATCCGTTCGCGCTCGGCATCGCCAGCGGCGAGCCAACCACCGATGGAGTCGTTCTCTGGACGCGCCGGGCGCCGAAGCCGCTCGAGCCGGACGGCGGGATGCCGGCGGAGGCGGTGGAGGTGTCGTGGGAGATCGCCGACGACGAGGCCTTCACGCAGGGGGTGCGCCGCGGCACCGTCACCGCCACCCCTGATTGGGCCCACACCGTCCATGTCGAGCTGACGGGCCTGGCCCCCGCGCGGTGGTACTTCTACCGCTTCCATGCCGGCACGGCCACGAGCCCGATCGGGCGGACACGGACAACTCCGGCGATCGACACGATGCCCGATCGCCTGGCCTTCGCCTTCGCCTCCTGCCAGAACTGGGAAGAGGGCCTCTACACCGCCTACGGGCAGATGGCCCGCGACAACCTCGATCTGGTGCTCCATCTCGGCGATTACATCTACGAATACCCGGCGCGCGAGATGAGGGTCCGCCGCCACGACGGCGGGCCCACCGATTCGCTCGCCGGCTTCCGGATCCGCCATGCACTCTACAAGACTGATCCGCTCCTCCAGGCTGCCCATGCGGCCTGCCCGTGGCTTGTCACCTGGGACGACCATGAGGTCGAGGACAACTACGCTTCCACCGCCTCCAATCCCGGCGCCACCCCCGAACAACTCCTCGCGCGCCGCAGTTGGGCCTACCGGGCCTACTGGGAGCAGATGCCGCTCCGCGCGGCGAACCTCCCCGATGGCCCCCACATGACGCTCTACCGGCGCAGCACCTGGGGAAGATTGGCGGAGTTTTCTGTTCTCGATACGCGCCAGTATCGCACCGACCAACCCTGCGGGGATGGCAACAAGGCCCCGTGTGGCGAGGAGATGCGCGACGACGCCACACTCACTGGGAGCGAGCAGGAAGCCTGGCTCCTCGACGGCTTCCGGGCATCGACGGCACGGTGGAACGTGCTCGCACAACAGGTGATGATGGCCAGGATCGATCGCGCGCCGGGGCCGGCCGAGGCCTACAGCATGGACCAGTGGCCCGGCTACGAGCAGCAGCGGCGGCGGATTCTGCGCGCCTTCGCCGAGCGCCCAAAGGCCAACCCCCTCGTCCTCACCGGCGACATCCACAGCCACTGGGCCAACGACCTCGTCATCGATTTCGAAGGGCTTCCGTCGCGGAAGGTCGGGGCGGAGCTCGTGGGGACGTCGATCTCGTCGGGGGGCAACGGCACGGCCACTCCGGCCGGCCTCAATGCGATCCTGGCGGAGAATCCTTGCCTGAAGTTCCATTCGCAGCAGCGTGGCTACGTGCGCTGCGAGTTGACGCCCGAGGCGGCCCGAGCCGACTTTGAGGTGGTCGATTTCGTCGACAAGCCCGGCGGGAAGGTCTCGACCGCCGCGCGCTTCCGGATCGAGAACGGCCGGCCGGGGCTCGTTCCCGCGTGAGGGCGTGGCCCGGCGGGGCCACATCAGCGGTGGAGGGAGTCTGTGAGCATCGGTTTCGTCCGCCAGTTGGCATCGGGGCCGAGGCGAAGGTTGGGCGCGTCGTCGCCGTCTCCTCGCGTTGTCGCCGTCTCCAGGAGCGGCGCCCTGTTGGCCGCGAGCAGCAGGCCGATCGGGAGCCGTGCCGACGCTCCAGGTGTCATGACCATCCCAAACGGTTTTCCGCCGGGGGTCGTGAGGGGATCGTTGCCGGTCGCCCGAAATATTCAAAGGTCAGCTCGTCGATCACTGATCGAGCCACGGTGCCAGGTGGGAAAGGGTGTCGGATGACCGGGATGGGTTCGTGTCGTCTGGATCGCTGTTGTCGCGGAGGTGATTTCATTCCCGCGTCCACCGACCACCCACCTTCCCGAGGGCTTCGATCATGTCTCCACCCATGTCGTTCCGACTGGCGCCAGCGGTCCTTCTGGCAATTGTCACGCTTCCACTGATCTTGGGCGGGCCGCGTGCCTTCTCTGCCACGCCGATTCCCCGGGCCACGATCGCGGACGGCACCGGGGCCGATCGCGTCGGTCTCGATGAGATCCGCCGCACCGCCCAAGAGGCCTACGTTTGGGGCTGGGCGCTGGTCTATCTCCACCAGTGCCGCTCGGCGCTCGAGCGCGTGCCGGCCCCGGGGCGGTGCGGCGGGATCCCGGTCGCTCCGGTCAACCGCCTGGCGATGCTCACCGACATCATTCGGCCGCGGACGACCGTCGTTCCCTGTGCGAACCAGGATGTGATCTACGGCTTTGGGATGTTCGATCTGGCCGAGGATGCGGTCGTCATCCAGATCCCCGATTTCGGCGATCGCTTCTGGCTCTATCAACTCGGTGACCACCGCACCGATGCCTTCGCCCGGGTGGGGCGGATGCATGGCACGCAGCCGGGGTGCTATCTCGTCGTCGGGCCCGACTGGAATGGCACGCTCCCGGCGGGGATCGCCGGGGTGTTCCGCTGCCCGACCCGCTACGGCTATTGCCTGCCCCGCGTCCATGTCAACGGCACCGAGGAGGATCGACTGGCTGCCCTGCCGGCGGTCAATCAGATCGTGGCGTATCCACTCGCCGAGTTCGACGGTTCGCCGCAGACCCATGACTGGTCGCGGTCGCGTTGGCTACCGAATCTCGCCAGCCGGGGACGGCATCAGGGGGGCGTCTCGCCGGAGGCATTCTTCGAGGCGCTGCCCGAGGTCCTCGCCGCGGTGCCGCCGCTGCCGGGAGAGGAGTCGCTCTATGACCGCTTCCACGGGCTCATCCGGGCAATGGAGAATCGCCCCGAGATGATGGCCCACGCCTTCGCGGCGGCCCGCGACGCCGATCGAGACATCGTCGAGCCGTTGTTCCATTTCCGCAATGTCGGCCGCCCGCTGCCGGGGTACTGGACCACCGTCGACAACGGCGCCTCGTTCGGTGGCGATTATCTCACGCGCACCGCGGTGGCGAAGTCGAATGTCTTCGTGAACACGGCCCAGGAGGCCCGCTACTACTACCTCGATCTCGACGCTCATGGAGAGCGGCTGGAAGGGGGGGAGTACTACCGGCTGACCTTCCCCGCCGGGGCGCTTCCCCCGGCCCGGGCCTTCTGGTCGGTGACGATTTACGACGAGCGGCATGCCCTCCCCGAGGGCGACGGGCCCCATGCGATCGGGTCGCACACCGCGGGGATCGAGCTCACGGAGGACGGATCGCTCTCGATCCTCGTCGGGCCGGCGCTGGCCGGCGGGGCGGATCGGGCGAGCCCCAACCGGCTCGTCACCCCCACGGGCTCGTTCTCGCTCTACCTCCGCATCTATTGGCCCGAGGGCGCCGTCCTCGACGGCTCGTGGACACCCCCCCCGGTGCGCCGCGACGGGACGATCGCGGCCGCAGATCAGCCCGATTTCCACACCGCGGTGCTCGGCAGCGTTGCCGCACCGGCGCCGGAGGAGCGCCCCTCGGCGGCGGCTGCGAAGGCCTCTGGCGTGGCGGTGGCCGTGCCGAGTCGGGCCGGGGGCGCGAAAGGAAGAAGGGGGAGGTTCGTTCGGAGCTCAGATCGTGAAGTCGTGCGACGCCGCTGATCCGTTCATGCCGATCAACTGATACAGCGGCGTGGAGAGGTAACGCTCGCCGGTGCTGCAGGCGAAGGTGACGATCATCTTGCCGCGATGCTCCGGGCGGGCGGCGATCCGGGCGGCGACGGCGACGTTCGCCCCGGAACTGAAGCCGGCGAGGATCCCTTCCTCGGCCAACCGCTCGTCGACGCGGTCGTCACGTTCGAGCCCGGCACGGTCGGAGCCCCTTCCCGGGCGATCACAGACTCCCGTGGGCACTACCAGCTGCGCTACTCTCGTGAGATCCTCGGGGCGAAGGTCGGCCAGCATGTCGTCTCGGTGAGCACGTTCCGCGCGGCCAATCCCGACGCCGAGCCTCCCCGGCCGGTGGTGGCGGAAAGGGTGCCGCCGCGTTTCAATGGTGATACCGAGCTTCGGGCCGACGTCGCCGCGGGGGGCAACAGGATCGACTTCACCCTCCAGTCGACCGGCCCCGTGCCGCAGCCGAATCTCGCCGACTTCTGATCGTTCCATGGCGTGGTGTCGTTCGTCTCACCCGATCCCGACCCGTTCACCTGGGATGCCCCAATGCTCTCCTTCCGGCTCCTGCCCCTGATCCTTCTGGCCGCCGTTGCCGTCCCGTTCCCCTCTGCCCTGGCGGCCGGGACGGCGCGGCGGCCCAATATCCTCGTCATCGTGGCCGACGATCTCGGCTACGCCGACCCGGGCTTCCAGGGGGGGCGTGACGTCCCCACGCCGCGGCTCGACGCCCTCGCCGCCTCGGGCGTGCGCTGCACGTCGGGCTATGTGTCGGGCCCTTACTGCAGCCCGACCCGCGCCGGGCTGCTCACCGGCCGCTACCAGCAGCGATTCGGCCACGAGTTCAATCCCGGCCCGCCGGCGGCGGCGAACGTCGAGGTCGGGCTCCCCCTCTCCGAACGGACGCTCCCGGAACTGCTTCGCGCGGGAGGCTACCGCACGGGGCTGGTCGGGAAGTGGCATCTCGGCCATGCCGAGCCGTTTCTTCCCCAGAGCCGTGGCTTCGAGGAATCCTTCGGCTTTCTCGGCGGAGCGCATCCCTACCTTCCCGCCGGACGTGTTGAAGATGGGGTCAATGCCATCCGCCGCGGTCACGATCCGGTCGACGAGCCTGAATACCTGACGCGGGCCTTTGCCCGTGAGGCGGTGTCGTTCATCGACCGCCACCGCGAGGAGCCATTCTTTCTCCTTCTCACCTTCAACGCCGTCCATGGTCCGCTCCAGGCTCCCCCTGACGGCGCCGATCGCTTTCCGGAGATCGCCGATCCGCGGCGGAAGGCCTACGCCGAGATGCTCGCCGAGCTCGACGTGGCCGTCGGGCGGGTTCTCGACCGACTCGACGAGACGAAGCTTGCCGACGACACGCTGGTGGTCTTCATCAGTGACAATGGCGGCCCGCCGGCAAACGCCTCCAGCAACGGTGCGCTCCGGGGCTTCAAGGCCTCGACCTGGGAAGGTGGAATCCGCGTGCCGTTTGTGGTCCGTTGGCCCGGTCATCTCCCTGCCGGCAAGACCTTCGACCGGCCGGTCATCCAGCTCGACATCCTGCCGACGGCGCTGGCTGCCGCCGGAGTGACGGCCCCGGCGGGGCTGAAGCTCGACGGCGTCGATCTCGTGCCACACCTCGCCGGACGCGTCGAGACGCCTCCCCATGAGCATCTGTTCTGGCGGTTCGGCGAGCAGACGGCGATCCGCAGCGGCGACTGGAAGCTCGTCAGGGCCAACGGGATCTCTGATCCGATCCTCATCAACCTCGTCGATGATGGCGGCGAAACGACCGATCGCTCCGCCGTGAATCCGGACAAGCGTCGGGAGCTCGAATCGGCCTGGCGCGAATGGAACGGGCAACTCACCGCTCCGCTCTGGAAGAAGCAGGCCAAGCCCGGCCAGGGGCGGCAGCGGCAACGACGCGCTGGCGCCGCGGCTTCCTGATCGGAGAGGTCCCTGTCCGTCGCCCCGTTCCCCCCGTCGCGTTCCCGGTTCCGCACCCGCCTCACCTTTGTGCCCGTTCCGCCAACCCGGAGGCCCGGCCATGCTCACCCCACTGCTCCCCACGAGACTGCTCCTTCCCCTGCTGCTCCTGTCGCTGGCCATGCTCGCTCCGGAGATGACCCAGGGGGAGGAAGCGGTCCATCCGGCGAAGCTCGAGTTCTTCGAGCGGCGGATTCGGCCCTTGCTGGCGGGGAAGTGCTTCAACTGCCATTCCGCTGCCAACAAGGCGGCCGGGGGGCTCCGGGTCGATGACCGCAATGGCCTCCTCGAAGGGGGTAAACGCGGCGCCGCGGTGGTTCCCGGCGAGCCCTCGACGAGCCTGATTCTGAAGGCCGTCCGCCACGAGGCGGGGGCTCCGAGAATGCCGCCCGAAGGGGGGCTCGAGACTGAGGAGATCGCCGATCTCGAGCGCTGGATTACGGAGGGTGCCGTCTGGCCGGCGGTCGAGCTGTCGGAGGGGCAGGGGGGATGGAACGCCGACTACGAGGCGCTCCGCCGCGAGCACTGGGCCTTCCGGCCGGTGTCGCCGGCCGCAACCCCTACCGTGTCGGACGTCGCCTGGCCCCGGGACGACGTCGATCGCTTCGTCCTCGCAGCCCTCGAGTCGCAGGGAATCGCCCCCGTCGCCGATGCCGACCGGGCCGCGCTCCTCCGGCGCCTCACCGCCGATCTCACCGGCCTCCTGCCCACGCCCGAGCAAGCAGATGCCTTCGTCGGTGATGGGGCGCCCGGGGCGCTCGAAAGCGTCGTCGATGCGCTCTTGGCGTCGCCGGCGTTCGGTGAGCGCTGGGGCCGCCACTGGCTCGACATCGCCCGGTTCGGTGAATCGACCGGGTCGGCCCGCAATCTCCCCTACCCACATGCCTGGCGCTACCGCGACTGGGTGATCGATGCGGTCAACGCCGACCTTCCGTACGACCGCTTTCTCGTCGAGCAGATCGCCGGCGATCTCCTCCCCGCCGCCGATCCGGCGGCGCGGGAGCGGCAGCTGATCGCCACCGGCTTCCTCGCGATCGGGGTCAAGGACGTCAATCAACGATTCAAGGTGCGGTTCGTGATGGACAACGTCGATGAGCAGATCGACACCATGAGCCGCGGCATCCTCGGGCTGACGGTGAGCTGCGCCCGCTGCCACGACCACAAGTTCGACCCCGTCCCCGCCACCGATTACTACGCCTTGGCCGGGATCCTCACGAGCACCGAGCAGTGCGCCGGCGTGCGCAACAAGATGGGGGGTGCCGGCCTCGACTACTACGACGCCTCGATGCTCGTCGTCCTTGCTCCGGCCGACGAAGGAACGGCCGCGAAAATCGCCATCGCCAAAGCCGAGGTCGAAGCGGCGAAGGCGGCCTTCGAGCAGATCCGCGGGAAACCCGAGGGGCTCGCCAAGGGGGAGAACGGGAGGCCGATCCAGCAGGGCTACCGGCAACGGTGGAACCGGGCCCAGCAGGAGTTTGAACGGCTCTCCGATCCGGCTCGTACCGGGAAGGTGGCGATGGGCCTCCGCGACGCCGAGAAGATCGGCGACACGGAGATCCGTGTCCGTGGCGAGGCGGAGCAGCTCGGGCCGGTAGTGCCGCGGGGCTTTCCCTCCGCCGTCGAGGTGCCCGGCGCCGAACCGATCGACCCGGCCGCGAGCGGGCGGCTCCAGCTCGCGCGGTGGCTCGCCCATTCGCACAATCCGCTGACCGCGCGGGTCTACGTCAACCGGGTCTGGCAGCGGCTGTTTGGCACCGGTCTGGTCGACACCGTCGACAACTTCGGCGTCACCGGGAACGCCCCGTCCCATCCCGAATTGCTCGACCGGCTGGCTGCGGATTTCGTTGCCGACGGGTGGTCGACGAAGCGCCTCGTCCGGCGCCTCGTCCTGTCCCGTACCTACGGGCTCTCCGCGTCGTCTCAAGAACGGGCGCTGGCGATCGATCCGGCCAATCGGCTCCTGTGGCGTCATTCGCCGCGCCGGCTCGACGCCGAGGAGATCCGCGACACGATGCTGGCGATCGCCGGCCGGCTCGATCGATCGCGGCCCGCCGAGGGGCCGTCGCGGCAACTCGAGGTGCGCGAGCTGCGCAACAACGGGCGCGAGATCGCTTCGATCCTCTCCTTCGCCAAGGCGAGCGCCCATCGCAGCGTCTACCTGCCGTTGCTGCGCACGGTCGTGCCGGGGGCGCTCGAGGCCTTCGACTTCGCCGATCAGGGGCAGGTGACCGGGCAGCGGGAGTCGACCACCGTGCCGGCCCAGGCCCTCTACCTCCTCAACGACCCGTTCGTTGCCAAGCAGTCGCTGGTGGTGGCCGAGACACTCCTCGATCGGCCGACAGGCGACGACCGGGAGCGCATTGCCAGTGCCTTCCGTCTCGTCCTCGGGCGCCTCCCCACTTCACCGGAGATCGACGACGTGCTCGCGTTCCTCACCGCATTCGAGGCCCAGGCCCCCGCCACACCAGCGCCCGTCGCGGAGGCGCCGGTGGAGACGGTGGTAACGGCCCCGTCGGCGCCCGATCCGAACCTCGATCCCGATCAGGTCGAGCAGGATTCGGAGAAGGTGGTGGAGGAGTTGGCCCGTCCGCGGGATGCCCGCAGCGCGGCGTTTGCCGCGTTCGTGCAGGCGATGCTGGCCTCCGCCGAGTTCCGTTATCTGCCGTGAGCCGATGGTCTCCCCTCCCCGCCGTTCACCCCATTCGGAGTCGATTCGACCATGTCGCGCCCGTCCCCGAACGAGCTTGTCCCCCACGCCGCGCCCTCCCGCCGGGATGTCCTCCGATCCGCTGGAGCCGGCTTCGGCATGGTGGCGCTGGCTGGTCTCCTCGGGCTCCAGGCCCGGGGAACGTCCGCGGCCGCAGGGCCGGTGACGACCCTCGCGCCGCGTCCCCCGCACGCCCTGGCCCGCGCCAAGCGGATCATCTTTCTGTTCATGGAAGGGGCGATGTCGGCGGTCGACACCTTCGAATACAAGCCCGCGCTCCAGGCATGGAACGGGAGGCCGAGCCCCGGCGGCGGCAAGCTCGTCGGATCGAAGTTCTCGTTCCGTCAGCACGGTCAGACCGGCAGCTGGGTCTCGGAGCTCTATCCCCATGTCGCCCGTCATGTCGACGACCTGTGCTTCATCCGCGGCCTCCACACCGACACCCCCGCCCACCCGCAGGCGGTGATCCAGCTCCACACCGGCGCCCGCAATGCCTCGCTCACGCGCCCCTCGCTCGGATCGTGGCTCCTCTACGGCCTGGGGAGCGAAAACGAGGATCTGCCCGGCTACATCGCCATCAATCCCGCGCCGAACTTCGGCGGTGCGATCAACTACGGCAACGCCTTCCTTCCGGCGTCGTTCCAGGGAACGCGGATCACCGACACCGGCGAGCTCCCCAATTTCCGAGCTGCCCTGCCACGCGACCTGCAGCGCTCGCAGCTCGACCTCGTGCAGCGGTTCAACCGTTCCTTCCAGGCGAGCCCCATGGCGCCCCGCGAGATCGACGGCGTGATCGCCTCGGCCGAGCTCGCCTTCCGCATGCAGGACACCGTGCCCGACCTCCTCGACGTGTCGCGCGAGCCGCAGTCGGTGCTCGACGCCTATGGCGTGAAGCCCGGGAAGGAGGGGAGCTTCGCACGGCAGTGCCTGATGGCGCGGCGGATGTCCGAGGCAGGGGTGCGGTTCGTGGAGATCCGCCAGCCGGGGTGGGATCATCATAACAATCTCCACAAGGGACTCATCGCCAACGCCGCTGCCACCGACCAGCCGACCGCCGCGCTCTTGGCCGACCTCAAGCAGCGCGGCCTGCTCGACGACACGCTCGTCCTCTTCGGGAGCGAGTTCGGCCGCCTCCCGACCGCTCAAGGAGAGGACGGCCGCGATCACAACATCACCGGTTATCCGATGTGGATGGCCGGGGGGGGCGTGAAGCGCGGCTTCTCTTACGGTGGCACCGACGAGCTCGGGATCCATGCCGTCGAGGGGAGGATGCACACCACCGACCTCCACGCCACCCTGCTTGCGCTGATGGGGCTCGACCATGAGCGGCTCACCTACAACTACGCCGGCCGCGATTTCCGCCTCACCGACGTCGCCGGGAATGTCATTCGCGAGCTCTTTGCCTGAACAGCCACGGCAAGGGGGCGGCGGCCGTGTCCCTGAAGTCTGCCGCCGCGGGACGGCCCATGCGGTCATCGGGTAGCATGCACCGGTATCGGCGCCTGCCGATCACCGCTTTCGCCGCCGGAGCCGTTTCATGCCGTCCCTTCGTCCTCGTGCACTCCTCCTGGCCTTGATGGCCGCGGCCCTTCACTCGGTGTTCGCCGAGGTGGTTGCCGAGGGGGCCCCGACGCCGTCGCGCCGCGTTCTCGTCTGCGGGCCCCGGACGGCGATTGTCGAGATCTCCCCCGATCACCCCGACGGCAAGGTGGAATGGAGCCATCCGGCGAACACGCGCGAGGGGTGGGTCCTCCCTGACGGCAACGTTCTCCTCGCCCTCTCACGCGGCGACGGTGGCCCCGGGGGAGCGGCCGTCGAGATCGAGCCTGGCCGGGGCGGCGCCGCCGATCGAGTGGTGTGGCGCTACGACGGCACCCAGGAGGAGGTCAACAGTATCCAGAAGACCGCCGAGGGGACCTACGTCCTCACCGAGGCGGGGCCGAATCCGCGGCTCCTCGAGATCACCGCCGACGGCACGGTGAAGGTCGAGTTTCCGCTTGCGTGCCAGAAGGCCAACGGTCACATGCAGACCCGGATGAGCCGCAAGCAGGCCGACGGCACCTACCTCTGCCCCCACCTCTTCGACTTCGCGATCATCCGCTACGACGCCACCGGCAAAGAGCTCGGGCGGATCAGCACCCGCGATCCCGCCGCCCCGGAGCTCAACACCTGGCCGTTCACCGCGATCACGCTCACCGACGGCGGCATCCTCGCCGGCCTCACCAACGGCAACCGGGTCGTCGAGTTCGACACGGAGGGGAAGATCCGCTGGCAGATTGACACAAGCGTTGTCGACGGTGCCATTGCCGACGCTTGCGGGATCCAGCGGCTCCCCAACGGCAACACGATGATCGCCAGCTACCATGTCGGCAAGCATGGCGAACGCCTCGTCGAGGTGTCGCCGGAGCGGAAGGTCGTGTGGGCGTGGAAGGCCGATGTACCGGCGGTCCACCACTTCCAGGTCCTGTCAATCGACGGCGAGGATCTCGCCGGCCCGCCGCTGCGGTGAAATGCCGTGGGAATCGAGGCCGGTTTTCGCGGTACCGATCTGGCTGCAGGGAGGTAAAATAGTTTTCATCTGCCCGCCGTCGGCGTGGCGGCCGACCGGGGGCGAGCGGGACATCGAGCCCCCGGTCCCCGTGGCCCTCGGAGGACATCGACGTGGCATGTTTCAAGGTCGGCGGTCGCCGGGGGATCGTCGTGGCGGTTTGGGGGGCGCTGTGGGGGGTGCTTGCAGCGGCCGTCGTTGGCCTGACCGGGTCCGCCGCCGAGCTGCCCGCGGCACCGTCGGCCGCGGATGCCGAGTTCTTCGAATCGCGGGTCCGGCCGCTGCTCCTCGAGCATTGCTCGGCCTGCCACTCCCGCGCGGCCGGCGAACCGGAGGGGAATCTCTCCTTTGACACCCGTTCCGAGACGCTCGGCCACGAGGGGCTGGCGACGCCTGGGAAGCCGGAGCAGAGCCTGCTCGTCGAGGTCGTTCGCTATGACGGCAAGCTGCAGATGCCGCCGGATGGCCGGCTGCCGCTCGAGGCGATCGCCACGCTCGAGGAATGGGTTCGCCGCGGCCTCCCATGGCCCGTCGAGGGGGCGGTGGAGGCTGGTGCGACGGGCTTCGACATCGCCGCCCGCAAGGCCGATCACTGGTGCTGGCAGCCGCCGCGTGCTGTGCCGGTCCCCCCGGTCGGGGCCGTCGGCTGGTGCCGCAGCGACATCGACCGCTTCGTGCTGGCGCGCCTGGAGGCCGCCGGGCTCGCCCCGGCGCCCGAGGCTTCGCGGGCGCAACTCGTCCGCCGGGCCGCCGAGCTGCTCACCGGCCTTCCGGCCGATCCGGCCGATGTCGATCGTGTCGTCGCCGATCCCGATCCGCTCGCGTTCGAGAAGTTCGTCGACGGGCTGCTCGCGTCCCCCCACTTCGGCGAACGGTTTGCCCGTCACTGGCTCGACGTCGTCCGCTATGGCGAGACGCGGGGCCACGAGTTCGATTTCCCCATTCCCAATGCCTGGCGGTACCGCGATTGGGTGATCGACAGCCTCAACGCCGATCTCCCTTACGATCAGTTCGTCCGCGAGCAGATCGCGGGGGACCTCCTCGACTCCCCCCGGCTGAACGCCGCCGGCGCCGACCTGTCGGTGCTCGGCACCGGCTTCTGGTATCTCGGCGAGGAGATCCATTCGCCGGTCGACATTGCCCAGGATGCGGCCGACCGGACTGACAACCGGGTCGATACCTTCGGGAAGGCGTTCCTCGGCATGGCGCTGGGATGCGCCCGCTGCCACGACCACAAGTTCGACGCCATCTCCAAGGAGGATTACTACGCCATCGCCGGCACGCTCGCGTCGAGCAGCTACCGGCAGGTGCCGTTTGAATCGATGGCCGCCAACCGCGAAGTCGCCAGACGCCTCGACAACCACGACGCCGAGGCCCAGCTCCGGCTTGGCCGCGCGGCTGCGGTCTTGCTCGCCGGGGGCGACAGGGAGACGGTCGCCGACCCCGCCGCTCGCGCCGCGCGCGTGGCCGCGGCGCTCCCTCCCCGCGCGGCGCTCCTCGCGATGAAGCACGAGGGAGAGAGGGCCGGCGGCGAGATCCTGATCGCCGACTACTCCCGGGCGGAGGGGGCGACGCCCCTGATCGGCGACGGCTTCGCCTGGGGGCTGCGGCCCCGGCCGGCCGGGCAAGCGCGGGTGGAGGCCGGCGCGGAGGGGCAACCGGACCGCCTCCGCCTCGAGCCGACCTCCTCCGCCCACTTCGACAGCCTGTGGGCCGGGCTGCAGTCGAACGGAGAGCGGGAAGCCGGGTCCCTCGGCGGCGTTGATCGGGCCGGGCGTGTCCTGCGGACGCCGAAGGTGCGGATCGAGGGGGGCACCGTCTGGCACCGGGTCCGCGGTCATCTCCAGATCTTCACCTGCGTCGACAGCCACGTCCTCCTTGTCGGGCCGCTCTACGGCTCCACCCTCCAGACGGTCGACACCCAGGGGGAATGGAAGTGGGTGCGGCAGGATCTGGGCAGCGACCTCGACTGGCAGCGGGGGCACCTCATCCATGTCGAGTACGTGCCGATCGCCGGGGGGGCCGACGTTGCCGAAGTCGTCGCCTCGCCGACCGAGCCGAAGCGCGCCGATCCATTCCTTGCCGCCGTGGCGCGGCGTATGCCGGCGGAGGGGGCTGACGACGCTGCGATCGAATCGGTGGTGAGCGAACTGGTCACCGAGGCCCTCGCCGCCGCGCGTGACGGGACGCTCTCCACCGGCCCCCGTGCCTTGGAACGGTCAGCGGTCCTCGAGCGGCTGCTCGCCGATCCGGCGATCGATTGGAAGGGGGGGCCGGCCACGACGCTTCTCTCCCAGGCCCGGGAACTGGAGGGGGCCCGCGCCACGATCACGGCGACGGCCAAACTCGCCTCGGCCATCGCCCCGGCGATCCTCGATGGCAACGGCGTCGATCATGCCGTCCTCGCCAAGGGGTCGGCCGCCCGTCCCGCGGCGATCGTGCCCCGACGATTCCTCGAGGCGGTCGACGGCGGTGAACAGCCCGTCTGGCCGGCATTGTCGTCGGGGCGCCGCGAACTGGCTGACCGGGTGCTCGATCCGTCGAATCCCCTCACGGCCCGGGTGGCGGTGAATCGGTTCTGGCATCACCTCTTCGGGCGCGGTCTCGTCCCCACGCCCGACAATTTCGGCAAGCTCGGCGAGCCGTTGGCCGACGCCGGCGCCCGCGCCCTCCTCGATTCCCTCGCGGTCCGTTTCCGGGAGGAAGGCTGGAGCATGAAGCGGTTGGTGAGGGAGATCGTCACCAGCAGCACCTGGCGGATGCAATCGGTGGCAGATCCGCGGGCGGTGGAACGCGATCCGACGAACCTCCTCCTCCACCACTTTCCGCTCCGGAGGCTCGAAGGGGAGGCGGTCCGTGACAAGATCCTCGCCGTGTCGGGCCGGCTCGATCCGAAGGTCGGTGGCCCGCCGGTGGAGGTGGCGCTGTCGGACTTCCACGAAGGGCGCGGTAAGCCGGGATCGGGGCCGCTGGATGGCGATGGCCGCCGCAGCATCTACACGAGGATCCGGCGCAACTTCCTCCCGGCGATCCCCCTGGCCTTCGATATGCCGGTGCCGTTCCAGGCGATGGGGCGCCGGAATGTCACCAACGTGCCGGCGCAGGCGCTGACCCTCATGAATGATCCATTCGTCGTCGAGCAGTCGGGGCGGTGGGCCGCGCGGATCCTCGCCGATTCCGCAGCGGGCGTCGACGATTCGATCGCGAGGATGTACCGCGAGGCCTTTGCCCGCGCGCCATCGCCCGACGAGGTGGCCGCGGCGCGGGGATTTCTCGTCGCCCAGACGGCGCTCCAGGGTGGGGATTTCGCCGCTGATCAGCGGCTTCCGTCAGCGTGGGCCGATCTCGCCCATGCGCTTGTCAACGCCAAGGAGTTCATCTTCATCCCATGAGCCGCAATCCTTCCCGCAGCCGCCCCGGTCACCACTGCGGGCGCTATCGCACCACAGCGTTCTCCCGCCGTGCCCTTCTCGCCCAGGCGTCGTGCGGATTCGGAGGGATGGCGGCGGCGGCCCTCCTCCACGCCGAAGCGGCCCGGGCCGATTCTGTGGCGCCGGTGAACCACCACCCCGCGAAGGCGAAGAACGTCATCTTCCTCTACATGGACGGCGGCGTGTCGCAGGTCGACAGCTTCGACCCGAAGCCGCGGCTCGAACAGGATGCCGGCAAGAACCCGCGCGATCTGTTCAAGGTCGACCAGACGCAGTTCAACAACGTCGGCACGATTCTCCCCAGCCCGTGGAAGTTCAAGCCGTACGGGGCGTGCGGCCTGCCGGTCAGTGATCTCTTCCCGCACATCGGCTCGGTCGCCGACGAGCTGGCGGTGATCCGCTCGATGACCAGCGAGTTCCCCGAGCACACCAACGCCAACTACTTCCTCCACACCGGTAGCGGGCTCCAGGGAAGGCCGAGCATGGGGGCGTGGACAACCTACGGCCTGGGGAGCGAGAACGACGATCTCCCCGGCTACATCGTCGTCAACGGTGGCCTCATCCCGCCGGGCGGGCTCGACAACTTCACCAACGGCTTCCTGCCCGCCACGTTCCAGGCTTCGGTGTTCAAGCCGACTGCCACGGGGCTGGCGAATGTCGGCCGCCGGGACGGTTCGAGGGATGGCCAGATCGCCAAACTCGCTTTCGCCCGCGGGCTCGACCGTTCCTTCGCGGCCCGGCTCGGCGGCGAAGGGGGGGCGCCCGACGCCCTCGAGAGCGCGATCGCCAATCAGGAGCTCGCCTACCGCATGCAGACGTCAGTCCCCGATCTCCTCGATCTCTCGGGGGAGACCGAGTCGATCAAGCACGACTACGGCTGTGATTCCGAGAACGAGCCGACGCGGATCTTTGCCAGCGAGTGTCTCCTCGCACGGCGGATGGTGGAGCGGGGGGTGAGGTTCGTCGAATTGACCTGCACGTCGGTCGGCACCGACCGCTGGGACCAGCACGGCAATCTGCGGGAGGGCCATGCCGCCAACGCCCGTGCGGTCGACCAGCCGATTGCGGCGCTGATCCGCGACCTTCGGCAGCGCGGCATGCTCGACTCGACGCTCGTCGTCTGGAGCGGTGAATTCGGCCGCACGCCCTTTGCCCAAGGGGGCGACGGGCGCGACCATAATCCCCAGGCCTACTCGATGTGGATGGCCGGGGGGGGCGTGAAGGGGGGCGTGACGGTCGGGGCGACCGACGACTATGGCTACCGGGTCGTGGAGAAAAAATTCCAGATCCACGACCTCCATGCCACGATGCTCCATCTGATGGGCATCGATCACACGCGGCTGACGTACCGTTTCAGCGGCCGCGACATGCGGCTGACGGACGTCCACGGCCACGTCATCCGCGACGTGCTCGGCTGACAGGGAAATCAGCCCTTCATCGACAGGCTCTTGAGGGTGATCACGGAGCCGACCGACATCAGCGCCAGGCCGAGCCAGGCCGGCGGCTCGACCGTTCGCCGCCCCGCGGGGGTTCCGCCGCCGAACAGCGACGGTTGCTGGGGGAAGCCCTTGTCGCCGAGTTGCGCCACGAGGAGCTTGCTCGATTTCTCGCTCAGAGTGAACGACTCCACCATCCGGAACTGCACCCCCACGAGGAACAGGAGCAGCCCGGCGAACAGGAGATGGGATCGTTTGGGAACCATGACAAGCCTCCGTGACGGGTGCCGAGCACCCCGTCCATCACCGGAGGATCGTATCGCCGGGCTTGTCCGCTCCAGTTCCGCGGCGGGAAGTGTGGTGGGATCGACTGTCGCGGTCGCACCGGCCGGGCATCATGCCGTGCGCTTCGCCCGCACGAGGGCGAGGAGGTCGTGCTGCGGGGCAACGAACTTCGCGATTCCCTCCGACATCAGCTCCGTGCCCATCCTGGCAATGTCGATCCGGGTGTCGAGCTCGGCGAGGACTTCTGCCGGGGGAAGCCGATCGACCTGGCGGGTGAACTCCCTCCCCGCTTCGTCGGCGGCCCGGTTAGTCGCCGGAGGGTTGGTCTGGATGTCGGCGCCGGCGAGGGCGGCAACATAAAAGCAGGGATCGACCCCGGCCTCCTTCACGCCGGTGCTCGCGAACACGATCGACTGAGCCAGCGGGGTCGGATGCCGTTCCCAGAAGAGCCGGTTGGCGTTCCAGATCCGCTTGGCATTGACGATCGCCGTCTGGCCCCGGGCCGCCGCCGACAGGTCTGGCGCCTGTTTCGCGGCCCAGACGTCGACCCGAGACACGAACACGCTGTAGACGCTCTTGAAGGCAGCGAGTGACGCCAGCCGGCTGGCACCGCGCCAGACGGCAGCGCGGGCCTGCTCGACCTGGGCCTGCGTGAACAGGAGCGTGACATTGAGGGGCACACCCGCCGCGGCGAGCGGCTCGAGCGCGGCGATCCCCGCCGCCGACGCCGGCACCTTGATCATCCGGTTGCGATGGCCGCGGGACCACGCCAACCCGAGCTCGACATACCGGGCGACACGCTCGGCGTGCGTCAGCGGGAGGGCGGGATCCTCGATGAGCGGATCGAGCTCGAAGCTCACCCACCCGTCATCCCCACCCGAAGCCTCCCATACCTCCAGGTATTCCCCCTCGGCCTCGGCGACCAATTCGTCTGCCAGCGCCCAGGCAACCCCCTCATCGTCGATTCCCGTGGCGGTCAGCGCGGAGATCCGGTCATTGAACCGGCCACTCTTCACGAGGTCGGCGATGATCGCCGGATTGCTCGTGGCTCCGGTCGCGCCGGCGGCCCGCGCCTGCCGGACGAGGTCGGGATCGACCGAATCGAGCCACAGGCGCGTGCCCGTGGCGACAAGCGAGGCGAGTCCGGTACCCATGCGAACGCTCCTTGGGAAGAATGAGACTTGGGTGGAAGGGGGGCCTGGGAAGAGCGGCGAGTTTATAGCAGTTCCGGGGCATTTTCGTGTAGTGCGGAGTCTTCCCGTGACGATCAATGATTCCGATAGGGACGATTGTCCGGCCCATCACCCTCGGTCAAGGGGTCAGTGGTGATCAACTTCCTTCCTCGCTTCGTCGCCCGCTTCCTCGGCATCGCTCTCGTGGCGGTATCGACTCTGAGCGCCTGCCGTGTGGTGGCCGCGCCCCCGTCCGGGGCGTCGATCGCTCCGGCGGACGAAGGGGGTCTGCTGCTCGGGACCGAACCGCTCCGCGCTCCGGAGCCCGACGCGGCGATCGATCTGTTCGATGCCGCGGCCGAGGGCACCCCCGGCCGCGACCCGCTCGACGGGGCGCTGCGGAGCGTGGTCGGCGAGCCGCTCCCGGAGGGATTTCCAGAGGCGATCGACAACCCTGAGCCATCGCTGATGGACGGGCTCCTCGTCGACGAGATGCCGGAGGAGGTGAGCTCGGGGGGCTGGTTCGGCACCGGGCAGTATTACGGCTCCGCCGAGCTCGTGTTCCTCAATCGCGGCCGCAACTACCGCAAGGTGATCGGCCACGATTCCGATCTGCTCACCCTCAACGCTATCGATCGGTATCTGATTCTCAAGTCGAAGCAGGGGGTCTTCACGACCGACTCGCTCCCCTACAACGTCTCCCCCGGGGCGCGGATCACCGTCGGCGAATACCTCGGCCGCGACTACCTCGATCGCGACCGGTCGTTGGAGGTCACGTACTACGGCGGATTCTCCTTCTATCAAAACGATGGCTGGAACTCGATTCTCACCCCGGAGAAACAAACCTACCTCGTCACCCCCCTCTCCGACGCGACGCCGGGCTTCACAGGCGCCCAGCAATACCTGTCGACGAGCGCCTCGAACTTCAACAGCATCGAGGCCAACTTCAAGCTCCTCCGCCGCCTAGGGCGCGACAAGATGACGATGGTCCCCAACGGCGAGTGGGCGCGGCACGCCGAACGTGGCTGGCTGCCGGCGATCATCGTCGGCGCGCGGCTGGCGAATTACAACGAGGCCTTCTCCTTCAGCAGCAGGGCCTATTCGACGCCCATCGAAACGTTCAGCGGCGACTATCTGATCCAGACGCAAAACTGGCTGTTGGGGCTGAATCTCGGTGGCGAGCTGATCAGCCGAAACGAGATTTTCTACTGGGGGCTCCGCGGCCGTGCTGCGCCGGCGATCGCCTTCGACGGCACCCAGCAGCAGTTGAACGCCCGCAACACCGGCTACCAGCAGCCCAATGCGGTGCCGGCGCAGGGAACGCCCATTCCTCCCCTTCCCTTCCTCTATCCCACGGTGCCTGCCAACACGCGTCAGCCCTTCCCGCAGGGCACCGAGGTGTGGAAGATGGCCGCGCAGCAGGTTGGCCCGGGCTTCCTCGGCGACCTAACCTGCCTGGCGGGCTGGAATATGACCCCCAACTCGTCGATCCAGGTCGGCTACGACATCCTCTGGGTGGCGGGCGTGGCTACGGCGACGCGGCAATTCAGCCTCAACAAGACGCGCTACAACCAGATCGATCCGGGCGGGCAGTCGTTCATGATGGGCTTTTCGTTCGGCTACAACCAGACCTGGTGAGCCGAGGGCCCGCTGCCGCTCACTCCGCGGCGATCACCGCTGCCGCCGCCTGCCCTGTCGAGCAGAGGTTGACGGCGACCACCGTGCCGGGGCGATCGGCGAGCGGCCCGCCATGGACGACGGCGACAGGGCAGTCAGGGTCGGGCGACTCGTAGTTGAGCGTCGCCGGGACGAGCCCCGCATCGAAGCCGAGGATGCTCGCGGCCAACTCCACGGCGCCGCCGCCGGCACCGAGATGGCCGAAGACGCTCTTCGGGGCGGTCACCGGGACGGCACCGAGCTCGGCGGCGATGGCGGTCGCCTCGACCCGGTCCATGTCCCTCGTCGAGGCGCCGTGGGCATTGACGTGGCCGATGTCGCCGGGCCCGATGCCGGCCCGTTCGATCGCCGTGCGGATGGCCAGACGCAGCGCCGATCCCGACAGCTCCCCGCACCCCGCCGCCGACTCGCAGCGTGAGGCGACCGAGAGGAGACGGCCGCGGATCCTTGCTCCGCGACGGCAGGCGTGGTCGCGCGACTCGAGGACGAACATCCCCGCCCCCTCGCCGTTGACGAGCCCGTCGCGCTCGAGGTCGAAGGGACGGCTGGCCCGCGTGCAGTCGTCGCGGCGCCGGGAGAGAAGGGCGTCGCCACGGGCCACCAGCGCCATCGGATGGAGCCGGCACCCCGTCCCCCCGGCGAGCATCACGTCGGCCCAGCCGCGGCGGATGACACTCGCCGCCTCACCGATCGCGAGCAACCCGGAGACGTCGCCGAGGACAATCGTATTGTTCGGGCCGCGGGCATCGTGGGCAATGGCGATGTGCGAGGCGGTCATGTTGGGGAGATGCTTGAGGAGCCAGAGCGGATGGAGATCCTCGTGGATCGCCTCCGACCAGACGGAGAAATCGAACCCTCCCCCCGCCAGCGCCCGCCGGTACGTCCGCTCGAGGTCCTCGAGATCGGCGTAGATCATGTCCCCCCCGACGACGACGCCGAACCGTTCCGGGGCGAGTGCTCCGGCCGTGATCCCGGCGTCGCCCATCGCCAGATCGGCGGCGGCGAACCCGAATTGGATCTCGCGGCTCATCACCTTGAGGCTCTTCCTCGGCCGTACCCACAGCTTCGGGTCGAAGTCGGTGATCTCGCCGCCGAACGCGACCGGGAGGCTGCTGGAGTCGAAGCGGGTGATCGGCCGGATCCCCGACCGGCCGGCGAGGAGCGATGTCCAGAAGTCGTCACTGCCGATCCCGATCGGACTGACCACACCCACTCCGGTGACGACGACCTCGCGACGGCTGCTCATGATCGAAACCTAAACCAATCGAGCGTGGCGCGGAAGTGGGGCGGCATCGCCCCTGCCTTCCGGGATGGTCGTGGAACACCCGGTGGGGCGGCAGCTGACGCGATCAAGGCTGCCACGGGTGGGACGCCCGCCAGTGGGAGGGCTCTTCGGGATGGCTCTCGGCCCACAGGCCACGCCCCTCGCGCCGGGCGGCCGACTCGGCCTCGACAAGGTCGGGATCGGGGGCGATTCGCCCGAACACCCAGGCGTGTCCCTCGGCGACCATCTCGCGGTTGATGTCGCGATCGTCGATCCACAGCGTGCCGAGGAGGCGGCCGTGCTGGTCGTAGCCGCGCGAGATGACGACGACCCGGCCTCCGGCCACCTTCCGCGACAGTGCCTCGGACGACTCCCTGCCCCACGCCTGGGCCGCCTCGGGGGCGTCGATGCCGAGGAGACGGATCTTGTGCTTCCCCCCTTGCGTGTCGACGCAGGTGACCGTGTCGCCATCGTGAACGGTGCGCACCGTCCAGGTGGGGCGCGCCGTCCAAGTGGGGCGCGCGAGGGCGTCAGGGATCCGGCAGCGCTCCACCGCCGCCGTGCCGATGGCGGCCACCGCCATGGCAGCGAACCACCACGGCCGCCACCGCGACGGCAGACCATGCGGCGGGTTCGGGGGCCGCCTTGGTCTCACGCCAGCCAGTCCTCGATGACCCGGCCATGGATGTCGGTGAGGCGGAAATCCCGGCCGCTGTGGCGGAACGTCAACCGGGTGTGGTCGAGGCCGAGGCAATGGAGGAGCGTGGCCTGCAGGTCGTGGACATGGACCGGCTTCTCGACCGCCTTGAAACCGAGCTCGTCGGTGGCGCCGTAGGCCGTCCCCCCCTTCACGCCACCGCCGGCCATCCACACGCTGAAGCCGTGGTGGTTGTGATCGCGCCCCGAGATCTCCTTGATGTCGGTCCCCGGCTGGGGCAGCTCCACCGTCGGCGTCCGTCCGAACTCGCCCCCCCAGAGCACGAGCGTGCTCTCGAGGAGCCCCAAGGCGACGAGATCGTCGAGGAGCGCGCCGATCGCCTGATCGCACTCCTTTGCCAGCCGCGCGTGATTCCTGCCGATCGCGTCGTGACTGTCCCACGGCTGCCCCTCGCCATGCCACACCTGGACGTAGCGCACGCCGCGCTCGACGAGCCTGCGGGCGATGAGCATCTGCCGCCCCTGGGTGTCGTCACCGTAGCGGTCGCGGACATGCTGTGGCTCGCGGGTGACGTCGAAGGCCTCCCCCGCTTCTGACTGCATCCGCCAGGCCAGCTCCATCGAGGCCAGCCTGGCCTCGAGCTGTGGGTCGTGGTCGCGGGCGGCCAAGTGCCTGCGGTCGAGCGCCGTCGTCAGATCGAACTGGCGGCGCTGGGCATCGCGGTCGAGGAATGGGTGGCGGACGTTCTCGACAAGCTCTTCCACCTTCCGTTTGGCGGTGTCGACATAGGTTCCTTGATAGGCGCCGGGGAGAAAGGCGTTGCGCCAGTTCTCCGTGCTCTTGATCGGATACCCTCCGGGGCACATCGCCACGAAGCCGGGGAGATTCTGGTTTTCCGTTCCCAGGCCGTAGGTCACCCACGCCCCGGCGGCGGGGCGGACGAGCCGGCTATCACCGCAATTCATGAGCATCAGCGACGGCTCGTGATTGGGGACGTCGGCGTGCATCGAGCGGACGACGAGGAGCCGATCGGCATGGCGGGCCACCGATGGGAACAGATCGCTGATCTCGAGGCCACTCTCGCCGTAGCGACGGAAGGCGAACGGCGAGGGGAGCGCGGCACCGGTGCGGCGTTCGGTGGGGAGGGTTCCCGGGACCTCCTGACCGGCATACTTCTCCAGCGCCACCTTGCGATCGAAGGTGTCGAGGTGGCTCGGGCCCCCGTTGGCGAACAGATGGATGACGGCCCTGGCCCGCGCGGGGAAGTGCGGCGGCCGCGGCGCGAGCGAGCGGTGGATCCGCTCCGGCGCGGGGGCGACGCCGGCGTTTGCGGCGACGGCCTCGGTCTCCAGGAGGCTCGCCGCCCCGAGCCAACCGAGCCCCAGGCCGGTGCGGAGGAGGGCGTCCCGGCGGGTGACCGGGGCGAAATGGCAGGGGCGCGGGGGATTCATGGTGGCGCAGCCGAGGAGCGAGGGGCCCGGCGAGGGGCCATCAGTCAGTGAATTGGAATTCGGCCGAGGCGAGGAGCGCCTGGGCGAGTTGCTCCCAGGGACCGAAATCGGGGTTCGTGGAACCGGCGACGGCCAGAAATCCTTTCGCGGCGCTGATCTCGTCGCCATCGGGGGAACGGGAGAGACAGGCGCGCCACAGCCGCTCGATCCGGGTGTCTTCCAGCGCTCCGCCCTCCCGCAGCGACCGCGCGGCGACCTGCCGGGCGGCGTCGATCACCAGCGGCGCGTTGAGGGCTGCGAGCGACTGCTGGGGGACGCTCGTCCGGCTGCGCTCGTGCGTTGCGGCATCGGGGTTGGCAACGTCGAAAATCCGGAGGATGCCCGGCACGTCCTGGCGGTCGAGCCGCGTGTAGAGGGTGCGCCGGTGCATGGCATCCTGGGCGAGCGGGTTGAACCCACGGCCGCCACGGGTGTGCGTGTCGAGGACCCCTGCCGCCGACATCAGGCCATCCCGCCACGCTTCCCAGTCGAGCCGGCGCCGGTTGGCACGGGCGAGGAGCCGGTTGTCAGGATCGGCGGCCAGCTGATCGGCCGTGGCCACCGCCGACCGCCGCCAGGCGCGGCTGGTGACGATCTCACGGTGGAGCCAGCGGAGGCTCCACTTTCCGTCGTCCACGAAGCGCCGCGCCAGATCGTCGAGAAGCTCCGGATGGCTCGGTGGTTCGCCGCGCAGCCCCAGATCACCGACCGGATCGACGATCCCCCGGCCGAAGTGGTGCGCCCAGACCCAGTTGACGATCATCCGGGCGGTGAGCGGATTGGTCGGATCGACGATCCCACGGGCAAGGTCGAGGCGGCCGCTCGAGGTCCGCGATGCGGGGGCACCGCCGATGAGCTTGGGGAGCCGTCGTTCGACGAGCTCACCGGGGCGGCCAGGATTACCGCGCACGAGGACATGGCTGTCGGAGAGTTGTTCCCGGTCGATCATTACCATCGCCTGCGGCGGCCCACCGGGGGATTCCGCTTCGTGCCTGGTGATCTCCATCTTCCGCCGGCGGTGTTCGTTCCCCTCCTCGATCGAGGCCAGCTGCATCGCTTCGCCGGGCTGGACGACCAGCGCTGTCCCTGCGGCACCGAGCGCGGCGCGGAGCGCGACGAGCTCGGGCGGATCATCGGGCTGGGCCGCCGGGCCGCCGGCCCAATCGGGGGCCACCCGGGCGAAGAGTCGAGCGTAGGCTTCTGCCACGGAGCGGAGTGTCGGCGGCGCCGGCGAACGCAGCTCGGCAACGACCAACGGATTGACGATCGCCGCATCGGGGTGATCCCTCCAACTCGCCAGGAGCGCCGCGACGGTGGGACCGATCTCCTCGTCGCTTTTCCCCTTCAGTTGCACCCAGGGCCCGACGATCGGGTCGGTCGGTGCGGCGCCGCCGATCCCGCGCGAGACGCGATCGAGGAGCCCCTGGAGGAGGTCGTACGCGTCGGCGAGGCGCGGGGGGCGGTTGTCGGCCTTGCGCGGCGTGGGGCGGGCGGTCTCGAGGAGATAGTCGGCGGCGTGGGCGATGGCCGCAGTCGTCCCCCGACGGCGGACGGCGTCTTCATGGGCCGGCACGGCGGCCTTGAGCTCGGCGAGCTTGGCATTGAAGGCATCGGCCTCCGGGCCGGGAGGGGCCGTCCCGATGACTGGCAGTTCGGCCGGAATCTGGCTCGAGGCGAAGATCCCGTAGAGGCCGTAATAGTCAGCCGTGCTGACCGGTTCGTATTTGTGATCGTGGCAGCGGCCACAGGCGACCGTCAGGCCAAGGAGCCCGCGGGTCACCAGATCGATGCGATCGTCGATGATGTCGTGCGGATTGCCGAGGAAGGTGCGGCCGACGGTGAGGAAACCGAGCGCGGCCAAGTCGGCCTTCTGCGCCGGGGGCTCGACCGAATCGGCCGCGAGTTGGAGCGTCACGAACCGGTCGTAGGCCATGTCGGAGGCGAGTGCCCCCACGACCCAGTCGCGGTAGGTCCAAGCGAAGGGATAGCGGGGATCCTGGTTGCCGAAGGCATAGCCCATCGTGTCGGCGTAGCGCGCCAGATCGAGCCAGTGCCGCGCCCAGTGTTCGGAGTGCTCCGGCGCCGCCAGCAGTTCCTCGACGAGCGCCCCCCAAGCCTCCTCCGAGGGATTCGCGGCGAAGGCATCGACACGGTCGGCCGGCGGGGGAAGGCCAGTGAGGTCGAACCACAGCCGGCGGACAAGGGCCCGCGGATCGGCCTGTGGCGACGGCTCGAGGCCCGCGGCGACGATCTTCGCGGTCACGAAGCGGTCGAGGAGCCTGTCCCACTCGAGGCTTGGGGTGGGATCGAGCCCGGCGGGGGGCTCGGGGGCAGGGTGACGGGTGAACGGTTGGTAGGCCCAGTGACGATTCCGTGCCCAGACGAGCCGCGCCTCCATGTCTGCCGGGATCGCTTCTTGAACAGCGGCAGGGCCTTCGGTCCCAGGCCCGCTCCAGGGAACGCCGGCCGCGATCCAGGCTTCGAGAATCGCCACCTCCTCGGCCGGGAGAGGTTCGTCGGGGGGCATCGCTGGTTCGAGCTCGCGGCGGACCACCTTCAAGACCTTGCTGGCTGACGGGTCGCCGGGGGTGAGGATCGTTCCCGAGTCGCCCCCCTTGAGCAGCGCCGGAAGGTTGTCGAGCCGCAGCCCCCCCTCGGCCACCCGGGCCCCGTGACAGCCCTGGCAACGAGCGACCAAAAGCGGCCGGACCTTCTCCTCGAACAGTTTTTCCTGCTCAGGCGAGATCGCCGTCGCCGGTTGCGACCCGGCGAGGAGCACGGTCGGGAGAGCGATCAACAGCGCTGCCAACGGGGACACCGCCGGCCAGTGGTGACGGGCACGGCGGATGGTGAGACTGATGTGGCGCATGGTGAGGGCGGGAGCCGCGAGGCCGACCCGCTTTCTCCAATTCTAGGCCACTTCCGGGAGACTTACGCCTCCCGGTTGCCGCTTGCTGCGGAAGTGGAGGGCTGCCAACGGCTTAAGCGCTGGTTCGCCGGGCATTTAGCGGCCACTCGCGACGGTCATTCCCAGATGGCCGACATTCGTGCCCCGCCAGTTTTTCAAGGGGGGCAGGCGGAGCTCGTTGAGGAGGGCTCGCTCTTCGGGCGTCGGGGCGGGAAGCAGTTTCAAAAGCAATTCCGCCATCGCCACCTCGCTTCCCCGCAACGCCCCATCCTCCGCCTTGAGGGCGATTCCCAGGCCGGCGGCGGGGATCGCGGCGCAGAGCACCCCCTCGGCCCCCGATTTGAGAAACACCCGCGTGCCGCAGGTCGCCGTCACGCGCGAGTCAAACCGCCCTGGGCCGGCGATCAAGAGCGGGTTTTCGGCCACCGCCCGGCGCAGCCGCTCGAACGCTGCTTGTCTGTTGGCGGAGAGGCTCCCGCCGGTGCCGATCCGGGCGAATCCCGTCGCCAGGCTTGCCAGAGGGATCTTGTAGGTCGGGATCGAGCAGCCGTCGGTGGCCCGGTTGGCCGCCGAAAGGGGAACACCGCACACTTCGGCCAGCGTCGCCGTGACGCGCTTCTGCACCGGATGATCGGGGGAGACGTAGCCGGTGGGATCGAGCCCGAGGTGGCGAGCCACGGCGAGGAAGCCGGCATGCTTGCCGGAGCAGTTGTTGTGGAGCGGGCCGGGCTCGGCACCCAAGCGCGCCAGGGCGCGGGCGCTCGGCTCGTCGAGGGGCCAGTGGGCGCCGCACTCGAGGGCCTCTGGCTCGAGCCCCGCCTTGGCGAGCATGCTCCGGGCCGTCTCTTCATGGAGCGGCGTGCCGGCGTGGGAGCTGCACGTGAGTGCGAGCTCGGTCGGCGTGAAGCCCAACCGGTCCGCCGCGCCGCTCTCCACCAGTGCGAGCGCCTGGATCGATTTCACCGCCGAGCGGGGGAACGTCTGCCGCTGCGGATCGCCGTGCCAGGCGACGAGGCTGCCGTCGTCGCGGGCGATCACGGCATGAATTGCGTGGGTCGATTCGGCGTGTTTCCCCCGTACGACGACGACGGTGATGGGTGGACGCGGCGGGGATTGATCGGCTGGCATGGGAAGACTCACGACTGGGGCGCGACCCGCGGACACGCGCCCCAAACCGCGGCGGCTCGCGTTGGGGGGACGGTCAAAGCAGCATAGAATGGAGTTTGGTCTTCCAGGTACGCCCAAACTGGCGGGGGCAGGATGGCGGTTCTTCGGCCAGACATCACGAGCCAGCTCCTCACCCGGCGGGAACTGATCCGCGCCGGGGGCCTGGGAGCGCTCGGCCTCGGTCTGCCGGCGCTCGCTGCCGGTCGGGCAGCCGCGCTCACCGGACGCCCGCGGGCCAACTCCTGCCTGATCATCTTCCTTTCCGGCGGCCCGCCGCAGCACGAGACGTTCGACCCCAAGCCGGCGGCGCCGATCGAGATCCGCGGGCCGTTCCTCCCGATCGCGACGAGCGTCCCGGGCCTCCAGTTCAGCGAGCTGCTGCCGCTTTCAGCCGCCCGCGCCGATCGGATGTGCGTCATCCGCTCGATGACGACCGGCATCCATTCCCACTCCACCAGCGGCGCCTTCATGCTCACCGGCCACGAGCCGACAAGCGTGGCCGAGAGCGTGCCCCCCAGTGCCCAGGACTGGCCGAGCCTCGCCGGCGCCGTCGGTGCCCTCCGGGCCTCGGAGCGGTCGCCGCTCGATGCGGTGATCCTCCCCGAGCCGATCTTCAACAATCCAGCGATCCCCTGGCCGGGGCAAAATGGCGGCTTCATGGGGGCGGCTTGGCATCCGCACATTCTCCGCTGTGATCCTTCGCGGGAGCGGATCGAGATCGAGGGGCTGACGGCGACCGCAGGGATGACGGAGCTGCGACTCGACGACCGGCGTGATCTCCTCGGCCAACTCGACCGGCGCTTCCACCGCCTCCAACACAGCGCAGGCATGGCGGCGCTCGACCGCTTCCAGCAGGAAGCCTTCGACCTCCTCCATGCCGGCGCGACGCGCGAGGCCCTCGAGATCGAGCGCGAGCCGGCGGCCTCCCGCGACCGGTATGGCCGGGGGAAGTTCGGCCAGAGCGTGCTCCTCGGTCGGCGGCTGATCGAAGCGGGCGTGAGGCTCGTCCAGGTCAACTGGCCGCGCGAGCCGGGGGACACGGCCGCCGGCAATCCGCTTTGGGACACCCATCAGGACAACGCCGGCCGGCTCAAGAACGTCCTCTGCCCGCAGTTCGACACCGCTTACAGCGCGCTCCTGGATGACCTCGAGGCCCGCGGCCTCCTCGACGAGACGCTCGTCGTGGTGATGGGGGAGTTCGGCCGCACGCCGACGATCAACCCGGCAGGCGGACGCGACCATTGGGGGAGCGTCTTCTCGGTGGCCCTGGCGGGCGCCGGCGTGCCCGGCGGTGGCGTGATCGGCGCCAGTGACGAGCGCGGCGGGATGCCCGCTGACCGGCCCGTCCGCCCCCCCGATCTCGCGGCGACGATCTTCCAACTCCTCGGTATCCCACCCGATCACGAGTTCCGCGATCCGTTCGATCGCCCGCTGCAGGTGACCGCCGGGGGCAGGGCGCTGCGGGAGATCGTCGGCGCATGACACAACGGCTGATCGGCCGCGGACGGATCCTCGACTCCGTGGCGGCGCGGGGGGCGGGGCTGATGGTGCTCGTCGTGCTTGCCTACCTGCCTGCCTTCGGCGGTGGGTGGTTGTGGGATGACGACATCCTCATCACCGCCAATCCGCTCGTCACCGAGGCGCGGGGATTGTGGGGGATCTGGTTCCACAACACCTCCCCCGACTATTTCCCCGTCACGCTCACCAGTTGTTGGATCGAATACCGGCTGTGGGGTGACTGGGCCCCCGGCTACCACGCCGTGAACATCGTCTGGCACGCCGCCAACACGGTGCTGGTGTGGCGGATCCTCGTCCGGCTGGGTGTGCCCGGGGCGTGGCTGGCGGCGGCGGTGTGGGGGATCCATCCGGTGACGGTGGCGTCGGTGGCGTGGGTGGCGGAGCGGAAGAACACGCTGTCGATGTTCTTCGGGTGCCTGTCGGTGCTGGGGTGGATGTCGTATGAGGACACCGGACAGCGGCGCTGCTACGGCTGGTCGCTGCTGTCATTCGTGGTAGCGCTGTTGGCGAAGACGTCGCTGGTGACGCTGCCGCTGATCCTGCCGGTGCTTTCGTGGTGGCGGCGCGGCCTGGTGACGCGCGTCGATCTCGTCCGCACGGTCCCGTTCCTCGCGGCGTCGTTCGTCCTCGGACTGGTCACCCTGTGGTATCAGATGGGCCATTCCGCCGCTGCTTCCTCAGGGCCGCTCGCCACGGTCCTGGCATCGCTCCCACGGGGAGGTGTGCTCGCCGGCCGGGCGGTGGGCTTCTACCTCTGGAAGGATCTCTGGCCGACGCAGCTCGCGATGGTGTACGGCGTGTGGCCACTCGAGGCATCTCGTCCTGCGGCCTATCTGCCGACGCTCGTCGTCGCGGCCGTGGTCGCGGGGCTGTGGTGGCAGCGGAAAGAGCCGTGGGCCCGGGCCGGACTGTTCGCCGCGACGGTCTTCCTCCTCGCGCTCCTGCCGATCCTCGGATTCCTCCCCGCCAGCTACATGAAGTCGCATGCCTCCGTGGCCGACCACTGGCAGTATGTGGCCCTCGTGGCGCCGGTAGCACTGGCCGTAGCGCTGGGGGTGAAGGGGGGGGAGCGGTGGTTACCGGCGGGAGCAGGGCGCCTCGTCGTCGCGGCGGCCTTGACGCTGCTGGCCGCTCTCACGTTCCGCCATGCGGCTATCCACCGCACCCCGAAGGCATTGTGGACGCAGAATCTCGCTGTCGCCGATGTCTGGGACGCTCACGTCGGATTGGGCCGGGCCTTGGCCGAAGAGGGGAAGACCGCCGCGGCGATCGTGGAGGCGAAGCGGGCGATCGAACTCTATCCCGCCGCCACCCCGGCGTGGATCGATCTCGGCATGAGCTTCACCGAAGTGAAACGCTACGACGAGGCGTTTGCGGCCTACCAGGTTGCCTTCGACCAGGGCGGGGGAGATGACCTGCTCCAGGCCGCCGGGCTGGCCGCAGCGCTCGGCGGCGACCTGGCGCGGGCGGAGGCGTTCTTCGCCCGCGGCGCAGCCAAACGCCCCCGCGACGTGAGCGTCCGGGGTGATTGGGGCTTGGCGCTTGAAAAACTCGGCCGGCACCGGGAAGCCGCCGCACGCTACCGGGAGGCACTGGCCATCGATCCCAACGATCCTGACGCCCTCAATGCCCTGGCCTACCTCCTCGCCAGCCGTCCCGGACAGACCGGCGACGGTGATGCGGTGGCCGATGCGGCGGAGGCGGTCGGCCTCGCGCGTCGGGCCTCCACGGCGACCGCCGACGGGGATCCGTCGTTCCTCGACACGCTGGCGACGGCCCTGGCGGCCGGCGGTGAGTACGCGGAAGCTGTCGAGGTGGCCGACCGCGCCTTGGAACTGGCGGAGGAGGGGGGAGACGAACCGCTCGCTGCCGAGATCCGCGGGCACCGTGAGCTGTTCCGCGCCGATCGTCCGTTCCGCGCCGAATAACCACCGCGGTGGGGTCAGTTCATGGTCTTCTCGGCGAACACCAACTCGACGCCGACGACCCCGGGACAGGCCTGGAGAGCCCGGACAAGCCCATGGCCATCACCATCGCGATTCATTCGGCCGGAGTAGACGACATCGACGAGCGTCCCCTTCTTCACCGTCTCGATCCGCCGCGGCTGGGGGCGGTCGAGGTGCGTCGTCAACGCCTCCCGGATCGGCCCGGCAGGGCACTCCGGCGTCGTCCGCAGGATCACCCGGCAGGAAGGGGCCAAGACCGGGGCAACGAGCCGGTTTTTGCAGAAGCCCCAGGCGATGATCGCGGCGATCGGCAGCCCGATCAGAGGCACGAGGATGAATCCGGCGCCGACGGCGAGGCCAACGGCCACGGCGAGGATCACGAATGCCGTGTCACGCGGATCCTCAACGACGCTCCGAAAGCGGACGATCGCCAGAGCCCCAACGAGGCTGAAGGCCCGCGCGGTGCTGTCGCCGATCGCCAGGGTGATCATGGCGATCACCACCGCGAGGAGGAGGAGCGTCTGCGAGAGGTCGGTGGCCGCGGCGGCGTAACGCCGCCTCGTCGTCGCATAGATGATCGACACGAGGCTCCCGAGGACGAGCGCGGCGAGGAGACGGATGACGATGTTCATCCACCGCAGTTCCGCATCGCTCGGGAAGGCATCGGTGAACCAGGTTGGCATCGGGGGTTGGCCCTGCGGTGGCGGCGGGGGGAGGGAAGGGATCGGGAAGGGGTCAGCGACTGACGGCGGCGGGATCGTCCCGTAGAAGAAATGCCCGGCGACGCTCGATGAAGTCGCGCAGACTCACGCCCCTTTCCCCCTCCTCGGCCGTGGGCGTGAAGGAGGTGGCGGCTTCGAACGCCTCGGTCGAGGCAAGTTTACGGGTGTCTTCGCGCACCGCGTCGTCGATCAATTCCCGGCACTGCTCGATCACCGGGCCGATCGATTCCCAGGCGAGCTGATCGCGGGCGATCATGCGGATGTGATCGAGATATTGGTCGCGGAGCCGCGGCACCCCGAGGAGCCCGCTGCGGAGCGGCTTGCCACCGTCGTCGAGAGCGACGAGGGGATCGAGATCGGGGCCGCCGTGCCCCATGCCCGGCGGGCCGCCGGGGAAACCTCCCGGTGGACCGCCTGGCCCTCCGGCGACGAAGCACTCGTTCATGTCGTGGGGGATGACATGGAACACCCCCTCGGCATCCTCGAAGAGGGTGTAGTCGCTGGCCCGTGTCCAGTAGCCGTCGCTGTTGACCAGCGCGTTGTCGATCGCCAGGAACCAGAGCGCTTCGTCGACGTCGAGAACCGGCCGGACCTTCTCCTCGAGCTTCCCCAGCGGTGTCTCATCGAAGATCCGGCAGAGGGCGATGAGATCCTGCCAGGCCGCGTCGTTCTCCTTCGTCTTCAGTTCGAAAATGCCGCGGTAGGGCTCCGTTTCCGCGCCGAAATATTCCAATCCGCCCCGTCCGCCGGGCCGCCCCTTCACCTTCCAGCGGTTCCCCTTCGCGCTGCCGTAGCACTCCTTCAGGAAATCCTTGTTCGCCTGTTGGACATTGACATACACCCCCCAGCATTCGCCATTGATGACGACACGCACGAAGTTCGCCTTCGGGGCGGGGATGTGGGGGCGGGCGATGTGGGAATAGAGCACGCTGCTCATCATGCTCGGGTCGCCGTTGGCATTGAGGAGATTGAGCGTCCGGTAGCCATGGAGATCGGCGTTGGTGCCACCGTGGTCGATCGCGAGGTTGAGCGATCGCTTGTGCCCTTCGCCGACCATGAAGTAGGAGGAGGCGCCACGGAAGTGGACGCCGACGCCGTCGACCGTGCGGTCGTCGACGGTCAGCTTCGCCGGCACGTCGACGTCGGTGGGACGGAAGTCGGCCAGTTCCTTCTCCCAGTCGTCGCTGTCGAACTCGAGAAACAGCGTTCGCAGCACCGTCAGGTCGTAGAGATCGGCGTCGGGGTATGCCTTCACATCGGCCGGGGTCATCCGTGGGCCCGGTTCGGCTGGAGGCCGTCCACCTCCGAAGCCACCCGGTCCGCGGCCGCCTCGGGCCGGGCGTTCTTCCTGGGCCGCCTTTCGCGCCAGGGTCCGTTCCTCCCGGTCGAGCCGGCCATCGCCGTCGGCGTCGAACCGTTCGACGAGCTTCAACTCCGGGCCCCCCATCGGTCCTCCGGGAAAGCCCCCCGGTCCGCCGGGGGGCGGGCCTGGGAGCTGCGCGGACGCCGATCGCGCGGCGGCCAGCAGTAGCATCAGCACGATCGGATGAACCGGATCGAATCGTGGCATGGTGGCGATGACCTGACGAGGGGCAGACCGGCCTTGAACGGCCGGTTGCGGTGGGGGTTGCGGCGGATCGGGTGGCGGCTTGCCTCCCGTGACGGCGCGGACCATCATGGTCCCCCCGGGCCGATTCGCGAAACCCCGGCGGAATCCCGGAGATGACCGGGACGGGAGCAACGGATGACAGCACGGTGGTTCTTGGCGGCCGTCCCCCTGGCCGTCGGCCTGGCCTGGTTCGGGGCGCCGCCGATCGCCGTTTCGATCGCGGCCCTGGCGGCGATCGTGCCGTTGGTGGGGCTGATTGGTGACGCCACCGAACACCTCGCGGCGCGGCAGGGGCCGGTGGCCGGGGGGCTGGTCAACTCGACCCTCAACAACCTGCCGGAGCTGATCATCGGGGTGGTGGCGCTCTCCAACGGCTTGAGCGGCGTCGTCAAAGCCTCGCTCACCGGTGCGATCCTCGCCAATCTCCTCGTCAGCCTCGGCGTGGCCCTCCTCGCCGGAGGGCTGCGGCACGGCGAGCAGCGGATCGACCGGCGCCGGCTCAATGTCAGCGCCTCGATGCTGATGATCTGCGCCTTCTGCTTCATCGTCCCCGCCGCGTTCACGCTCGGCGCCCCGGAGGGGACGCGGGGATTGTCGCTCGAGATGTCGGTCGTGCTCCTCGGCATGTATGTCGTCAATCTCGCCGTCACGATCCTCGCTCCAGGGAACGACACGGGGCTGCTCGCGGCGGAACAGCACCACGACGACGCGCCCCAGCGATCCTCCTGGCGGAGCCTCACCGTGCTCGGGGTGTCGGCGACGCTCCTGGCGCTGGTCAGCGATGCCCTCTCGGAGGCGCTCGTGCCGACAGCGCGGAGCCTCGGGCTCTCCGACACCTTCAGCGGCATCGTGTTCCTCGGAGGGGTCGGCAGCCTCGGGGAGATCCTCGCCTGCGCCCGCTTCGCCCGTCAGGGGAAACCATCGCTCGTCCTCTCCGCGACGGTCGGTTCGACGATCCAGATCGTCCTCCTCGTCGCCCCGCTTCTGGTCTTTGCCGGCATTCTTCTCGGCCAGCCGATGGACCTCGCCTTCACCTCCTTCGAAGTGGTGGCAATCGTCCTCGCCACCGTGATCACCCGCGAATTGATCCAGGACGGCCGCGCTAACTGGTTCGAGGGGTGTCTCCTCCTCGGTGTCTACGTGATCCTGGCGATCGGGTTCTTCCATCTCCCCGACTGACCCATGGGCCGCTCTCACGTCCTGATCGCCGACGAGTGATGCCGGCGACGGCTGCGGTCACTTCGTCACGGGGCGGGGCGACTCGCGCCCCATCCCGAGGAGGTTGTCGACGAGGATCGTCCCGGTGCGCTCGCCGAGCGACACCCGCGAGACATACTGGTAACGCGGGAAGGCGAGGAAGTCGACTTCGGTGAGGATGTAGCCGAAGGCGTCGTTGGTGAGCCCGAAGAGGAAGGTGTTGTCGCCGGTCTTACGCTTCAGGTAGGCGCCGATGTTGGGGAGCGCCTCCCCCGGGATCGTGAGGATCCGCGCCTTTCCCACGTCGACCATCGCGAGCGTGGCGGTGATCGTGCGCGTCGCCTCGTCGTGGCCGTATCCCAGGGGGGAGAGCGTGACGACGGCCCACAGGTCGTCCGACTCGACCGGGAAGCGGACGTCGCGCGACGTTGCCGCCACGGCCGGGGCCGGATCGGTCTCCGCTCCGGCCACGATCCGAAGGGCCTCGTCGGCCATCGTGTGGCCGATCCGCTCGCATTCCTCCCAGGTGCCGATCTCTTTCCAAGATCCGCGGAGCGGATCGGCAGGGGACTCGAGATCGCGGTTGTCGGCCGTCACCATCCCCCCCTGGGCGCCGTTGAGAAACACCGCCACGCCGCCGCCGCTGGCCTCGATCCGCGTGCACATCGGGCCGATGCAGTCGGGGGAGAGAATGCCGCGCTTGTTGCCGAGCACCTCTGGGTGGATCGCGTAGTTGACGAGCGTGGCGATCGGCTTGCCGTCGCTACCAACGGCCTGGATCACCCCCATCCGCCGGTCATAGAGATCGGGCGCGTAGTAATTGAACGCGATTTTTCCCTGGGCCTCCGCCGTGGCGACCCGCAGCGACGCCGGACGGAGGCCGTCGAGGGCTTCGTTGACCGCCTCGGCCGTGCGCCGCACGACCTCCTCCATCCAGGCGAGATTCCCCGTGTGCCCCCCCTTCCCATCGGGGAAGGCGTAGCAATCGGGGGCGCTGTGGGTGTGGGTGGCGGCGATGAGGAGATGGTCCGGTGGGAGCCGGGGGACGAGCGCCCGCACCTTGTCGCCGAGAACGGCGGGAAACCCGAGGACATCGATACCGACGATTCCCACCGTCGTGTCACCGTCGGCCACGACGAGCACCCGGGCGGTGAGATCGCCGCGCTTTTCGCTGACAGGATGGGCCGGTCCCATCCCCCCCGAGACCGGCAGGAGCGGCTCGGGGGTGATCACGCGCACCGCGGCCCCGGCCCGGAAGTCAGCCGCGTCAGCCGTTCCACCGAAGACGCCAAGCGCCATCAATGAACAGCCGACACGCAGACAGGCGATCAGGCGATCACGCATCGGATTCTCCTCCGGGGGGCTTTCCAAAAGTCACTTGGCCGCCGCCGGCAGATCCCCCTCGTAGGGAAGCGTCTTCGGATCGAAGCCGGCGTGCGGAAGCGTGTCGGGGGTAATCCGAACGGCGGTCGATTCCTTGAAGGGGAACAGGCCGCCGGAGTCGTAGGTGAGCTCGATGAAGGTGGCCGTCCAGCCCTTTGGCTGGACGCGGGGCCTGCCGAGGAAACTCCCGTCCGGCTCCGCTTGGAGCACCGTCGGCTTGTAGGCGCTGCCGATCGTCGCCAGCCGGAAGTCGCGGGCGTCGGGGTTGTGGGCCTGCCAGAGGATTGCCGCCTGGGGCTTGACGTTGCTCCGCACCCGGATCGAGCCATCCTTCTCGAACGTCCAGGTCGGCTTCGGCCTGGCCCTGGCAGCGATGATCATCTCGTAGAAGGCGATGATGCTCGGGACGGAATCGGGATTCTTCTCGATCCCGTGATCGGTGTTGGGGACATAGCGGATGTGCTTCTCCCCCTTGAGGTTGTCGTAGTAAAAGCGCGACGAATCGGGAACGAAAAACTGATCGCCGCTGCCGTTGACGATGTATTTCGGGAGCGTGAGCCGATCGAGGTAGGAATACGGATCCTCGATCGCGTGGAGCTCCTGCATCCGCGGATGCTCGGGGTTCTGGACGATGCCGTGGTGGACGTAGTCGCCCAGGGCCCGCGACCAAAAGCCGTAGGTGGCGCCGTGGTGGATGAGCTGCTCGTCGAGATTCAGGACGTCGATGACGATCGGGATGATCGCCTCGACGCGGTCGTCGGTGGCGCCAGTCATCCAGGTCGTCCAGCCGCGCTTCGAGCCGCCGGCGACGACGAATCCACGCACAGGGATCCCCTCCTTGGCCGACCATTCCTCGATGCAATCCATCGCCTTGACGACGCTCTTTACCATCGGCAGGCGGGGGAGCCACGTGGCGTCGCCGGTGTCGAGGAACTTGTCCCAGCAATAAGCGATGAGGTCGTCCTCCTTACGGGGCGTGCCATCGCCGTGGAACACGATCGGCTGGTTGGGGATCTGTTTCAATTCGACGACGATGCTTCCGGTCGCTTCGGCGATGGTCGTGACGAGGGTGCTCGGGCCGTCGGGGATGTTCGTGCCGTCATTGCCACCGCCACTGACGAGGAGAAAGCATTTGTCGGTCTTCAGCTCCGCCGGCCGCGCCACGAGCACCCAGTGCTCCCACACCTGCCGATCGACCTCCTCCGGACTCCGCCACGACTGGCTCTTCATCCGGATGACGGTCTTCGCTTCCTCCCCGCCCCCCTTCACCACGTCCCAGTGGTAGGCCCCGTCGACGTCGTCGAGGTAGTCGTCGATCGGCAGTTCCACCGTCGCGCCGACCGGCGGAGCCGCGGCGGCCGGACGGCCGGCCTGGAGCCCACCGAGGAGGGCGATCAGGGTGACCAAGAGCAGGGAGGCTCGCAGCGACATGGGGGGATCCAGAGGTGGGGATGGGGCGGAAGATCCTGATCACTTCGTCGTCAGGGCGATCGGCGGCAGTTCCTTCGTCGCCGCGGTGATCTCGACGGTGGTGGGAGACTTGTCGACGCTCACATAGCGCCCCTCGAGGAGGTCGGGGGCATCCTCGGGCGATGAACCGAGCGTGACTTTCGGTTTCTTGGCCGGATCGGGCCAGGTGGCTGTGACCTTGTAACTTCCGGCGACGACGCCGGCGGTGCCGTTGGAGGTGATCACGAACGCGCCGTTGGTATCGGCAGCGGCCGAAGCGATGCTCCCCTTTCCACCGGCGGGATGGAAAATCAGAACGGCCCCCCCGGCCGGCTGGCCGTCGACGGTGATCGTCCCCTTCACCGGGACGAGGCTCGGGCCGGCCTTGCCGCAGCCGACGAGGGCGGCGGCCAGAATCGCGACCACCGGCACCAGCCGGAACGGAAGGGATGGGACGCGGGCATGGAAGCGGCGGGACAAGTTGGTCGGTTGCATGGTGGCGAAGGGTGAAAGGGGGCGGGAGAACGAGGGGCGGCGGCGGCCCCTGCGGGACCGAAATGAAGTGAACGGGGAACGGATCGGCGGAAACAAACCCCGACCCGGTCGACTCGGGGGCATCGACCGGGCCGGGGGGATGTCACGGGACGTGCCAGCCGGGAACCCTGGGGTCAGTCGTTGTTGCTGACCGCCTCGGCGCCGTCGCGGCTGACCATGGCGACGTAGACCGCCGGATCGATGTCCTGGCTCATGAAGGCGACCGAGGCGTCGCCACGGACATACGACACCCCCTGCGGGTGGAACGAGTAGGGGTTGTTCTCATTCCAGATGTTGATGATCCCACAGCCTGCCAACGAAGGCTGAGCGATGTTGGCACCGCTCAAGCCGCGGGTCTGACGGGCGATGTTCCACTCGAGATAGAGTGAATTGAGCGACACATCGTAGAAGGGAGCGAGGGCCGGCACCTTCTGCCCCTTGAAGAACTGCTGCTGCTTCCCCGCCTCCTCGACGAACAGGATCGTCTTCGAGAGCCCGTCGATGACCTCGGCAAACTTCACGCTGCGCTTCGTCTTCGGATCACTCGTGCCGAGGAAGCCGTTCTCGGTCGACGTCGCCGGCAGGCCGACACAGGTCGCGAGCGAACTGTGGATCCCGCGGATGGGGACGTAGTCGGTCCGCGGCATGCTCATCTTCGCCCCTGACGAGAGGAGGCCAGCCTGGGCGAAGTAGTCGGCGTAATAACCATCGGGGACGTTCGGCGTCGACGGACACTGGAACATCGGTTGCGGCGCGAAGGCCCCGGTCTGGTTCTGGCCACCCGGCCACGGCGCGGCCATGTTGACCGGGTCGAGGAGCGGACGTTTGAAGTTGAAGAGATTGGCGATCGTGCTCCCTTCGGCGTAGGGAAGGAGTTGCCCCACTGCGGCAATCGGCCTCCGGGCGTCACCCGTGACGGCGAAGAGCGGATTCGTCGGATTTGAAGGGGCTTCGGAGGGGAGTAGTTCGACAGCCCATGTCGGCATCGACTTCTTCGCCCCCTCGAGATTCTGCATCGCCAGCCCCATCTGCTTCATGTTGTTGGAGCAGGAGCTGCGGCGGGCCGCCTCACGTGCCGCCTGGACGGCCGGGAGGAGGAGGCCGACGAGCGTGCCAATAATGGCGATGACCACGAGCAATTCGACCAGCGTGAAGCCGGCCTTGGACGGACGGTTGGAACAGGACAGGCGCATGGAAGACTCCTCGAAAAGGGAGGAAGCAATCGAGCGATGAAGGCGATAAAAGAACGCGTCGACAGAAGAGATTGTCGGGGCGATCGGTCCGGAGCGGTGGCACAGCCCCCGCGCCACATTCGCCCCCCCTAGCCTAAAATCATAAGGGCATCGGCGAACGGCCACAAGGAATGGTCCGCCCGATCGCTCGGACTCGGTCGGGACACTCCTTGTCTGCTGGTCAGGCCGGCCGCAAAGCAGGAGGGCAGCCTCTCGGTTGGATGTGTCCGTCCGGTGTGCCGGGAGGGATTCCACGGGAATCATTCGTAGATCGGGCAGAAAGCTCCGAAGGCCGCTTCGCAGAAGACCCCCGGGTCGTTGAACCGCTGCCCCCGGTCGAGGGCGGAAATCGCCGCCATCTGCGGCCCTGTGAGGGAGAAGTCGAAGAGGTCGAGGTTCTCTCGCAACCGCTCGCGCCGCGAGGTCTTGGGGATCACGGCCGTCCCGCGCTGCACGGCCCAGCGGAGCAGGACCTGGGCCGGAGTTCGTCCGCAGTCCCGGGCGGTGTCGCGGATCAGCGGATGATCGAGGAGCGATTCCTCCGGCCGGGCCATGCCGAGGGGGACGTACGACGGGGCTCCGAGGGGGGAGAAGGCGGTTACGGCGATCCCCTGTTCCCGGCAGAATCGCAACAGTTTCTCCTGGGCGAGGAGCGGGTGGAGCTCCACCTGGAGGACGGCCGGCGGGATTCGCGCCCCGGCGAGGAGATCGCGGAGGAGCGCAGTCGAGCAATTGCAGACGCCGATACGGCGCACGATCCCGGCCCAAACGAGCTCCTCCATCGCCCCCCAGGTCTCCGCCAGAGGGACGTTGACCATCTCCATCCGCGGCTGGGATGCCGTCGGGTCGTGGATCCAGCCAGGGGGATAGCGGACGTCGAAGGGGACGAACCGCTGGGCGATTGGGAAATGGACGAGGTAGAGATCGAGGTGGTCGAGGCCGAGGTCGACGAGCGTCCTCTCCGCGGCCGCGCGGACATGCCGTGGGTCGTGGTAGGTGTTCCAGAGCTTTGAGGTCACCCACAGATCCTCGCGGCGGCAGACCCCGGCAGCGAGGCTCAAGCGGATCCCCACACCGGCCTCGACCTCGTTGCCGTAGTCGCAGGCCGAATCGAGGTGCCGGTAGCCGACCCGCAGCGCCTCCTCGACCATCCTGGCGGTGTCGGCCTGGTCGATCTTCCACAGCCCGAGCCCCACCGCGGGGGGCGAGCTGTCGGGAGTTACGGGGAGCTTGGGAACGGCAGACGGCATGACGACCTCGGCGAGCGTGGATGGCAAAAAGCCCCTTCACGATAGCAGGCCGACAGCGCGACGCACGTGGGGGGAGACGACACCGCCGGCATCAGTCGGCGCGGGGGCCGGATGGGATCGGTGGTGGCGGCACCGGCTTGATCCGGCCCCGCCATCGTTCCGCGCTGGGGGGGCGCTTGCCGCCACGCCTTGGCGCCCGGAGGACCATCAGCCCGGCCAAGAAGGAGAGCCCGAGGACGATCCAGAAGCGGAGTGGCATGGAAAGGAGGCAGTGGAGCGGGAACCGACCACGGGGCCAAGCGGCAGAACGTCGCTCCGGTCCACAGCATCATCGTACCGTTGCGGTTGAACTCCGGCACGCGGTTGGCGGAGATCGTCCGGGCGAAGACCTTAGCCTCCCTCATGTCGGCCTGATAACGGCCCGAGGGATGCCCCGGTCCGGGTGTGCAATTGCGGAGTACACACCCGGACCGTTGGGGCACCCTTCTGGGGCTCGTGGCGACGGGAGCCTTCTCCCGCGGCGCGTCTTGAATCGACCGGGCCGCTTCCCGGTCTGGCAATCGGGGTCTCTTGATCAGGTCAGGTGGTAGGCCGACTCCCCGTGTTCGGCGTAATCGAGGCCTTCAGCCTGGGCCTCGTGGCTGACGGTGAACCCGATCGTCTTGTCGATGAGGTAGCCGAGCACGAGGGTGCAGAGGAAGGCGTAGCCGCCGCTCCAGAGCAGCCCCTGGGCCTGGATCCAGAGTTGCGCCGTCCCTCCCAGCACCGGCCGGATGCAGAACAGGCCGACGAGGAGGGCGCCGAGGGCTCCTCCCACACCGTGGACGCCGACGACATCGAGCGAGTCGTCATAGCCGAGCATCGGCTTGGCCTGGACGGCGAGGAAGCAGACGACCCCGCTGATGAGCCCGATCAGCAGGGCGCTCAGCGGACTGACATGGCCGGCACACGGGGTGATCGCCACGAGCCCCGCCACCATGCCGGAGGCGAAGCCGAGCGCCGTCGGCTTACCGACCTTGAGCCATTCCACGAACATCCAGGCCCCGGAGGCGGCACTGCCGGCAATCGCCGTCGTTGCGAAGGCGAGCACCGCGACGCCGCCGGCCACCGGCAGAAAGTCCTTGCCGACGGCAATCGCCGACCCGGCATTGAAGCCGAACCAGCCGACCATGAGCATCGCGGCGCCGATGAGCGTCCAGCCGACGCTGTGGGGCACGAACTGGCTGCCAGGATAGCCACGCCGCTTGGGGAGGATGAGCAGCAGCGCCAGGGCCGACACCCCCGCCAGAACGTGGACGACGGTGCCGCCGGCGAAGTCGAGTACTCCCTTTTGGAACAGCCAACCGTTGACGTTCCAGACCCAGTGGCAGACCGGGTTGTAAACAATCGTTGCCCACAAGACCGTAAACAGACACCAGGCACTGAACTTCACCCGTTCGGCGACGGCGCCGACGATGAGCGCCGGCGTGATGATCGCGAACATCATCTGATACATGGCAAAGAGAAGCTCCGGCACGCCGTTCGGCGCGGCCTCGACCGTGTCGCCGCTGGTCACGATCCGCTCGTAGGCGTTTTGGCCATCGACCCCGAGTTCGGCAAACGAGCTCATGAACACCAGCCCCGGATCCCAGCCGAGATAGCTGTGCTTGGGAAGCTCCTTGCCGTCGGGCCCGACGCCGGCATCGACCGCGATCGCGGAGGGGACGGCGAACGCCATGTTGTAGCCGTAGGCCACCCACTCGATGGCGACGATCGGGATGCAGACCATGACGAGGAGAAACATGTTGAGGACGTTCTTCGCCTGCACCATGCCTCCATAGAAGAGGGCCAGGCCGGGCATCATGAAAAACACCAGCGCCGCACTGACGAGGATCCAGGCGGTCGAGCCGGTGTCGTACGTGCCGGTCAGATGGGCCGGAGACGCGGTGGCGGCAGGCGTGGCGACGACATCTGGGGATGCAGCCATGGCGACCGGCGGCTCCTCGACGGCGACTTGGGCCCAAGTGCCAGGGCAGCAGACAACCAAACAGACGGTCGCGATGACCGCCGCAAGCGACAGACGAAACATGAAAGCTCCTCACGAGTGAAGACCCTGACCGCCAAGGGCGGTGCGGGGCCGGTCAGGGGCCGATGCGAAGGTCAGGAAACGAACGCACGTCCCCCGCAACGCGGGAGAGGGAACGCAACGACGCCTGAAGGCGCCGCCAGACTCGGATCACACATCGCTCGACACCAGAAGGGTTAACTACTTCGCCGCGGGGGCCACCTCCGGAGTGACCTAAATCCACGGCAGCCGGTTTTCGAACCAGCTGGCATTCAGGACGTGCAACCTCCGTGCCACAACGAAATCGATCCGGAAGGTCGGGGCGCCAGCGGAAAAAAGACGAGCTTTTTATCGGGCGATGCACCGGTTTTGGTGACCCGTACCGCCGGGGGCCGGATGATCTGGGGGCCCCAGGGCCGCCCTGTTTGCCGGCAGGGAGTGCCGCGCGCGCAGGCAGCGATCGGTGGCCACCCGCGCCGAAGACGAAACGGCACCGGGCCGGATGTCAGAGGAACTTCGCGTAGGGATGGAAGCGGAAGCGGTTCCCGGGGTCGACTCGCTGCTTCTGCGCGCGGACCATCTCCGCCATCGCCTCCGAGCCGAAGATCAGCGCGGGGGAGACGGTGGAGCCCAGATCGTCGGGCTGGGAGTGCGTCCCGCTGAAGTCGACCGCCAGCCCCTCCACGCTCCGGGCCTTCTCGACGACGCTCCGGGTCATGTCGGCGATCTCCCGCCGCTGGGCCGGCGTCTTGTCCTTCGCGTCGTACATCGTGATCAGATCGAGGAAGAAACGGTGTCGGCAGTTGCCGCTCGGGAGCGGCTTCTTCGCCATCGCCGCCCCGCCGAGGGTGCGGATCTCCACGATCGAGAAGGTCGCCTCGTCGAGCGGCGCTTCCGCGATCACCGTATCGCAGACAAAGTCGAGGATCGCGTCTGTCGGTGGGCCCTCGGTGCCCATGCAATGTTGCAGCATCGCCAGCGGGCTCCCTTTCATGGCGTTGATCACCGGCCACAGGGCGGCCGCCGTTTCGTACCAGGATTCGAGATGCGACGACGCCACGATCGGGAGCTCGAGCTTGGCGGCGAGGGCCTCGAGCGGCGCGACGAGATCCGCCATGCTCCCCCGGAAGGTGTCGTAGAACACGAACGTCGCCACGACGACCTTCGTCCCCGTGACCACCAATTCCATCGCCACGCCTTCGTCGGGGAAGACGCGGTCAGCCTGGAAGCGGAGCGCCTCACGCGCGAAGGCCACCGCCTGGTCCCTGGTCTCGAAGGCAACGACCCTTTGCTCCGCCCCACGGACGACGCTCTCGGGCTCCATCTCGAGGGTCACGTCACAGACGATTCCCAGGGCGCTGCCAGCCCCGAGCAGCGCCGTAAACAGCTCGTCGTCGGGGGTGAGCACACGGATCTCGCCCGCCGCCGTCACGACCGTGAGCCTTGTCACGCGCTGCCCGAGCAATCCGAGCCGGCGCGAGAAATAGCCACTCAATCCGCCGTTGACGACATACCCGACGACCCCGACCCCGGGCCCCGTCCCCACCGGCAAAGCGCCCTTCCGCTCCTTCACCGCCTCGACAAGCTCGCGGAACACGACGCCCCCACCGACCGTGACGAGCGACCGCCCGCGCGCCTCGTGGAACTCGATCGACTTCAGATGCGCCAGGTCGAGGATCACCGCGCCGTCGCTGGCGACGGCGGCGGCATTGGAAGACTCGTGCCCGCCGCACACGCTTGCGATCGGCGTTTCTGCCGGCAGGGATCGGACGAGGTCGGCGATCTCCTCGGCCGAGCGGGGGCGGAAGATCTCCCGGGCCTTGGTGCGGACCGGCCGGTCACTGTCGTCCCCCAGCAGCCTGTTGCCGCTGATGCATGAGGCCCGCTCGGCGAGCCAGGTGCTCTTCTCGGTGACTTGCTCGATCGCAGCCAAGGCCCGTTCGCTCCCGGCAGCGGTGACGGCCGCTCCCGCGACGAGGCCGGCGCCGCCGATGGCCACCTGTTTCAACACCGATCGACGGGAGACGTCGTCGTGGTTCTCTGCCGACACGGGGGTGCTCCTCGGGGTGGATCGGGCCGGGGGATGAACGGGTCCTCTGTCATACACCCGGTCTCCCGCCGGCCACCACGTCTCGGTCTCCGGTTTGCCGCAGATGACCTGGGGCGTGTGGGCGAAGCCGGATGTGCCGAGCTCGATCAGGGCCGTTCTGTCCGCGGACGACGGCAGCTTCGACCGTGGCATCGACATTGATGCCCGCGGCGGAGGGGGGGACACGTGGTCGTCGTTCACCGGCTCGGGGGTGGTTTCTTCGGGAGTGACACCGTCGACGTCGACGTGGACGTTCCTCGCCGCCGTCTACGATCAGTCTCTCGCGACGATGACCTTTTATGTCAACGATCAAGCGGTGACCGTCGCAACGAGCTTCGGCACGTCCCACACCTTCTTCGACATCGGCCACAATCCCGACTTTGGCGAGTTCTTCATCGGTGCGCTGGACAATGTCTTCGTCTACAACCAAACGCTGACACCGACCGAGATCGCTGCGATCCGCACGAATGGATTCCCCACTTCCCCGGTGCCGGAAATCGATCCTGGCTCGGCGGCCGGAGTGGCGGCGTTTGTCGCGGGATTCTTCTCGCTCCACCGACGCCATCGCCGGATCCGGTGAGCCATCGCCCGCGCCGGTACCGTGGATCGGGTCGAGGGCTGCGTCCCTCCATCACGGCATCGGCCCTCGCTTCGACTTTTGCAGTTTCGGAGGTTTGATTTCCCGGCCGAAACTGCCGTCTGAAAAGTGGCGAGCCTCTTTCGAAGTGAGTGGATCGACCCCCATTCACTTCGAGCAAGGAGGCTCGCCGTAGTCCGTTGAACCCCGATTTTCAGGCGCGGCGAGAGGGGGGTGATCGAACGGCGCCTGAAAAACACGACCTCGACTGTGTTCGGGAGTTGGCCCCGAAAAGCCCTGGGTTCTCGGGGGGAGCGATCGCCGCATCGGGTGGCGGGGCAGTTTATCGGCCGTCTGCTATCCTGCCCCCCACCCGAGAGCGACGCGACCGCCGTCGGCGGGATATCGAGTTCCGAAAAACCGGTATTCGACTGGGGCCGGTGGGGGCGATGGCTCGATAGCCCCGACCGACTCGACCGCGGGCTCGGTCGACCGGAGCGATTCACGGAGGAGTTCTGCAGATGCAACCGATACCGCACTCGGCTGATACGGCGGGGACGAAACCGCAGTCCGACATGGCCAGCGCCGATCGCTGGCGGCCGCTGCGGGTCTGGATTCCGATCGTGCTGGTGCCCCTGATGGTGCTGATGCGATTCGTGCCGTCGCTCGTGCCCAACGCCCCATCGATGATCTGGATGGTCGCCTCCTTCGGCCCGTTTCTGATCGGCTTGGGGGTGATGCTGTGGTGGGTGCTGGCCAGCCGAGCGCGATGGTTCGAGCGGATTCTCGGCGTGCTGGGCGTCGTCGGCGTCGTGGCCCTCGAGCAGGCGGTCTGTGATCCGTCGATGCGCGGGCCGCTCCTGATCGTGATGACGATCCCGCTGGCGATCGCGGCGTTCGCGATCGGCACCATCCTCTCCGGTCGCCTGCTCACCCTGCGGCGCACGGGGCTCGCCGTCGGCTTGGCCCTGCTGGTGACGGCCTTCTCGGCCCTCGTCCGCACCGATGGGGTGTGGGGGGATTTCTCGTTCGGACTCGACTGGCGCTGGAAGCCGACCGCGGAGCAGTTGGCGACTGAAGCGATCCGCCGGGCCGAGAAAGCTCCGGTCGATGCCCGGGTCGAACCCCAGGCTCTGCTTGCGTCCCTCGAGGCGGCGCCCTGGCCCCATTTCCGTGGGCCGCAGGGCAACAGCGTGCAGACCGGGCGACGCTTCGACGGCGATTGGAACGCCCATCCGCCCCGTGAAATCTGGCGCCATCGGATCGGCCCGGCGTGGAGCTCTTTCGTCGTCGGTGCCGATCGCCTCTTCACCCAGGAGCAACGCCTGGAGGACGAGGTGGTGTCGTGCTACGACGCCAAGACCGGGCAGCCGATCTGGTCGTTCGCGACCCCGTCGCGATTCTTCGAATCGCTCGGGGGGCTCGGGCCGCGTGGCACGCCAACGCTCGCCGACGGCTCGATCTATGCCCTCGGTGCCGAGGGGATCCTCGTGCGCTTAAGCGCCCCCGACGGCACGCTCGTCTGGAAAGCCGATCTCAAGGAGGCTTCGGGGAGGACCGAGCCGCCGATGTGGGGCTTCTCCTGCTCGCCGTGCGTCGATGGCGGACTCGTCGTCGTCCATGCGGGAGGCAAGGGCGACAAGGGGATCGTCGCGTTCCACGTCGCGGATGGCCAAGTCGCTTGGACGGCCCCGGCCGGCGAGATGTCGTACAGCTCGGTGCAGAAGATCACGCTTCTCGATCGGGAGCTTCTCTGCCTCCTCTCGAACACCGGGGCGCATCTCCTCGAGCCGGCGACCGGCAAGAGTGTTTCCGACTACGCTTTCGCGCACCAAGGGTATCGGGCTTGCCAGGCGCAGGTGATCGACGGCAACAAGCTGCTGATTCCCGCGGGAGTGGGGACCGGCACCCGGCTGGTGGAGTTTTCCGCCGATGGCGACGGCCTCCAGGGAAAGGAGCTGTGGACCTCCCTGGAGATGAAGCCCGATTACAACGACATCCTCGTCCACGACGGCAACATCTACGGCTTCGACAACGCGATCTTCGCCTGCATCGGCCTCGAGGATGGGAAGCGGAAGTGGAAGGGGGGGCGCTATGCCAAGGGGCAGGCGCTGTTGCTCGCCGATTCCGACCTGATCCTCGTCGTGAGCGAGAAGGGGGAGCTCGTCCTCCTCCGGGCGACTCCCGACGGGCATGAGGAGCTCGGAAAAATCGAGGCTTTGAGCGGCAAGACGTGGAATCACCCGGTGGTTGTCGACGACCGGCTCTATCTCCGCAACGCCGAAGAGATCGTCTGCTACGAGCTGGCGACCGCGGACGGACAGCGCTCGGACCCGGGGGCGACGGGAGAAGCGTCAGTTCCCGGCCCCGCTCGACGCTGACCGCCGTGCCCGGGCGAGCGTCGCGGAGGGGGGCTCAGCGAATCGACGTCGGTACCATTCGGAAAAAGCGATACCTTCGATCATCCATCGGGGGGCCGGTGTTCGCTCCCGGACTCCAGCACGCTCTGGGGATTTTTCAAACGCGAAAGAACGATCCATGAAGACGCTTCTGTTGGCCCTCGGCTTCGCTCTGTGCTCCACCGTGGCGTCGGCCGGCGTCGTGATCACCGACTTCACCGCCGGCAATATCGCCCCCTTCGGCGGAACGTGGTAATGGGATAGCACGAATCGCGATCTCGGCGTGTACGGGCGAAACACATCCACCGACTATCTGTTTCAAACCTACGGCTCCTTCGACCACAAGGACATCGCCGGCGCGACGTACCTTCAACTCACCGGTCAGTGGATTCCGTTCAGCCCGACCGACCCCCCCTACCGATGGTTGCTTCTTCATCGACTCGATCAACAACGGAAACCTCCTCGCTCGGGCGAACTACACCTACGGTCAATTCGCCAGCGGGATGGTGACCGTTTCCGCGCCCCTCGTTTGGGATCCGCAAGCTTCGACGACGATCATGGATCAGTGGCAATTGGTCGGCAACGGCTTCTCGTCAGGGGCCTACAGTGACTTTTACGTGAGGAACATGGTTGCCACCAACGCGGTCCCTGAGATCGACCCGGCCGGGATCGGTTCGATCCTCGCGGTCGTCGTCGGTGCCCTCGGGCTGCTCGAGCGTCGTCGGCTGAAGGCGGTCTGACCGCCGCCGATCGTCGTCGCTCCAACACGCGGGGAGCAGGCATTCGTGGGGGCCGCTCCTCGTCGGGCTGGGCCGCGGGCGGTCCTCTCTTACCGTTCGTCCGGCGGCTGATCGCCGTCATGTCTCCGGCTTTGATTCACCGTGCGCCCGTTCCGCGCGGCGCCGGCGCGTAGCAGCGGTCTTGGCAGCGAAGATCGCCTCGCGAAGCATGCGCTTTTGCGCGCGGGTCAGCTTCGCCCAGGAAGCTCGAGCGCGAGGGCTCTCCGCGAGCAGCGACGCGAGTTCGTCAGGCAGCTCGTCCGACACCACGTGGAAGGAGAGATCGACGTGGTCGCAGATCGGCTGCGGGAGCTCGATGAACCAGCGGTCGTCGTCCCATGGCTTGAGGGAGCGTCGTCCTCCGGGAACGCGGTTGATCGTGACTTCGACGACCGTCGTGCCGGCGAGCTTCCAGTCGTCGAGCAGGGGAGCCGGTACGATCAGAAATCGCGGCAATCCCGGGGCCTTGCGTTCGATCTGACACGGGAGGCGAAGCACCTCCTGCGTCTTGCGGGCGCGGCACGAGTCGCCGGACCGTTTCCTCGCGGCCCTGTCGATCGCCTCATGTCCGCTGAACGATCCAGCCCAGCAGCCGCGACAACTGCCGGAGCCTTGACCGTCGAAAAGCCTACCTGCCCGCGCGGCCTGCTGCAGCGCCCGGGGCGGCGGCAGCGGTCGGCCGCCAACCGATCCCCCCACGCCCGAGCCATGGGGCCGTCCGCCGCTTCGATGATGACGCACGCCGGCCACTGTGCTTGCACAGCGTTGGCACGGCGCGGGACACCGCCGGCAACCGGAAACTCCACATGGACCAGTACTGCGTGCTGATCCTGTTATGGCTTTTCAATCCAGCGATTCGCACGCTCCGCGGCCTCCAGCGCACGGCTGAGTTTGGCAAAGTACGAAAGCTTATGGGGGTCAATCGGACATCGCTTGGCTCCCTCTCTGAATCAGTCCGCATCTTCGATCCAGAGCAACTCAAGGAGCTCGCCACCGAGCTCTCTCACCGGCTACCTTCCGCCCGAGCCAGCAATTTCGATGCCCTGCAGCAGCAATTGACAGCCGTTGATGGCTCGGTAGTAAACACCGTCATTCGAGTGGCAAGACTGTCGTGGACGCCCAAGGGAAAGGGCAAGAGCCTGTCGGCCTATCGGCTCCATACGCAGTTTGAGGTGCTTCGTGGAATTCCATCCCGGATTGACGTTACCCTGGCAAATCCGAAAGGGGAAGCAGACGAGCGAGCTGTTCTGGGGCGGACAATCGAGCGAGACCGCTGCTACGTGATTGATCGGGGGTACGCGAAGTTCGCACTCTGGAACGCCATTGTTTCAGCAAACAGCAGCTACGTGTGCCGCGTCCGCGACAATTCCGTGTATATCGTCGAGCGCACCAATGAACTCACCGATGCCGATCGGGAAGCCGGTGTCCAGAGCGACGAGATCGTCGTTCTCGGCGGGCGCCGCGAGAAGGGCCAGTGCCCTAACCATCCGGTGAGACTGGTGACCGTGGCGGCCACGCCGCATCGAGCCCGCGGCCGTAACGCTGGACCTGGCTGCGACGGAACGCTTCGGATTGCCACCAGTCGCCTCGATCTACCGGCCGAACTGATCGGTGAAATCTACAGGCAGCGGTGGCTCATCGAGACGTTTTTCAGGATGTTCAAGCAGATGCTCGGTTGTCGGCACCTTCTCTCCACGAAACAGGAAGG
>Ga0114972_10000082_pt1 | contig 62190 bp, 58 predicted proteins | sample M_140807_EF_Meta_FD_87354 | JGI IMG/M metagenome (GOLD analysis project Ga0114972, IMG submission 87354) | Freshwater microbial communities from Lake Montjoie, Canada to study carbon cycling - M_140807_EF_MetaG | ecosystem: Environmental > Aquatic > Freshwater > Lake | place: Lake Montjoie... | reverse complement strand
GTAGACTACGACGTTGATAGGACGGGTGTGGAAGCGTGGTAACACGTTAAGCTTACCGTTACTAATAGCTCAATTGGCTTGATTTATGCACTGAAAAAATTTTCGATACAAATTACAATGTTATTAGAACTTTAATTTATAAATTCTATATAAAAAATTCCTTATATTATTATTAAACAAAGTATAAAAAAATTCTTATTATTTTTTTAAATTTAAAATAAGTCTATTAATATTTTATGATAAAAATTTTTTATATGGCTCTATTTTCTTAAATTGGATATCAATAAACAATGTCTTTTTTAAAAAAAAATATATTAGAATCTATAAAAGCAAAACAATCTCTAATACTTATTGAAAAAGAAATAAATTCTACAATAGATGTAATTGCGAAAAAATTAAGAAATGGTGGAAAACTTTTTTTATGTGGCAATGGCGGGTCAGCTGCTGATGCACAGCATCTAGCAGCTGAATTTTTAGTAAGATTAAGACCTCATGTTAATAGATATCCAATACCAGCTTTAAGTTTAGCAACAGATACTTCCACATTAACAGCTTGCTCCAACGATTATTCTTTTACTAAGATTTTTTCTAGGAATCTTCAGGCATTAGGTTCGGCCAAGGACATTTTGATAGTGTTAAGCACATCAGGAAATTCTTTAAATATTTTAGATGCACTAAAGGTAGCGAAGAAAAAAAAAATTTTTACTATTGGGTTTTTAGGTAATAAAGGAGGCAAAGCTAAGAAATTATGCAACATAAAATTGATTGTTCAGAGTAATTTAACAACCAGAATTCAAGAAAGTCATATTTTTTTAGGTCATCATATTATTGAATCTGTTGAAAATAAATTATTAAAGTGAAGATTGTTTCGTTCGAAGTAATTTTAATTTTCTTAAAATAAATCTAATATTATAAGAAATAGTTTTTTGAAAAAAAACTATCACACAAATAATAAAAATAATAAATTTTTTAAATTTTTTAAAATTTTTATTTATCAAAATATTTTTATAAAAATTTTTTAGTAAAATAAATTGATAAAAGAATATTAATAGTAAAGATTTGTATTCATCGTAAATTACTTTGTACCCACCTTTATTTTTATCTATAATTAGCCGATTTCTTTTTCGGTACGAAAATAAATCTTTATTTGAATGTTCAACGTTATATCTGGATAAGTAATGTAGCATAAATTGATTGTCATAATTTGATCTAGAAGTAGATATGGGATTATAAAATTTAAATGAATTAACAAGACTTTTTGTTTTATATATACCAAAAAAAATTGGCACTATATTTCTATACAATAAATAATTTATTGTATTTATAAATTTTCCATTTTTTAAGTTATACTCAGGTGAATTTTTAAATTTAATTATTTTATTATTATAAAGTAGCCGACAAGAAGTGTATGCCATGTCTACATTTTTTTTTTTGATTATTTGCAGACAAGTTTTTATAAATTCAGGATGGTATAGATCGTCATCATTAGCAATCATTGAGTACTTGTGTTTAGTTAAAAATTTTTTTACTAAAATTTTTTGCGCTGAAGGAATGTCTCTCTTTTTTTTATCAATTATAAGATTTATTTGAGCTTTAGTTCTTTTTTTTATTGTATTTATAATTTTGATACTTCGATCAGTAGACTGGTTATCTAAGATATATATTGTGAAATTTTTATAAGTTTGTTTTATTATTGAATTTAATAATTTTTCAATAGTTTTTTCTACATTCCAAATATTAATTCCAATACCAATTTCAGAGCGCATAAAATGGATATTATATAAAGAATTTATTGCTAAAATTATATTTATTCACTATTTGATTTCTTTATTAATAGCAAGTAGAACACATATTAAAATGATAGATGTTCTTTTTGTTATTCCAAATTCTTCAAAAAAGATTTATCAAAGTTTAGCTAATAATTTTTCTGCTATAGAGCCGCCCACTTGGGCTCTTTTGCTCGCTTCAAGCATGTTAAAAAATAATTTTTCATGCGAGATTTTAGATTGCGATGCACTACGATTAAATGAAGAAGAAGCAATTACAAAGATAAAAGAGTCTAAATGCAGACTTGCATGTTTTGTTCTTTATGGACAACAACCAAATCAAGGGACTTTTTTAATGATAGGGGCAACAAGTCTTGCTGAAAATTTAAAAAAAAATTATCCGGATATAAAAATAGGTTTCGTTGGATCGCATATAAGTGCCTTACCAAGAGAAGTTCTTAGTTATGATTATATTGATTTTGTTTTTATTAATGAGGGAGTTTATGCTCTTAGAGATTTATTAAAAACAAACCTCAAGGATAATTTAAATAAAGTACATGGGATTGGATACAAAGATGAAGATAATAATTTAATATTAAACCCGGCGAGTAAATTAGTTGATGAAAAAGATATAAATAATGATTTACCGGGTTATGCTTGGGAATTGCTTCCAAAAAAAAATAAAACTTTAGATCTTTATAGGGCGCATTTTTGGCACACTTTTTTTTCTGAAAAAGACAGAACTCCTTTTGTTTCAGTCTATTCTTCTTTGGGTTGTAAATTTGGATGTAATTTTTGTATGATTAACATTGTAAACAGAACAAGCTTAGATCCTGAGGCAAAATCATCAGATTTCAAAATTATGAGACACTGGGATCCAATATTTTTTGTAGATCAGCTAGAAATACTTGCTAATTACGGTGTGAAGACGATTAGACTTTCGGATGAAATGTTTTTTTTAAATAAGAAATTTTATGTTCCAATTCTAGAAGAGATAATAAAAAGAGGCTTGAAGTTCAATATGTGGGCTTATGCAAGAGTTGACACAGTTCGGGAAGATCAATTAGCTTTATTCAAAAGGGCAGGAATTAACTGGTTGTGTCTTGGAATTGAGGCTGGAAACCAAATTGTTAGAAAAGATATTGAAAAGGGTAGATTTCAACAAATCAACATTAGAGATGTGGTAAAAATGATTAATGATCATGATATTTATATCTTGGGGAATTATATCTTTGGTCTGCCGGAAGATAATGTAGAAAGAATGCAAGAAACCTTGGATTTAGCAATGGAATTAAATACAGAGCACGCAAACTTTTATCCATGTCAAGCTTTACCAGGGTCTCCTCTTTATTTTGAGGCTAGAAAAAAAAATTGGGAAATTCCTAAAAATTTTGAAGAATATGCATTTTATTCTTATGAGTGCAAACCATTGCCAACTAATTATTGTTCCCCTCAGGAAGTTTTAAAGTTCAGAGACGATGCTTGGAAAAAATATTTTACCAATCCAAGTTTTTTAAATAAAATTAAAAATAAGTTTGGAACTCAAAATATGGAGAATATTAAGGAATTGTCAAAAATTGAGTTGAAAAGAAAAATATTAGAATAAATTACAAATAAAAATGAAGTTTTCTTTATATAAAAAAAAAGCATACGAAATCAGAAAAGATCTATTTGAAAAATTTTATTTACTTAATGAGGGTCATCCAGGATCTGTATTTTCAATATTAGATGTATTAATTGTTCTTTACTATGGTGGCTTTGTTAGACTAAAAAATAATAGACCCGTTGATGATGTGATAATGAGCAAAGGACATGCAACAGTTGGGCAGTATCCAATTTTAAAAGACCTAAAAATAATTAAAAATAAAGAATGGAATAATTGGGGTAATAAAAAATCAATTCTAAAAATGTTTGGAAATAATTATATACCCGGAATCAAAACAGCAACAGGTTCATTAGGTCATGGAATAGGTTTTGCTACTGGGATAGGATATTTTTCAAAAAAAAATAAAATTAAGAAAAATGTATATGCTATTATTAGTGAAGGAGAGCTTTACGAAGGCTCTACTTGGGAAGCTCTTCTTCTGTTTGCAGATCTTAAGTTAGCCAATGTTACAATAATTCTAGATGTTAATAATAATATTATTCTCGGAGATCCAAAAGAATGTTTGGGTTTAGGCGATATAAAAAAGAAATTTGAAAGCTTTGGTATTTTTACAAAAGTATGCGATGCGCATAATTTTAAAAATTTAGATACAGAATTTAGAAAATTAAATAAAATTCGCAAACCTAAATGTTTGATTGTAAACTCTATCAAAGGCAAAGGGTTTAAGATTATGGAGAATAAGACCCATTCTCATTATTGGAGCCCTATTTCTAAGGATCGGTATTTAAAATCTCTGGAAGAATTGAGAAAAGAGTATGAATAATTTAGAAAAAAAATTTCAAAGAGATGAATTTATAAAAGTTATTTATAATGCTGCAAAAAAAAATAAAAAAATATATTTTTTAAGCGCAGATTTTGGCGCACCTGCACTGGACAATTTTAGACATAATTTAAAAGAACAATTTTTACATTTGGGAATTTGCGAGCAAAATATGATCGACTTTGCATGTGGAATGGCATTGGATGGAGCAAAGGTTTATGCCTACGCAATGGCGCCATTCTTAGCATTAAGATGTTTAGAGCAACACAAGACAGCAACATGTCTTATGAACGCAAATGTTTGCTCTATTGTTACTGGCATTGGTTTAAGTTATGCAAATTCTGGACCGACTCATTACTCAACAGAGGATTTTGCATGCTTAAGATCTTTGTCTAATTGTATTATATACACAGCGTCAGATCCTGACACCGCAAAATTAATTGCAAAGAAAACGCTGAAATTATCTAAGCCAGTTTTTGTAAGATTAGATCGAAAAGCTTCTAACAATCTAACAAGTAAAGTTAATACAAAAGATATAAACGCTGGTTACAGATATTTAAAGAAATCATCAAAAAAAAAACTGCTAATAATAAGTCAAGGTACAATTATTGAGAGAGCTTTGATTGCTCTTAGAGCTATAGGAAAGAATTATACTAGTGCGATTGATGTAATAGATTTAATTCAAGCCAAACCCTTTCCTAAAAATTTGAAAAATATTTTAAAAAAATACTTAAGGATTATGACTATTGATGAGCAAACTTCAGAGGGAAGTTTAGGATCTTTAATAAAAGAAAATATCAGTCATTATGCTAAATTAGAATGTCTTAGTCTTCTGGATAAATTTATTTTTGAAAATTCGGGTAGAGAAAAGTTATTGGATGACAACGGTTTGTCTGTAACAACAATTTCTAAAAAAATAATCAAAATTCTTTATTAAATTTTATAGAATATAAATTAATTTTTATTTCAAGAATTTTAAAACTTTTCTAAAATCCTCTTTTAAATCGTCAATGTAAAATTGGGTTTTATAAGACATTTCATAAAGATTAAGGCTAGATTTAAAAAAATAATTTTTCATTAATTCAATTTTTTTTTTATAAAAATGTTCCTTATAAAATTGTGAATTTTTATACTTTCCAAAAAGATATGGAATATAAAATATATAATATAATAATTCGATAATTAGTAATATTGATTTAGGTATCAACTTTTTTATTAAAATATTTTTTTTTCCTAAAATTTTATTTCTCGAAGCACTAAGGTTTGATAGTCCGCGGTCATCGATAACAGTTAAAAATGGCAGTGTAACAATTAACTTAATTGAATGAATAGAAGTATTAAAAGGCCAATCAGCCAAACCTATAACTTTGCCTTTAGTAATAGAGAGTATTTTTTTGCAAGTATAATTGTTAATTTGATAGCAAGAGTTACTGTAGATATGAGTTTTTGAATAATGAAGACTAATTTTATTATTTAGAATTTTTTTGAATGGTTTTTTTTCTAAAAAACCAGAAGGATATGCAAAAAAACTTAATATTTCATTATTTTCTAATTTGTGGTCATTATTAATCCATTCTCTTAAAATGCCTGATGGAATTGCATCATCTTCAAAAATTATTGCCTGATCAATATTATTTTTTACTATAAATTTATATGCTTTTATATGGCTTGCAGCAGCACCTATCTCAGAAGGCGACATTCTCCTTCCAATTGTTTTGAATATTATTTTTTCATCTGAAATTTTATCTAATCTTTTTTTTTTATGATAATAGTTACCATTTATTCCGTCTATAATTTTAAATTTAATTTTTAAATTATTTAATTTCTTCTTTAAATAAGGGAGTCTTTTACTATTTTTTAATGAGATAATTAAAACTCTAATTTTTTTCATGTTATTTAGACTTAACGAATTATTATCGTTTCATAACTTATATTGATTTATTAAATAAACTCTATAGTTTGATCAAATTTTATGAGTCAAATATTTAATCCCCAACAAAAAATCTTATGTCATTTAGACAAGGTTGAATCATATTTTAATAATAAAAATCCAGATCCAATCACTATAGAAATTGATCCTTCAAATTCTTGCAATCACTCTTGTCCATTTTGTATTTCCGGTCATTTACATTTACAAAAATATAAAGGAACAGAATTTTTTAACAGAACGATTCTAGAAAAAGAGTGCTTTGAAAAATTAATAAAAGAGTTGGTTACCACAAACATACAGGCAATTAATTGGACGGGAGGAGGTGAGCCGACGATGAATCCTTATTTAGGAGAAGCTATAGCTTATATAAAAAAAAACTCTAATATAGAAATGGGGATGTTCACGAATGGTTCAATGTTAAAAAAATTTGATCTGTTTGAAACGTTTTCAAAGTCATTATCTTGGATAAGAGTTTCAATCGATGCAGGTGAAGAAAAAACTTATAATGATTTACGAAAAACAAATAACTCAAATAATTTTAAAGTAGTAATTGAGAATATTAAAAAACTTATTGAAACAAAAAAAAAGATAAAATCTAAAATTATTATTGGAGTTGGTTTTGTTGTTACAAAAGATAATTATACTGAAATAAAAAAATTTTCAGAACTATTTAAGGAAATAGAGGTGGACTACTGTCAATTCAAACCTGAAATTATACAAATTGAGAGAGATCACAAAAACTCACCGCATGGACTTGTTCAAGTGGAGCCTGATTTCTGGTTGAAAAAAGTTATAGATTTACTTAACGAAGCAAAAAATATTTTGGGAGAAAAATTTGAATGCAATTCATATAAAATTGAAGATTTAATTGTAGACATCAATAATTATGGAAGAAATTACAAAGAGTGTATTGGCTCACAGTTTCAGCCCTGCATAGGAGCTGACGGATATGTCTATGTATGCACAAATCATCGAGGTCATAAAAAATATTCTTACGGAAATATTTATGAAAAAAGTTTTAAAGAAATATGGGGAAATATTGTGGAAAAAAGGAGAGTAATGAATATTATAAATAATGATGAAAAATTTTCTAAATGCACGCATTTATGCAAACCGCATGAAAGCAATAAAATGTTATGGAGTATTAAGAATAACATGAATCAAGAGGATTATTTTAAAGAACTTAGAGAAAAAACTATTAATTTAAATAAAACTTTGAAACATATAAATTTTATTTAGTGAGAATTTTAATCTTAGGAGGAACAGGATTATTAGGTAGTTTTTTAAATCATTATTTTTTAAAAAAGGGAAAAAAAGTATTTTCGACAGGCTATAAAAAAAAAAGTAAATATTATTTAAATTTATTTAATCAGAATAATATATTAAAATTTTTTAACCTTATAAAACCAAATATAATAATCAACTGTGCCGCACAAACTAATGTAGAAAAATGCATAAATGATTTTTATTTTGGATACAAAGGTAACGCTCTTATAGTTAAAAATGTAGTATCAGCTATAAAAAAATTAAAATATAAACCTCATTTTATTCATTTCTCTACCGATCAAGTTTATAATAATAATACTAAAAAAAGAAAAAGCAGTGAATATCAGGTAAACTTAACCAACAATTATAGCGTTACTAAGTACCTGAGTGAGTTAGAAGCAAAAAAAATTTTAAAAAGCACAATTATTAGATGTAATTTTTTTGGAAAAAGTTTTTTAAAAAAAAGAAAAACTTTTTCTGACTATATTATTTATAATTTATCCAATAAAAATAAAATTAAGATTCCAAATAATATAGTCTACAATCCCGTGAGTCTTAATTATATTGCCGAAATATTAGAGTTAATAATTTTTAAAAAAAAAACTGGAATTTATAATTTAGGCTCAAAAGATAATTTGTCTAAGTTTAATTTTGGTATACTAATTCAAAAAAAATATAGTTTACCTTCAAATTTAATAATTGCTTATAAGAGCAATTATAACAAGGACAGAAGACCATTAAATACAAGTGTATCAACAAGGAAAATAGAGAAGAGTTTACGTATTAAGGCCCCATTTATTAAAGATATGATAGTTAATAATAGTTAATTTAAATTTAGATAAAAAAAGTTTTATGAGATTTTTTAAAATATTACATTCGTTTTTTTCATCATTGGGATTTAATTTATTAAAGATCAAAAATATTATTTATTTGCCTAAGTATACTTTAGATTTGTTATTTTTTATATTTAAGGGAGGAACAGTTAATGCAATATGGCCAATCTTAGGTGACCATAAAAATAATTCAGGCAGTTATGATTTACAATATTTTTACCAAGATCTTTTGGTGGCCTCTTATATTTTTAAAGCAAATCCTACAAAACATTTAGATATTGGTTCTAGAATTGATGGTTTTGTAGCGAATGTTGCAAGTTATAGAAAGATTGAAGTTTTTGATATTCGATCAAATAAATTTAATTTAGAAAATATTTCTTTTAAACAAATAGACCTGACTAATATTGATAATAAATATATAAATTACACTGATAGCCTGTCTTGTTTGCATACAATTGAACATTTTGGTTTAGGAAGATACGGAGATGATCTTGATCCAAAAGGACATATAAAAGGCTTTGAAAATTTAATAAAATTATTAAAACCAAATGGCACTTTGTACATCTCTGTTCCAGTAGCAAGTAAAACAAAGACTTATTTTAACTCAGAAAGAGTTTTTCATCCTAAAGAAATATTTAATTGGTCTGATAAGTTAAAATTCGTTAAATTTGATTTAATTAATGAAAAAGGAGAAGTCTTTTTAAATTATGATTTCAATAATTTCCCAATAAATTCACATTATTCATGCGGAATATATACTTTTAAAAAGATTAAAGTACTTTAATATTCTTATAATTAAGTAGTTGTTTTTAAATTTCTTTTAATTGCATAACTATGAACAAACTAATGTTTTTTTTTAAAAAATTCATATCTAGAATTTTAATTTTTATCAATAAGCCAAATTTTTCCTACGAGTCTTATTATTCTTATCCGGAAGATATAAAAAAAATTGTTAATAATATTAATAATTTATTATCTGCGAATATTAAAATTTTTAAGGGTAACTACATGAATTTTTTTGATTCCAATTTAAGTTATAAATTAAGAGATAGCTATACAAACATTGTAAGTAAAATAATTAATAAAAATACAGAGATGTTAAATGATTTATCAATAGATAACGAATATCAAAAAATTCTTAATAGTGTAAAAGATGAGGGTCACGCTAGCTCAGTTAATTTAAATATAAACTCTGAAAAAGTAAAAAATATTCACAATCATTTATCCTCATTGCAAAGATATCCAGGTCATATAATTTCTAATAGTAATAGACCAACAAAACATAATTTAAAAAAAAGCAAATTTATCACTTACCATCCAAAAGATTTATTAAAATCAAATGATATATCTGAAATACTATTTGATAAGAAATTAATAAATATAGCCTCTAAATATTTTGGTTGTTTGCCAACATGCATAACTCTCAATTGTTATTGGCAGAACGCATTAAATTATCAAGATTATAATCCTCAATATTTTCATCGTGACAACCATGATTTAAAACTTTTAACTTATTTTATTTTTTTGACTGATACAAATACTTTAGATGGCGGTCATGAATATATAAAATATTCAAATAATTTAAAAAATTTTAATAATGGTCTTGATATAGAAACCAAAAATAAAATTAATGCTATTTTGAAGAAAAAATTCAATATAACTAACTTATCTAAAGAGAATTTTTTACATTTATTTTTTGAATTAGATAAAAATGGTTATGGACATGAAGATATTTATGACGAATTACAAAAATATAAAATTGAACTTTTTGGAGAATCTGGCTCAGGGTTTCTAACTGATAATTATGGAGTGCACCGTGCAGTTCCTCCAGTAACTAAACCAAGATTAATATTTTGGGTATCTTTTGGTTTATTTAACAATCAAAACTCTAAGCGACTTCCAGAGAGACTAGAAATAAAGGGTTTAAATAATGAAAATAACAGTAAATATTTTTCAGCATTAAAATATGTTTATAGAAATTACATAAAATTTTCATGAAATTTTTTTATAAAATTTTAAATACTTTAAAAAAATATGGTCTTACAAATTTTATTAAATTAGTCATAAAAAGAATGAGTGATAGATATTTTTTTTACAATGATTTTGTAAAGCTAAAAAAAAAAATTCAAAATAATTTCAAAAAATTTGGATCAAAAGTTTTGCACGGAAACTATAAAGGTTTAAAGTTAAATTATCATCAATATAAAAATGATATAACTTTTGTTCCAAAAATGGTTGGCACTTACGAAAAAAATGTTCAGAATAAATTAATTGAATTAAGTAAAAAATATTCCTTATCGGTCATTATTAATTTTGGGGCTTTTGATGGTTATCATGCCTTAGGATTGCTTATAAAAAAAATATATAAACACGCCTTATTATTTGAGATAAATAAAAAATCTGCCATTTTTTTGAAAGAAAATATTAAAAAAAATAATTTAGAAAAAAAAGTATTTTTATTCAACAAAAAAGCAAATTTTTTAGATTTAAATACACCCCCCCCCCCACCTTTTTTAAAAGAACATAATGATATTGAAAAAAAAGTTGTTTTTTTGGTTGATATTGAGGGTGATGAATTTAGTTTGTTTAATGAGAGTAATTTAAAATACTTTAGAAAGAGTATTTTACTTATTGAAATTCATGATGCTTTTGTAAAAAACAAAAGAAAAGTTAGATTATTTAATAAATTTTTAAGCAAATATTATTTCATCGAACGTATTAATATGAATACGAATTATGATTTATCAATAAAAGAATTCAATTATTTGTCAGAAGATGAAAGATTACTAATAGTTTCGGAAGGTAGACCAATATTAATGCATTGGATTGTTTGTTATCCAAAATTTAAATAAATATCTAAAATTTAATTATTTAATCTATGAAAATTCCTTATAGGAAAGAAATTGATAGTTTAAGAGCTTTGGCAGTTTTGGCTGTCATTATGTATCATGCAAAAATACCTTTTTTTGGAGGGCATTTATTATCCGGCGGTTATATTGGCGTGGACATATTTTTTGTAATTTCTGGTTATTTAATAACATATCAAATAATTGAAATTTTAAATTCAAAAAAAAAATTTTTATTTTTAGATTTTTACGAAAAAAGGGTAAGAAGAATATTACCAGCATTAATTTTTGTTATAATAGCATCATCTTTCTTTTTTAAGAATTTAATCCCAGATGCATTAATTAATTTTTTAGATTCACTAATTTTTGTAAGTTTATTTTTAAGTAATTTTTTTTTTTATTTTACTGGATTAAAATATGGAGCAGAGCATAGTCTAAATATTCCATATTTACATACTTGGTCTCTTGCTGTTGAATTTCAATTTTATATAATAATACCACTATTAATATATTTAATTTTTATACTAAAAAAAAATATAACAAAATTTTTAATTCTTCTTTTTTTATCTAGTTTATTTTTTTCAATTTTTTTTAAAACTTATTATGATACTCAAAAATCTTTTTATTTTTTTGAATATAGATTATGGGAGTTTTTAGCAGGCTCTACTGTTTATATTTTTGAAAAAAAATTTAAATATATTTCTTTTAAAAAATTTTTTTCTAAAGTTGTTTTCTACGTAAGCATCTTAGTAATTTTCTCAACCTTCTTTTTATTAAATGAAAGTACAATTAATTCAACTTATTTAACTTTAATACCTATTATTTCGGTGATGTTATTTATTTTTTTTTTTAATCACAATTTTTTTTTCGCAAAAATTATTTCTTCAAGTTTTATTGTTTATGTAGGCAAAATCTCCTATTCTTTATACTTATGGCATTACCCAATTTTTGCATATTTAAGAATAAATTGGATTGAAAAAATACCAATATCTGAAAAATTTATTATAATTTTTTTATTATTTATTGTTTCGCATTTTACATATAAGTTCATAGAGAAACCTTTTAGAAAAAAAAATTTTTTTTCATTCAGAAAATTATTATATTTTTATATATTTTTTATTTTAGTCTTAATTTTTTTTAATTTTTTTACTAAGATTAATAACGGTTTTAATAATAGATTTTTTATTAAAGATGAAATTACCAATGTTTCAATAGATGTTTCTAGTTTCAATAAATTTAATTTAATTAACAATTTTACTAAAAATAATTTAAAAAATAAAACTTGTAATAGAAATTATAAGAATATTTTAATTATTGGTAACTCTCATGGCGAAGATACCTTTGCTTCCTTTGAACAAAATAAAAATTTATTTATATTTTATAATTTTTTTTATCAAAGAATTGAAATTTCGGATTTTTATAAAAAAATAAATTATGATAAACCTATTAATTGTTTTGATGAATCTGATATAATTTTTTTATCTACAAGATGGTCCTCAAATGACATTTTAGTATTACCAGATCTTTTAGATAAATTAAAAAGCAAAGGAAAATCTATTATTATTTTTAATAATGCACCTGAGTTTCCTCAATATAAAATGAGATATAATAATTTTACTATTCCTGGAGCGACTATATTCGTAAAATTTATAATTGATAATAATAGAATTCCGAATGCTCATGAAATATCTTTATTAAAGAAAAAATACTATGAAAGTTTATTTTCTTATGATTATGAAAAGAAAAATATTAATTTTAAGATTTCTAATATTTCGCAAGAAAAAAAAGTATTCTTAATTGATAAAGTTTCTTACTTGTGTAGCCATCAATATCGTTCTTGCGAAATACTAACGAAAGACGGTCAAGAAATTTTGTATGATTATGGCCACTATAACCTAAGTGGCTCTAAATATATTGGAAATGTAATGTTTTCAGATATTTTTTCTATCTTAAAAAAACTTTAGTATATTTTTTATAAAAGCAATTTTAATTAATATACATATTATGTAAATTGTTCTTTTAATAATTTGCGTTTTGACTGTGGCATTTATATATTTAATGATAATTAAATTATATGAATTTTTTAAGAAATGTAATATTGCCAATTTTAAAATTAATCAAAAGTTTTTTAGAGTTTTCAATTAGAGTCGGAAGAATAATAAAATTTTATGCTCTCCCTGTCTCCTCAAGAAAGAAAATTACAGTTGAAGATTGTTATGATATTTTTGAAAGAGATGAAATTGCAAAATCTTATAAAAATTTTGCAAATGATTTTTTAAATGCACTTTTTATAGATAGTAAAAAAATTAATACTTATGCAATAAATAAAGCATTAGAAAATAGCAGTAATGATAAATATTTTTATTTGGAATTTGGTGTTTTTAGAGGGGAGTCAATAAATAGATTTGCAGAGATACTACGGAGTCACAATGGTAAAATTTATGGTTTTGATTCATTTGAGGGTTTAAGAGAAGACTGGGCTGGAACCGATGTCGAAAAAGGTCATTTTAATTTAGATGGAAAAATTCCCAAATTAAAGAATAATGTTATTCCTATTAAAGGCTGGGTACAGGATACACTTCCTAATTTTCTGGAAAAAAATAATCCGCTAATTAATTTTGTTCATATTGATCTAGACACTTATTCTTCTACAAAGTTTGTTTTAGAAAAAGTGAAGCCGTATCTGCAAAAGGGAGCTATATTATTATTTAATGAATTTTATAATTACCCAGGTTGGAGCGTTGGAGAATATAAAGCTTTTTCAGAGGTTTTTAGTAAAAATGAATATAGTATTATTGCTTTTTCAAAACACGGCTGGGAAGCGGTTATAAAAATTAATTAATTTTTTATTTTTTATTTTATTTAGATTAATTTGCATTATTTATTATTTTAGTGAAAATTTCTTTCGCAATAAGTTGATTTACAGCTGGTGAGTAGTGAAATTCATCAATATATTTTATTTTAATATTCGAATTTCTTAGCATTGCAGAAATATCTATGACTTTTTTAGTATTTTTGTATTTTTCATAAGCATTAATAAAATCTTTACCAGAATAAGACTGTCCATATTGATCAATCACATTTTTATTTGCAAATTCTTTTTGAGCATAAGAATACGGTTCTAAAAAAGTGTAACACTTTAATGAGAATTTCTTGCAAACAGCATCTCTTATTTCTATATTTTTTTTAAAAATATTATTTGATTCTTGAATAACATTATCAGCTTTTAATTGATCTTGAATTTTTAAATTTTTATTTTTATCAATTATTTTATCAATTTTATTATAAATAATTATTAGAGGTAATGATTGAAAAAAATATTTACCAGTAACTTTAATTTTATTAGCTAATGTATTTTGAGTACCATCAAATAAATTTTTTATTTGATTAGAAAAACCTGAAGGCAACATTTCTCCACCCCCGTCCAAAAATATTATAGTGTCTCCATCAGAAAATTTATTATTTACTAAGTGAAACATAAAAAGACTATTTTCTCTTGTAGAATTGTATTCTCCCGCACCAAAATTATAGGTGCAATAATTTTTATTTAATAATTCTGAAAAATAAGATGGGATAGTCTGATTATCTTTAACTTGATAGCCAAAAGTTGTACTTGATCCGTAAAAATAAAATTTTTTATTGCAAATTTTTGGATTATTAATTTTTCTTCCGTTTTCAAAATTAAAATTTACAAATTCTTGATTTTCTTTTTTGGATTCTATGTAACCAATATAGTCCTTGAACTCAAAAAAATTATAAGCCCACATTTCATTATAAAATTTTCCAGATTTTGCATATTCAATTCCTAAATTATCAAGGATTTCTTTAGAGTATCTGTTGCTACGATAAATTTTTTCAGAAAGTACACGATCTATAGGAAACCATATCAGTGCAACTAAAATATTAATTAAAAAAAACGCTCCAAGGCAAACAGATATAAATATAATAATTTTTTTCATATCTTTTCTTAGAATTGGAAATAAATGAATGGATTTGAAGGATTTAAGTCCAAAACTCTTATCGTAATAACTATTGTTATAAATAAAGCGATATAAAAAAGAATAATTTTTAATATACTTTTGTTTAGATGGATTATAATTAGATTAATAAATTTCATTAAACATATTTTCTCATCTGTGAAAGAAAATTACAACTTAAAAAAATTTTGGGCAAAAAAACAATATATTTTAGATTGGTTTAAACTTTCAAAAATAGTTTTAAAAAAAAATAATCAAAATTATACTTGGTTTAATGATGGCAAAATTAATTTATTTTATAACTGTGTAGAAAAAAATATTTTAGAAAAAAAATCCAATAAAATTGCGATTATTACTGTAAATCAAAAATGCGAGATCAATAAGTATTCTTATTTAGAATTAGATAAAAAAATAGACACTTTTTGTTCTTTCGTGAGTAGTTTTTTTTTAAAAGAAAATATTAGTTATAAAAAAATAATGATTCATGCTTCTGCTTCAATAGAATCTGCTGTTGCTATGTTAGCATGTTCAAAATTGGGAATTCATTTTTCTGTAATATTTGAAGATCTCGAAGAATTAGCTGTAAGAAATAGAATTAGTATTTTTAAGCCAGATTTAATTATTTCTAGATTTCCTAGAAAAATTTTTTTCAAAAAATATTCGAAAAAAATATTAGGCACAAATCTTAAATATTCTTTTTTTGAAGACATAAATAATAAGGTACCAATTAAAAAATTTAAGATTAAACATTGCTTGGGAAATAGAGATTTATTTACTTTATTCACTTCGGGATCAACTGGCCAACCCAAAGGTATAACTCATTCAACTGCTGGTTATTTGCTATATGCAAAATATAGTTGTGCGGAACAATTCGGTATGAATCCAGATTCTGTAGTATTAACAGCTTCTGATGCTGCATGGATTAATGGGCATACCTACGCTTTATTTGGTCCATTATCTTTTGGTGCAACAACAGTTTTATTAGAAAAACCAATGTTACTATTGAACAAGGAGCTGTTAAAGAAAATTTTAAGATTTAAAGTTAGTATTTTATATTTACCGGTTACTCTAATAAGATTAATGAAATCATTATTTGATAATTCAAAATTTAAAGCTAAATCTTTAAAAGCAATTGGATCGATGGGAGAGCCCTTAGCGCAAACAATAGGCGCTTGGTATGCAAAAGCTTTTTGTATGAAGAATTCAGCCATCGTAAATACATATTTTCAAACTGAAACTGGAGGAATTATATGTTCACCAAAATACAACAAAACCAAAAAAGATTCACCGCACGGGAGCGTTGGAACACCTATAAATAATTATCTAAAATTAAATAAACTATTTGGTAAACAAAAAGAAATTTTAATTGAGACCCCATGGCCAGGATGTATGAAAAAAATTTTAAATGGTAAAAAGGAGTGGAATAAATATTGGACTAAAGATGGAAGTTTTAGGCTATTTGATTTTGCGGTTAAAAAAAATAACAATATATATATACAAGGTAGAGTTGATGACGTTATCAATATTCGAGGTCATCGCATCGGGTCGGCAGAAATAGAAGCTGTAGTTTTACAGAACTCCAAAGTGAAAGAGTGTTCAGCTGTAAGTATAGAGGACGAACTTGAGGGCTTTGTATTTATTTTATTTGTAGTTTCAAATAATTATGAAATTGAAAAAAACATTAAAGAAAAAATAGTCTCTAGTTTTGGAACTTTTGCATTACCTAAAAGAATTATTTTTTTACAAAATCTTCCAAAGACTAGAAGTGGAAAGATATTAAGAAGATTATTAAGGCAGATCTACAAATATCCTTATCAGAAAAATTATGGTGATACCTCCACAATGCTTGATCCTTCTGTTGTTAATGAGATAAAACATAAGATACAATTATCATGAATAAAGTTACTCTAGATAAGGTTATTAACATCATATCTAAATCAATTAATGTAAAAAAAGAATTGCTTAATAAGAATTCATGTTCGACTGATTTTCATGAATGGGATAGTTTATCTCAGATAAAAATAATACTAGGCATAAAAAAAGAATTTAATATTAAAATAAAAACATCTCAGATTAGTAATTTAGATTCTGTGTCTAAAATTGTTAATTTATTAGAAGATAATTAACATAATGCTTTTTTATAAGCCCGAGTATTTTCTATTATTCTTGCCAATCGTTTTAATTTTATTTTATAGATCAAAATTTTTAGGTGTGAATTTTAAATATATTTTAATTATTTCTAGCCTTATTTTTTATTCTTATTGGAACCTTAATTATTTACCCTTAATTGTAATTATTATTATTTCAAATTATTTTCTTGCACTATTAATTATTAAAAAAAAAAAGTATTTAGCAATTTCAATATTCTACAATCTACTTATTTTAATACTATTTAAATATTTAGATTTTTTAATTATTAATTTAAATTTTATACTTGATATAAATTTAAATTTATTAAATTTACCATTTCCTTTAGCTTTAAGTTTTGTAACATTTCATACAATTGCATTTTTGGTAAATTGCTATGACGAGCAAATAAAAAAAATTAATTTAAAAGACTACTTTTTATTTTCTATTTTTTTTCCACCTTTAATAGCAGGTCCTATAATTATGTATAATAATATTGTTAATCAGTTCAATACAACCAAGATCAATATTTTTAATAGTAATTTTTTTAATATTGGTTTGATGATTTTTTTTATTGGCTTTATAAAAAAATTTTTTTTTGCGGATATTTTGGGAGAATATGTTGATAGCAATTTATCTAATTTAGATAATCTAAGTAATTTAAATGCATGGATGACTAGCCTTGCTTTTACTTTTCAATTCTATTTTGATTTTACAGCTTATGTCGATATGGCAACTGGATCGGCACTTTTATTTAATATTGTCTTGCCCCAGAATTTTAACAGTCCTTTTAAGGCTAGTTCTCTAATAGATTTTTGGCAAAGATGGCACATGACTTTAACCAATTTTTTAACAAATTATGTATACACCCCATGGATTCTTTCTTTAAAAAATATAAATTTTTTTAAATCAATGACTATTTTATTTATAGTATTTTTTTTAGCAGGCCTATGGCACGGACCTTCTTGGAATTATGTTTTATTTGGTTCATTGCAAGGTCTTGGTTTGATTGTAAATCACATTAATAGGAATTATTTAAAATTAAATTTAAGTAAATTTGTTAATATATTTATTACTTTTAATTTTGTTAATTTATCATTCATTTTTTTTAAGACTAAAAATATTAGCGATGGTTTATATTTAATTAAAAAAATGTTTTACATAGATATTGGAAATAACCTAAATTCATTTGTAAATAATTTAAATTTAACATTTATGATTATATTTGTTCTTTCGATTATTATTTGTTTTTATTTCGATAATACTTATAGACTTATAAAAAATACATTAAGCAAAACAGATATAAATCAGTGAAAAAAATTCTTTGCTTGATGCATAAATATCAATTTGGAGATCCAAGATACCCTGTATCTGTAGAATATAAAGCAATTTATAAAACTTTAAAATCACTAAACAAAAGAACTTTTTTTTTTGACACGCATGATCAAAAAGATATTTTTTTAAATAATATAAAAATTTTAGACTTTGTTAAAAAAATTAAACCAGAAATAATATTTTGTCATTTATCCTCTTATGAAATTTATTCTGAAACATTTGCTACTATAAGATCAATATGTTCGCCAATTATCGTTAATTGGTGTTCAGATGATAGCTGGAGATATGAGCAGCATTCAGCATTGATAGCCAAATCTTTTGATTTAATGATTACTACTTATAAAGACGCAAATAAAAATAACTTTGATAGTAAAATCAATTCAATTTTATCTAATTGGGGATGCCCAGATAATTGGTTTATTAAGCCAAAAAAAATTTCTTCATATCTTTATGATGTGTGTTTTATTGGTAATTCATATATGGGTAGAAAAAAAATTATCAAAAATTTATTAAATTTAGGAATTAATATTCAATGTTTTGGAAGAGGGTGGAAAAATAAAATTTCTGACATTGATTTACCAAAAATAATCAATCGTTCTAGGATTAATATAAATTTTTCTAAATCCAGAGGATATAAACTGCAAACAAAAGCAAGGGTATTCGAAATTACAGGAGCAGGAGGTTTTTGTTTAACAGAATATTCAAATGAAGTTAAAAATTTTTTTAAAGAAAATCATCAAATAGTTATCTTTAATAATTTTAAAGAATTAGTAAGTAAAATTAAATATTATCTCAAAAATGAAGATGAGAGAGAAATGATTTGTCGTAATGGCTATTTAAGATGTTATAATCAATATTCTTATAAAAAAATTATGCAGAATATATTAAAAAAAATTTCTAAAATTAAAAATAAAAAAAAGTTTATTAAATCTATAAATTCGTCACATTACGGATTATCCAAAGTCCGATTGCATTGGTTATTTCATCTATATAAGCATGTAACTCAATCTATTTTTGGACTATTTTTTTTTAAACAATATGGCATTAAAGTTTCAAGGAGATTTTTATTTGAAATTGAATGGAGATTAAGAGGAGAAAAAACCTATTCATTAAATGGATGGTGTAATAATTTATTTAATTATCACTAATAAATATTAATTTTTTTATGATTATATCCAAAACACCCTATAGAATTTCTTTTTTTGGGGGAGGGTCTGATTATCCAGAATGGTACAATAAATTTGAAGGGGAAGTAATATCTTCTACAATAAACAAATATTTATACATATCTTGTCGCGAACTCCCAAATTTTTTTGATCATAAATATCGCGTAGTTTATTCAAAAGTTGAAGAGGTAAAAAGTATCCAGGACATAAAGCATAAAGTAGTAAAATTTGCTTTAATTAAAAAAAAAATAAAAGATAATTTAGAAATACATTACAATGGGGATTTGCCATCAAGAAGCGGAATGGGCTCTAGTTCAAGTTTTGTTGTTGGTTTGCTAAATGTTTTGAATGAATATAAAAACATCAAATTTTCTAAAAAATCATTAGCAGATCAGAGTATAGACTTTGAACAAAATGTTTTGAGAGAATGTGTGGGCTCCCAAGATCAAGTAGCATGCTCATTTGGAGGATTCAATTCAATTTTATTTAATAAAAAGAATACATTTAAAGTTAAAAAATTAGAAAATGTTAAACAGTTTAAAAAAAAATTAATAAATAATTTAGTCTTATTATATACGGGCAAGCAAAGAACAGCCCAAGAAATTGCAAAAAAATTTATAACTAATATTACTAGTTCTAAAAAAAAGGAAATTAAATCAATTTTAGAGTGTGTATTTTTAGCAAAAGAATTGATTAAAAAAATGCAATTAAATGAATTTGGATTGTTATTAGACGAAAGTTGGAAAATGAAAAAAAAACTTCACAAAGACATTTCTAATAATGAGCTTAATTATATTTACGATTTAGGAAAAAAAAATGGTGCTTTAGGAGGAAAGATTTTAGGAGCTGGAGGTGGAGGTTTTTTTCTTTTTTATGTTCCTTTTGAAAAAAGAAGTTTTTTTTTAAAAAAAATGAATTTTTTAACAAATATACCGTTCGAGTTTGAAGATAGGGGAAGCCAAATAATATTTAATAGTATAAAAAAATATTAAAATGAAAAGCTTTAACCATCCTTTAATGGAAAATAATATAATTCAAGATGATGTAGATGCTGTAATTAAATTCTTAAGAAATAATAAGAAAAAAATTTTTACTCAATCTGAAAAAGTAAGAGAGTTCGAGCATAATTGGTCAAAATGGCTTGGTGTAAAATATAGCGTATTTGTAAATTCAGGTGCTTCAGCGAATTTATTAACAATGTTAGCATTGAGAATAGTTGCTGGGACAGGAGAAGTTATTGTTCCAACATTAACTTGGATCTCTGATATTGCATCTGTAATTCAAAATAATTTTAAACCTGTTTTTGTTGATATCAACCCTAAAAATTTAGCAATGTGTGAAAATGATGTTTTAAAAAAAATCACAAAAAATACTAAAGCTGTTTTTATAACTCATGTTCAAGGTTTTAATGGACTTTCTGATAATTTAATTAAAGTTTTAAAGAAGAAAAAAATTCATCTAATAGAAGATGTTTGTGAGTCTCACGGAGCAAGCTTTAGAAATAAAAAATTAGGCACCTATGGCATAATGTCTAATTTTTCATTTTATTATGCTCATCACATGTCAACAATAGAAGGTGGTATGATTTGCACAAATGATAAAAAAATATATGAATTATTAAAAATTTTAAGATCACATGGCATGGTTAGGGAGAGTGGTAATCATAAGTTTGAAAAATTAATGGTAAGAAAATACCCTGAGTTATCTCCTAAATTTATTTTTTTATATCCCGCTTACAATGTCAGAAATAATGAGATTTCCGCTGTTATAGGACTAAATCAGTTAAAAAGACTTGATGCTAACAATAGCATTAGAATTAAAAACTTGAAGATTTTTTTAGATTATATCGACTCAGAAAAATATAGAGACGATTATGATTTAGAAGGCAGTTGTAATTATGCCTTCCCTTTAGTTTTGAAAAAAAAAAATATTAGAAATAGAGATTTATTAGAAAAAGTTTTATTAAAGAATCAAATAGAATTTAGAAGAGGAAATGCTGGAGGAGGAAATCAATTAAGACAACCATATTTACAAAGAGACTCTAAGATAAAAATTAACTTAAAAAATTCTCCTGAAGTAGATCATATCCATTTTTATGGTTATTATATTGGAAACTACCCAACTCTTAAAAAAGAAAAAATTATAAAAATTTGCGAAATCTTAAATAATATAAACTATGAGTAGAGTATTTAAAAATTGTTTTATAACAGGGGTTACCGGTTCAGGTGGCAGTTATTTAGCAGAAAATATATTTCTTAAAGATAAAAGAATTAAAATTTCAGGCAGTTATAGATCTAAGGGGTATTACAAATTACTTAAAAAAAATGTTAAAAATATAAAACTTTATAGATTAGATTTAAGAAAATATAATTCTATTTATAGATTGCTCAAAAAAGTAAAACCAGATGTCATATTTCATTTCGCCTCAAATGCAGATGTAAGAGGATCTTTTGATAACCCTATATCTTTTGTAGAAAATAATAATAGTTTAACCGTAAATTTACTTGAAGCTGCAAGAAGATTAAATTTAAAGTCTATAATTATAATTTGTAGTTCCTCAGAAGTTTATGGAGAGGTGTCAAAAAAAGACATTCCTCTTAGAGAAGATCAGAAGTTTAATCCTGTAAATCCTTATGCGGCAACTAAAGCATTTCAGGATTCTATGTCTCAAATCTATTATAAATGTTTTAACTTAAATATAATAATTACTAGAATGTTTTCTTATACAAATGCTAGAAGGAAAAATCTATTTCAAACTGCTTTTGCTAATCAAATTATAAGAATTAAAAATAAAAAGCAAAAAATTCTGTATCATGGAAATCTTGATAGTATTAGGACTTTTATAGATATAAAAGATGCCATGGATGCTTATTGGCTTGCAGCAGTAAAAGGAAAAATAGGTGAAATATATAATATCGGTGGAGATAAAATAATTTCTGTCAGAAACTTTCTAAACAATCTATGTAAGATTGCAAAGATAAAAATTAAAACTAAATTAGATTTAAAGCTTTTAAGACCCAAGGATGTTACATTACAAATTACTGATTCTAAAAAATTTAGAAAGCACACAGGTTGGAAGCCAAAAGTAAAATTTGAAGACTCTGTAAAAAATTTATTACTATCATGCGAACAGTTACAAAATTCAAAAATTTAAGAAAGGTCAATATCCTTGTAACAGGGGCCGCTGGTTATATTGGATCTATGCTTTGCACTAAGTTAGTCGAAGAAGGTTACAACGTAACGGCAGTAGATATTTTAGTGTATGGGTCAACTTCTCTTAATCATTTATTTTCAAAAAGCAATTTTCGTTTCATCAAAGCAGATGTGACTAATATTAAAGTTGTTAAAAATATTGTTCGAAATAAAAATTTTATAATTCCATTAGCGGCTCTAGTGGGAGCCCCTTTATGCGAAAAGAATAAAAAAAAAGCAATTAATACCAATTTAAATTCAATTAAATTAATTATAAAAAATATTAAAAAAAATCAGAATATCATTTTTCCAACAACGAATTCGGGTTATGGAGTTGGAGAAAAAAATAAATTTTGTACAGAAAAAACGCCCTTAAAACCGATTTCCTTATATGGACGGACAAAGTCTGATGCTGAAAATGAAGTGTTAAAACACAAAAATTCTATTTCATTTCGACTAGCAACTGTTTTTGGTTATTCATACAGAATGCGAACAGATTTATTGGTAAATAATTTTACTAGCAATGCAGTAAATTTTAACAAGCTTATAGTGTTCGAGCCTCATTTTAGGAGAAATTATATACATATCTCTGATGTTGTGAGAGCTTTTGTGTTTGCAATGAATAATTTTAATATAATGAAATCTAATATTTATAATTTGGGATTGTCCTCAGCTAATATTACAAAGCTTGATCTTGCTAGAAAAATTAAAAGGAAGCTTAAAAAATTAATAATTAAAATAAATACAAGTAGAAAAGATCCTGATAAAAGAGATTATTTTGTTAGTAACAAGAAAATTGAAAAAATAGGATTCATGCCTTTAGTGACTTTAGACGATGGTATTGATGAATTGATAAATGTTTTTAGTTATTCAAATGATAAAATTATTAATAATTATTGATATTTAATTTTTTGCATATTCCGGTTATTTGATTAAATAAGTTTTTATTAGGATATTCAAAGTATATTCTACTCTTTTTTGCAGCAGTTTTATCTGTTTTAGCATCTCCTATCATAAAACTTTTTTTTCTGTCTATTTCCCAATTAGAAAATAGTTTTTCTATCATAAGATTTCCAGGTTTTCTAAATAAACTATTTTTTTTATATTTTTTAATTTTTGCTTCTGGATGATAGGGTGAAAAAATAACATCATTAATAAATATATTTTTTTTTATAAGAAAATCCTTAATTTTTTTATGAAGATCGTAGAAATCTTTTTCTTTAAAAATTTTCTTTCCGATGCCCGCTTGGTTAGTAACGATAAATATGTAGACTTTTTTTTCAGATAAATATTTTAAGGATTTCAAGATACCTGGTCTAAACTTAAAATCTTTAAATTTATAGACATAACCATAATCATAATTTATAACACCATCTCGGTCTAAAAAAACAGCAGGTTTTTTCAGAATTTTTTTTATATTTTTATTTGCAAATTTTAAATTTTTATTTGTTCCAACATCAATAAGAGTCTTATTTTCGATTATTCCTTTAATTTTATTTTTTTTTATTAAAAATGGAATTAACTCATTTTCTAAGGATTTAACTTTATTATTTGAATATTTAAATATTTCTTTACTTATATAATATGTGCCTGAGTTGATATAGTTATATGTCTTGGAGTAAATTATATAATTCTTTTTATCAATATATATATTATTTAGTTTTTTATTTTCCTTATACTTATGATTATTAGTCAGGAGTATAGCTATTTTTTCTTTTTGAAGATTAAATTTTGAAAATTTTTTTAAATCCCCATTAAATATAGTGTCACCATTAACTAAAATAAAGTTATTTTTGATATTTTTTTTATAATTGTTTACCGCCCCCCATGTTCCTAATCTTTTTTTTTCTATAAAGCAGAAAACTTTTGTTAAATTAAAATACTTATTGTGATATTTTTTTTTTATTTGGAATCCTTTATAACCAGCTAGTATTATTATTTCTTTAAAATTGTATTTTGATAGATTATTGATAATTAATGTTAATAATGTTTTTTTATTAAACTTAATTAATACTTTAGATTTTTTACTTGTAATCTTGTTTATTCTTGAGCCTCTGCCACCAGCTAATATTATAGCAGTAATGTTTTTAAAATTCATATGTTAATACTATATAGAATCTATTTATAAATTTATATTCATGAAAAAAATCAAAATCTCCCATTTGTGGACAGCTGGACATGAGACTATAATAAATTCTGTATTTTTTAATCTGATAAAAATAATTTCCAAAGAAAATATTGTTTTTACAACACCATCAAAATGCGATTTATTAATATTAGGACCTTATAACTTAGAGACTCTTACAAACAGATATAAAAAAATTTTACAAAGATCATTAAGATTTTCAAAGATAAAAGAATATTTAGATGACATTCAAAAAGGACTTTTATTTAGAAAACAAAAACCAATCACAATTTTTTACGCTCATGAAAATGTGAGAACTGATTTAATTAAATCTGATTTTTCTATAACGAGTGACTTTGATAATAACAATATAAGACATTTACGATTTCCAGTCTGGAAAGAAAACATAGATTGGAGTCACGAGGGCATAAAAAGATCAAATAGTACTTTTATGATAAAAAGATTTGGAGAATTTTATGATTTAAAAAAATTACTGAATCCACTTGGTGGTTCTTTTTTAAGTCGTAAGAATATGTGTATATTTACATCGCATATGAATGAACCAAGAGGCGAAATTTTTAGACAATTTTCAAAGCATTTTGTGGTTGATGGGTATGGACCTTTTTTTAATAAAAATATTAAAAACCATAATTTAAGCAATTTTTTAAAAATTGATATTTTAAAGAAATATGCATTTAATTTATGTCCACATAACTCGATCTATCCAGGTTATTACGAAGAGAAAGTTCCAGAGTCATTTTTAGGAGGTTGTTTACCAATTACGTGGTCAGATGAAAACATCAAGTTTGATTTTAATGAAAAATCCTTTGTAAATCTAAATAATTATATCGCAGGAGGTTTTAAAAATATTATTGAGATGTTAAAAGATGGTAATTATCTAAAAAAATTCACTGACCAGCCGCTGTTATTAAAAGAACCAAATCTTGAGACTGAAAAATTGTTTTTAGATAAAATAATTAAAAATATTTAATTTTAACTAATCCCAACTTTCTTTATTAAAATATTTTTATTATTCGTGTTTATAGAATTCCACAAGTCTATAATAATCTTCTTCTTGTTGGATTTTATTTTTCCAAGTTGTGAAAATTTTTTGTTTTTATAACACACAAATATCACATCTGATTTTTTAAAAAAAGAATTAATATTTTTTTCTGATTTGTATTTTTTATTAATTATTGTGTCATATACGATAACTTTATTCTTATTTTTAAAATAATTATATAACCGTTCTCCAGGCGATTTAGTAGTCAATGGAGTGTTTTCTTTATAGCTAATACCACAAATACCAATTTGTGGTTTATGATTAATAATTTTTTTTAAATCATTATATATTTTAATATATCTAAATAATTGAATATTATTTATTTTATCTATCGAGTTTGGAATTGCATTATTCACTTTTACTTTGCTCAAATATTTTGAAAAATTTAAATTATCACGTGGGAAACATGGTCCAGCAAATAGTCCTCCCAAAGATAAATATTTATGACCTATTCTTTTATCAAAGCCAATAGTGTTAAGTATTTTTGAAACATCTATATTTTTTTCATAGTCAGAAATTTGACTTAATGTATTTGAGAATGAAATCTTCATTGTGACAAAAGAATTTATTGCTATTTTAGATATTTCGGCCTCTCTTAAGTTTGAAAATTTTAGTTTGTTGATTTTATTTTTATAAATTTTCTTATAAAACTTTTTTAGATATACTTGCCCGTACTTTATATCAGAGCCAACAATAACTAATTCACTATTTAAAACGTCATTGTAAATTGAACCTAAAGCAATTAAGTGGGGGTTATATGTTAGTACAAATTCATTTCCGTGAGTAAGTTTAAATTTTTTTTCTAAATAAATAATAAATTCATTGCAAGAACCTGGATTTACCGTTGATGTTATGTTTATTATGTATTTTTTCTTTTTCTTTAAAAAAGCACCTAGTTTATTAAGAGTAGAGTAAATGTAACTATTATCAAATTCATGATTTTTTTTGGACGGAGTTGGCAATATAATAAAAGTAGCTTCGGTTTCATTAATAGCTTTGTCAAAATTTTTTTGAAAAAAAAACTTTTTTCTATTTTTATTAATTAATTTATTTAAATATGGCTCTGAACTTTTGGTATTTTTTTTTATATCTTCATGAATTTCTGGATTAACATCATAACCGTAAACTATATAATTATGATCTGCAAGAATATGCGAAAAAATTAGGCCTAATTTTCCTAATCCAATACAGAAAATTTTATTCATAATTATAAAGTACAAATGTAATATAGTAATGTGTGGTTTATTTAAATAATTAATTTTAAAATCACTAATATAAAAATTTTAGATGAATAAAATATTAAGTTTACTAGATAAAAAGCAAAAAAACATTGCTTTACTCATAGCCGCTTTAATTTTTTTTTTATCAATTTTTGAACTATTAATTTTTAACTTAATTCAACCTATAATTATTTTCTTTTCTAGAGATGATGGTGTTGACCAAATTAAATCAATTGGAGGTAAATTTAATCTTAATATTACAGCTTTACAAATTTTAATATTTTTTTTTGCAATTTTTGTCATTAGATCTTTACTATCCGTTGTAATTTCTTATTTAAGACAAAAATTAATTAAAGATATCAATGATAGTTTGTCTGAAAAAATTTTTAAAAAATATCTAAATAAAAATTTTTTATTTTTTATAGATTCTAATTCTTCTAAATTTATTTCAAATATTATTCTTGAGGTTGATAAATTTGCCTATAGATTAGTTGATAGTCTATTTTATTTATTAGCTGATTTAGCCATTATTTTAATTGTTTTATCATATTTATTTTATGCTTATTTTTTACCAGCAGTAATTTTTTTTTTAATTACTCTTATTTTTTTTGGATTTTTTTTTAAAGTTTACAGAGCTTCTTATAAAGAATTAGGTGAAATAAAAACGTTACATGACAAAGAAAAGATTAACCAGTTGCAAAATAGTTTTTATGTAATTCAAACAATTAAATTAGAAAATCTCGAAAATTATTTTCTTAATAAATTTAAAAATGCAACTACTCAGTCTTCAAAGTCAACTTTTACAATGCAGTTTATTTCTGAATTGCCAAAAAATTTAATAGAAGTTGCAATGCTTCTTATTGTAGCCGTAATCATAGGTCTATTGTTTTATTCGTTTAACTTGAGCAAACATGAAGTACTTTCAATTTTGGGACTTTTTGTATTTGCTATGTTTAGATTGTTACCTTCTTCTAATAGAGTTTTGTATTCTATTAATAACATAAGATATTATTTTTTAACTACTGACACTTTAAAACAACAGTTAGAAGAGAATGATGCAGGTAATATTGAAAAACTTAACCATGAAACTGAAAATGATTTTATTTTTCAAGACTCAATTCAAATAAAACAAATGAGTTTTTCATATAATAATAATATTGAAATTTTGAAGAATATAAATTTAGAGATAAAAAAGAATGAAACTATTGGGATAAAAGGTCATAGTGGAGCTGGAAAGAGCACTCTATTAAATATCATTTGTGGTTTACTCACCCCAAGTTCAGGACAAATATTACTTGATAATAATGATATTTCTCAAGTTTATAGATCTTATCAAAGAAAAATTGGTTATGTGCCTCAAAAAATATATCTAGTTGATGATAGTATAATTAAAAATATTATTTTTGGTCAAAGCAAAAAAGAATTTGATTATAATCTATTTGATAACGTAATAAAAAAATCTAATTTAGAAGAATTTATAGATAATTTAAAAAATAAAGAAGAGACAATTATAGGAGAAAGAGGGTCTAAATTATCAGGTGGCCAGCAACAGAGAATTGGTATTGCTCGCGCCTTATATAAAAAACCTGAAATTATTATTTTTGATGAAGCCACAAACGCTTTAGATGCAAATTCTGAGAACGAAATTTTAAAAACGATAAACGCATTAAAGAAAGATAACACTATTATTATAGTTTCACATAAAGATTCAGTTTTAGATTATTGTGATAGAATTTTTGAAATAAAAAATAAAACAATCTTTAAAATAAAATAACACAAATGTATAATAAGAGAGTAGTTATAAGTATTATTATACCCACATTCAATAGATCTCATTATTTAATAAAAATACTTAATAATCTTCGTTCAAATTTTATAAACTTCAAAAATTTTGAAGTTCTTATTTGTGATAGTTACAGTAAAGATAACACGCAAATTAAATTAGATGTATTTAAAAAAAATAATTTTTCTTTCCCAATATCATACTTTAATATTGCGAATAATAACAATGCATTAAAAAGAAATATTTGTATTAGCAAAGCAAAAGGAAAGTATATAATTTTATTAGATGATGATTGTGTGCCAATCAATGATTTTGTTAAACAATATTATTTTATATTAAAAAAAGACAAAAATAATAAAAACATTTATTGTGGTTCAGTTAAATATCCAAATTACATATTAAATAATAATTTCGTCAAGTATAGACAATCACGACATTTTTTTTTTAAAAAAAAATATTCTGTTTCTAAAAATGAACTAGAAGCTAAAAATATTGTAACTATGAATATGGCTTTTGATAAAGATATTCTATTAAAAAAAAATTTATTGTTTAATAAAAATTTTAATCGATATGGTTTTGAAGATTATGAATTTGGATTTAGATTAATTAAAAGTGGTTTTAAATTAATACCAAGCAGTCCTTTAATTTATCATTGGGATAATAGAAATTTTTCCAAATATTTAAATAAAATTAAATTTATTGGACTTGAAAGTTTCAGTTTTTTAGAAAAGCTGAATTATGAAGCGGCTATTAACAGTATTTTCTTTAAATTTGAAAATAATTTAATTTTTAAATTTTTAATTAAAAATAAATTTTTCAAAATTTTATTAGAATTATTTGAGAAATTATCAATAAAGATAGAGAAAAGTTTTTTTTATTTTCCAGTAATTTATAAATTCGCATTTTTAGGAGCTTATTTACAAGGATGCATTGGTAAATTTGATAAAAATGTTTCACAAACAATTAGAGATAGATGGTATAAATAAATATTATGTTTAATAATAAAATTATTTTAGTAACAGGTGGAACGGGTTCTTTTGGAAGTGCTTTTGTAGATTATTTAATTAAAAAAAAAATTAATTTTAAAGAAATACGAATTTTTAGCAGAGATGAAAAAAAACAAGATGATTTTAGAAAAAAGATAAAAATTTCTAAAGTAAAATTTTTCATAGGAGATGTAAAAGATATTGACAGTGTTGATGCAGCAATGAAGAATGTTGATTTTGTTTTTCACGCCGCAGCTTATAAACAGGTACCTTCATGTGAATTTTACCCAATCGAGGCTGTTAAAACCAATATTTTAGGCACAGAAAATATATTAAGAAAAGCTATAGATAATAAAGTAAAAAAAGTTATTTGTTTAAGCACAGATAAAGCCGTTTACCCAATTAATGCTATGGGAATTTCAAAAGCAATGATGGAAAAAATTGCAATATCTAAATCTTTATTAAGCAAAAATTTAACATCCATCTGCATAACTAGATATGGGAATGTGATGGCTTCTAGAGGATCCGTAATTCCATTATTTGTGGATCAAATAAAAAATAATAAACCAATAACAGTTACGAATTTAAAAATGACAAGATTTTTAATGTCTATGGAAAAAGCATTAGAGTTGGTATTTTACGCTTTAAAAAATGGAAAGAATGGTGGAATATATGTTCAAAAAACAAAGTCTACAACTATTTTAAATATAGTAAACGCATTAAAAAGAATTTTTAAAAAACCAAATCATCCTATTAAAATTATTGGATATAGACACGGAGAAAAAGAGTATGAGAGTTTATTAACTAGAGAAGAATCTTCAAAAGCGATTGACCATGGAAAATATTTCTATGTTCCAGCAGATAATAGAGACTTAAATTATGACTTGTTTTATAGAATTGGTAATAAAAAGACTTCAAGATATTCAGATTACAATTCTAATAATGTTGAAATACTCAGTGTTAAAGAAGTAGAAAAAACATTGAGAGCATTAGATTTAATAAAATAATAATTATTTTTAATGAACATACTGGTTACTGGGTGTGATGGTTTTATAGGTAAAAATTTAATAGCACATCTAAAAAATTCCAATATTTATAAAATTGTAAAATTAAAAAGAAAACATTCACCAAGTGAATTAAATAAAAAAATTTTATCTTCAGATATTATTTTTCATTTAGCAGGTGTTAATAGAGGTGTTGATCGTAGATATTTTTTTAATAATAATTATTTATTAACTAAAAAAATTTGCACAATACTAAAGAGTAGTAAAAAAAAAATTAGAATTATTTTTTCTTCATCTATACACGCGGGTAAAAGTAATTTTTATGGACTTTCAAAGCAAAAATCTGAAAAAGAACTTCTTAAGTTAAAAAAAAATAAAAATATTAGCGTAATAATTTATAGATTACCTAATGTATTTGGAAAGTGGTCTAGACCATTTTATAATTCAGTAATAGCAACATATTGCTATCAACTTTCAAGAAATAAGAAAATTGGTATATTTTCAGATCAAGAGTTAAAATTACTTTACATAGATGATTTAATAAAAGATTTTTTAAATATTATTAAAATCAAAAAAATTGAAAGAGTTTATAAATATATTAAAAATGTATATACAATTAGACTAAAAAAATTAGCGACCGTTATACAAAGCTTTAATTCTGATAAGAATTTTTTTTTTCAAAATAATACAAATAATTTGATTAAGCATTTATATTCTACGTACTTAAGTTTTGTTCCCACATCATCAGTTCATTATAATATTGAAAAGTTCGAAGATTTTCGAGGGAAGTTTGTTGAATTTATTAAATACCAAAAATTTGGACAAATATCTTTTTTTACTATTCTTCCTAATCAGCTAAGGGGGAACCATTATCATCATACAAAAACAGAAAAGTTTTTAGTTATTAATGGAAGAGTTAAATTTAATTTTATTAATATTATAACCAAAAAAAAATATTCTTTAATAATTGATGAAAAAAATGAAAAAGTAATTGTAACCCAACCAGGATGGGCTCATAATATAAAAAATATTGGTAAAAATATTGCTAAAGTTATAGTGTGGAGCAATGAAATCTATAATAAAAAAAATCCCGATACAAATATTTATAAATTTTAAATATGAAATTTAAAATATTAACAATTGTTGGGACCAGACCAGAGATAATAAGATTATCTTGTATTATAAAAAAATTAGATTTATTTTTTGAGCATATATTAGTTAATACTGGTCAGAATTTTGACAATAATCTTAATAAATTTTTTTTTAGAGAATTAAAAATTAAAAATCCAGACTATAATTTAAATTGCAGAGGAAAAACTACCTCTCATTTTTTAAGTCAATTATTTTTAAAAATAGAAAAAGTTTTAGATGTTGAAAAACCAGACGCTGTTGTTATTTTAGGTGATACAAATAGCGCATTATCTTCAATATGCGCTAAAAGAAAAAAAATACCCATTTTTCATATAGAAGCGGGTAATAGATGTTTTGATGAACGAGTGCCTGAGGAAATTAATAGAAAAATTGTTGATCATATTGCTGATATTAATTTAACTTATAGTTCGTATGCTACACAAAATCTTATTAGAGAAGGCCTTCCTAGAGAAAGAATAATAAAAATTGGAAGTCCTTTATACGAAGTTTACATGAGTAATCTTATTAAAGTGGAACAGAGTAACATTTGCAATAAATTAAATTTAAAAAAAAAAGAATTTATTCTAGCAAGTATTCACAGAGAAGAGAATGTTGATAACCATGAATATTTGAAAAATATATTAGATTCTTTATTAGAGTTAAAAAAAAAATTAAAATTAAAAGTTATATTTTCTACACATCCAAGAACTAGAAAAAAAATTAATCTTCTAAAAAAAAATTATAAAAGTAAAATTGATTTTTACGAACCTTTTGGATATTTAGATTTTGTTAGTTTAATGAAAAACTCAGCCTTAGTAATGTCTGATAGTGGCAGTATAACAGAAGAAACTTCAATTTTATCAATACCATCTTTAAATTTGCGATTTACAAATGAGAGGCAAGAAGGAATGGAGTATGGAACTGTAATTATGACTGGTTTAAAGAGCCCAGATATTTTAAATGCTGCCAACATTGCGTTGAGACAACATAAAGAAAATGAAAAAAAATTTTTGTTAACAGATTATTCAAGAACAGAAGTCTCAACCGCAGTTGTAAATATTATACAAAGTTACATTCCGTATATTAAGAATAAAATTTGGTATACTAGATAATTTGAAAATTTTAATTATTAGTCAATATTTTTGGCCTGAGCATTTTAGAATAAATGAAATTGCAGAACATTTAATTCAAAAGGGTTTTAAAGTAGATGTTTTGACTGGCTATCCAAATTATCCAGAGGGAAAATTATATGAAATATACAAAAAAAATCCAAATTTTTATAGTAAATTAAATGATATTAACATTTTTAGAGTTCCAATTTTCTTAAGAGGCGATTCATCTAAAGTAAATCTATTTTTTAACTATTTTAGTTTTGTATTATCAGCAATAATTTTTGGTACATTTAAATTAAGAAATAAAAAATATGATTTAATTTTTACCTTTGGAACTAGCCCAATTACAGCCGCCATACCCTCCATCTATTTTTCTAAACTAAAAAATGCCAAGAGCGTATTGTGGGTTTTAGATATATGGCCAGACATATTGAAGGATCTTAAAGCTGTTCAAAATAGTTTTTTGTATAAAATATTAATTTCAATTGTAAAATTTATTTATCTAAAAACTGATAAAATTTTAATTCAATCTAAAGGCTTTAATGAAATTGTTAAAAAGTATAGTATTTTTTCTGATGTTTCTTATTTTCCAGCTTGGCCCGAAATAAATCCCGAAACAAATAATGACAAAAATATCTCTGCGATTGAAAATGAAGAAAAAAATTTTCTAGAACAATTTAATAAATATTCTTTTAAAATAGTTTTTACAGGCAATATTGGGGAAGCGCAAAATTTTAATAATGTTTTAAAAGCTGCGAATATTTTAAAAATGGACAAGAGGATATGTTGGATAATTGTTGGAACAGGAAGAAAAATTATTGAATTAAAAGAAATAAAAAATAAATTAAAAATAAATAATTTATATTTTCTTGGACTCAAAGAATTTTCTTTAATGCCTGTATATCATAGTAATGCTGATATCTTGTTAGTTTCCTTGTTAGGACATAATTCTTTATCAACAACAATTCCAGGAAAACTTCAGACCTATTTGAAAACAAATAAATACATTTTGGGTTTTATAAAAGGTGAAGCAGAAAATATTATTAAAGAATCAAAATCCGGTGAAGTCGTAGATCCCAATAATCATGAATTATTAGCTAAAAGAATATTGTATTTGGCAAATAATCCAGACATTTTTAAGGAAGTCATTAAAAAAAAATATGGAGAAAATTATGTCAATGCAAATTTTAATAAAAACTCTTTATTAAATAAACTAACAGAAATATTTAAAGAAACTATTAATGATGTTGAAGATATCAAGTTAGTTACTAACACTAATTTTTTGCCCTTTTCAGAAAATTTTTCACTGTCCGGGTTAAATCTAGCTTATCTTGGTTATTTAACAGCAGATAAAATAAAATTAAAAAAACACATTTATCATTGGCCAGACGGAATATTTTATAGAAGATTTTTTAAAAAAGAGAATATAAGAAAAATTCCAGGCAGAGAGATTGTTTCTAAATTGATTTTACCAAGCTTTATAGAAAGAATTTACGTATTTGGTTCTTTATCTACTAATTCTAAATTATATTTAATGAAAACTTATAAAAAAGAATTAATTCACATTGATTTACCATTTGCTGAAATAGATTTTATTTATAAAAATTTTTGCAAATTTAAATTTACTGAAAAAGATTTGATCATAATAACTTTGCCTACTCCTAAGCAAGAACAACTCTCTCAATTAATAGCAAATGACAATAAGCACTTTAAGATTATTTGTATAGGAGGAGCCATTTCTATGGCTTCAGGTGATGAAAAATTGATACCTAAATTTCTTGAGGATAAAGGGTTGGAATTTATTTGGAGATTAAGAACTGATACAAAAAGAAGATTATTCAGATTATTTTACACGGCTTTTTATTATTTATATGGAGAAACCATTTTCTTTTTTTCAAAAATAAGAACTAAAATTGTAAAAAAATGAAATGTGATACAATTATTTGGTGTAGTGATTTAAATTCAAATACAGGCGAGGGTGTCCTTGCAAAAAAATTTTTACAAAAATATTTATTATACAGAAAAGATAAAAAAATTAAGATCGTAACATATGAAAAGAAATTTTTTTTTAAAAATAAAATAATAAAAAAAAATATAAAATTTAGTAATAACTTTTTTCATAAATATTTCGGCCCTTTATTTGGCGCGTTTTATTTATTGTTTAATTCTAAAAAAAAAGAATTAGTTTATGTTAATTATTTGCCATTATGGAATTTTTTATTGTTTTTATTAATTCCAAAAAAAACAATTCTAGGCCCAATAACTGGTGGCGCTTATAGTGAAAATATAAAAAGTTTAAGTTTTTTTTTAAGAAAATATATATTTCCTCTATTATATAAATTAAGTTTAATAATTATTCATAAAAAATTTAAAAAAATTATTTTTTCAACAAGACTCTTAGAAAATTTTTATAAAAACTTGAAAAACTCAGATCATAATGTGTTGTATGATTTTATATTTATTTTTTTTAAAAAAAATAACTATAAAAGAACTAGAAAATATGATTTGATTTATTACAATAGAAATCATCCTACAAAACAAACAGATAAGTCAAAAGATTTAATTGCTGCTTTATCAAAAAAATTTGTCGTTTGCGTTGTCGGAGATTATTATCAAAACAAAAATGTTTTAAATTTTGGCAAAGTAAGTAGAAAGCAAGTATATAATTTGCTTTTGCAAAGCAAAGTTGCCATGAGTGGTGCTGAAAATCTTTTTTCCTTATTTACTATCGATGCAATAAATTGTCGAACCAAAGTAATATATAATGCCAAGATTAAAATTAAATATAAAACTATTAGTAATTACTTAATTGCCGTTGATTATAATAATTTTTCATCGGCATATAGCAAAATTTTTAAATTATTGAAAAGTAATTTAAAGATTAATGATCATAAATTTGATTTATCGGTTAATAATCAAAAAAAAGTAGTTAATAATTTTTTGTTAGATTATTTTTCTGATAAATAATTCCATGCATTATTAATATAAAAATAAAATCTAGTCCAAAAACACTAAAGCCATTTTCATAGACAGTTCTTAATATTAGAAAAGTGGAAGTTATTATTGAAAAAGTTAGAAGTATCTCCTCATTAAATGTGAATTTCCTTTTAAAAATAGCTTTATAAATTTCTTTAATCAACATGATGTAAATTATCAGCAATAAAATTAATCCAATAATTCCACCACATAAATAACTATAGATTAATCCATTAGACGCGTTGTTATCCCAAATAATGATTACATCATCTTTTATATAAATATTTTGAGGATTGTTTATCATTGCATATTCGCCCAGTAACAATCGGTCAGCTTGAGGTCCATAGCCTAATAAAATCTTTTTCTCTTTAATAAGATTAAAAGAAACTTTCCATATATATATTCGTCCAGAACTAGATGAATAATACTCAATTTTATCAGATTTAAAATTATATTCTGGCAAAAGTCTATTTGGGCGAGTTTCTTTAAATTCTAAATTTTTATTCAACTCAAATTGTTTTTTAAAATATATTCCTTCATATATTAAGACAGGTAATAAAAAAATTGTTACAAAAAAAAATAATTTATTTAAAAATTTTCTTTTATCAAAGATGAAATAAAATAAATAAATTATTATCAATCCAATAAACGATCCTCTAGCTTGCATTATATAAATTATTAAACTTAAGCTTATTAAAAGGAGGTATAGTGGTATTTTAAAAAAAATTTTATCTATTTTTATAGTTATTAAAAAAAATAAAAAAAATATTATTACTAATAATCTGCTTATACCTGTAATTCTAGGAGAAGGTTGAAAAAATATCTGTTTTGTTGGCTCTAATACATTTGTACCGTAAATATATTTTACTTCCAGAAAATATTTTTCGATTAAAATATTATATGTTATATAAAAAGATATTATTGATATAAAAATCAATGTTATAATTAATAATCGTTTATAAAATTTTTTGTAATTATTTTGATCTGCCAAACAAAGAATTAGCAAAACCGCTATTCCACTAGATACAAGTTGGATGTTATTTAATAAATTATTTTTTATATCAAGAATAAAAAAAATTATTATTTGCCATATTATGTAAAAAGAAAAAGCAACAGTTAACCAGTTGTTAATTTTTTTTTTAGTTATAATAAAAATTAATATCAAAATAGGCAAAACTATAAAAGGCAATATAAATCTAATAAAATTTATGAAGATATAAAAATATTTAATACTGAAGTTAGATTTTTCTTTATTAAAATTTACTAAATCTAAATCTATAGAGTTAATCGAAAGTAGCATCGCTATCCAGATTAATAATAGAAAATTTTCTAAGTTAATTTTGCTTAAATATTTCATAAACTTTTTATTTTTTTTATTAATTTTATATAAGCCTTAACAAATCTAATGTATATTTACTTATGATATCTATTAAAAATAATATTGATAAGTATATTATTTTTTTATTCTTTCTTTTTCCTTTTTTTCTAATATCTGGTCCATTTTTGTCAGATTTCTTTGTTGTTTTGTTAAGTCTTTATTTTTTAATTAATAAAAATATTTTAAAAAATTGTAAATCTAATTTATTTTTTTTTTTTTTAATATTTTACTTTTACCTAAACATAAATTCCTTTTTTTCTTTTAACTCATTTATTTCTTTCTGGAGTTCGGTTCCATACATAAGGTTTATTTTATTTTCGTTTGTTTTGTCTTATTTTTTAAATAAAGTTTTAAACTTAAGAAAAATTATTTTTTTTTCTTTTTTTCTTTCATATATAATTTTATTTTTAGATTCTATTCTGCAATTAAGTTCTGGTTACAATATTTTAGGAAATCCTATAATTACAAATAGAATTAGCAGTTTATTTGGAGATAAGTTAGTTATGGGTAGTTTTGTTGCAAGATCTCTGCCCATATTACTTGCTATTAGTTTTATCGAGGATTTTAAAAACAAAAGAATAATTAACGCTTTAGTTCTAATTATTTCAGGTAGTCTAATTTTTTTTAGTGCTGAAAGATTGGCTTTTGCTTATTACTTTATAACTATCTTTCTTTTTATTATACTAACAATAAATAAAAGAAATTTATTTTACTATTTGTTTTTTATCATAGCGGCACTTTGTTTGTTATTTTTTGCAAAACCATCATCCTGGAATAGAATAGTAAATCATACTATTTCTCAAATTAAAAATACTTCAAATGGTATTGGCATAAGTTATCGGCATGAATTACATTATTTTACCGCTTATAAATTATTTCTGGATGAAAAAATTGTTGGCCACGGTCTGAAGTCATTTAGAAATTTATGTGATAAAGAAAAATACGATCTTAATGATAAAATTATTAGTGATAATAAATTGCTATCACCATTTGATGGCTTTCTTTATTTGTCGCAAGAAGATAATTTCATAGTACCAATAAATTTTTTTGACAATAATAAAGTAGAATTTGACCCGCAAGTTGAGCCGCATCGTGTCCAGGCTTATAGATTTTCACTTTATAGCAATGGTTTAAATATCATATTAAAAAAAAATGGTGACACCATAAAAAAAGGAGAGATTATAGGATCGTTTTATGAGTTTAAAAATGGCTGTAATACGCATCCGCATAATGTCCATTTAGAATTTTTATCAGAATTGGGTCTCATTGGGTATTCATTCTTAATGATGTTTTTTACTTATGTAATCTTCAAGATAATAAAAGTGTTTATATATATTGTAAAAAATTTTAATAAAAAAATAAAACAAGATAAATATATTTTATACTCCTTATTTATATTAGTGGGTTTATTTAATAGTTTGTTTCCATTATTTCCCTCTGGAAGTTTTTTTAATAATTGGTTATCTGTTATTTTTTATTTTAATGTAGGATTTTTAATTAATATCAAAAAAATTATTAAATGATATATTTATTTACATTACTATTTATATTAAATTTTATTTTTATTTTTAATTTCAAAAAAATAGCAAATATAATAAATTTATTTGATTATCCTGACAGCTCAAGAAAATTACATAAAAAACCTGTTCCGGCAATAGGTGGATTTTTGATTTTATTAAATTTTTCAGTTTTTTTTGTTTTTTATTTATTTAACCAAGATTACTATAGTAATCTTCTACCTAATTTTTCTATAAAAGATTTCAAAATTTTTTATATATTCTCACTTATTTTTTTTTCTCTAGGTTTTTTAGATGATAAATTTAAATTAGGACCTAATGTTAAATTAGCTATATACTCTGTATTAATTTATTTGTTAGTTTTTTTTTCAAATAAATTATTGTTAAAATCATTAACTTTTTCTTATTTTTTTGCATCAGTAAATGTTTTAGATATTTCAATATTCTTAACTATTCTTTGTTTTTTACTTTTTATAAACGCTTTTAATATGTTCGATGGAATTAATGGTCAATCTGGAATGTATGCTATATTTATTTTTTTTCTTTTTATCATTAAAGACGTATTCGTTTTATATTCGCTGGCAATTGTAATCTCATTAATTTTTTTCTTATATCTTAATTTTAAAAGAAAGTGTTTTTTAGGAAATAATGGAAGTTTGTTATTGTCTTTTATAATTGCATATTTATTCTTAAACCTATCATCTTTTAAAACTATTTTTTATGCGGACCAGATTTTTTTAATAATGGCTATACCTGGATTTGATTTATTTAGGTTGGCATTACAACGAATTTTAAATAACAAGCATCCTTTTCACCCAGATAAAAATCATATTCATCATATATTGCTTAACAAATTTGGTCTTACAAAAACTTTAGCTATTATATTAAGTTTAATAATTGTTCCAAATATTTTATCTATTTATTTAGGGTGGACTCTTTCTGCTGTCTTTTTAACAGCAATAATTTATTTATTCCTTATATATAACCATTTTAGGATAGGTAGATTTTGATTTGTAAATAAGTAAATACAAAAAAAACTTCCTTAATATTGAAGTAAGAGTTATATTAGGTTGTTAGTTGAGTAGAAGTATAATTATAATTAAATCTTTTTTAATTATTTTATATCTATCTCGGTAAATAATATAATCACATCGCGGGGTGGAGCAGTCTGGTAGCTCGTCAGGCTCATAACCTGAAGGTCCTTGGTTCAAATCCAAGCCCCGCAACCAATATTTGTGTAAATTATATAAATCTTACTGTAGTTAAAATTAAAATGTTTACAGAAAAAACATCACTAATAATTCCAACTCGCAATAGGACGAAAAATATACAGGCACTTTTGCAACAACTAAAAAGTTTAAGATTAAAATTTTTAGAAATAATTATAGTTGATAGCTCAGACAATGACCAAAAAAAAGTACTTAAAATAATATGCAAAAATTATAATATAAAACTAATCAATAGCTATCCATCGACATCTCATCAGCGTAACTTAGGTATAAAAAATAAAAGAAAACATAGTAAGTTCACAATGTTCTTAGATGACGATTTAATTTTTTATAAAAATTCGTTCTTTGAGATGAATAAATTTATTAAAAATAATGATAATATTTTAGCATATAGTTTTAATCATTTTTCTAAATTTAACTTAAATTTTATTGAAAGATTTAAAGTAAGTAAAATATCAAGATTTTTTCATTTATATTCTAACAAACCTGGAATCGTTATGCGCAGTGGTTGGCATACAAAAATCGTTAATTTAAAAAAAAATACTTACGTTGAGTGGGTACCAACAGCTGCTGTAATTTTTAAATCTAAATTTATAAATAATAATAGATTTGATGAAAGTTTTGGTCAATATAGCTATTTGGAAGATTTAGATTTCTCTTTAAACCTTAAAAAAAATAATAATGAATTTAAATTTGCAATTGTTAGTAAAGCAAAATTTTTACATCCTAATAACTTAAATAGAATAAATTTTCAATTTGGAGTCATCGAAATAATTAATCGTTTTAAAATTGTAAAAAAATATAATTTAAATAAATATTATTTTTTTTATATAAGTCTTATAAAGACGTTTATTTCTTTTCTATATATTTTTACCGTTAATTTTAATTATTTTTTTAAATTTACAGGAAATATATTTGGGATAATAAAAAGTATAGGAAATATAAGCATTGATAAAAAAAATTATTAATATGAAAAGTTTTTTAATTGTCGAGAGTCAGTATCGTGGGCATTATTTAACTGGTTATATAAAATATGTTTTAAGAGCGCTTCCTAAAAATGAATTTAATATAGTTTTGTTGATAACAAAAGAAGCAAAAAAATTTGCAGCTGATGCTTTGAATATTTTAAAAAAAGAAAATAACAGAATTATTATAGAAACTATGGATGATATTAAAATATGCAATTATAATTCAATATCTTTATTATTATATCAATTAAAACTTTATTTTTTAATTAAAGATAAATTTAACAAGATTAAAAAAAAATATAATTTTTTTCATATATTTATTAATTCGTTTCAACACTTTGATAAAATTTTTTCAATCATAGGAAGTCCATTCGATCAAATAAAATTTTCAGGAGTACTTTTAGGAGCTAAATTTCATTTGAATGCTTTTAATTTTAATGTCTATGATAGATATAATTTTTTATCAAAATTATTATTTAAAAGATTAATTTCAAATCAAAATCTTTTGTCATTAATTGTAAACGATGAATTGTTATTTAATTTTGTCAAAAAGAAAAAATGGCTTAATTTAAAGAAAATAAAATTTTTACATGATCCTAAAGAGTTTAATTTTAAATTTGAAAAATTGTATTCTAGAAATAGACTAAAATTACCTAATAAATCATTTTTAATTTTACTTTATGGTGCAATAATTAATTCAAAAAGCGTAGATGAACTATTAAGTATATTTGAAAACAAGAATATCGACAGTAATATTAAAGTTGTTATAGCAGGCGAGCACGTTGGAGAAATGAAATTTTATTTTAAAAATCCTGAAGTTTTAAGACTAATTCAAAATAAAAAATTATTTATTTATAATGGTTGGCAAACAGAAGTAACGGAGTCTTTAATTTTTAGCGCCGTTGATATTGTTTGGATTGGATATAAGAATTATCCTTTTCCTAGCGGAGTTTTATATCAAGCTGTTTCAAAATCATTACCAATAATTACCTCAAGTCAGGGTGTAATGAGTTGGACAAATAAAAAATATAAGCTAGGAGTGGTGGCAAATATAAACGAAACTGACGACATAATTGACAAGATAAATAAGTTAAAAAATAAATTTTTGTACAGAAAGTTGCAAAGAAATATTAAAAAATTTTCAAGTTTATCGTCCAGTACTCATTGGGTTAATTATTTTAAATTTTTGCATTCATCTATATTTTGATAGCGATTTTAAGCTTACAGCAGTTATACTTGTAATTAAATTTTTCGAAGATTTAATAGCATATGTTCACCAATATTTTTTTTTAAAATATTAAATATCTTTTTGGGCATTTTCGCAAAGTGTTCAATTTTTTTATACAATCCTTTTTTATAAGGAATTATTTTGTAAGGAAATATAAAATCTTGTGTTTTTGATATTATTTTAAATTTACTAGATAAGATTGATTTTAAATCCAAGTCATCAACAGTATAAACTACAGGACAACCCTTTTGAGCTTCAAATCTATAATTTGTATGACTTAATAAAAAATTTTTATAAGAGTTTTTGGCATAAAGCATAATTTTAATTTCAGTATTTTTATTAGCTATTTTGTAAATACTTTCAAAAGCTTTTTTCATATTAGGGGTATGGTGAATTACTCCAAATGAATATATTAAATCAAACTTAATTCTGAGTTTTTTAATTTTGTTTAAATTCTCACAATTATCAACAAAAAGTTTTGGTTTTTTTTTTTGTAGATTGTATTTTATTATTCTAGCATTTGTTATTTCCACAGACTTCTCAGAAAAATCTATTCGATAATATCTACACCCGTGCTTTATAAACTCAATTGCATCTGTTCCAATACCACATCCAATTTCTAACACATTTTTATTTTTATATTTATTAAATTCTGCAAATTTAGGAATATGTGGTTCTACAAAATATTTTTTTTTTTTTACTTCTTCAAAATATTCCTTAGATAGAAATTTTTTTCTAGAGAATTTGATATTACAGGGTTGACGATTCCAATATTTCTTTACTTTAATAATTTTCTCCATATCTAATTAATTCTAACTAATCTTTTTTAAATATATTGCAATTTAATAATTGATTTAAATATTACAGCTAATTAAATTGAGATTTATTTATTGTTTTTAAAACATTCTTCATGAAAAAGTATATTTTATTAAATTATTTTAGCGATTTTAATCTAGATAGAAAAAAAGAATATTTGTTTTGTTTACAAAAAAATTTAAATTTAAAATTTATTACTAAACTATTTATTTTTATAGAAAATAACAAAGATAAAAATGATTTAAAAGTATTAAATAACTCAAAAAAAATTGAATACGTTAAAATAAATAAAAGATTTGAGTTTAGAGATGCAATTTTATACAGTCAAAAATTCCTTAAAAATTCTGTTATTATCATATTAAATCTTGACATTTTTTTAGAAGATTCAAAGGCATGGAAAAATATAGATAAAGAATTCTTTCTTCGCGGACATTTAAATAAAGCTTTAGTTTGTTATAGAAATAATATTTTTAAAGAACTTATTCCAAAAAATTTAATTAAAATAGAAAACCTTTCTTTTTCAAAAGGTGACTGTTGTGATGCATGGATATTGAAAACACCAATTAATGAAAATTTTTTACTACGGGATTTTAATTTTTGCGTAGGAAATGCACCCGGGTGTGATGGATTGATGATGGGGTTATTAAACTTTAATTATCATTTATATTCATGGGGAACAAAATATAAAATTTTTCATTATGATATTTGTAGAAAAGTCGATCAAAATAGAAAAAAATATAATTTTTATAAAAATGGTTATATTCTTAATAATAAAGCAGACATTAGACCAACTCTAAGATTTACAGAATGGATGAGAGTACCACCAAATCAAGATTGGAATTTTCTTCTTAAGAATCGTATAAAACCCAAAGTTTTTTTTTCACACATCAGAAGAAAAAATTTTTATTACGCAAAAGTAGCATATTATTTTCTAGTTTTTAGATTTAATCAACTTACCTCAATTTTAAAAAAGATTTTGATTAATTAATATAACATTAAATATAACTTAATATGATCTTCATAAGTTTATGTCAGTCCTTATTACTAATCATTTTTGTTTACGTATTTTTATTTATTTATGCTTCTTTATTTTTTAAAATTGCAAATAAATTTGGTTACAGATCGGGGTTAGAAAATGATTATTTAATATATCCTGTATTAGGGTTCGCTGTATTAGCTATTCTTTATAAATATTTATATTTTATTCTTAATATAAATTTAAATTCTGCTTCTTATATAATTTTAATGATATCTTTGATTTCTTTATTTTTTATAGAGCTTAAAAAAATATCTCTAGAGTTCTTAAGATTACTTATCAAAGTTGCGCCAATACTAATATTTTTCATAATCTTTTTATTACTAAAAGGAGAGCAGTTTTACATTTTTAGAGGAAATTATTGGGATAACATGAACTATATCTCCCAAGCGATTTTAATTAATGATTTCTCGTTTAAAGAAATATTAAATATAAAAAGTAGTCACTTAAATGATTATTCTTATTATCAGAATGGATCAGGAAATATTACCGGAAGACCATTAACCTCTCTTTTTTTAGCTGTTTTCTTAAAAATTAAAATTTTAAATTTTTTTTTTATAAATTATTTATTTAAAATATTTTTATTCTCTTTAGTTTTTTTATCTTTTTATTTTGTCATATCGCAAATTATTCAAAAAAATAAATACTTTTTTAGTTTAGTTTTTGTATTTAGTTTTTGGATATTATATGTATTGGAGATCGAAGCACTTTCACATTTAAATTCCATCCCGTTTTTTCTTATTTGCACCGGTCTAATTTTAAGATTCAAAACTGATAGAATATTTAAAAACGATGTTGATACTTATTTATTTTTGTTAATAAATATATCCTTTTTCTTTTTTTACCCTGAATTTTTTTCAATATCTGTTTTTATTTTTGTTGGATATTTAATCTTAAAATTTAAATTTATTCTATTTATAAAAAAAAATTTTTTAAGTCTAATTTTTTTATTTTTTTTATTTTTAATCTTAACACTGCCTGCTTTTTTTACAATTTACTATCATTTATATGACGTTGTTAGATTTGCAACAAACAGTGATATTAATTTTTGGGGTTATTATTCATTATTTTTTTTAGGAAAAGATATTTCTTTTTTAACGGAGCAAAATATTTTCATTATAAAAAATTTATTTCAAGAAAATAAAAGCTTTTTTACTCTATACGATGAAATAGTAAAAATACTTTTGGAAAATAGATCTTATTTATTTTTTTTAAATTTTATTCCAGCATTTTCTGGTTTATATTATTTAACAATATCTAGAATTAATGATGTTTCTGATTTTGTAACTGTTCTTGGCGTAATAACACTTAATTTGTATTTAATAAAGATTGTATTTTTTAATATTAAAAATATTTTTTGCTATTCTTCAAATTTAACTTATCTATTAAGATCTTATGTATTATTCTTTATTTTTTTTTCAATTATTTTTCTACTAAATAGAAACTATTGGACTTTAACAAAATTATATATTTATTTCGGTCCTATTTTATTTATTTTTTTTTCTATCAACAATTTTAAAAATACATCATCTTTTCAGATTAACTACGTTTATATTTTTTTAATTTTAATATTCCCTTTTTATAAATTTATTTTAAATAATAATGGTATTGGTGTGTATGATTCATTTCCTTCCATAATAAACCCTAAATACAAAAAAAATATTGATTGGTTTCTTAATGAGCAAGATTTGAGTCATTGTAATCAAATAAAAGTTAACATGAATGACCCAATTATTAACGGTTATATTTCAATAAAAATTAGATATTTTGGGTATAGTCATTTTGCTCCTTTTATATATAAGAAATATACTAATAATACTTTAAGCAATAAAAAAATTAATTGTTATTTAATTTTAAAAAATTCAAAATTTTTATTACAAAATGAATATAAAAAATGATATTTCTGTTGTAGTTCCCGTTTATAATGAACAAGATAATATAATTAAATTTATATCAAGAACAGTTGCTATTTTAACTAAATGTAAGCTCTCTTATGAAATAATTTTTGTTTTAGATCCATCATCAGATCAATCAGAGGAGATAATAAAGGATCAAATAATAATCAATAAAAATATTAAAATGATTGTTATGTCGAGAAGATTTGGACAACCTTCATCAACAATGGCTGGAATTTTAAATTCCAATGGTAAATCTTGCGTTATAATTGATGCTGATCTTCAAGATCCACCAGAATTGATTGAAGATATGTATGCTAAATTTCAAGAAGGATTTGAAGTTGTATTAGCTAAAAGAATCTCTAGAAAAGGAGAAACTTTTGTTAAAAAAATTTTAACAAAAATTGGATATAGAATTATTAATCAGGCATCCGATATAAACATACCGAATGATACGGGTGATTTTCGTTTAATATCTAGGAAAATTATTGATTATCTTAGACAAATGAAAGAGCCTCATAACTTTTTACGTGGTTTAGTAAGTTATATAGGATTTAAACAATGTTTTATTGAATATAACAGAGACAGCAGACACTTAGGAAAAAGTAATTATAACCCATTTTTTGGTTCAATTAGAATCGCCCTAAATGGTTTAATAAGTTTTAGTTCAAAACCCTTATACCTCATGACTGGTGCTGGTTTCTTTCTATCTTTATTTAGTTTTTTATTAGGTTTCTGGTATTTTATTCAAAAAATTATTGGTGTAAATCTGACACCAGGTTTATCAACCAATGTCTTATTAATTACATTTTTTTCAGGAATTCAACTTTTAGCATTAGGATTGATTGGCGAATATGTAGGAAGAATTTATGATCAAGTAAAGCAAAGACCCTCTTACATTATTGAAAAAAAAATAAATTTTGATGAGTAAAAAAATTCTAGTTACTGGTTGCGCTGGTTTTATAGGTAGCAACTTAGTAGATTTTTTTTTAAAAAAAAATTATTCAATAATTGGTATTGATAATTTATCTACAGGAAAAATAGAATTTTTAGATAAAGCTTTAAAAAATAAAAGATTTATTTTTGTAAAAGAAGATTTATTAAAATACTCGAAAATAAAAAAATTTTTTTCAAATGTTAAATTAGTTATTCATTTATCAGCAAATGCAGATGTTAGGCATGGCCCAAAACATCCCACAAAAGATCTAAAACAAAATTTAATCGTTACCTCTAATATTTTAGAAGCCATGAGAATAAATGGTGTGAAAAAAATAGCATTTTCATCTACAGGATCTGTATATGGAGAAGCGAAAGAGTTTCCAACGCCAGAAGATACTTTTTTTCCAGTGCAAACATCATTTTATGGCTCCTCAAAATTATCAGCAGAAGCTTTAATATCGGCTTACGCTTATGGATTTGGAATTAAATGTTGGATTTTTAGATTTGTGTCAGTTTTGGGTCCAAGATATACGCACGGTCATGTAATAGATTTTTATAAAAAAATTACTACGAAAAGAAAAACAATTAATGTTTTAGGGAATGGCAATCAAAAAAAATCTTATATTCATGTTTACGATTGCATTAACGCTATTTATAAATCATTAAAGTATTTTACAGACAACGTAAATATTATCAATATTGGTCATGATAATTTTATAACAGTTAAAAAATCATTAAAAAAAATAAAGACATTGATGCAAAGCAAACAAACAGCGATTTATCAGAATTATACTAGAGGCTGGATTGGGGACAATCCCTATATACATTTAGATATTAAAAAAATAAAAAAAACAGGATGGAAACCAAATATAAAAATATTAGATGCGGTTGAAGACACTGTCAATTTTATCAAAAATAATAAGTGGATATTAAAATAATTTAAATATTTTTAATAAGCATAATATGCAGAATATTATAATAACTGGGGTTACTAGAGGTCTTGGACTCGAATTATTAAATTATTTTACAAACAAACAATATAATTTAATCTTAATTTCAAAAAATAAGAAACAGTTAATTAATTTAAAAAAAAAATTTAAAAAAAAGGGAATTAATTTACATATTTATGTTGTTGATCTATCCAAAATAAATAATTTAAAAAATATTATTAATAAAATTATAATTAAGTTTAAAAAAATTGATATTTTAATTAATAACGCCGGTATTTGGGGTCCTATAGGAAATTTTGAAAAAACTAAATGGAGTGAATGGATTGAAGCTATAAATATTAATTTAATAGCATCTATTTATCTTATTAAAGCCGTACTTCCATCTATGAAAAAAAAAAATTTTGGTAGAATTATTCAATTATCTGGTGGTGGAGCAACAGCCCCAATGCCTAATTTTAGTTCTTATTCAGTATCTAAAACTGGAATAGTAAGATTTGTTGAGAGCATAGCTGAAGAATGCAGAAGGTTTAATATTTCTATTAATTCTGTTGCACCTGGAGCAATGAATACAAGAATGCTGGATATCGCCTTAAAAGCAGGGAGAAAAAAAGTCGGGATACATTATAATAAACTTTTAAAACAAAAAAAAGATGGTGGCGCTGGATTTGATAGAGCATTGGGTCTTATCGATTTTCTTATTATAAATGGAAAAATATCAGGAAAGTTAATAAGTGCTATATGGGACCCATGGGACAAGAAGAATTTTTTTAAAAAGTTAAAAGATAAAGATATTTATACATTAAGAAGAAAGTTATGAAAAAATTTAAGGTTGGAATTATAGGATTTGGTTTAGTGGGGCAAAAAAGAGCTAAAAATTTAGGCCCCAAAGCTGAATTAGTAGCCTATTCCGACATTATTAATAAAAAAAAAAAATTTTTAGATCAAAAAAATAATAAAATAAAATTTTTCAAAAATTGGAAAGATTTAATTAAATTAAAGGAATTAGATATTATAATAATTTCAACAGTTCATAATTTATTAGCTCCAATTTTATTAGAGGCATGCAGGAACAAAAAGAACATTTTAGTAGAAAAGCCGGCTGCTATTCATCTGAAGGATTTAAGTAAAATCATAAAATTGTCAAAAAAAAATAAAAACAAAATAAGAGTAGGCTATAACCATCGTTTTCACTCAGCTATAATAAAGAGCAAAGAAATTATAGATAAAAAATTATTAGGAAAATTAATGTTTATAAAAGCATCTTATGGTCATGGAGGTAGACTTGGTTATGAAAAAGAATGGAGAATGAAATCAAAAATTTCAGGAGGAGGAGAGCTAATCGATCAAGGTTCGCATTTAATTGATTTGTCAATTTTTTTTCTTGGAAAAGTAAAAAAAGTTACATCAAAACTAGAAAATTTTTTTTGGAATACCAATGTCGATGATAATGCTTTTATTACATTAAAATTTAAAAATAATTGTATATCATTTTTACATGCCTCCTGCACAGAATGGAAAAATAATTTTATTTTTGAAATTTACGGAACAAAAGGTAAATTAAAAATCGAAGGAAAAGGAGGCAGTTACGGAAGAGAAAATTTAGTTTTTTATAAAATGAGTAAAAAGATGGGACCACCAACTATTAAAAAATGGTTTTTTTCAAAAAATGATAATTCATGGAAAATGGAATTGAACGAATTATATAATGATATAAACTACAATAGAAATTCTAATCCTGGTTTAGATCAAGCATATTCAGTATTAAAAATAATTAAAAATATATATAAGGCTAATAAATATGATCATTGCTCGTAGTCCTTTAAGAATTACTTTAGGCGGAGGAGGTACGGACCTACCATCTTTTTATGAAAAATATTCGGGATTCTTAATTGCAGCAGCGATAGACAAATATGTTTATGTTACTTTAACAAGACCTTTTAGACCTGGAATTTATTTAAAGTATTCTTCAATTGAAAAAACAAAGGATGCAAAAAAAATAAAGCACCCAATAATTAGAGAGGTTTTAATAAATGAAAAGCTTACTAAAATACCACTAGAATTAACGACCTTAGCAGATATTCCATCCGGTACAGGGTTGGGCTCATCAGGCAGTTTTACCACTGCTTTAATTAAATCTTTATACTATCAGCAAAAAAAAATTATTAGTCCAAAAGTCTTAGCTGAGAAAGCATGCTACATAGAAATGAAAAAATTAAATGACCCAGTAGGCAAACAAGATCAGTATATATCTTCTTATGGCGGAGTTACTTGTTTTGAGTTTAAAAAGAATAATTATGTAAAAGCAGAATCTCTTAAAATATCTCAAAATAATTTAAATAAATTAGAAGATAATTTACTTTTATTTTATACGGGTTACTCACGGCAATCAAAAAAAATTTTAATAAATCAAAAAAATTTATCAGTAAAAAATAATAAAAATATGATTGACAGCTTAAAAAAAATAAAAAAAATTGGCTATAAAGTAAAAAGTTTTTTAGAAATAGGCGACTTCGAAAGTTTTGGTCAGATAATGAATGATCATTGGCATGAAAAAAAAAAAAGATCTAAAATAATGTCTAATTCAAAAATTAATTTTTGGTATGAAGGAGCATTAAAAAATGGTGCAATAGGGGGAAAGTTAGTAGGTGCTGGAGGGGGAGGTTTTCTAATGTTTTATGCAAAAGATAAAGAAATGTTGCTAAATTATTTTATAAAAATGGGTGTTGAGGAAGTTAAATTTAAATTTGATTTTGAAGGAACAAAAATTATAATGTCATGATTTATCCTGTTGTAATTTTAGCAGGTGGAATTGGCAGTAGACTAGGAAAATTAACAAAAAAAATACCCAAAGCCCTTATAAAGCTAAACGGAAAGCCTTTTATTTATTATCAATTAAAGCTTCTTTCAAAACAAGGAATTAAAGAAGTAATCTTGTGTACCGGTCATTTAGGAGATCAAATAAAAAAATTTGTTGGGAATGGTAAAAAATTTAATTTAAGCATCAAATATTCTCATGAAAAAAAACTACTAGGAACAGGAGGTGCTGTAAAAAATGCTTTTCCTTTTATTAAAAATAATTTTTTTATAATGTATGGGGATACGTATTTGCCTATTAATTTTAAAAAAATCAAAGATAAGTACATAAAATCAAAATCTAAGGCCATGATTACTATATATAAAAATAAAAAAAACTTAGATAAATCTAACGTTTTTTTTAAAAAAAAAAATATTATCTATAATAAAAATATCTACCAAAAAAAAAAGGCTTATATCGAGTATGGACTTAGTATTTTTAATAAAAATTTTTTTAAATATTTCTGTAATAAAAAAAAATTCGATTTATCAGATATATTCAGTATTTTATCCAAAAAAAAACTACTCAATTATTATATTGTCAAAAAGAGATTTTACGAAATTGGTTCTATTTCTGGTTTAAAAGATAGTAAAAATTACTTAAAGGGCATATATAGAAATAAATAATATTATGAATTTCATAAAACAATATCTAGTTGAAACAAAAGATATTATTGATGCTTTAGATCTAAAAGAAATCTCAAAAATTATTAAACATATTAATTTTGTTCAAAATAAGAAAGGAAGAATCTTTTTTATTGGTGTAGGTGGCAGCGCGGCCAATTCTTCTCATGCAGTTAATGATTTTAGAAAATTAGCTGGTATCGAATGCTATACTCCTGTTGATAATATATCAGAGTTAAGTGCGCGAACTAATGATGAGGGATGGCATACTGTTTTTAAGTCATGGTTAGTTGTTAGTAAGTTATGCAGTAATGATTTAATTTTTGTTTTTTCCGTTGGTGGAGGAGACGAGAAGAAAAATATAAGCAAAAATATTATTGAAGCACTAAAATTTGCAAAACGAAAAAAAGTGAAAATTTGTGGTATCGTTGGAAAGAATGGGGGATATACTTATAAAGTTGCAAATGCATGCTTAAGAATTCCAGTTAATAATTTAAAAAATTTAACCCCGCACTCAGAAGCTTTTCAAGCTGTGATATGGCATTTATTAGTATCTCATCCTGATATTAAAAAATATAAAACTAAGTGGTAATTTTCTATAATTTATAATGCAAAAAGTAGTTTTTGTTGATCGAGATGGAGTGCTTATAAAGGCTCCAAAAATTAATAATAAGCCACATTCAATTCGAAAATTTGAAAAAATTAAAATTATAAAAGGTGTAGTGCAAGGAATAAAAATATTAAAAAAAAATTTTAAAATAATTATGATTACAAATCAACCAGATGTTTATAGAAAAAAAGTAAAAAAAATTGAAGTAAAAAAAATTAATAATTATCTTAAGACAACGCTTAAGTTAAATGATGTTTATGTCTGCTATCATGATAATATTCATAAATGTGATTGCAGAAAGCCTAAACTTGGAATGCTTTTGTTAGCTAAAAAAAAATGGAACATTAATCTTAAAAAAAGTTTTTTAATTGGGGACAGATCATCTGACATTCTCGCCGGAAAAAAAGCAGGCTGCACAAACCTTTTTATCAATTACAATTATGACGAAAAATTACCTAGTAAAAGAAGTTGTTATTATGTTAAATCATTTTATAAGGCTGCGTTACTAATAAATAAAATTATCAAAAACAATAATGAGTAAAATTAAAAATCTTAAAATTAAAATTTTTGCTGATGGAGCTAGTATTAAAGATATGTTTCTTTTAAATAAGAAAAATTATATTTCAGGCTTTACGACAAATCCATCTTTAATGAAGCAAGCTAGTATTACAGATTACAAGACTTTTGCTATGCAAATATTAAAAAAAATTAATTCCAAGTCCGTTTCTTTCGAAGTAACTTCTGACTCTTTTAATGAGATGGAGAGCCAAGCTTTAGAAATAAGAAAATGGTCTAAAAATATTTTTATAAAAATTCCTTTTACAAATTCTAAAGGCAAAAAAACAATTGATCTTATAAAAAGATTATCAAATAGAGGATTAAAATTAAATATAACTTCAGTTTTTACATATGAACAAGCGAAAGAAGTGCTTAATGTTCTAAATAAAAATTCAGAAGCTTATATTTCTATTTTTGCAGGGCGTATTGCTGACACAGGGAGAGATCCTGTAAAAATTATTAAAAAAAGCGTTATTGCTTGCAAAAAATTTAAAAAAGTTAGTATTTTGTGGGCAAGTTGTAGAGAGATATATAATATTTTTGAAGCAGATAAAGCAGGATGTCATATTATTACTGTGCCACATTCAATACTTAAGAAATTTTCACTTATTGGGAAAAACTTGGAAAGGTATTCGGTAGAAACCGCAAAGGATTTTTATTTGGATTCAAAAGACATTATTTTTAAATTTTAATTATAAGTTTTTTTATAATTTTTTTGCAATAACAAAACATCTTATTCCAAATGGGTAGTAAAAAATACTTAATTTCCCTTCCAAGTAAAATAAAAATTTTACCAGTAAATTATTTGAAATTTTAATTTTATTCTTCACACTACGTTCATTTTTAGCAAATATTTTATTAATAATTTTTGTTATAGCAAAAGGAATAAAGCAAAAAAAACCTAAATGTTGTTTTTTAATAATTTCGTAGCCAACTTTCTTTAATTTCTTTTCTAGATCTACAATAGAATATCGTCTAAAATGACACAATTGCTTGTCATAGTTATCGTATAAAAATTGGTGAGCAGGAACCTCTATATAAATAGTTCCATTCTTATTTAATAATTTAAAAGTATTTTTTATAGCCAAAAAATCGTCTTTAATGTGCTCTAATACGTTTAACATTATAATTATATCAAATTTTAAATTTCTTAATGGATTTTTTGTAATATCAAATTTAACGAATGGGATTTTTTTATACTTTCTTTGTAATTTTAATAAAGAAAGTTTTAACACGTCAGCTCCAACATAGTTAATGCATTTAAATTTGGTTTTCAAATCTTTTATTAAATGACCACTTGAGCAACCGATTTCTAAGATTGTCTTTCTGTTTATATTTTTTGGGATACTTTTAATAAGATTTGATCGTGAAAAAATATCTATAGGATGCTTACCGTTACCAATGTCCTCATGCAAAGAAGTATGCTCCTCAGTCCATCCATCCAAATTCTCATTGTACTCCAATATCCTCTCTTTATTTGAAAAGCCATTATCAAAAAAAATGTTTTTTTTTTTTAATTTGGGATCTGGAAATTTAAATTTTATGGATTTATAGATCATGTTAATAAAATTTTATTATTTTAGGTGATGGTTATAAAAGTTTATTAAAATTGATAGATATAATTAAAGATAAAAAATATTATGATCTGACATATCAATGTTTGCTTTAAATATTTTAATAAAATAATTACTATTTATACCTAGCAATATACATATAGCATTTAAAAATGTTAATATAAATTAACATGTAAAATTAAAGTATATTTAATTATCAAATTTATTGTTTCAACTTATAAAGAATATTAATGATTAAAAAAATAATTTTTATACTTAACAAGTTTAAAAAACCCATTGATGTAGCTTTTTTTATAAGCGATGCCTTATGCTAAAAAATAGAGAGTTTTTTAATAAAGGATTTTCAATTGTTCTACCTGTGCTTAATGAAGAAAAGAATATTAAAAAATTAATTTTTTTATTAAAGAAATATTTAAAAAATTTTAAATACGAAATGATTTTTGTAGACGACAACTCAACTGATAAAACAAAAAATATTATTAATAATTATATTTCAACAAATATAAAATATTATTTAAGAATTAGTAATAGAGATTTAACTTTATCATGTTTTTTAGGAATTTTAAAAAGTAAGTATGAAAATATAATTATTATGGACTCAGATCTGCAGCATCATCCTAAATATTTGCCCCAAATAATTAATTTATATTTTAAAAAAAAATTAGATTTTGTAGTAGCTGTGAGAAATTTTAACGAAGATGTGGGAATCAGCGCGATAAGAAAATTTGCATCTGTATTTTTATCATATATTTTTAATCGTTTTTTAGGTTATCGAGTCTCAGATCCTATGAGTGGATTTTTTATGTTTAGAAAATCTATTTATTATAGGTCAAGAAAGTTTTTATTCGGTAAAGGCTGGAAGATCCTTGCAGATTTGATTTATAATAAAAAAAAATATCTTATTTCAGAATTAAGGATAAAGTTCTTAAGAAGATTAAAAAATAAAAGTAAAATGAATTTAAAAGTTCTTATAAATATAATCAAATTATTTTTATTTAAATATCAAATGTTAAGAATTTAATTATCTAATAAGTTTGAAATCTTTCTTTAATATCGTATTCGTTATTAAAAATTTTATAAAAAACTTCAATCTTTGGAATAATACCACCAAATATATTTAAGTTTAATCTTACTAAATTGCAACAATGTGGAATTCTTGTAAACGTAAACTGAAATATTACAAATATTATAAATATATAAGTAAAAAATTTAAATTTCCAACTGTTTTGAAAGGCTATTTTTTTTTCTTTAAATTGAATTAAGAATGAAAAAATTACAAATATAATAATATGAATCCATCTTCCCCAATCTCTTCCAATAAAAAAAAGAAATAAAAAAGGAAGCACTGAAAGCAAAATATAGACTAGGTAAAATTTACTTTTTTTAGTAGTTTTAACAAGTACTAAAAAAATTGGTGTAATGTAAAATATAAAAATGGAGAAATATAATAAGACTGCTCCACTTGGATTTAGCATATGATTAATTTCAGAATTAATTCGCTCTAAAAAGCTACTAGCAATAGAATCCCATATCCAAAATGACGTTCCATCTTTATCTTTTAAATTATTATATAATTCCTTAGCAAATTCTTTTGTGAAAGGGTGAATTAATAGTAAAATAATAATAAAAATTAAGAATATAAAATTAAAAAAAATTAAATATTTAAAATCGTAAATTTCTTTAAATTTATTTTCTTTTGCAATTAAAAATGTGGTCAAAAAATGAAAACACAAAAATAGAATATTCAATTCATGAATTAAAATTGTTATTAAAGTAATTGGGTAAATGATGATTAATGATAATTTAAAATATTTTTTTGATGTAATGTTACGATAATAAAATTTTTGTGCAAAAAGAGCATGTAGTAAGCAAATAGCTATTCCAAATATTTCAGTCCTTGCATATCCACCTAGATCATAGAAGCTAAATAGCAATAAAGCAGGATTTAAAGCAAAAAAAATATATACAAATATATGGTTTTTTTTAAACCTATTAATTAAATTTAAGAATAAAAAAATATTACAAATAGTAGTTAGATAGAAGACAGAAGAAAAAAATATTTTTTTTGAAAGACCAGCATTTTCTAGAAAAAGCATTATACTTCCTAGCAATCCTCTTTTTGTAAAACCCAAACTGTAATTGATATGAATTTCTGAGTATGTCCAATAGTTAATTATATTTGTTAATGAAAAATAAAATGTATAGGAAAAAACCGATAATAAGAATAATAAAACTGTTAATTTTGTAAAAATTATATAGTTAATTTTTTTATTTAAATTCATATTGTTTAAAATTTTTTTTTATTTTTTTAAGTTTCACTCCTAAAAATTTTTGGTTCAATTTTAAATTATCCAAAAAGAAATAAAATAATAACAAGTTCAATAGAATAAAATTAAAAACTCTAAACCCCTTTGTGTACATAACAGGAAGCATACCTCCATGTTCTAAAAAATTTGAATGGTATATAAACCAAAAATAGAGGATAATAACGAAACATGGATATTTCCAATAATTTTTAGAATTAATTAAATAAAGCAAAAATGGAAAAAGAAATACTGCATCATAAATATGATGTCTAAAAATTGTAATGGTTATTAACGAAATAAAAATCAATTGATTTTTATTACTTGTTTTTGTTTTTTTATAAAAAATAAAAAAATAAAAAAAAGAAATAATTATTATTAATAGATAATTAAGTGGTGGAGAAGGGTGGTTGCCAATAACGCTCATTAAATCTCCTCCTCCACCCCCTTGTTCGGTACCGACTAAAAACGGAAGCATAAAATTGTTGATTAGCGAACCTTCAAATTTCAAAGTAAAAATAATTAGAAATAAAAAATTAATAACAATAAATAAGAAAATAAATAAGAAATATTTTTTATAAATAGAAAAATAGAATATTATAGGAAAAAATGTATATTTTAAACCTGAAACAAAATAAGCAAAAAATTGCAAGAATTTATTCTTTTCATTAAATATAATTGTTGTAAAAGCCCAAAGAGTTAAAATGCCATACTGGCCTATAGAAAGCGTTAAAATAGTAGGTTTGGAAAGCAGGAAGATTGCAAATAGAATATTATATAGAGAAGATTTTACAAAAAAATATTTATTATAAATTAAATAAATATTTAATAATAAAAATAGATTTAACGCCAACCATAATTTTTTAGCAATATTTAATTCAAAATAACCAAAGGGCAGCATAAAGAAAATATTAGATATTGAATAACTTGGATAATTAGAACAATGTATTTCTGTATTTTTTAATTTTGAAAAGTAAATTTCAAATACATTTAAATCTTTTAGAAATAATGATGATGGAGACCACATCATATCACATCCATCAAAAAATCTGCCTGTATAAAATAAAAAAAAATTCTCACTTATTAAGAAGAAAAGAAAAACGAGAAGAATTGAAAAAAAAAAAGGAAAGATAATTTTATCTTTTTTCATAATTATAAATTTTTATTTTTAATAGATTAAAAATTATTTTTATTGAATCTATGAAAAAATTTATTTTACTATCTGGCATATGCGTCCATTTAACTGGTAATTCAATGATTTTTAAATTTAATTTATTTGCGATTATACAAATTTCGATGTCATGCATGTAGCCATCAGTCAAAATTCTCTTAAATATTTTTTTAGCATAAGTTGATTTATATAGTTTAAACCCACATTGCGTATCTGACTGATTAATCTGAAATAAAAATTTTGAAAGAAAAATAAATATATTTCCAACAATTATTCTTGCTAATTTTTTTTTGGCTACTGATTTTAATAAATTTCTAGATCCAAAATAGATAAAATTTTTATTATTAATATAATTATTTTTTATCCAAGAATTTAATTGAAAATTGGAAACTGAGCAGTCAGAATCTGTAGTCAATACCCATTGATTTTTTGCATGTCTAACGCCTAATTTCAGAGCATAACCTTTGCCCCTATTTATCTTATAATTTATAATTTTAATTCTTTTATTTTTGTTAAATTTCTTTTTTAATAACGAAAGAGTTTTATCTGTGCTTCCATCATTAACTAAAATATATTCTTTTTTTATTGAGGTATTTGATTTATCGAATTTGTTTATATCTTTAATTGTTTTTGATAGTCTTTTTTGTTCATTATAAATTGGATAAATAATAGAAATAGATTTTATCATTTTTTTATCAAAGCATAAATTGATAATCCAAATGGAAAATTTATGAATTTCAAAATGATTTTTTCAAAAGAAAGAAAATAAAAAAAAATTTTATTAATAATAAAATTAGGTGTTGTTTCTACTTTTTTTATAAAATTTATATTTAAAATTTTATTAAATAAAATTATAGCCATAATTGGAATAAATAATAGCGTATTAAAATAGGACATTTCCACAAGTGTGAACTCATCGATTGTTTTTTTTAGTGTTTTTTTGTTGTATCTTCTGTAGTGTTTTAGAGCTTTGTCCTTAGAGCTAAATAAAAATTGGTATGCAGGTACAGTAATTAATATATATCCATTTTTTTTTATATTTTTTTTTAAAATTCTTAAGAGCTCTTTAGGGTTTTTTACATGCTCCAAAACATCAGCAACTAAAACTAAATTATAATAACTTTTTTTAATCTTTAATGATGAGTATATTTTATTTATATTTTTAATTCTTTTAAGATTTAGCCTCGCTATTTTATTTACTTCTTGTAAATCGACGTTTCCATATTTTTTTAACATTTCGACGTTAACACCGCTTCCAGATCCAAAGTCTAAGATATTAATTTTTTTTTTAAAATTTATTCTAAAAATTATTTTATTAATTATATTTTTTCTACCTTGAAACCACCAATGGTTTTTTTGATTTTTAATTTGCCTTAAAAAAGTTTCATTATTCATAGATCTATTTAATTTTTATATATAATGATGATGGTTCATTATTATCTTTAAGATAAGGACATATTTTTCTTAGTTGTTCGTATGCATTATTCTTGAGATAATTTAACATAAGATATATTTCATATTTATCTTTATTCATCATTAGAGCTTCGACAAGATATTGTTCGTTCCAAAATTTATTTTGTTCGATAAGCCACTTTTTAGGGTAATCTTTAGGTGTAAATATATCATGAACGTGCACTATTGTTCCTTTTTTTAATTTTGGAACTATTTCAAAAAAAATTTTTAAGACATCTCCCTGTGGTCTTATTACGTGTGAACTATCTATAAATAATATGTCATTTTTTTCTAAAGCTAAATAATAACTTTCGTCAAGATTTTCTATTTTTTTCCTTAATATTTTTATATTAAGATGATCAAGCCATTTATTTTCGTAAGGCTCAACACAGGTAATTTTTGTTTCAATTTTAGCAACGCTCTTATTCTTTTTTATTGCCTCTAAAGCAATTAAAGTTGAATGACCCGAGCCTATTTCTAAAATATTTTTAGGTTTTAAGTGCCTAATTAACTGGTAATAAATTTCAGCATCTCCATTTTCAAAAAAATTATTTTTAATATTAAAATTATAATTAGGTGATTTTTTTTCTAAATTTAATTCTAGAAGTTCATTTTTGTAGATTAAATTAGAAATATTTTTTAATTGTTTTTTCATGTTAAAATCAAAACCGGGAAAAGAGCGATTTTTATACAAATCTCTTTTTAGTTGACTTAAATTAAATTGAGGTTCGTAATAGTGATCAGTGATTGGAAAAATCCCAATATAATTTAAAATTTTTTTAGAAAATGGTAATTTGTGAGATCCAAATTTTCTGTACAAAAGCATAATTATAGAAGCGGGAATTAATATAATAGAAAAAAAAATATCAGTTGGGAACTTTAATTTATTTAAGATTTTTTTTAAAATTGACATATATTTTCAGATAATTTTTGCAAAATTTTTAATTTGTTTAATTGGTTGCGGGGCTTGGATTTGAACCAAGGACCTTCAGGTTATGAGCCTGACGAGCTACCAGACTGCTCCACCTCGCGATAAAGTTTTTTAGTTATAGCATTATATTTTAAATTATCTACTTTTGTTGAATTTGATGGATTAATAAAAATTCTGTTATATTAACAAAAGAATATTGTTTATGTATAAAGCTTTGCTAAGGAAGACAATAAAAGTCTCGAAAATAATAATATTATTACTTGTATTGAGCCTTATGAGAATAAATGGCTTGAGAGTTTTGACGTTAATATTATTAGAAAGAAAATTGAAGATATAAATTTTAAAAAATTTTTAGATTTAAAAAAGAACGATATTTTATTTATTGATAGTTCTCATATCATAAGACCACAGGGAGATGTATTGGCAATTTTTTTAGAAATTTTACCAAAATTAAATAAAGGAGTCATAGTTCATATACATGATATTTTTACACCAAAAAACTATCCTAAAAAGTGGCTCATAGAAGAAAATAAATTTTGGAATGAACAATATTTACTTGAAGCCCTAATTAGCAATACTAGTAAATATGAAATATTTCTCTCTCTAAATTTTTTAAAAAACAAATTTTATAAAGAACTAAAAAAAATATGCCCTTACCTTAGCAAAAGAGATGAACCGTCTTCTTTATACTTAAGGGTCAAAGAATAATAAAAATTTTTATAAAAAAATAAATAAGTTAAACGATAATAGTATTCTTATAAAACAAAGAAAATATTAAAGAAATTTTCTTTGTAAGTTATTGAATTAAATTTGTGTATTTATATATAATAAATCAAATTGTGTAATTTTATAATTTTTATCATAATTAAATTCGTCAATGTAATATAAATCAAATTTTTTTTTAGACATTAAATGATCGATTTCAAAAAGTTTGCAATTATTTTTGTAATAAGAATTAATTATTACTTCTAGCTCAATAAATTTAATAATCTTACTTTTAAATGCTTTGTTGCCTCCTTTTAGCACTTCCAATTCAGAACCTTGTGTGTCAATTTTCAAAATATCTATTCTCTTTATGTTATTTAATTTTATATAGTTATCTATTGTTGTAACATTTGTTTTAATAATTTTTTTTGGCTGATATAATTTTTTAAATTTAAATTTTTCACTAATCTTAATAAAACTAGAAGTAACATTCGATTTATTTATATAAAAAATTCTTTTTGATAATTTTTTTCCTAAGGCAAGATTATTTATAAAAATATCATTCGATTTATAAAGTTTGGATATTAAAGTGCAGCAATCATTTATGGGCTCAAAACTATGAATGATAGGTTTAGAAAAAATTGAAAGGAATCTTTGTATAGTCTGACCATTATTTGCCCCAACATCAAAAATAATAGGTTTATTCTTTATTTTAATTTTATAAATATCATCAAAATTTTTTTTCTTCTTTACGATATCAATATTAAATGACCATAAAATTTTTTTAATTTTCCATTTTATTTTATGCAAAATTTCCATATATTATTATAAGTTTTGTTTTAGAGTGAAAAATTAACACTATTCTAACCTTAACTTAAATAGCTATCTTATATAATTTTTATTTTCATTTCTTCGTTCATTTTCTTTACCACAGCTTCATGTTCCGTCCTTGTTTTGATTTTGACCTCTATAATTTTATTAAATAAATTAACGTCTATTTTTCAATAAATTTTAAAAATTATTTTGCGTTTATATTTTAGTCCTTTGCGGTGGTACTATACCGGATGAAAGAAAAGCCTTTAGACATTAGTCGATTCTATTTCACCCCCATAAGTTGAAATTGGTGGAGGTGCAGGGTACCGCCCCCTGGTCCTCAATGTTTATTACGAATCTCGTTTATCGTCATAGT
>Ga0114972_10000080_pt1 | contig 62921 bp, 54 predicted proteins | sample M_140807_EF_Meta_FD_87354 | JGI IMG/M metagenome (GOLD analysis project Ga0114972, IMG submission 87354) | Freshwater microbial communities from Lake Montjoie, Canada to study carbon cycling - M_140807_EF_MetaG | ecosystem: Environmental > Aquatic > Freshwater > Lake | place: Lake Montjoie... | reverse complement strand
TGACGGTGGACCACGGCCTGCATGCGGCGTCCAGGGTGCACGCGGCGGCCGTCGCTCGCGCGAGCGCTGCGCTGGGGGTGCCCTGCGAAGTGGTGGGTCTCGATGGGCAAGCGCTCCGCGAAGCTGCGGACGACGCGGGCGTGGAGGCCGCCGCGCGCAGCGCTCGGTATGAGGCGCTGCGACGGCACGCAGGGTCACGCGGTGCTCAGCTTGTGACCGCGCACACGCGCGACGACGCGATCGAGACGATGCTCCTGCGGGTCGCAGGGGGCGGTGGGCTGCGCGCGCTCGCCGGTCCCGCGCGGATGTCCGACGGCATTTGGCGACCGCTCCTCGACATTCCGCGGGCGACGCTTCAGGCCTACGCCACGGCCGAGGGCGTCGCGTCCGTCGACGACCCGACGAACGCGGACGTTCGCTTCAGAAGAAACGCGCTGCGCCGCGAAGGCCTGCCGCCGCTCGATGCCGCATTGGGCGCGGCATGGCGCGACGGGGCGGGACGCTCGCTCGCCGAGCTGCGCGCCCTGCGCGCGGGCCTCGACGCCCTCGAGGTGGTTTGGCCGGGCGCGCGGCTGACCGAGGGCGTGGCGGGCAGCGTGCGCTTGGACGCCGCCGCGCTCCGCGACGCGCCCGAGGCGCTGACACGCTGGGTCGCGCAGCGCGCGCTGCACCTGCTCGGCGTCGGTGCGCATCGCGGCGCGCGCGAGGCGGTCGACCAGCTCGTTCGGGCGCTCAGGGCCCAAGAGAGCGCGCCCACGATGCTGCCGAGCGGCCATGCGCTGGTCACACACAGCGCCTCGGGGTGGCTCGTTCCGCCCGCTGCGCTCGAGCCGTGGGCGGCGGTGCGCGTCGACACGCCTGGGGAGTGGCGGGTGGGGGGGTACCACGTGCGCATCGAGCGCGGCACAGTCCCGGCGCAGATGCCCGGCGAGGCGTTCGTTCGGGCGCCCGCGCCCGGGGCCGCGCTCCACCTGCACGCTCATGCGCACGTGGGCGATGCCGTCTTCGAGCCGTTGGGGGCGGGTGCACTGCATCATGGGCGGTCGACGCTGTGGGCGCGCGCGGGGGTGACGCGCTGCGTTCAAGCGCCGCTGCCCGTGCTCACCACAGAGCGAGGCGAAGTGGTTTGGGCAGCCTGGCTCGGCGCGCACGCCTCGGAGCGTCGCCCGGCCGGAGACGCGGCGTGGCGGGTCAGCTTGGTCGAATCTCCGCCGTGGTCCACCCCGCGACACTTGCGAGACCGTTCGGCGTGTATAGGTGTCTAATCAAGAGAAGATTGGGCGGCCCGTCCGGTGGTCTAGGCGCGTTTGCGGCGCCGCGGACGGCCGTGCTAGGGTCGCCCCGCCTGCGGCGGCCGGATGCGCGTCGCCGCGGTGTGGTCGGTCGTGCGCGCATCAGGCCCCCGGCGCGCCGGGGCAGAAAGACTCGAAGTGCGGCAGCCTTATAAGACAGCGCTCCTCTGGCTCATCCTGATCGTCACGGTCATCATGCTGCTCAAGGTGTTCCCCGGCAGCAGCGGCCAGTCGACGAGCATCTCTTGGGGTGACTTCGCGCGCCACCTGCAGAGCGACGAGATTGCGCGGCTCGACGTCGAGGTCGAGGACGGCACCGCTGAGATTCGGGGAGCGCTCAAGGCCGAGGGCAAGGAGTTCGTCGTCTTCGGGCCGATGAGCGACGAGCTTCAGAGCCGCATTACGCAGAGCGCGGCGGACGGCAAGATCCCCGACGTGAAGTTCCAGCGCCGCGAGCGCGATGGCTTTCTTCAGATCATGCTCGTGCAGATCGTGCCCCTGCTCGTGCTGTTCGTGATCTTCTTCTTGTTCATGCGCCAGCTTCAGGGGGGCGGCGGCAAGGCGATGTCGTTCGGCAAGAGCCGGGCGAAGCTGCTCAGCGAGTCACACAAGAAGGTGACCTTCGAGGACGTCGCGGGCTGCGACGAGGCCAAGGAGGAGCTGCAGGAGATTATTCAATTTTTGCGCGACCCCAAGAAGTTCACCAAGCTCGGGGGGCGCATCCCAAAGGGCGTGCTGCTGATGGGTCCGCCGGGCACAGGCAAGACGCTGCTCGCCAAGGGCGTCGCAGGCGAAGCAGGTGTGCCGTTTTTCTCCATCTCTGGGTCTGACTTTGTGGAGATGTTCGTCGGCGTGGGCGCGAGCCGCGTGCGCGACTTGTTCGAGCAGGGCAAGAAGAGCGCGCCCTGCATCATCTTCATCGATGAAATCGACGCAGTCGGTCGTCATCGCGGCGCCGGCATGGGCGGCGGACACGACGAGCGCGAGCAGACGCTGAACCAGCTCCTCGTCGAGATGGACGGCTTCGAGTCGAACGAGGGCGTCATCTTGATCGCGGCCACGAACCGGCCGGACGTGCTCGACCCCGCGCTGCTTCGGCCCGGTCGCTTCGACCGCCGCGTCGTGGTGAGCCGCCCAGACGTCAAGGGGCGCGAAGAGATCCTGAACGTGCACACGCGCAAGGTTCCGCTGAATGGGGACGTCGAGCTCGGGACGATTGCGCGCGGCTCGCCCGGCTTCAGCGGCGCGGATCTGGAGAACCTCGTCAACGAGGCAGCCCTTCTGGCGGCGCGGCGTGACCAGGACAGCGTCACGATGGACGACTTCGAGGCGGCGAAGGACAAGGTGCTCATGGGCGCCGAGCGGCGTTCGATGATCATCTCCGATCAGGAGAAGCGCACGACCGCTTACCACGAGGCGGGCCACGCGCTTGTCGCGCGGCTTCTGCCGATGGCGGACCCCGTGCACAAGGTCACGATCATCCCGCGTGGCCGAGCGCTCGGCGTGACGCAGCAGCTCCCGAGCGAGGACCGGCTCAACATGAGCCGCGACTACGCCGAGAACCGGCTTGCGATCATGATGGGGGGCCGCGTCGCTGAAGAGGTCATCTTCCAGCAGGTCACGACGGGCGCGGGCAATGACCTCGAGCAGGCCACGGACCTCGCGCGGCGCATGGTGTGCGAGTGGGGCATGAGCGAGAAGCTCGGGCCGCTTACGTTCGGCCGCAAGGACGAGAACCCGTTCCTTGGCCGTGAGTTTGGTCAGCAGCGCGACTACTCCGAGCACACCGCGATTGAGATCGACGCCGAGGTACGCCGCATTGTGACGACGGGCTACCAGCTCGCGATGAAGCTCGTGAGCGAGAACATCGACAAGCTCAAGGCCTTGGCCGAGGCGCTGCTTGAGTATGAGTCCCTCGACGGTCCTCAGGTCGATCTGGTGATCGCGGGCGAGAAGCTGCCGCCATTCCAGAAGCCTGCGCCGCGAGGCGGCGCCGCCAGCCGCAAGCCGAAGTCGATCTTTAGCTCGCAGGACAAGGCCGGCGTCGTCGGGACACCCAAGATCTCCGAGACGGCCTGAGGCCCCGCGTGCAGTGGGCCTTCCGGGGCTTCGAGCGCACGCTGGACTTCGCCCACGAGACGCTCGTGATGGGCGTCGTGAACGTGACGCCCGACTCGTTCTCGGACGGGGGGCGGCATCTTGTCGTCGAGCGCGCGGTCGAGCGCGCGCGCGCCCTCATCGACGCGGGCGCGGACCTCATCGACATCGGCGGCGAGTCGACGCGGCCCGGCGCAGCGCCGGTCGACGCGGCGACCGAGCTCGCGCGTGTTGTCCCCGTCATCCGCGCGCTCGTCGCTCAAACGCAGGCGCTCGTCTCGGTCGATACGAGCAAGGCCAGTGTGGCCGAGGCGGCGTGCGACGCCGGGGCGCGGATTGTGAACGACGTGACCGCGCTCGGAGACCCCGAGATGGCGGGCGTGATTCAGAGGTTCGAGGCGGGCGCGGTGCTGATGCACATGCGCGGCACGCCCGAGACGATGCAGACGCGCGACCTCGCGTCGAACGACATCGTCGGCGATGTCTTGGCGTGGCTCGCTCAGCGCGTCGAGGTGGCGGTCGCGATGGGCATTCCGCGGCGTGCGGTCGCGATCGACCCAGGCATCGGCTTCGGCAAGACCCAGCGTCAGAACGCTGCGCTCGTTCACGGAGTCCCCGCGCTGCTGTCCCTCGGCCGCCCGGTGCTGATCGGCCTTTCGCGCAAGTCGCTTGTCGGCCACCTGACGTCGCGGGCGGTTGAGGACCGGCTCGCCGGGTCCCTTGGCGGGGCCGTCGCGGCGGTCGCACGAGGCGCGCGTATCCTGCGCGTCCATGATGTCGCTGAGACTCGAGACGCGCTGCGTGTGGCCGCGGCGTGCCTGGAGGGCGAGGCAGGGGTCGACGCGCTGACGCAAGGAGGCCCGCGTGCGTGACCTGATCGAGGCGTTCCGCACCGTCGCGCCGTTCATCGACGCGCTGATCGTGTACCTGCTGATCTACCGAGTGCTCTTGCTCATCAAGGGTACGCGGGCGGTGCCGATGCTGGTCGGCCTCTTCACGCTCACCTTGCTGTATTTCGTGTCTCAGGACGCGTTCCTCGGCCTCGCAACGTTCAACTGGCTGCTTGAGAAGTTCATCGGGAGCCTCTTCCTGATCGTGGTCGTCGTCTTTCAAGCCGACATTCGGCGTGCGCTCGTCGCTTTCGGTGGTGCGCAGTTCTTCAGCAACTTTCGGAGCGCATCCGAGGCGCAGCTGCTCGACGAGCTCGTGAAGTGCGCGGGGCTCTTGGCGGGACAGCGCGTGGGCGCGCTCGTCGTGCTGGAGCGGGACGCGAAGCTCGACCAGTACATGGACGACAGCGTGAAGCTCGACGCGCGTGTGTCCAAGGAGCTGGTCTACGCCCTCTTCGTGCCAGAGCGTCAGAACCCGCTGCACGACGGCGCTGTGGTCATCCGAGACGGGCGCGTCTACGCGGGGGGCGTGTTCCTGCCGATGAGCGCGCGCGCGCAGGTCGACCGGCAGCTCGGGACGCGTCACCGCGCGGCGCTCGGCCTGTCCGAGGAGACGGACGCGGTCGTGGTGGTCGTGAGCGAAGAGCGGGGCGAGGTCTCGCTCGCCGTCGATGGCCGCCTCGAGCGCGGCCTGTCCTCCCAGGCGCTGCGTGACCGCCTCGTGGAGCTGTTGATGCGCAAGCCGCCGAGGCCCTCGATGCGACCCAAGCCGCCGCCCGGTCCCGCGGCGACCGCGACAGGGGACGTCTCAGACCCTGCGGTCGGGAGCTGAAGCATGAGTTGGTTCAACGGTCTGTTCACTGACCACCTGCCCCACAAGGGCATCGCCGCGGCGCTCGCGGTCTTGTTCGTGGTCTTCGTGCGCGAGGACAAGACGTCGACCGTCACGACGACTGTGCGCGTGCGTGTCAGCCGCCCCGACGACCGTGTGCTGGTCAGCCCGATGGTCGACAAGGTCACGGTCGTCATCGAGGGCAAGTACGGCGCGCTCCGCAAGCTCGACAGCGACCAGCTCCCCCCCCTCGACCTGAACCTTTCGGGGAGCGAGGGCGACCAGGTCTCGTTCGAGCCGGAGATGGTGAAGTTGCCACCCGGCCTCTCTGTCCGGTCCGTTCGACCGCCGGCGATGGTCGTCCGCTTCGAGCCTTTGGTGCAGAAGCGCGTGCCCGTGAGCGTCGTGACCTCGGGAGAGCCCGCGCTGGGTTTTCGTGTGACTCAACTTCGAGTGGAGCCGGCCGAGGTCCAGATCGAGGGCGCCGCGTCCGTGGTCGATACGCTCACTCGGGTCGAGACCACGCCCGTCGAGCTCGCGGGCCGCAGCCAGAGCGCAATCGTTGAGGCGCCCCTCAAGGCCGCGCCGGCGTTCGTGAGCTGGCTCGGGCCCATCAAATACAAAGTGGGCGTCGACATCGAGGAGCGTCAGGGCACGCGGGTCCTCGATGACCGCATCGTGACGGTGCGCGGGCTCGACCCGAGCGGTGTTGCTTACGAGGTCAGCCCCGCGGAGGTGGACGTGACGCTCTCCGGGCCGGTGCGGCTGCTCGACGCGCTGGACCTTGAGCGGGTCGTCGCGTATGTCGACGCGGCGGACTTCGGGCGGTCGAAGCGGGTCTTGTTCACCCGCGTCGTCGGCGTCGAGGTGCCGCCCGGTGTGTCGCTGACAGAGGTCAAACCGGCGAAGGTCACGCTCGCGCGCTCGACAGCCCGACTGCGGGAGCAAGCGCCGTCCCCTTAACCCGCGTCGTAGACGGTGAGAAGGTCATGGCGAATCGAAAACTCTTCGGGACGGACGGCATTCGAGGCGAAGCGAACGTCTTCCCGATGACGGCGGAGCTGGCGCTGCGTCTCGGGCGCGCGCTCGGGCTTCGGGTGGCGGCGACACGCGGTCACAAGGCGCGGGTCTTGGTAGGCAAGGACACCCGCATCTCCGGCTACATGCTCGAGACGAGCCTCTCGGCGGGTCTGGTGAGCGCGGGGGCAGACGTCTACTTGGTCGGCCCTCTCCCTACGCCGGGCATCGCCTTTCTGACCACGGGCATGCGCTGCGACGCGGGCGTGGTCATCTCCGCGAGTCATAATCCATTTCAAGACAACGGTATCAAGCTCTTCGGTCGAGACGGCTTCAAGCTGCCCGATGATGAAGAGGCCGCGCTTGAGGCAATGCTCGATGCGGACGTCGACGAGGCCGCGCTGCCGACGGCGCGCGGTATCGGGCGAGCGCACCGCGTGGACGACGCCGCAGGGCGCTACGCGGTCTTCTGCAAGACGGCCTTCCCGCGGGAGCTGACGCTTGAGGGGCTCCGAGTTGTCCTCGACTGCGCGCACGGCGCGGCCTATCGCGTCGCCCCCGAGGTCTTCTCCGACCTGGGCGCCGAGGTCATCACGCTCGGCTGCAAGCCCGACGGAACGAACATCAACGACGGCTGCGGTGCGCTTCACCCGGAGAACGCGGCCGCAATGGTGCGTCAGACCGGCGCGCATCTCGGCATCACGCTCGACGGTGACGCCGACCGTTGCATCCTGTGCGACGAGAACGGGCAGGTCGTCGATGGTGACCAGATCTTGGCGATCCTCGCGCGGCACTTGAAGCGTGAGGGGCGCCTGCCGGGCGACCGCGTCGTGGCGACTGTCATGAGCAATGTCGGCCTTGAGCGCTCGCTGGCCGAGGTCGGCGTCAGCCTCGACCGCGCGGGCGTGGGCGACCGCTATGTGGTTGAGCGGATGCGAGCCTCCGGGGCTGTCCTGGGGGGCGAGCAGTCGGGCCATGTGATCCTTTCGACGCACGCGACGACCGGCGACGGCATCGTGACCGCGCTCTCGGTGCTGAACGTGATGGTCGCCACGGGGCGCTCGCTGAGCGCGCTCGCCGGGTGCATGACGCGCTACCCCCAAGTGCTGCGGAACGTGCGAGTCCGCGAGAAGCGGGACCTGTCGACGCTGCCGACCGTGAACGCGGCGGTCCGTGACGCCGAGGCGAGCCTGCGCGGCCACGGCCGAGTGCTGCTGCGTTACTCGGGAACAGAGGCGCTCGCGCGCGTGATGGTCGAGGGGCCAGACGCCGCGACGATTGACATCGCTGCGCTGGCGATCGCTGATGCGCTGGTGGCGGACCTCGGCTCGGCCGAAGGCTGAAACGCACGCCAAGGAGGCCCATGGACGTTCGGGACGCTCGCATTGTGCTCCAGCTCGACGCGGTCGAGCGCCTGCGCGCGCAGTGGGGGGCGCGCGACCCCGACACGGTCTCGGTCGCCGTCCTCGCTCAGGTCGCGGGCGCGCAGGGGTTCTCCATCTCCGCGCGCGACGTCCGCGGCCGCGGGCTCTCGACAGAGCTTCGCGGGCTGTGTGACGTCGCGCGAGTGCCGCTTGACGTCCGCCTGACCCCCAGCGCCGACCTGGCCTCGGTCGCCTTCGACATCCGACCACGGCGCGTGACCCTCGTCGGCGAGCGGCGTGACGCCGAGCGCTCCGCGGCGAGCTTGGACGTTCAGGTCCTCCGCGAGGCCCTGCGAAAGCCGCTGCAGGCGTTGCGAGACGCCGAGATGGAGGTCGCGTGCCTCGTCGAACCTGACCTCGACCAAGTCAAGGCTGTCCACAAGCTCGACGCAGACGCTGTCGTGCTGGATACGCACGCGTTCGCGGCGGCGCGCTCGCGGCGCGACCGGGAGGCCGAGCTGACGCGCATCACGGACGCGGGCACCTTGGCGGCCCGGCTAGGGTTGTCGGTCGCCGCTTCGGGCGCTCTGGACCTCTCCGGCGCGGAGGCGGTCGCGGGCTGCGCGGCCATCGACGAGGTTCAGGTCGGCGGGGCCTGCGTCGCGCATGCGGTCCTCGTCGGTATCGAGCGCGCGGTCCGCGACTTCGCCGTCGCCCTTGAGCGTGGCCGGCGGCGGGCTCGATGAGCGCTCAGGCGCGCCTAGCGCTGGTCTCCATTGACTGCGCCCGAGTCGACGCTGCGCTCGGGCGCTTCGGGGCGCGCTTCGAGTCACGATGCTTCACCGACGCCGAACGCGCTTATTGTCGACCGCGCCGCGTCGCTGGACAGCACTTCGCCGCCCGCCTTGTCGCGAAGTTCGCGGCGCGTCGTCTCTTGGGCGCAGTCGCCTTGCGCGAGATCGAGGTCTCGCGGGACCACGCAGGCGCGCCTTCGCTGACGCTCCACGGCGGCGCGGAGCGGGCCAGGGCTGCCTTGGGCTTGACGTTGCATCTGAGCCTGTCACACGACGGTGGCGTCGCGCTCGCACTGGTGGTTGGAGACTCAGAATGACGCAGTGGCAGGTCATCCCGAAGACACGGTCGGGCGGTTACCGGATCCTCACGAGCGCCGAGGTCAGGGCCGCAGACGAGCGCGCCTCACAGGGCCTCGGCGTGCCGAGCTTCGCCCTCATGGAGAGCGCGGGGCGGGCGGTCGCCGAGGTCACCCAGCGCCGCCTCGAGGGGCAGTCTGCGCGGCCGGACGCGCGCTTCGTCGCGGTCGTCGCGGGCCGCGGCAGTAACGGCGGTGACGGGCTCGTCGCCGCGCGCCTGCTGGCCGACTGGGGGCACACCGTCTTGGTCGTGCTGTGCGCGCACGCAGACGCGCTGCGGGGCGACGCCGCCACTGCGCTCGTGGCTGCGCGCGCCGCGGGAGTCGCGGTCATCGAGGTCACGGACGGCGAGGGCTTCTTGCAGCTCCCTGCTCCGGAGCGGTTCCTGCTCGTCGTGGATGCGTTGCTGGGGACCGGGCTCACGGGCGAGGTGCACGGCGTCGCCCTAGACGCGATCACCTGGATGCAGGGCGTCAAGGTCCCGATCGTCGCGGTCGACCTGCCGAGCGGCGTGTGCGCGGACACCGGTCGCGTGCTCGGCGCGGCGGCTCCGGCCGACGAGACCGTGACCTTCGGCGCGAGCCGCGCTGGCCACTGGATGTTCCCCGGCGCGAGCTTACTCGGTCGCTTGACGATCGCCGACATCGGCCTGCCAGAGCTCGCGATGCAGGGCCCCGAGCGGCGGCTGCTGTCTTCCACCGACCTCGAGCCCGCGTTCGCCGAGCGCCCGTCCGACGGGCACAAGGGGACCTTCGGCCACGTCTATGTCCTGGCGGGCTCGCCGGGGCGAACGGGCGCGGCCCGCATGGCGTGTGAGGCGGTGCTCAAGGCGGGCGCTGGCCTGTGCACGCTCGGGACGACGCGCGAGGCCTTCAACCTGGTCGCCGGCGCGCTGCTCGAGAGCATGGCCGAGGTCGCGCTCGAGCCGAATGAGCGCGGAATTTCCGCTGCGGAGCGCGTCGCAGCTCGGGTGAACCGCCTCGACGCAGCTGTCATCGGCCCGGGTCTGCCGAACGACCCGGAGATGGCGGATTTCATCGCGGCGCTCGTCCCAAAGCTCGCCGTTCCGGCGGTGCTGGACGCCGAGGCCTTGAACTTGCTGGTGCGGCGCAAAGAGCTCTTCGAGCAAGGCGCGGCCAAGGTCATCACGCCTCACCCGGGCGAGGCGGCGCGGCTGCTCGGGCGCGGCGTGGGTGAAGTTCAGGCGGCGCGGCTCGACGCGGCGCGCTCACTCGCGGACGACACCGCGTGCGTGGTGGTCCTCAAGGGCGCGCACACGGTCGTCGCCAGCCCCGACGGGCGCGTGTGGCTCTGCCCGGACGGCAACCCTGGGATGGGGACAGCGGGCATGGGCGATGTGCTCGCGGGTATCATTGGCGCGCTCCTCGGGCGTGGCCTTGAGCCCGTCGAGGCTGCGACGGCGGGCGTGCTCTGGCATGCGCGCGCGGGCGACCTTGTGGCGGCGCGGCGCTCTCAAGCGAGCCTCACCGCGATGGACGTGGTCGGCGCGCTCGCCGATGTGGAGCGGACCCCATGCTGAAGAGACTCGACGAAGACCAGACGATCGAACGGCTGCGCCAGGGCGGCGTCGTCGTATTCCCGACGGAGACGAGCTATAGCTTGGGGTGCCGGGCGGGGGACGCTACAGCCGTCGCGCGTCTGGTCGCCCTCAAAGGTCGGCCTGACGGGCGGCCACTGCCGGTCCTGTTGCCGTCGATGCGGGCGCTCGAACGGCACCAGCCCGAGACACCCCTGCTGACCCTCGCGCAGGCCTTCTGGCCAGGTCCGCTCACGCTCGTGGTGCCTGCCTTCCCCGGCCTGGCGCAGGCGGTGACGGGCGCGACGAACATGGTGGGCGTGCGGCTCAGCGGCCATGAGGTCGCAGCCCGGATCGCGCACGCGCTCGGTGAGCCCATCGTGGCGACGAGCGCCAACCGGAGCGGGGCCGCCGCGCCGTCGACCGCCGAGGCCTGCGACGCGGCAGGCCTCGACGGCGCCGACGGTCTGCTCGATGCAGGCCCCGTCGCAGGCTCGAAGAGCACCGTCGTCGGCATCGTCGACGGCGCGCTGCATGTCTTTCGCGAAGGGCCCATCGCGGCGGCCTCGTTGCGTGCCGCCTGGGCGTCACGTTCGAACTGAGCGCCGGGCGGGTCAGCCCCGCGCGACCTCCCAGTCAGCCGTCAGCGCGCTCACGCGGCGTCCGATCTCGTGTGTCGAGAACGTCTGCAGCACGCCTTGGCGCACGACCCAACGGCCGTGTACGCAGACGTCGCGGATCGCTGTCGGCTCGACCGCGTAGACCAAGTTCCGCAGCAGGTCGAGGTGCGGCAGCGTCGACAGGTCATCGAGGTCGATCGTGTAGAGGTCCGCGAGTCGACCCGCCTCGAGCGCGCCCGTGTGCCAACCTGTGAGCCGCGCGCCGCCGAGGGTGCCCATGCGAAAGACGGCCTCCGCTGTGAGCGCGGTGCCATCCATGTGACGGACCTTCTGCAGGAGCGCGGCCGCGCGCATCTCGTCGAGCACGCTCACACGGTTGTTTGAGCAGCCGCCATCGGTCCCGAGCGCGACCTCGACACCGGCGGCCAAGAGCTCCGTCAGCGGCGTGATGCCATCACCCAAGAACATGTTGCTGTTCGGGTTGTAGAGCAGCGACGCCCCGCGCGCGCCCATCAGCTCAATCTCGCCGGCGTCGATGTGACAGCAGTGCACGAGGCTCGCGCGCGGGCTCAGCACGCCGAGGCTGTCGAGCCAACGCACCGGGGTCAGGCCGTAGTTCGCGAGCGTCTCCTCGACCTCGAAGCGCTCCTCGGCGACGTGCATGTGAAAGCCCGTGTCCAGCTCCTCGGCGAGCCCGACCGCGGCCTGGACCATCTGCGCCGACGCCGCGTGGGGGCTGTGCGGCGCGGGCAAGACCTTGACCATCGGGTCGTTCGCGTGCTCGTGAAAGAGCGCGCGGGTACGCTCCACGGCATCCTCTGGGCGCTCGCGAAAGAGCGCGGGCGCGCCGTCCCAGTCATAGAACGTACGCGCCACCGTCAAGCGAATCCCGACGTCGCGCGCGGCGCGAATGACCGCGCGCGCGCCGTCGTTGCTCTCACCGTGCAGGTAGAAGAAGTCGCACACGGTCGTGACGCCGCGCAGGAGCATCTCCGCGAACGCAAAGAGCGCACCGACGTAGATGCCCTCAAGCCCGAGGCGCGGCGCGTAGCGGTACAGCGCGCGGTCGCGCCACACGAGGAAGCGCTGGTCGTCGGCGATGCCCCGCAGCAGGGATTGGAAGCTGTGGTTGTGCGCGTTCACGCAGCCGGGCGCGAGCGCTTGTCGCGCCAGGCGCGTGCGCGGGACGGACTCGGGTGTTGTCGCGCGCAACGCGGCGGCGTCCCCCACGGCGGCGATGTGACCGTCGTCGCCCAGCAACACCGCGTGGTCGCGCACGAAGCGCCCGTTGACGAGCGCGAGGTCAGGGATCAGCAGCTCTGCCATGTCGAGTCTCCTCCCAAGACGACGCGCCCGCGCTTGACGACGACCCGCGCGCGGTTCGTACCAAAGGCATAAGGCAGGTGGACGTGGCTCGGTACGTCGAAGACGACCAGATCGGCGGCGAACCCGGGCGAGAGCCGACCGACCTCGCGCTCGAGCCGGAGCGCGCGCGCCGCGTGGGTCGTCACACCCAGCATGACCTCGCGCGGCGTCAGCCCGAGCTGGCTCATCCCGAGCGTGAGCATGAGCGGCAGGTTCTCGGTCGGGCTCGTGCCGGGGTTGCAGTCCGTGGAGAGCGCGACGGGCACGCCCGCGGCGATGAGCGCGCGCGCGGGCGGCTTGGCCGCGTGGCCGAGGAAGAGCGTCGCGCCTGGCAGCAAGACGGCGGTCGTGCCCGCGCGGGCGAGCGCGTCGATGCCGGCCGGCGAAGCGTGCTCAAGGTGGTCGGCGCTCACTGCGCTCAGGCGCGCCGCGAGCTCAGCGCCGCCGCCGTCGGAGAGCTGGTCGACGTGCAGCTTGGGCTCCAGGCCGAGCGCGTGCGCCGCGCGGAGGACGCGCTCGGCGGCCTGAGGCGACACGGCGGTGTCCTCGACGAAGGCATCGCAGAAGCGCGCGAGCCCCTCGGCGGCGATCGCGGGCAGCATCTCGGAGACCAGAACATCGAAGTAGGCAGACGGCGTGGCCTGGTGCTCTGGGGGCACAGTGTGGGCGCCCAGGAATGTGGGCACCAGGTCGATAGGATGAGCGGCGTCGAGCGCGCGCACTGCGCGGAGCATCTTGAGCTCGCTCTCGAGATCGAGCCCGTAGCCGGATTTGACCTCGGCGGTCGTCACGCCGTGCGCGAGCAGCCGGTCGAGGCGAGGCACGGCGAGGGTGACCAAGTCTTCGAGGGCGGCGGCGCGCGTCGCGCGCATCGTGGCTGAGATGCCGCCCCCTGCGCGCGCCAGGTCGCGATAAGAGACGCCCGCTGCGCGCTGCACGTACTCGTCGGCGCGGTCGCCCGCAAACACCAGGTGGGTGTGCGGGTCCACGAGGCCCGGGGTGACTAGGCCGCCTCGCGCGTCGATGCGCTGCGTCGTTGGACCGACCTGAAAGCCGTGCTGCGCGAGCGCCGCACGGGCACCCACGAACGCGACGCGCCCACCGACGACCCCTACGCAATCGGCCGGTCCGAGGGCGTTCGGGTCGGCCGTGAAGACCTCACCCGCGCCCTCGACGAGCAGCTCCAGCGGCGTCACCGCGTCAGGCCAGGCAGGTCGACGCCGCGCTCGCGCGCGCAGGTCAGCGCCTCTTCATAGCCGGCGTCCGCGTGCCGCATCACGCCCGTGCCCGGGTCGGCCAGCAGCACGCGCTCGATGCGGCGCGCCGCTGCGTCTGTGCCGTCCGCGACGATGACCTGCCCCGAGTGGAGCGAGTAGCCGATGCCGACACCGCCGCCGTGGTGAACGCTGACCCAGGTCGCGCCGGCTGCGGTGTTGAGCAGGGCGTTGAGCACCGGCCAGTCGCCGATGGCGTCTGAGCCGTCGCGCATGGCCTCGGTCTCGCGGTTCGGGCTCGCGACGGAGCCGCAGTCGAGGTGGTCGCGTCCGATGACGATGGGCGCCTTGACGCGACCGCTGCGGACCAGCTCGTTGAAGAGCAAGCCCGCGCGGTGGCGCTCGCCGTAGCCGAGCCAGCAGATGCGCGCGGGGAGGCCCTGGAACTGGACGCGTTCGCCCGCGAGCTTGAGCCAGCGGTTCAGCGCGGCGTCGTCGGGCATCAGCTCAGCGAGCGCTCGGTCGGTCTCGAGGATGTCCTGCGGATCGCCGCTGAGCGCCACCCATCGGAAGGGGCCGCGCCCTTCGCAGAACTGTGGCCGAATGTAGGCGGGGACAAAGCCGGGGAAGTCGAACGCGCGGGGTTCGCCCCCCGCCACGGCGCCTTGCCGCAGGTTGTTGCCGTAGTCGAAGACATGGCTGCCGTCCTGCTGGAACGCGAGCATCGCGCGCACGTGAGCCGCCATGCTGGCGTGGGCGCGCTCGACATAGCCTTTGGGGTCGGTGGCCCGCAGCGCGGCGGCTTCTGCCAGGTCGAGCCCCGCGGGCACGTAGCCGAGTAGCGGGTCGTGGGCCGAGGTCTGGTCGGTCACGAGGTCCGGTCGCAGGCCCATGCGGCGCAGGGCTTCGAAGGCCTCTGCCGCATTGGCGATGACCCCTATGGACCGCGCCTCGCGACGCTCCGCGCAGGCGCGCGCTCGGGCCACTGCGGCCTCGAGGTCCGGGGCGACCTCGTCGAGGTAGCGCGTCTCGACGCGGCGCTGTGCGCGGCTCGGATCAACCTCGACGCAGAGCGCGACGCCGCCGGCCATCGTAACCGCGAGCGGCTGCGCGCCGCCCATTCCGCCGAGGCCCGCTGTGAGGACGACGCGGCCCGCCAAGTCGTCGGCGCCGAAGTGCTTGCGCGCGGCGGCGACGAAGGTCTCGTACGTCCCCTGCAGGATGCCCTGTGTCCCGATGTAGATCCACGAGCCCGCGGTCATCTGACCGAACATCGTCAGGCCCGCTCGCTCCAGCGCCCAGAAGTTCTCCCACGTCGCCCAAGCGGGGACGAGGATCGAGTTTGCGAGCAGCACCCGCGGCGCGTCGGGGTGCGTCCGGAAGACACCCACCGCACGCCCAGACTGAATGAGCAGAGACTCGTCGTCCGCGAGGCGCTCCAGCGTCGCGACGATGCGGTCGAAGTCGGCCCACGAGCGCGCGGCGCGTCCGCTGCCGCCATACACGACGAGCTCGTCCGGTCGCTCAGCGACGTCGGGGTCGAGGTTGTTCATCAGCATACGCAGCGCGGCCTCTTGCTGCCAGCCACGACAACGCAGAGTGGTGCCGCGCGGCGCGCGCACGAGACGAGGCAGGGACTCAGGCATGGGGAACCTCGGGGGCGGGCGTGTCCGACAGGAATGGCGCCGCGACATCGACAAGCGCGCCCTCGCGAACGAGCGAGAGGGCGACCTCGATGTCGGGGTGAAGTACGCGGTCGTCCATCATGGGCGGGACCTGTGTGCGGAGTTGCGCATGCACGGCCTCGATCGCGGGGCTGGAGCGAAGTGGCCGTCGCAGGTCGATGCCCTGCGCGCCGCACAGGACTTCGATGGCGAGCACGGTCTCCACGTGCTCGAGGACCGCTCGCGCTTTGCGTGCGGCGATGGTGCCCATCGAGACGTGGTCCTCTCGGTTCGCGCTCGAGGGGATACTGTCGACGCTCGCGGGGTGGCACAGGCCCTTGTTTTCGCTCACAAGCGCAGCGGCGGTGACCTGCGCGATCATAAAGCCGCTGTTGAGCCCGCTGTTGGGCGCGAGGAACGGGGGGAGCCCGCTCGAGAGCGCGGGGTTGACGAGCTGCTCGATGCGCCGCTCGGAGATGTTCGCGAGCTCGGCGAGCGCGATGGCCAAGAAGTCGGCCGCGAACGCGACGGGCTGCCCGTGAAAGTTACCGCCGCTCAGCAGCTCGAGGCCGGTCGCGGTCTCGAAGGCGAGCGGGTTGTCGGTCGCCGCGTTGCACTCCCGCTCGACGACCTCTGCGCAGTACGCAATCACGTCGCGAGACGCGCCGTGCACCTGCGGCATACATCGCAGGCTGTAAGGGTCCTGCACCTTGCCACAGTCGAGGTGGCTGTCCGCGATTTGGCTGCCGGCAGTCAGCCGGCGCAGGTGGGCGGCGCTCAAGGCCTGCCCAGGATGCGGACGCATGGCGTGAATGCGCGCGTCGAAGGCGCGCGCGGTGCCCTTGAGTGCGTCGAGCGATTGCGCGCCCGCGATGTCGGCGGTGTCGCAGAGGCGCCGCGCGCGGACGAGCGTCAGCGCGGCGTCTGCGGTCATCGCTTGCGTCCCGTTGATGAGCGCGAGGCCTTCCTTGGCGGCGAGCGCGATGGGCTTGAGGCCGGCGCGACGGAGCGCCTCGGCGCCCGTGAGGCGCTCACCGCCAAAGAACGCCTCGCCTTCGCCCACCAGCACGAGCGCCAAGTGAGCGAGGGGGGCGAGGTCGCCGGACGCACCCACGGAGCCCTTCTCCGGGACCACGGGCACGACGTCCCGGTTTAGCATCCCCACGAGCAGGGTCGGGACCTCGGGGCGCACGCCGCTGGTGCCCAGCACGAGGACGTTCGCCCGGAGGAGCATCATGGCGCGCGTGATCGGTCTCGAGAACGGCTGTCCGACGCCCGTCGCGTGGCTGCGGACCAAATTGAGCTGTAGGCGCGCGAGGTCCTCAGCGGGGACGCGAACCTCTGCGAGCGCGCCGAAGCCGGTGTTCACGCCGTAGACGTCGGGCGCGTCAGGGCCGAGCCAGCCGTCGATCTCCGCGCGCACCCGAGCGACGCGCAGCATGGCCGACTCGGCGAGCATCACGGGTCGGTGGTCGACCGCGACGTGCCAGACGTCGTCGAGCGAGAGCCGGCCGTCGCCGAGCGACAGCGGGGGGAGGGGGTCAGCGGCGGAGTGCTTCACCCGCGCGGTTCTAGTGCGCGCGGTCGGGGGGTGTCAACCGACGGACCCACTTGGGGTCAGTGCTGAACGCCGCCGTTGCCGCAGAGCGCCTGGCACAAGAAGACGTTGTCCTCGGGGCAGTGGATGCAGTCCTCGGGGCACGGCCGGTCGACGCCCTCGTGCTCCCGCGCGCGCTCCGCGATCTGCTCGGGCGTGAACTCGTTCTGGTCGACGATGGGGGTCACCAGCACGAGCTTGCTGCCGGGCTCGAACGCCACGAGCCCCAGGTGCGCCTGCAGGCCCGTGAGCCAGGACGCGGCCTCGCTGTCACCCGCGATGCGGCGCACGATCAGGTCGTCGGCCACGCTGCCGTCCTCACGCACGTCAACGACGTACGCGCTGTCCTCAGACGTCAGGTCGAGCGTCGTCACGGCCACCGGGCCGCCCTCGTCGACGCGCACGGCGCCCGTGTCCACTGACTCGGTGCCGCCGCAGGCCGACATCGTCAACGCGAGACCGAACACGCACAGCGCCTTGATGGACTTCATACGACCTCCGAGTGGTTGTGAGTCCACAGTAGGGCGAACGCGGACACCTCGCCACTCCCGCGCGCGCTCGCCTTCATTTTTCGGTATCCGTTCACGGCTGAGCCCGGCACAGTCGAGCCATGGGGCACTCCAAGGCGGTTCTCTTCGATTTGGATGGCACTCTGCTGGACAGCCGCGGCGACCTGGCGGACGCCGTGAACGCCACGCGCGCCGCGCTCGGCGTCGAGCCCTTGAGCGACGAGGTCGTCGGGGGACACATCGGCCGCGGGCTCACGGCGCTGCTGGAGCAGGCCCTCCCGCCGCTCAGCCCGGTCGAGTTCCAAGCGAGCCGCGCGGTCTTCATCGCGCACTACAGTGCGAACCTGCTGAATCGCTCGCGCCCCTACGACGGCGTCGAGGTCATGTTCGACGGTCTGAAGGCCTACCGCCTCGGGCTCGTGACGAACAAGCCGTCCATGTTCACGCACGGGATCCTGCGCGGCCTTGGCTGGGACACGCGCTTCGAGGTCGTCGTGTGCGGCGATACGACGCCGACGCGCAAGCCCTCGCCTGAGCCGCTCCTTCTCGGCCTCGAGAAGCTCGGGGCTGCGCCTGCATCCGCGGTCTTCGTGGGCGATACCTCGGTCGACGCCGAGACCGCCGCTGCTGTCGGCGCGCCCTTCGTGTGCGTCGGGTGGGGCGCTCAGGCCGCTCAGACGCCGCGCGCGCACGTCATCGAGTCGCTCACGGCGCTGCCTCCTTGGGTCGAGCGCCGCCTCAGCGCGCCATGAGCGTGCGGATTATCGGGCACCGTGGGAGCCACGACGCGTCGCGTGGGCCGGTCGAGAACACGCTCGAGGCCTTTGAACAGGCGATCACCGAGGGGGCTGATTGGGTCGAACTCGATGTCTGGCGGACCGCAGACGGCGGTCTCGTCGTCTATCACGACGCGCACCTGCCCGGGCTCTCGCAGCCGCTCGCCCAGAGCCGCCTGACCCAGGTTCGAGCGGCGGCGCTGCCCCGCGGGGCGCGCGTGCCGACGCTCTCAGAGGCGCTCGAGGTCGCGCGCGGTCGCGTTCGGACGAACGTCGAGATTAAGCACGCCGCCGCCCTCGATGGTGCCCTCGCGACGATGCGAGACTTGCGCGTCGAGGACGCCTGCGTCTTGTCGAGCTTTGACCACGACGCGATCTTCGAGGCCGCGGACCGCGACAGTCGCGTTGAGCGGGCCCTGATCATGGGCGAAGACGCGCCGACTGTGTGGCAGACGCTGCGCGAGGTCTGGCCTTTCTGGGCGCTGCAGCGCGCCGGTGCGCGCTACTGGCACACCCATGGGCGAAACGCCGCCGAGCCGGTCGTCCGCGCGCTGCTCACGCAGGGGATCGAGACCCAAGTGTGGACGGTCAACGACGCTGAGCGGGGCGCCGAGCTGGTCGCCCGAGGGGTCGCGGGCCTCTTCACGGACCGGCCGGGGGCGATGCGCGCCGCGCTGTCGGCGCGGACCAACTCAGGGGGCGCTTGAGGGCGAGGGCGCCTCGCCCGGCTTACCTTGCCGCAGCTGCTGCAGGCGGTTCAGCTCTGCGACGACCTTGAGGTTCTCGGTGAGCGTTTGCTGGAACTGGGTCGCTTGGGCGAGCCGCGCCTTGAGCTCTTTCTCGAAGACTGTCGTCTTCCACACGCCGCCCTCACGCGCGAAGTCGATCGCCTCGCCCGCGCGGGTCTGGACCGAGGCGTGGTCGGCGTCGGACTGCGTCACGGCGGTCGCGATCAGGCCCGCGCCGAGGCCTTCACTCGTGTCGAGCTCGGCGAGGCCTCGGTCCATGAGCGCCGCGAACAGCGCCTCGGGCGTCTCCGCCTCGAGCACGCCCGGCGGGTACGCGGCCTTCGCAGCGACTTTGTGCTCGGCGGGATACTCGGACTGGATGACTTGGGACTGAGCCCGAACGACCGCGTGAAGCTCTTTGAGCTGCGCGAGGGTCGCCGCCGAGCAATGGCCGAGGATCGCGGGCCCGTCCTTCTTCATCACCGCGTCCCGAAAGACGTGGAGGGTTCCATCCGCGGTCGCGGGGTCGCGGTTCTCTTGGCACGCGGCCAGGGACAGGAGCAGGGCGATGGCAAGCCCGGCCAGACGAGGCAGGGGGCGTGACGTGCGAGCGCGGGTAATCATGCGGCGCACGATGGTGCGCGGCGCCACCCAAGTCAACGAGGTCGTCCCCGCGTCGGCTTGCGGCTTGCAGCAGGCGACGTGGGGCGGCACACTGCGGGCCGGTCGCCGACAGGGCGACAACCCCGGGCCGCGTCGCCCATGATGTCCTCCTTCAAGGGAAGCCCGAAACGTGCAGTCGGACAACGCCTCTGGAGCCCCCGCCGGTGAGAGCCCGCCGTCGCCCATCGGCCCGCCGGTCGAGGTCGTGCGGCTCAAGCAAGGCGAGACCATCGGGGCGCGTTTCGTCATCGACGAGCGTCTCCGAGAGGACCCCCTCGGGAGCACTTACCGCGCCGTCGACCAAAAGAGCGGCAAGCGCATCGCCCTGCTCATGCTCGACCCCGGCGTCGCCACCGACCGCGCCGCGACCGAGGGGCTGCGCTCGCACACTCGGCTGATGACCTCGCTCGCGCACAAGAACGTCGTGAGCATCTTCGGGCTCGGCAAGGAGGGGCGTCGACGCTACCTCGCGCGCGAGTACGTCGACGGTCAGACGCTCGCCGAGCTTCTCGAGAAGAAGGCTGAGGCGAGCCGAAGCTTCACGCTCAAGGGCGCATACAACCTCGTCGCGCACGTCTGTAACGCCCTGCAGTTCGTGATGCCGCACCTGGGTCACGGCACACTGCGACCGTCCGTGATCTTGGTGAACCGCACGGGGCGCGTGAAGGTCTCAGACTTCGGGCTCGACGCCCTCCGGTCCGCCTTGGTCGAACGCCGCGACCAGCTCAATCGGTGGGACGCCGGCTGTTTCCCGCGCGGTGGCGCAGGCCTCAAGAGTGAGAGCGCCTCGGACCGGGGCGGAGATGAGCCCGACGGGGATGTTCCCATCGACGCCGCACTCGACGTCGAGGCCGCGCGGCCGAGCGTTGAAACGGGCGCGAGCGACGCGCACATCTCCCGCGATGACCTGTTCGCGCTCGGCGCGATCCTCTACGCTTTGGTTGTCGGTCGGCCGTTCAACGCCGATCCCGCGAGCCTGACACCGGACGTCGTCCGACGCATGCCGTCGGGCTTCGATGTCATCCTCCGTCGATGCTTCGCCGTGGACGGTGAGGCGGGATATCGCGATGCGAACGCCCTGAAGGCCGAGCTGCTTGCGGCCGTCGACGCTGCGCGCGCGGGCGACGAGGCCGATGGCGACCCGCTGGCGGTCGAGGCGTCCATCGTCACGCTCGACGAGGGGCGTCTGGTCGAGGGGGGCGGGGAAGTCGCGAGCGCAGGCCTGACCGCGCAGAAATCAGGTCTGTTTGCGCCGCCGCCGTCGCGCGCGGCCGCGAAGAAGCCGACCAAGCCGCTGCCCGCGATGCCTCAGGCGGGCGGCGGGTTCGTGATCCCCGAGCTGCGGCCGGCCGCCGGCGCGACGGACGACGGCACCACCCAGCGGTGGCTCGTCGAGAAGGGCGGCATCGACTATGGGCCCTTCACGATGCCGCAGATCGTCGACAAGCTCCGCGCCGAAGAGGTCTTCCCCGAGACGAACCTGTATGACATCGAGACCGACCGGCGCGTCCCGCTCTCCGAGCACGCGGTCTTCGACGCTGCGCTCGTCTCGTGGTTGCACGAACGGGCCGAGCTGGAGAAGCGACGTGCCGAGGACGCTCGCATCGCGTCCGACAAGCGCCGCTCGCGCCTCATTTTTGGCGTCGCCGCGGTGCTCGTCCTGTCCATCGGCGGGGTCTTCGCGGGCAAGGCCGCGTACGAGGCGAGCCTGCCGGCGCCCGTGAAGGCTCACCTGCCGACGCTGGTCGCGCAGTGGCCGGGTGCGCTCCCGCAGATCGCGCTCCCCGACGCGGCGGCGCCCGAAACCCCGGCGGAGCTCGCGGCGCGCGCCAAAGCCAAGGCAGCGCAAGGGGCGACGCGGCGCGCGCTCGATGACCAACGGCTGCTCGCCGAGGAGGCGCGCCTCGCCGCGTCGAGCACACTCGACGGGACAGGTGGCTCGGAGACGGGGCGCAGCTTCGACGCGGCCGCACTGGACGCAGCCGTCGCGACGCGTAACCCGCAGATCGTCAAGTGCGTGCAAGACGAGGTCAAGCGTGACCCCAACCGGCACGACTTCGAGATCAAGGCCACGATCCTGCCGCGCGGCGACATCATTCAAGTCCGCATGGTCGGCGGGACCGCGGCGGGCACGGCCTGTGTCCGCGGCGCCCTCGCTGGCCTCAAGGTGCCCGCCTTCGACGGCACCAACCAGGCGCTGAGCCTACCGTTCTCTGTGAACTGACCCACAGTGGTCCCTCAAATGACCCCAAGGAGTGAGACGCGATGAGCGCGAAAGAGCGAGATGGCCTCGTTGGCCGGGACCTTCTGCGACGCATGTTCGAGGCGCAGAAGTGCGTCAAGGTCGACGGCGACCGTTTCGAGACGGACGGCACGGCCCACTTTGAGCTGCTCATGAAGGGCAGTGGCGCCCCCGTGCCGCTGGGCAAGTCCGAATCGGTCGAGCTCGGCGAGGAGTTCATCACCGCGCACCTCGCCGAGTCGGTCTACGTGCTGCCCTACGCGCTCGTCACGGGCATCAAGCTGGTGCTGCGCGGCGAGGTCAAGCGGACCGGGGCGGGCTTCCTGCGTTGAGCCTGCGCCGTGTCCTTGTCGTCGCGGGCCTGATCGAGGGCGAGCAACCCGGGCGCTTCTTGGTGAGCCGTCGCCTGAGCGACAGTCACTTGGGCGGCCACTGGGAGTTCCCCGGCGGCAAGCTCGAGCCGGGCGAGTCGCCCGCGAGCGCGCTGCAGCGTGAGCTGCGCGAGGAGCTTGGCATCGAGGTGGAGGTGGGGGACCCCTTCGCGGTGGGGCACCACGTCTATGTCGAGCACGAGGTCGTCTTGCTCGTGCTCCGCTGCCGCCACACCCAAGGTGAGCCACGCTGCCTTGAGGTGGCTGAGCTCGCGTGGTTGACAGCGGAGGAGATCGCCGCGCTGTCGTTGCCACCCGCGGACGGGCCCGTGGTCGAGCGCCTCGTTCGTGAGTGGGGCGCCCGCCTGTGAGCGGGCGCGTCTCGCTGCCCGACGCCGCAGCGACGCGCGCCTTGGGTGAGCGCCTTGGGCGCGCTGCGGTCGCGGGCACGACGCTCGCGCTGAGCGGGCCACTGGGCGCGGGCAAGACAACGTTCGCCCAGGGCTTCGCGGCGGGCTTCGGTGTGCCCGCCGGTCACCGCGTCACGAGCCCGACGTTTGCGATCTGGCAGACCTACTCAGGTCGGTCGACGCTGCATCACCTGGACCTCTACCGACTCGAGGGGCACGACGAGGCCGACGCTGCGGGGCTCGATGAAGCCTTCAGCCCAGAGGCCGTGAGCCTCGTCGAGTGGTCAGAGCGGTGCCCTGCGCTGTTGCCCGAGGAGCACGTCCGCGTCACGCTGGCGTACGATGGCGACGGAGGGCGGCACGCGACCCTCGAGGGGGTCGGTCTGGGTGCTACCGAGTGGCTTGCAAGGCTCGGGCTCTAGCACGACGCGCTTGGCGAGGTCGTCGGAGACGCGCATGATGCGGCCGTGATGCGCGTCATCTCGATTCGGTGGAGCCTTTTCCACACGTTCGTCCTCGTCGTCGCCCTCATCACGGGGGCGATCCTCTTTGCGAACGACTGGTACGGCGCGCGCGCGGTGACCGCGCTCGCGCAGCGCTCGATCGAGCGCGCGACAGCGCATGCGGACTCAGACCTCGCGGCGTTTCTCGAACCGGTCGATGCCGACCTTGAGGTCCTGAGGCAGTGGGCCGCAGCGGGGCGCTTCAACCCCGACGACACCGAGTCGACAAACGTGCTCGTCGCCCCGCTCATGGCGGTGAACCCGCAGATCGGCATTTTTACCACGGGGGACGTCGCGGGCGCCCACATGCTCCTCCGGCGTGAGGGCGAGTCGTGGTTCAACCGCGAGATGCGCCCGGACACACCGGGGGTCGCGCGCGTCGCCCGGTGGCAAAAGCTGAACGAGCCCGCGGCCTGGGTGACGCGGAGCGAGACCTTCGACCACCGCGAGCGGCCCTGGTTCAAGAACACCATCAACCAGCCGACCGGCGCGCCCGTCTACTGGACGAAGCCTTACATGGCGCACGACTCGAAGCGGCCCATCATGACGGCCGCCCTCCGCGTCGTCCGCCCCAAGGGCGAGCCCTTCGTCGTGGCCCTCCACGTCTTCATCGAGCGCATCTCGGCGTTCACGACGAGCCTTGCGCCGTCTCCGAGTGGGCAAGCGTTCGTGCTCGACGACTCCGGGCGCATGCTCGGTCTGCCGCGGGATGCGCGCTTCGCCAGCGAGGCGGGGCGTGACGCGGCGCTGCTCAAGCACCCCAAGGACTTGGAGATGCCCGCTTTGGCCGCTGCCGTCGAGCAGTGGAAGGACGCCGCCCGACCTCAGACGCCGTTTACCTTCGATCTCGACGGGCAGACGTGGTGGACGGGGTTCAGGCAGGTTGCCCTCAACGAGCGTCGCTCCCTCTGGATCGGCACGCTGGTGCCCGAGGCGGACTTTAGCGACGCGGTCCGCGCGCAGCAGGCTGCGGTGCTCTCGATCGGCGTCGTGGTCTTGCTGGTCGCGCTCGTGCTCGCGTTCTTCATCTCGCGGGCCTACAGCACGGCCTTGGCGCGGCTGGTCGACGAGAGCGACCGCATTCAGCGCCTCGACCTGACGCCGCCGCCGCCGCTCGAGACTCGACTGCGCGAGATAGCGCAGCTCGCGCAGGCCCACGAGCGCATGCGCTTGGCGCTCGACGCCTTCTCTCGCTACGTGCCGACCGCGGTCGTGCGTGAGCTCCTGCGGCGCGGCGAGGCGGCCCGCATCGACGGTCGAGAAGAGAACCTGACTGTCTTCTTCTCGGACATTCGGGGCTTTACGACGATCTCCGAGTCGCTCGAGCCGACGGCGTTGACGCAGCAGATGGCGGAGTACTTCGAGGCGATGCTCGAGGTCCTGCAGGGCGAAGGCGCGACTATCGACAAGTTCATCGGCGACGCGATCATGGCGTTCTGGGGTGCGCCGGTGCCAGATCCCGAGCATGCCCGCCACGCCGTGGTCGCGGCGCTGCGGTGCCAGCAGCGCCTCGTTGAGCTGAACGCGAGCTGGGAGGCCCAAGGGCGGCCGCCGCTGCCCACACGCATCGGCCTCGCGACCGGCCCTGTCGTCGTCGGGAACGTCGGCGCCCCGACGCGCCTCAACTACACGCTGCTCGGGGACACCGCGAACCTCGCGAGCCGGCTTGAGGGGACGAATCGCTTCTATGGCACGGACGTCCTCGTGTCCGCCGCGGTGCGGGACGCTGCGGGCGCAGGCTTCGTGTGGCGCGAGGTCGACGCCGTCGCAGTCAAGGGCAAGTCCGAGGTCATCCGTGTGTTCGAACCGGTGGCCTTCGAAGGTCAGGCCAGTGCGTCTCGGCTGGCTTACGTGCGCGCGTGGGACGAGGCGCTGCAGGCCTACCGCGGGCGGGCCTTCGCGGACGCGCTCTCGCGCTTGGACGCGCTCGCGGCTGAGTACGGCAGCGACCTGTCGATCGACCACCTTCGGCGTCTCGCGACGCAGTACGCGCGCAACCCGCCGCCCACCGACTGGAACGGCGCGACGGTCCTGAGCGAGAAGTAGGGCGTCGTCGGCCTAGTCGAGCAAGGTCCCGATGCCCACGAGCAGCTCGCCGGCGAGCCCGGGCGCGCGCGGCGGGTCGTCTGGGGCGCGTGCACGCAGGAAGCTGTTGGCGATCGCCGCGCCACGGCGCCGCGCGCGGGGCGCCTCGGGGGAGACCCGGATCACACGGAACGCACCGCGCGTGCACGCCAGCGCTTCGAGGCCGCCGGCGCGGCTGGCGTCGAACACGACGGCCACGCGCGGGACGCCGGGGTGGTCCTCGAAGAAGAGCACATCGCCAGTGCGCGGCGTGCCGACGCGCTCGCGGGCCGCGTCGAGCGTCGCCTCGACATCGCGCAGCGCCTCGGCCGCGGGCCGCTGAAGCGCGAGCCCGCCGAAGACCTCGACGAGCAGCGTAACGTCGTCCGCGCGGTCGCAGACGCCGCGGGGCGTCGCTCGAAGGGCGTCGAGCTTGGACCGAACCCTCGAGCGACGTTCGCTCGCCAAGTCGGGGTCGGCGTCCAGCGCCCACGGGGCGTCTCCCGGGCCAGCCGACGCCACGGGGCCGTGCGCGCCACGCGGCGTCCCAGGGGGCACCGGCAGGAGCGACGCGCAGCCCGAGAGGGCGAGCCCGACGCTCACAGCCAAGACGATGAGGCGCAGCGACATGTACGACAGAGTCGCACATGGCAGGCAGAAGGCAAAAAAAAGCCCCGACTGCGGACAAACAGTCGGGGCTGGGTGACCCGTAGGGGATTTGAACCCCTATTACCGACGTGAGAGGCCGGTGTCCTAACCCTTAGACGAACGGGCCATGGCTGGGGGACTAGGATTCGAACCTAGATAAGCGGAATCAGAATCCGCTGTCCTGCCATTAGACGATCCCCCAATGGCATGTCAACGAGTAAAGAGCCGCATACCTTGGTCGCGAGCCCGCAACCCGATGTGCGAGCGGCTTAATATCGACATCACGCCACACGCGCAATCTCTTTTTTGTAGAAAGTTTACCGTGGGCTCGGCCGAGAACCTGAGGCCTGAGTCCGCACAGATTGACCCATGTACTCTAGGACTCACCCTGAAGAATGCGGCGCCCCTTTGGGCTCCAATACCTCTGTTGCCTCCGCGGTCTGGCCCGAATCGTGCAGACCCTCCGTTCGCCATGCTCGGAGGTCCCATGTCTGCCCGTCGCCTCGCCGCTCAGCTCCTCGTCGCCGGTCTCGCCATCGTGGCGGGCGGCGGCGCTGCCCGAGCCTTCGAGCTCAAAGAGGTCGAGGGGACCCCGGTCCGCTGGGTGCACATGCCCATCGAGTACGCGGTCGCCGTCGAGGGCGCTCGAGACCTGCCGGACTCGAGCGTCGAGCGCGCGGTCAAGGCGAGCTTCGACGCCTGGGCGAGCGCTGAGGGCGCCGGCATCCAGGTCGCGCACATCGCCGCGTCCAGCGCCGCGGTCGGCTTCACCCCGGGCGGCGAGAACCAGAACACCGTCGCGTTTGGCCGCGAGGCCTGGGACTTTGAGCCCGAGGCGCTGGCGATGACGATCACGGCCTGGCGGCGCGACTCGGGCGAGCTCGTCGACGCGGACATCATCGTGAACGAGAAGCACTTCGTGTGGGGCGATGCAAACCCCGACCTGAACGACCTGCAGAACGCGCTGACGCACGAGGTGGGGCACCTGCTCGGGCTTGCGCATTCAGACGACCCGGAGGCGACCATGTTCGCAAGCGCCCTGGAAGGCGAGACCTCGAAGCGGACCCTGTCCGAGGACGACGTCGCGGGGGTGGCGTCGCTGTATCCTCGGGGCCAGAGCACGCGGCGTGAGCAGGCGAGCGTCGCGGACGCGGTCGGCGCCGGCGACGCCGAGAACGTCGCGCGCTCGAATCAGGTGCCGCGGGTTCGAGTCCGCTTCACGGGGTGCGCGCAGTCGCCCGTCGCGGCTGCTTCGGGCGGCGGCTGGTCCATCGCCGCGCTCGCCTTGATGGGCGCGCTGGGCGTGGCGCGTCGGCGTCTGAGCGGCGCGCTGCGGGCGACAGGCGGGCTTTTCGCGGCTGTGTGCGTGCTGTTCGTCGCGCACCCAACGCACGCGACCTCGCTCAAGGCACCGACCTTCGAGGCCCTGTCGCTCCGCGCGTCGCTCATTATCGAGGGCATCGTCGTTGACCAGGAGACCGTGACGCGCGGCGGCATGGTCTTTACCGACTCGGTGCTGCGCATCGAAGATTGCCTGAAAGGGGACTGCGTGGCCCGCGAGGTCGTCGTTCGCTCGGTTGGGGGTGTGCTCGGTGACTACGTCGTCGAGGCGGAGGGCGCCGCGCACTTTGAGGTCGGTGAGCGCGTGGTCGTCTTCTTGGAGCCGATGGCGGGCACTGACCGCCTGCGGACTTCGGGCATGGCGCTCGGCAAGTTCAGCCTGAGCGGCCCGGCGGGCGAGCGTGTGGCCACCCGCGACCTTGACGGGATTCACCTGCTCGGGGACGCCGTGGAGACGGCTCACGTCGAGCCCACGCTCCCGCTGCGCGCGTTGACCGACCGCGTCCGCGCCACCCTCGCGCGCTGACACGCTTCTGACGCGGGCGACCGCGTGCTATAGGGCTGCTTCGGTCCGGCGGGTGAGTGCCGCGGACGTCGAGGAGGCTCGGATGGCACGGGGTAGAGAAGCGGGCGCCCGCGAGGTCGGTACGACGGTCGCGTGCGGCGGTTGCGGCGTCTCGTACGGCGCACGGTACATCGCGTTCGTTGACCGCGCGGAGAACGACGGGCTCGTCCGTCGTTTGCTCGAGGAGGGTTTCGCGGCCACGGGCTCGGTCAGCTGTCCGCAGTGCGGCGCGACCTATGTCATCGAGGAGGCGGTCACCCTCCTCGACGCAGCGGCAGACCGGCTGTGTGTGCTCGCGCCGCCCCATCGGCGCCACCGCGCCCTGAGCCTGCAGGCGGAGGCGCTCGAACACCTCGCGACCCGTGCGCTTGAGGTCGTAACGACGACTCTGGCGACGCCGATGACTTACTTCGACGCGGCGTCTCTTCGCCGCGCTCTGGGTGAGGGCGGAGCGGAGGACGGCGTCGCGGCCTCAGCGGGTCGGGCGGATGACCTGCCGTTTGACGCGGACTCCCACCCGCCGCAGGCCGCGCCAGCGGACCGAGAGGTCACCTCGCGCGTCGAGTTGGCCAAGCTGCCCGAGGCGACCTCGCCGCGGCGCACGAACTTCTCGGCAGTGACCGTGCCCGACATGCCCCGAGCGGCGGCGTCGAGCGCAGCGCACGGGCAGCGAGTCGTGGCGGCCGAGACGGCGACCGAGGAAGACGACGTCAGCCCGGGGAGCGGCAGTGAGTCTACGCAGGTCAAGGCACGGCCTTCTGGCTCGGGCGCGATCGGTGTGACCGTGGCGACGCCGGCGCCTCTCTCAAGTGAGAGCGCCTCGCCTGCTGCGGATGGTTGGAATCGCGCGCTCGACGCAGCGTGGGGCGCCGCGCCTGAGCCCGAGGCGCCCGCAAACGCCGATCCGACGCACGTCGTCTCGATCGACATGGCGACGACGGCGCGGCCCGCGGTCACGCAGCGCCACCGCCTCGGACCGACGTTCGACCCGGCGCGGGCGGACGCGACGGGGGCCTATCTCCAGGTCGAGGACGGTCGCGTGCAGGCGGTCGCGCGGCTTGAGCTGACGCGCGCGAACGGTTTCGCGCAGGGGCAGGTCTCGCTCGCTTTCCAGTGGCACGCGACGTCTGCGGGCCCGGCGCTCGACCTGCTCTTGACGCGCCGCGACGCGGGCGAAACGGTCGACCACCTTGTCTGGTGGGTCACGCCGACGACGGAGGTTGGACGGAGCGTGCTCGCCGCGCTCGGTGTGGACTTCGTCGTGGACGTCGTTCTGCACCTCGACGGTGGCGCGTTCCACGCCCGGCGCACGGTGCGCGAGCCGCTCGAGCGTAACGTGACCTCGGCCTCGGAGTACTTGAGGGACTTGCCCAGCTTGCCCGACGCGGACGCGGTCAAGCGAGCCGTGGATGCAGTCGACTTCGACCTCTTCGGTCGGTTGCAGCACAACTTTCACGGCGAGAGCTTCGCTGAGCTGCGGAGCGCGGCCGAAGCCCGCTTGGCCGTTGGTATCGTGTCGTACTGGAGCGCGCCGGACCGGCGCGACTACCTCGCGCGCGTCAAGTCTTTCCCCGAAGTGTGGTGGAGCGCGCTCGTTGAGCGCGTGGTGCGCGGCGCGGTCGACTTCGGCATCGCCTTGGACGCGCCGCTGCGGCGCCGGGCTGTCGAGCTGGGCGTCGTGGCGGATGCGGAGCGTTGCGTGGAGACGACGCTCGCCAACTTCGCGGAGGTCTGCCTTAGCCTGAAGACGAACGAGCTCGACGCGCTCGACGTCTGGGAGAACTGGGCGTCCTTGCTCGCGCTGGCGGACGAGCTCGACGTGCGCGTGGCTGAGGACATCGAAGCGCTCGCTGCGCTCGCGATGGACCGGGCGCGGGATGCAGCCCAAGCGGGGGACGCCACGGAGGGCGACATCGCCGACGAGTCCGTAGAGATGGAGGTCGGCGAGGAGCTCGCCGAGATGAGCACCTCGGAGCTCGCGGGGCTGTTGTACGACCCCGCGCAGCGCTTTGACGCCGCCTTGGCGATCCTGCACCGCGGAGAGGCGGGTCAGGCGTCGAGTGTGTTCGAGGTGATGCGCCGGATGTCCCGTGACCAGCTCCAGCGGTCCGTGCCCCTCGCGCTCGCGCAGGGGCCCGCGTTCGAGTCTGCGTTCCTCGGAGCGCTCCGGTCGCAGCGCGTGAGCCTGCGCCTCGCCGCCTCGCTCTTCCTCGCCGAGATCCGCTCGGAGCGCGCGATTCCCCGCGTGGTCGACTGCGTCGCGCACGCTGGCATCGAGGAGTGGCAGTTCGTTGCGCGCGCCGCGGCGCGGCTCGGCCGCAAGATCATCCCCGCCGTGATGGCGCGGGCCGGTTCGGCAGGCGATCCGGGTGAGCGCCTGGCGTTCACGCTCGCCCTGCTCGGTGCCGAGGCGCGGGGCGCGCTCGCCGCTGCGGTCGACCGAGAGTCCAGTGATGGCGCCCGCATCTGCGCCCAGAAGGCCATCGAGCGCGCGGGCGAGGTGAGCTTCGGGGATCCCGCCGACTTCTCTGAGCGGCTCGCGGACGCCTTCCAAGCCTGCGGGCCGGACGCAGTCGGACCGGACTTCGAGGAGGAGCTCGCCTCGGTCGAGATCGGTCCAGCGGCGAGCGCGCGTGATCTTGAGGCCGACGTCGACTTGGACGACTACGACGACCCCCGGGGGCGATGAGGTCAAGTGCGGATCGGGATCATCTCAGACATCCACGCGAACCTTGAGGCGCTCACGGCGTCGCTCGAAGCTCTTGATCGGGTCGGCATCGATACGCTCGTCTGCCTCGGGGATGTGGTCGGCTACGGCGCCGAGCCCAACGCCTGCTGTGACTTGGTGCGCTCAAGAGCGCAGCTCACGATCCTAGGCAACCACGACGCCGCGGCGTCGGGGCGCATGGACTACAGCTTTTACCGAGCGCCCGCGCGGCACGTCTTGGACCTGCACGCCCGCACGCTCTCGGCGGAGAACCTCGCGTGGCTCAGGAGTTTGCCGCTGCAGGCCTCGGTCGGCGATGTAGCGCTCTGCCATGGGTCTCCGGCCGCTGTCGAAGACTTCGAGTACATCTTCGTGACGGACCAGGTGCGCGAGCTGCAGGGGCGCTTCGACGAGTTCAAGCCGGTGACGTTCATCGGGCACTCGCACCTGTGCAAGGCGTTCAGCTTCTCGCGGACTGAGGCGCGTGAGGTGCTGCACACCCGCTTCGACTGTGACGCCGATCGGCGCTATATCGTCACGGTCGGGAGCGTTGGGCAACCGCGGGACTATGACAACCGGGCCTGCTGCGGGGTCTACGACACCAGTACGCGGCGCTTCGAATATGTGCGAGCGGGGTACGACATCGACGCCGCCGCGCAAAAGATCTACGACGCCCAGATCGCGGTCGCGTTCGGGAAACGATTGTACTTGGGCGTTTGAGCCGCAGACGGAGGATGCATGCAGGGTGTGCGCAGCGCTGAGGGTGGAGCGGGCTTCGCGGCGGCCGTCGTTCAGGTCTTGACGGGCGCGATGCGCCCCTTGAACGTGCGGCGGCTCGTCGCTCTCGGCGTGGAGCAGGGCGTGTTCCAGGACGCAGAGGACGCTGAAGCGGACGTGCGCCGCTTGGTCGCCGAGGGCTTGCCGCGCGGCGTTCGAGAGGTGCGTCCGGGCGTGCTCGGCTGGAATGACGAGGACGCCCTCGCCGTTGCTCCCGAGGTCGCCGAGGCGACGACCGCACCGGATTCGGCCGCTGAGGACGATGATCCGCGCGGCGGTCGTCGGCGTCGTCGGCGCATGGTCGACCTGCTGGGGAGCGGCCCGGCGGCTGCGCCGGTATCCTTGGACGAGGCGGTCTTGGCCGTGGAGGCGGCGACGGACGACCCGGACGCCGCCCACGCTCGCCTGTGGGCGGGCCTGCGCGCACGCGCTGCTGCGCTCGTCGGCGCGATGCCCGAAGAGCGCGCCAAGGGGACGTCGCCGAGGCGCGACGCAAAGCCCGCTGCGCCGGCGCCCGCGCGTCCCGCTGCGCCGGCGCCCCCGCGGCCCGCGGCTCCAGCGCCCGAGCCTGGGGCCAAGCCCGAGAGCGCGCCCGACGAAGCGAGCGGCGAGGCGCTCAAGTCACGCCTCAAGGCGCGGCTCAAGGCACGCCTTGCGGTGGGCGGCGAGCGGCCCGCGCTCCCCGAACCGGGCGATACCGCGGGGCTCGAGGACACACCCTACGTCGAGCGACGCGCCGCGCCCGCTGTGGCCGTCGAGCCCAGCGCCGAGGAGCGGCGCGCCCCGTCGCTTCCCGAGCTGCATGTGCATGGGGTTGCGTCGGATGCCATCCGCTTGCTCGACTCTCGCCGCTCCCCGATCTCGCTCTCGGATCTCGCCGTGGGGCTCGACTTCGATGACTCGCTCGCCTCACTGCGCACACTCCTCTTGGCCGAGAACGCGCGCCAGAGTCAGAGCGGCCTGCGTCCGCCCTTCACGTGGACCACGCTCGGCGACGTCGGCCTCTCGGCTTGGGGCCTTTCGCCACGCTACCTCGCCCTTGAGAGCGCGCTCGCGACAACGCTTGCCGAGATGCGAGAGATCGCGCAGCGGGACCTGTTGGCACGCGTGGCGCAGAGCGCGGACGACGTCTTCGAACGAGTCGTTCTCGAGGTGCTGAGCCGCGCGGGCCTCGAAGACCTGGCGACCGTGCATCGGCAGCCGGGGGGGACGCTCGCGCTGCTCGGGTGCTACCGGGCGCTGGGCGATGCGCCGACCGCGGTGCTCGCGCGCCGATCGGGGGCTGTGATCGGCGTCGCCACGCTCGACGCCCTCCGAGGCGCGTTGGCAGACTTCGGGGCGACGCACGGCGTGGTCCTGACCTGCGGGACGTTCGACGATGTCGCGCGGCGCTCGGCCTCGCAGGTGGACCGGGGCCCGCTCACGCTGGTTGACGGGCAGGGGTTCGCGCGCATGCTCTTCACGCACGGGGTAGGGACGACGTCGCACTCACCGCTCGTGCGTGTCCCCGACGCGACCTTCTTCGATGCCCCCTGAGCGACCCCCGCGGCTCGGTCCGGGGGTCCGCAAGGCGGCGCTGGCGGCCGTGGTCGTGGCCGGCGCCTACGCCCTCTCTGCCCTGCGGGCGGGGCCCTTGGGCGAAGCGTCGCCGGGCGCGGGGGACGACACGGAGCATGTCCGGGCGAACATCGCGCTCGCGCTCAGCGCGCGCCGTGGACATCCCGTCGCAGCCGAGGACGTCTTCGTCGTCGAGGCGCCCGAGAACGCTGAGGCGCCGGCTGCGATCGGACGCGCCGTAGTTGTGTGGTACCGGGCGCGTGTCGACGACGCGGAGGGCGTGGCCGCCGACATCTTTCGGGTGCCGATGCGACTCGGGCGCACGGGTGTCCCGGTCTCCGTCGGCGCGGCCACGAACCTGTCTCGGACACCGCACGGCGATGAGCGGCTGCTCGCGTGGAGCGCTGAGCGCGTCGTCTGGGGCCTCGCGCTCGAAGACCACATCACGTCGCTGACCTACCTCGACCTGGGCGTCGACACGACCCCGTCTGACGTCGGCTTCGTGCAGCGCGCGCTGGGGCGAGTCGCGGCGCGCCAGACGTGGGGCTTGCCTCGGACCCCCGTGCGTCATGACGTGCGCTTGGTCGAGCCAGCGCGCGGCCTGACTGCGCGCTTGGTCGAGAGCGGCGTGGAGCTTCAAGACGACGCGGGGCGCGCGTGCTCCCTCTCGGCCGCTGACGGCACGCTCGCGCCCGCGGGCTGGGGGCGCGTCTACTCAGGCGCCTCCGACAAGGGTGAGCTGCTCAGTATGCTCGCGGACGCGCTGCGCTCGTCGGCCTTGGTCGGCACCGCCCGAGTGGTGGCGCTTGAGGCGTCGCTCTTCCAGGTGCGCGACTGGCTCGAGCGGGCCCGTCACGCGCTCTTTCCGACGCCCGCGGACCGTGAGCCCGTCGGTGTCTCGGTAGACCTGCCGGCCGCGCGCTTAGAGCAGTGGCCGCCGCCGCCCTTGAGCCCCCCGGGGGTCGAGCCCTTCGAGGGCGAGGGCCTGTGGACGACGCCTGTCCCGGACCGGCCGAACATCCTGCGCACCTTCCTGCGCGTGGACGCGCGCCGGCCCTACGAGCGGGTCTATCTCTTCGCGTTTGACATGCGCGCGCTCGCGCTGCGCTTTGTCGCGGGTACCCGAGACCCGCGCTCGACGACCGGCGTGCAAGGCAGCGGTCGGATAGCACCGAGTGACCGCGGCGCGGCCGTCGCGGCCTTCAACGGTGGCTTCAAGCTCGAGCACGGTGAGTTCGGCACTGTCGAGGCGGGCGGCGCGGTCGTGCCCCCTTCACCCGGGTGGGCGACGGTCGCGCTCGACGCCGACGGGCGCGCGCGCATGGGGGTTTGGGACGTCGAGGGGCCGCTGCCCGAGGGGGTCGTCGCGCTGCGTCAGAATCTGACGCCGCTCATCGCGGACGGCGTGGTCAATCCGGCGCGCTCACGCCAGTGGGGGCAGCTCGTCGCCCGCCTCGACGCCGAGCACACGCCACGGTCAGCCCTCGGGGTGTCGACCGGCGGCATTCTCGTCTTCGCGTGGAGCCTCGCCGCATCAGCCGACCAGATCGGCGAGGCGATGCGCCGCGCCGGTGTCCTCTTTGCGATGCACCTCGACATGAACCCCGGACATACGGGGCTCTCTTTCTTGGCGCCAGCGGCCACCGGCGGTGAGCTCGGCGCGCTCGGTCCGGGAGCGCCGGAGATGGACCACCGCGAGGGGCGATGGCTGGGACCCGAGACGCGGGACTTCTTTTACTTGGTGGAACGCGCGCGGCTCGCAAGTGGCCGCGCCGAAGCCGCTGCAGGTGAAGTGACCCCCCCGAAGCGGCCCGCCGCTGAGCCCGAGGATCTCGGCGTCGCGCGTGCCTCGGACGACGAGCCCGCCGTGCGCGTCTGGCGCTTTGCAGCGCTGACAGCAGCTGTTGTGCCGGGCGTCGCTGATGCCGTGCAACTGGCCGAGCCGACAAGGGCTGTGCGCTTGCCGGCGGCGCCGCGGGCGTGGCTCGAGGTCGGGCTCCGAGCGCGCGACGCGGGCTTTGGCCTTGTCGCCGGGGGCGTGACGCTGTCGCCGCCGCGGGACGGTGCGTGGACATGGTGGGTAGGCGCCGATGGCGCACCCGCGCTGACGCGTTGGCGCGCCGATGCGCAGCGCGCGCCGCGCGATCTGATTCAGGGTCCACCGCTCGTCGAAGGGGGGCGGCTCGCCGAGGCGCTCGATACGCGGGTTGTCGCAACGCCGATCGCGCCGGGCGAGGCGGCGGCCGAGTCGCTCGTCGGCCTCGGCCTTGACGCCGAGGGTCGCGTCCTCGTCGGGGTCGGCCCGGTGGGTTACGTCGCGGCGCTCGGGCGAGCGCTCGTCGATCGCGGCGCGGTCAACGCGCTGCTCACGAGTCAGCGCTCCACACCGGAGACAGGGAGCCTGCGGCAGTTCGACGTCGTCGACGGGCGACTCGTTGAGCGCAGCGGCGACGCCGTCGTGGTGCGCCCCGAAGCAGCGGCAAAAGAAGGCGACGCGGAAATCGCGCCGGACCTGCGCCCTCGACTGGGCACTGCGTTGGCGTTCTTCGCGCGTCCCGCCGAGGTGTACGCGCGGGCGGTCGAGACTTTTGCAGAGGGCGCGACGGGCGCGGTGGCGGCGCCCGAGAGCAAATGAACTTGCGCGCGTCGATTTCGCACCTTATCCTACATCGCAATACAGGAGCACGCGATGTACGTACGGACCTTTGCCCTCGCCCTGGTGACCCTCGCCGCCTTCGGTTGCCATCAAGACGCAGCGCCCGCCGCGGTGTCGACCACCGCGACCTATGAGCGTGCTGTCCTTGCGATGGAGCTGCCCTCGCTGGAGCGTCAGCTCCGGGAGAGCGCGCCCGCGCCCGCCTCGTGGGCGATGAACCGATAGCGCGCGGCCGCTGCGTCCCCGGGCGAAGTGTGGTACCACCCCGCCCATGGCGCTGCGAAGTATGACCGGCTTCGGCCGAGCGACCGTGCCTGACCCCGAAGGCGGGGGCACATGGGCCGTCGAGGCACGCTCGGTCAACCACCGCTTTCTCGACGTGAAGCTCAGGCTGCCGCCGCTTTTGGTGGACGCCGAGGCGACGATTCGCGCTGCAGTCGCCCAGCGCTTGAGGCGCGGCCGCGTTGAGCTCGTCGTTCTGTCGCCCCACGGGGACGACGCGCCGGCGGGCCTGGGCGTGACCGTGAACTTTGCGCTCGCTGCGCGGCTCGTCGACGCTCATCGCGCGCTCGCCGAGCGGCTCGGCGTCCCGGTCTCGCTGAGCACGGCCCAGCTCGCCGCGCATCCAGGCGTCCTGGTTCCGGCCGAGGATACCGCGGCCGCGGACGCGCTCCGCGCACGCCTCCACACGGGGATCGAGGCTGCGCTCGACGCGCTGGTGCGCGCGCGCAACGACGAGGGACAGGCGCTCGCGATGGAGCTCGGCCGTCGGCTCGGCGCGGTTGAGGCTCTCAAAGCGCGCATCGCGGCGCGCGCGCCCGAGCAAGCGGTCGCTTACCGCGCGCGGCTCGAGGCGCGGATGCGAGAGCTCCTCAGCGCGCTGGACCTGGCCGCGGACACGGGCCGTGTTCTGCACGAGGTCGCTGTCTTCGCTGAGAAGACCGACGTCACCGAAGAGCTCGCGCGTCTTGAGATCCACCTCGCGCAGGCGACGCTCTTCGTGCGGGGCGAGGGGGCCGACGAAGAGGGCATCGGTCGCCGCTTCGACTTCGTTTGCCAAGAGATGAACCGCGAGGCGAACACCATCGGCAGCAAGGTCCAGGACGTGCAGATCTCGTCTTGGGTCATCGAGGTCAAGGCCGAACTCGAGCGCCTGCGTGAGCAGGTGCAGAACGTGGAGTAGGCCGTGGTCCTCCTCGTCATGGCGGCCTGCAGCGGCACGGGCAAGAGCACGCTCGCGAAGCGCCTCTTGGTCGCGCGTCCCAAGCTCAAGCTGTCCTGCAGTCATACGACGCGCGCACCCCGCCCCGGCGAGGTGACAGGCCGCGAGTACCAATTCACAGACCGCGCGACGTTTGAGGCGATGGTCAAGCGCGAGGCCTTCGCGGAGTGGGCGGAGTACGCCGGCAACCTCTATGGGACGAGCCACGCGGAGATCGAGGCGGCGGCGGCGAGCGGGCGCGACCTGCTCTTCGACGTCGACGTGGTCGGCGCGTTCGCGCTGAAGCGGACGTATCCGAAGGCGACGTCTGTGTTCATCTTGCCGCCGCGCTTCGAGGCGCTCGAGGCGCGCCTGCGCGGACGCGGCACCGAGACCGAGGCCGCGATCGCGCGGCGTTTGGGGGCTGCGCAGCGCGAGCTCGAATGCGCCGCCGAGTTCGACTACCTCGTGGTGAACGAGACCATCGAGACGGGGGCCGCCGAGCTCATGACCGTGTACGACGCGGCGACCTTCGCGCGCAGCGAGCGCGCGCCGTTGCTCGACCTGCTGCGCCGCGTAGCGCGGGGCGCGCGGCCCTGATACATTTGCGCCGATGATTCGCCTCGACGACGTGATCGAGCTTCTCCTGAAGCATCATCCCGCCTCGGACGTCGACCTGGTGCGACGTGCGTATGTGTACAGCGCCGCGGCCCATCGTGGGCAGACGCGCCGGAACGGGGAGCCCTACCTGGTGCACCCCCTCGAGGTCAGCCACATCGTAGCGCACCTCGGCTTGGACACGGCGAGCGTGTGCGCCGCGCTCTTGCACGACACGGTCGAGGACACCATCGCCACGGTCGACGAGATCAAGGCGCAGTTCGGGCCGGACGTCGCGTTCCTCGTCGACGGCGTGACCAAGCTCGAGAAACTGAACTTCACGAGCGCCGAGGAGGCCGCGGCCGAGAACTTCCGCAAGATGCTGATCGCGATGAGCCGCGACCTGCGCGTCATCCTGATCAAGCTCGCCGACCGCTTGCACAACATGCGGACACTGAGCTTCCTGAAGGAAGAGAAGCAAAAACGCATCGCGCAGGAGACGCTCGACATCTTCGCGCCGCTCGCGAACCGGCTCGGCATCAACTGGATCAAGATCGAGCTCGAGGATCTGAGCTTCAAGTACTTGCACCCCGAGGAGTACCGAGAGCTCGCGGACCTCATCAAGAAGACGCGGCGTGAGCGCGAGGCCTACATCGACCGCGTGGTGGCGTTGCTGCAGGTCGAGCTTGAGAAGCAGGGGGTCACGGCCGACGTCAGCGGGCGGCCAAAGCACCTGTGGTCGATCCGTCAGAAGCTCAAGACGAGCGGACACGGCTTCGAGAGCCTCTTCGACATCCTCGCGTTCCGCATCGTCACGTCGAAGCTCTCCGAGTGCTACGAGGCGCTGGGCTTGGCGCATAGCCTGTGGAAGCCGGTCCCCGGCCGCTTCAAGGACTACGTCGCGCTGCCTAAGCCCAACGGCTACCAGTCGCTGCACACGTCGGTCATCGGGCCGGAGAGCGAGCGCATCGAGATTCAGATCCGCACGCTCGACATGCACAAGCACGCGGAGAACGGCGTCGCGGCGCACTGGACCTACAAAGAGGGCCAGTACGGCCTGTCTGGGCGTCAGAGCGCCGCGGAGTTCTCGTGGCTGCGCCAACTGCTTGAGCTGCACCGTGACCTGCAGGACTCTGAGGAGTTCATGGACACGGTCCGCAAGGACCTGTTCAACGACGAGGTCTTCGTCTTCACGCCCAAGGGCGAGGTCAAGGCGTTCCCGCGGGGCGCGACGCCGCTCGACTTCGCGTACTCGGTGCACACCGACTTGGGCCACGAATGCACCGGGGCGCGCGTCAACGGGAGCATCGTCCCGCTGCGTTACGAGCTGCAGAACGGGGACATCATCGAGATCGTCCGGACGGCGGGCAGCAACCCCGGCAAGGACTGGAGCCAGATCGCCAAGACGGGGCGCGCGCGGGCGAAGATCCGGAGCTGGCTGCGCCAAGAGGCGCGCGAGCGGATGATCCGCATCGCCGAGGAGCTGCTCGAGAAGGAGCTTCGCAAGTACACCCTGACGCTGTCGAAGCTCCGCAAGTCGAACCGGCTCCTCGAGGTCGCGCAGAAGCACAAGTACCGCAGCGAGACGGAGCTCTTGATCGCGGTCGGCTACGAGAAGCTGCCGCTCGAGGTCGTGATCCCCGAGCTCGTGCCGGCGGACAAGCTGCAGAGTCTGCAGGTCGAGGCGGACGCCAACCCGTTCGCGAAGGTCCTCAAGCGGTTTATCCCCGGCGGCGCGAAGCGCGAGGGAGGCATCGTCGTCGACGGCATGGACGGCGTCGCCACAGTCTTTCCGAAGTGCTGCGCGCCCGTGCACGGCGACCCGATCGTGGGCTTCGTGACGCGCGGGCGCGGCGTGACTGTGCACCGGCGAGACTGCGCGCACGTGCTCGACTATGATCCCGCACGTCGTATGGACGTTCACTGGGACACCGAATCGCGGCAGCTCCGGCCCGTCGAGATCCGCGTGCAGAGCGTCGATATCCCCGGGTTGCTCGCGAAGCTGAGCCAGTCGTTCCACGCGGCGGGCGTGAACATCTCGGCCGTGAACTGCCGCACGACACCCGACAAGCGCGCGGTGAACAACTTCACGGTGCTGGTGAACGACCTCGACCAGCTCCGCAGGGTGATGACCGCGATCGAGAAGATCGATGGCGTGACGCACGTGGAGCGGCTCGCCGTTTAGCGGGCCTCCGCGCCCTCGTCGATCCACGCCTGAATGCGCGCGACTTGGTCGTCTGCCAAGCGTTCGGGCGCGCCGAGCGGCATGGGGGCGAGCGCGCGGCCGCGGTCGTCGCGGGGCGCGCACTGCGACACACGCTGGTAGAGCCAGCTCGCGACCGCGTCACCGGGATCAACGAGCTTGAGCACGGTCTCCGCATGCACGTCGTGACGCACGAGCGCGGCGCGCAGCGCGTCGAGGTCCGTGGCGTCGAGCGCGAGGCCGGCGGCGGGCGCGGGACCGCCGTGACAGGCGCTGAAGGTGCAGCCTGGCTTGAAGATCTCGTCGCGGATCGCGGCGAGCGTGACCGGGCGCGCCGGTGCGACGCGGGGGTCACTCGGAACGCACACGGGCGGCTCCACGGGCTTGACCGCCGGCGCGCTTGGCGATGGTACGGGCGGGAGCGCCAGGGGCGCGTCGCGCTCCGCCGGTGCAGGTAGCCCCTGACTCTCCTTGCGCGGGAGCGTGAGGACATCGCAAGGCGCCTCATGGCGTTCGACCCCCTCGGCGGTCGTGCCGACGACGGTGTCCCCCGACGCCGCGCCCGCGTCGAAGAGCGCGTCGACGTCCGCGAAGCCCAGTGCCATGCACATCTCGCCGTCTGCGAGGCCGAAGCCGACCTCCGCATCTGCGGCGTTGTCATATGTGCAGCGCAGCCTGAAGCCCATGGCGCCGGCCGCGGTGATGTCGAGGGGCGGATCGAACGCGCGGCCGTGTGGCAAGCCATCGAAGCCGTCGAGGCGGTAGATCGACTCGCCGTCTCGAGGCCCGCCCGCGAGCTCGACCTCGAAGCGACGCCCGAGGCCGTGGTAGTGCGGCAGCAGGTAGTAGAGCGACATCTCCAAAGGCCGCCCGCGCGCCTGGAGATAGGGCGTGGCGAGGTCGCACGTCGTCGTGAAGTCGCTGCGCCGACGCGGCCCGAGGTGCAGATCGTCGTAGTACAGCCGAAAGGGCGCCGCGACCTTGACGACCTGCCGCGGGTGGAGCAGGTCGAGCGTGACTTGGAGCGAGGTGCGCAGCGAGCGCGCGCTCAAGTTGAGCATGTGCACAGACGCGATGATGCGGTGGCGCGGCGGGAGCTTGATCGCGACGCCCTGACCGAGGGTCTGCGTCTCGTAGCGCGTCTGCGTCGACTGCGCGAAGAGGGGCGTTCCGAGCAGCACCGCAGCGGCCTCGCGGAAGTCACGCTGACGACACGCGAACCAGCCATCCGGCCCGTCGAAGTTCTCCTCGGGCACCACGAACCAGTTCGCGTGGTGAAACGCGCCGCCGTTGAGCATGCGGAGGGTCTCGACATAGAGCGGCGCCTCGTTATGGAGCGTCCACGCCGCGCAGATGCTCGGCACCTCTTCAAACGGCAAGAGTCCCCAACTCCCGAAGTCAAACGTCACGGGCGTCGTGCGCGCGAGGTCAACTTGCGCGTCGGTCTGCGTGTTCGGGAGCGCGTCGGTCTGCGTGTTCGGCAGCGCGTCGGTCTGCACATCGGGCAGCGTGTCCGGCGCCGGCCGGCCGGGCGAGGTCGGCGCTCCGCAGCCCATGAGCCACAGGCACAGTGTCATGGTCAGCGCACGCGGGCTCACGGGAAGTACTCCGCTGCGCCGGGGGCGTCGCGCAGTGCCTCGGCGTCGAGCGTCGAAGGCGCCGCCTCGCCCCACAGCAGCCGCAGGGCGTTCAGGGCGTAGACCTTGACGAGCACCTCGGCGGGCAGGCCCACCGCGTTCACGCGCCAGTCGCCTTGAATCGGCGTGGGGTGGGGGATCTGGGTGTCGGATGTCTCCAGGAAACGATAGTGGTCGGCGAAGAAGAGGAACGCGTCGCCGACCGTAGGCTCGTCGCGCCCCGTCGAGCCAAGCATCAGCCCCCGCCCCACGCCAAGGTCTGTGCCGAACAGGATTCGGTCCTGAAACTGCGTGAATATCTCGCGCAGCAGGGTCGTATCGCCGCGGCCGATCTCGGGCACGCGCGCCGCGATGTCGACGTACAGGTTCGGATACCGCGTGAGGGCGTCTCGCACGGCGCGCAGGTTCTCGGGCCAGCAGCCAAAGTGGACCCCGATAAAGGTCGTCTCGGGGTGGCGCTCGAGCACGCGGTCGCGCTGCGCGATGAGCACTTCGAGGCGCGGAAAACGCGGGTCTGCGAAGCTCCACTTCGGGTGCACCTCGAGCTCGGCCCAGCGCTCGTTCTGCGGCGTGAGCGGCTCGAAGAACGCGGCCGGGTCGCCCGTGTGAATGAAGACGGGCATGCCAAGTCGGCCGGCCGCCGCCCACAGGGGGTCGAGGCGCGCGTCATCGACGGCGAGCAGCTTGCCTGGCGCCGTGGGGTCCTCGACGCCGAGCCCGAGCGCCTTGGAGACCTTGACGCAGCGGGCGCCGAGCGCGTGGGCGCGCTCGAGCATCTTGGCCTGCTGCACGCCGAAGTCAGGCGCGCCGATGCGCTCCCACTGCGGGTTTGCGCAGACAAGGATGCGGCCGTTGAAGTCGCGCGCTGCGTCCAGACTCTCCTCGAGGCCATCACCCGGCGCGCCCCCGGACAGGTTCACGAAGCGAGAGACGCCGTTCGACGCGAGCAAATCAGCCGTCGCACCATACCGACTCGATGAGGTGTGAACGTGCACGTCGACCACCGGAAACGGCGCAGCGAGCACTCCGGCGAGCGCCGTGAGCGTCAAGGACTGCAGCATGGAATCTCCCCTGCGATTGTTGCCTCGGTCGCGTCGCTGACTATACTGCCTCGGATGGACGAAGGCGTGAACGAGCCCGCGATTCGTGTCCGGTTCTGGGGAGTCCGCGGCAGCATCGCGACGCCCGGTCAGAACACGGTGCGCTACGGCGGCAATACGCCGTGCCTCGAGGTCCGCGCAGGCGGTCGTCTGATCATCCTTGACTGTGGCACCGGCTTGCGGCTGCTCGGCAACGCGCTCATGGCGGAGCGACGGCCTGTCGACGCGGATATCTTCTTGTCCCACATGCACTGGGACCACATCCAGGGCTTCCCATTCTTTACGCCGGCCTTCATCCCCGGCAACGCGTTCCGCGTGCACGGTCAGAACAAGGGCGACCAGAGCGTCAAGGCTGTGCTCGAGACGCAGATGACGGACCCCAACTTCCCGGTGCCGCTGTCCGTGATGCGGAGCACGCTCTCGTTTCACAACGTCGTGCCGGGTCAAGTCGTCCAGTGCGGACCGGTGACTGTCCGCACCGCGCCGATGAACCACCCCGGCGGTTGCTTGGGCCTGCGCATTGAGCACGCGGGCGCTGCGTTCGTCTACGCCACCGACACTGAGCATGACTCAGTGAGCGGCGAGCTCGACTTGAACCTGCATGCGCTGGCGCTCGACGCCGACGCGCTGGTGTACGACGCGATGTACACGCAGGCGGAGTACGCGGCGGGCAAGGTCGGGTGGGGGCACTCGACGTATGAAGAGGCGCTCCGGATGGGTCGCGCGGCGCGCGTGCGACAGCTCCATCTCTTTCACCACGACCCCGTGCACTCCGACGACTTCCTCGACGAGCGCCTTGAGGTGTGTCGCGCGCAGGCCGCGAGTACGCCCGAGATGCGCGTCGAGATGTGCCGAGAGGGCGGGGAGCTCCTGCTCCACGCGCGCTGAGTGCGCGCCACCGCCGTCGCCCTCGCGGGGCTCGGGTGGTTCGTGTCGGCTCTCGGGTGGGCCGCGGCGGCTGCGCCTTCGAGCGGACACGTGCGCGGCGTCGCAGTCACGCCGTACTCAGAGGTGCGCGCGGCCGGGGTGACCTTCGACTCGATGGTGGACGAGATCGCGGCCCTCGGCGCGGCAGACATCTCGGTCGTCGTTCAGTGGGCACAGCGCGACGTGAACGCTGCGCACATCGCGCCGCACCCGAAGGAGACGCAGGACGACGCCGTGGTGCGCAAGATGCTGCGGCGCGCGCGCGACCGGGGCCTGCGGACGACGCTCTTCCCGATCATCTGGATGGAGAAGCGCGCGCCCGGCAAGTGGCGCGGCACCATCGCCCCGGCAGACGTGGACGCATGGTGGGGCGCGTATCGCGCGTTCATCCTGCACTACGCACACTTGGCTGCGGATGAAGGCGCGGACCTCTTCAGCGTGGGGAGCGAGCTGAACTCGATGGAGGTTCACGAGGCGCGCTGGCGCAGCTTGATCGCCGAGGTACGCAGGGTCTACCGCGGGCGGTTGACCTACTCCGCCAACTGGGACCACTTCGAGCATGTCCGCTTTTGGGACGCGCTCGACCTGATGGGTGTCACGGCGTACTTCGAGCTGACGCAGGAGGCGATGCCGAGCGTAGAGGCGCTGACCGAGGCGTGGCGCAAGGTGCGTGAGGTGTTGCTCGATTTTCAGGCTCGTCACGATCGTCCGCTCCTGATCACCGAGGTTGGCTGGCCGAGCCAAGTCGGCGGGGCGCAGCGCCCCTGGAACTACGCCGCAGGCGCGCCCGTCGACCTGGAGGTCCAGCGCCGATGCTACGAGGCGTTTGCGGCCGCTTGGGGCACGACGCGCGACTTTGGCGGTGTACTCTTCTGGAACTGGTGGGGTCCGGGCGGAGAACGAGACGGCAACTACACGCCGCGACGAAAGCCGGCGGAGCGCCACCTGCGCGCGTTCTTTTCTCCTTGACGTGAGAAATTTGCGTGGTCTCGAAATGAAGTATATTGTGCAGAAGTGTCGCACATGTAAGTGCGAGTGAGGGCACAATGCGAGACCTCGAACGGGTCAAAGACAAGATCGAGATTCGGCTGGAGCCGAGGCAGGTCGTTACGCTCGGCGTCGCGACCGCAGTGTTCTCTGGCGTGCTCTTCGCCGCGGGCTACTGGACGGGCCATCGCCAGCGGCCCGAGGCCGGTGCGCCGACGGGTGACCTCGCCCGCCTCGACGCGGCGCGCGAGGGGCGCAACGCGAAGGTCGCGGCCCTCGGCGACGTGGAGTTCTTGTTTCCGTCGGTGGTCGCCGCCGGCCCGTCTCGCGGCGGACCGGAGCAGGTGCCCGTGCGAGTACCGGCGATCGTGGTGCAGCCGTCCGCCTCGGCGGAGGCGGCTTTGCCGCCGCTCGGCGAGGTGCCGGCCGTGCCCGGCGCTCGCGGGGAGGGCACCCCCGACCCAAAAGCGCTCGCGGCAGCGACGACGGGGCTGCCCCCCGCGCCGCTGCCGCCGGACGAGGCTGAGCCCTCACGTCCGGCCACGACGACCCGCACGGCGGAGCCCGAGCCGCCACCGCCACCCGACGAGGACGAGCCCCGGCGCTTGCCTGCCCTGATGGCGACGCCCGCGCCCGCGGTAAAGGCGCCCGCGCCTGTCACTCAGGCGCCCGCGCCCGCGACGTCCGCCCCGGCGCCCGTCAGCGACGGCCAGCAGCCGGGGGGGCGCTACACGCTCCAGATCAAGGCGGTCAAAGACAAGGCCGAGGCCGAGGCGTATGCCGCCCAGGTCCGCGCCGCCGGTCTGACGCCCTCGACCATCACCGTGGACGTGCCGGGCAAGGGGCGCGTCTACCGCATCCGAGTCGGTCGCTTCGGCTCGATTGAAGCGGCGCGACGATTTCAGCGGACGCTGCGTGACCGCACAGGGATCGCCGAAGCGGGCTTCGTGACGGACCACTGAGGTGGCGTTGCGGTGGTGCATTCTGGGCGGTATGGGGCTGCTCGGTCGCGCCTTCGGGCGACGCTTGCCCGAGGCGATTCGGGTCCCGCGCGCGGCGTGCGACATCACCCAGCCGGCCGAGGTGACCGCTGCGCTCGCGCGGGCGCGGCCCGACGTCGTCGTGCTCTGCGCTGCGATGACCGCGGTCGACGCCTGTGAGGCCGATGTGGCGAGTGCCCAAGCGCTCAACGCCGTCGCCCCCGGTGAGGTCGCGCGGGCCGCGGACCGCCTCGGCGCGCGGCTGGTGCACCTGTCCACGGACTACGTCTTTGACGGCCGCAGCCGAGCCGCATGGCGTGAAGACGACGCGACGGGCCCGCTGTCCGTCTACGGCGCGACGAAGCTCGAAGGCGAGCGCGCCGTGCGGGGCGTCCTCGGCGACGATGCACTCATCGTACGCGCGCAGTGGCTCTACGGCGAGGGGGGCCCCGACTTTGTAGGCGCGATCCTGAGCGCCGCGCAGCAACGCAGCGTGCTCCGCGTCGTCGACGACCAGCGCGGGGCCCCTACGCAGGTCGACGCCCTCGCAGACGCGATCATTCGCCTGGTGGGCTGCGATGCTCGGGGCACGGTGCACTTCGCCGCGTCGGGCGCCTGCAGCCGGGCGGAGTGGGCGCGCGCGATCCTCGAGGCCGCACGCCTGAACGTTCAAGTGGAGCCTTGCACCACGGCGGAGTTTCCCCGGCCCGCTGCGCGCCCCGCGAACAGCGTCTTCGACCTGAGCCGATACATCGCGATCACGGGGGATACGCCCGCCGATTGGTCAACGGGCGTGATGGGTTTCGTCGCGCGGACCGCCCGAGGGCCGCTTCAGTGAGCGTCACTCGGCGCGGCTGAAGGCGGCGCTTCGGACGCAGGCGCGGCGGGCGCCTCGGACCCGGGCGCGGCGGGCGCCTCGGACCCGGGCGCGGCGGGCGCCTCGGACGCAGGCGCCGCCGAGCGCGGCTGCTCCATCGTCTTCCACTTGTCGGGGTCGGGCTGACCGTCGCCGTCCGCGTCGTGCCCGATGCGGTCGAGCTTGCCCGCGACGAAGTACTCCCACGTGTCGACCTTGGCGTTGTCGTCCGTGTCGCGTTCAACTCGGACGAGCTGGCTCTGCTCGTAGAACTTGAAGAGGTCAGGGTCGGCGTCGAACTCGAGGTCGACCTCTTTGCGCAGGATTTGGCCGCCTGCGTAGAAGCTGGTGACGTCGATTTTGCCGTCGAGGTCGAGGTCCATCTGGTCGCGCTCGAGCTGGCCACCCGCGTCGTAGAACCGCCAGACGTCGACCTTGCCGTCGAAGTTGACGTCGAACTCCTTACGCACGAGGCGGTCGCCGTCGGGGCCCGAGACGAAGAACTTCCAGGCGTCGGGCTTGCCGTCGTTGTTGATGTCGAACGGCTTGGGCACGCCGGGGAGCGCCGCGGGGCCGCTGACGCCCTGCGTCTGTGCGCCGCCGCAGGCCGAGAGCGCGGCGCACATCAGCGCGGCGCCCATCGCGCCCCGGAAACGGAAGGAATCAACAGCAGTGCGCATCTGGGCCACCGTTCGCGACGTGTCCTGCATTCATCGACGAGGCCTCGCCCCGAAGTCAAGCGGGAGCGGGCGCCGATGGGCCGCACGGCCGCTTGATTCGCGGGCCCCTCGTCCCCATAATGCGCCGACTTTTTCGGTGAGCGAAGACACGGATGCCCAGAAACGTCCGCAATTTCGCGATCATCGCCCACATCGACCACGGCAAGTCGACGTTGGCAGATCGCATCCTGGAGATCACCGGGGCCGTGTCCCAACGGGAGCAGCGCGAGCAGTTCCTGGACAACATGGACCTGGAGCGCGAGCGCGGCATCACGATCAAGGCGCAGGCAGTGCGTCTCCCGTGGCGCGGTACGGACGGCGAGCTCTACTGGTTCAACCTGATCGACACCCCGGGGCACGTCGACTTTACCTACGAGGTCTCGCGCAGCCTCGCCGCGTGCGAGGGCGCGCTCCTCGTCGTCGACGCGACGCAGGGCGTCGAGGCGCAGACCCTCGCGAACGTCTACCTCGCGCTCGACAACAACCTCGAGATCATCCCGGTTTTGAACAAGGTCGATCTGCCTTCGGCGGACCCGGTCGGCGTCCGCAAGCAGATCGAGGACATCATCGGCCTCGACACCAGCATCGCCGTCGAGATCTCTGCGAAGACGGGCCTGAACGTGGCTGCGGTGCTGCAGCAGGTCATCGACTTCATCCCGCCGCCGCCCGACAACGGCGACAAGCCCCTGCGCGCGCTCATCTTCGACTCCTGGTACGACAACTACCGTGGCGTCGTGATGCTGGTGCGCGTCATGGACGGCTCGATGCGCAAGGGCTCTCGCCTGTGGATGAAGGCGACCGAGAAGCACTACGACGTCCTTGAGGTCGGCTCCTTCTCGCCGGGCGCGCGCGAGATGCCTGAGCTCCTCGCGGGCGACGTGGGCTTCGTCATCGCGAACATCAAAGAGGTCCGGGACGCCCGCGTCGGCGACACCATCGTCGACTACGACCGCCGGGCCGAGCTTGAGCCGCTCTCCGGCTTCAAGGACGTCACGCCGGTCGTGTTCAGCGGCCTCTTCCCGGTCGTTCCCGCGGACTACGACCTACTGCGCGACGCTCTGGAGAAGCTGCGGCTAAACGACGCGGCCTTCAGCTTCGAGCCCGAGGTCTCGGCCGCTCTCGGCTTCGGGTTCCGCTGCGGCTTCTTGGGGTTGCTCCATCTTGAGATCGTTCAGGAGCGGCTCGAGCGCGAGTTCAATATGGACCTCATCACCACGGCGCCGACCGTGGTCTACGAGGTCCTGACCAAGGAGGGCGAGACGCTGCGGGTCGACAACCCCGCGCGCTTGCCCGCGCCGGACGAGATCGAGGACATCCGCGAGCCGTACATCAAGGCCACGATCCACGTGCCGACCGAGTACTGTGGGCCGGTCCTCAAGCTCTGCGAGGAGCGGCGCGGCGTGCAGACCGAGCTGGCGTATGCCAGCGCCAACCGCATGCTGATCCACTACGACCTGCCGCTCGCCGAGGTCGTCTTCGACTTCTTTGACCGCCTCAAGAGCATCACACGCGGCTACGGCTCGTTCGAGTACGAGATGTCGGAGCTGCGCTCGGGCAAGCTCGTGAAGCTCGACGTCAAGCTGAACGGCGACAACGTCGACGCGCTCTCGATCATCGTGCATCGCGACCGCGCATACGACCGCGGCAAGATGCTCTGCGAGAAGCTGCGCGGCGTCATCAACCGCCAGCAGTTCGACGTCGCGATCCAAGCGGCCGTCGGCGCGAAGATCGTGGCGCGAGAGACCGTCAAGGCGCTCCGCAAGGACGTGCTTGCTAAGTGCTACGGCGGTGACGTCTCCCGCAAGCGCAAGCTGCTCGAGAAGCAGAAGGCGGGCAAGAAGCGCATGAAGCAGGTGGGGAACATCGAGATCCCGCAAGAGGCCTTCCTCGCGATCCTGAAGGTCGACTGAGGTGGTCACGCAGGCCCTCCGAGTCCGCAAGGCGCGACGCCGCGCGCGTGAGGCGAGCGAGCAGGCGGATCAGCTGCTCGAGCGATACGGCGCGAAGGTCGACCCCACCAAGGTCGCCGAGGTGCGCGCTTCGCTCGAGGCGCTTCGCGAGGGCAGCGAGCGCGGGGACGTCGTCGCGATCTACGAGCACCTCAAGACCTTGGATGACCGCGTGACGACGCACTTCGCGCGCTTCAAGAAGAGCGCGACGCGGGAGCTCATCGAGTCCGTCGGTGTCGCCGTGGGCATCGCGCTCCTCGTGCGGGCCTTCGTCTTCGAGGCATTCACGATCCCGTCGGGCTCGATGATCCCAACGCTTGCGGTCGGCGACTTTCTCTTCGTGAACAAGCTGTCCTACGGCGTCCGCATCCCGTTCACGCTGGAGCAGGCGGCGCGGTGGGCGGAGCCGAAGCGCGGTGAGGTCGTCGTCTTCTTGTACCCTTGCAATCCCACGCAGGACTTCATCAAGCGCGTCGTGGGCCTCCCGGGCGACGTCATCAACGTCGTGAACCGCAACAACCTGGGCTTCGTCACGATCAACGGCGAGCCTGTCGCTGAGGTGCCGAACGGGCCCTTCCAGACGTACGCGCAGTTCGAGACGAATCACGCGGAGGCGGCCGCGCTTGCGCCGCTCATGCGGACCTACGACGCCCGCCTCGGGGACGAGCGCTTTCACACGCTGCGCATCGAGGCCATCGCGCCGGACGCGCAGTTCGAGGCCTTGCGCCAGGCGGAGCCGTACCGCTGGGCTGATCGCCCTGAGAAGCACTGGTGCGCCGCTGAGCCGCCCAAGATGGGGCCAACAGCCTCGGACGAGCAGCCCTTCCCGTGGGTTGTGCCCGAGGGGCATGTCTTCGTGATGGGTGATAATCGGCAGAACTCGAGCGACTCGCGGGTCTGGGGTTTTGTCCCGATGTCCCACATCAAGGGCCGCGCGACGTTCATGTGGATGTCCTGGGACGCGAGCGCGCCTTGGTCGCGCCCGTGGGAGAAGATCCGCTGGAACCGCCTCGGCATGTCTGTCCACGGCCAGGTGCAGTGACATGAGCGGCGCGCGCTGCGTCATGGACGCCGCGGACGTGCGGCGGGCGGTCCGCCGGATTGCGTTTGAGCTCGTTGAGCGGACACGCGGCGGTCAAGGCGTCGCGCTGGTCGGTATTCGCACGCGGGGCGAACCGCTCGCGCACCGCATCGCGGCGGAGCTGCGCGAGGTCGAAGCGCTTGAGGTCCCGGTCGGCGCGCTCGACATCGCCATGTACCGCGACGACGTCTTCGAGAGCGGCTCGCGCGTCGCGGTCGGGCAGACCCGCCTGCCGTTCGATGTGAACGACCGCCATATCGTGCTGGTGGATGACGTCCTGTTCACCGGACGGACCGTCCGCGCCGCGCTCGATGCGCTGATGGACTGGGGGCGGCCTTGCCGCATTCAGCTCGCCGTGCTCGTGGACCGAGGTCATCGTGAACTGCCGATTCAGCCGGACTACGTGGGCATGACGCTCTCGACGCGGGTCGATGAGTCCGTGAGGGTGCGATTGGCGGAGACCGACGCGGGCGACAGTGACCGCGATGCCGTGCACCTCGTCTCGACGCCGGAGCGTGTGGCGGCCGCGGAGCGGAGGCGGACATGACGACACGGCGCAGGCACCTGCTCGAGCTTGCGAGCCTCGAGGCAGGTGAGATCACCGAGCTGCTCGATGTCGCGGAGTCCTTTCAGGACATCACGCACCGTCGCATCAAGAAGGTGCCCGCGCTGCGGGGCATGACGGTCGTGTTGCTGTTCCTCGAGGCGTCGACGCGCACCCGAACGTCGTTTGAGCTCGCAGCGAAGCGCCTGAGCGCGGACACGCTGAGCGTGAGCGGTGGCACGAGCAGCGTGGTCAAGGGCGAGACGCTCGTCGATACGGCGCGTAATCTGGCCGCGATGTCGCCCGACATCGTGGTGCTGCGTCACAAGCACTCGGGGTCGCCGCACTTGCTCGCGCGGAGCATCGACGCCTCGATCGTGAACGCCGGCGATGGGGGGCATGAGCACCCGACGCAGGGGCTCCTCGACGCGCTCACGATTCGGCGGCATAAAGGGCGGATCGAGGGCCAGCGCGTGGCGATCATCGGCGACATCGCGCACAGCCGTGTCGCGCGCTCGAACATCGCCGCGCTGAGCAAGCTCGGCGCCGAGGTCACGGTCTGCGGGCCGCCGACGATGCTGCCGCACGGCGTCGAGGCGCTCGGGTGCCGCGCGACCTCGGACCGCGACGCCGCGATTCGTGGTGCGGACGTCGTGATGATGTTGCGGATTCAGAAAGAGCGCATGACCGAGGAGCTTTTCCCGAGCGACCGCGAGTACGCGCTGCGCTTTGGGCTCGATCGCGCCGCGCTTGGCCTCGCGAAGCCCGACGTCTTGGTCATGCACCCCGGCCCCATCAACCGCGGCGTCGAGCTCGCGCCGGATGTCGCGGACGGCCCTGAGTCCGTGATCCTCGAGCAGGTCGCGAACGGCATCATCGTCCGCATGGCCGTGCTCTATCACTGCGCGGGCGGCGCGGGAGGGGACGCATGATCGGCGTCGTCGGTGGGCATGTGCTGTGCCCTGCGAGCGGGGTGGACGCGCCGCACACGGTGGTGGTCGAGGCGGGGTGCATCACGGCGCTGCTGCCGCCCGACACGCCGGTGCCCGAGGGCGCGCGCCGGGTGGACGCGAGCGGCTGCGTCGTGACGGCGGGGTTTATCGACCTGCACGCGCACTTGGGCGAGCCGGGCGAGGAGCACAAAGAGGACCTGGAGAGCGGGGGCCGCGCTGCTCTGCGTGGCGGGTTCACCACGGTCGTGGTCGGCAGCGACACGCGGCCGGTCAACGACCAGCGGGCCATTACCGAGTGGATCGCCCGTCGCGCCTCTGCTCTGCCTGGACCGCGCGTACTGCCCGTCGGCGCGCTCACGCTGCGCGCCGAGGGCACACGGCTCACGGAGATGTTCGACCTGCGCGCGGCAGGCGCGGTCGCGCTCGGAGACAGCGCTCGGTCGGTCGCAGATCCAGCGCTCCTGCGGCGCGCGATGGAGTACGCCGTCGCCGTCGGGCTCCCGGTCTTCGAGGCGCCCGAGGACGCCGCGCTCGCGGGCCACGGCGTCATGCACGAGGGTGAGGTCGCGACGCGCCTCGGGCTCGCGGGTATCCCGGCGTGCGCTGAGGAGGTCGTGGTGCACCGCAACCTCGTGCTCGCAGCACTCACGGGCGCTCGTCTGCACCTCGGCCCGATCAGCACGGCCGGCGCTGTGGCCGCCGTGCGCGCGGCCAAGGCGAGGGGCGTACAGGTCACCTGCGCGGTCGCCGCGACGCACTTGGTGCTGTCGGACGAGGCCATCGCGCAGGCTTATTCGACGCACTTGCGCGTGCGCCCGCCGCTCCGGAGCCGCGAGCACGTCGAGGCGCTCATCGAGGGCGTCGCAGACGGGACGATCGACGCCATTGCCTCGGGTCACCGTCCCCAGAGCGCTGTCGAGAAAGAGGTCGAGTTCGACCTGGCGGAGCCGGGGATGAGCGCGCTCGAGACGACGCTCGGCGCGTGCCTTCGCCTCGTTGAGGCGGGCCGTGTATCCGTGGCCACGGTCATCGCGCGGCTCACCGTGGGGCCGTCGCGCGTGCTCGGGCTCCCGCAAGGACGCATCGCGGTCGGCGCGCCGGCAGACCTCGTGGTCTTTGAGCCTCGAGCGCGCGTCCGGGTCGAGCCTTCGCGCATGGCGAGCCGGGGACGCAACACGCCGTTCGCGGGCCAGGCGTTGCCCGGTCGGGTGTGTCATGCGCTCGTCGCAGGCGAGCTCCGTTGGAGCGAGGCGTCCGCAGAGGACTTGGCGTTGAAAGAGGAGATGCGATGAGCGGCACCGAGGCGGCAGCCCTCCTGCTCGAGGACGGGACGCGGTTCGAAGGGCGGGCCTTCGGCGCGGTCGGCGAGACCTCGGGCGAGGTGGTCTTCAACACCTCGCTCACGGGCTACCAAGAGATCATGACGGACCCGAGCTACCGGGCGCAGCTCGTCACGATGACCTATCCTCACATCGGGAACTACGGCGTGAGCCCCGAGGACGGCGAGAGCGACCGCATTCAGGCGGCGGGGCTGATCGTCCGCGACGTGTGTGACGTGCCGAGCAACTGGCGGAGCGCGCAGTCGCTCCCTGCGTGGCTCGCGTCGCAGGGCAAGATCGGGATCACGGGGATCGATACGCGCGCTCTGGTCCGGCACCTGCGGACGCGCGGCGCGATGCGTGGCGCGCTCGTCACCGGAGACCTCTCGCCTGCGCGCCTCGCCGCGGTGCTCGAGCGGGAGCCTCCGATGGAGGGGCGCGACCTTGCGGGCGAGGTGAGCTGCACGGCCCCTTACCGCTGGACCGAGGGGCTGACGCGGCTCCAAGGCGAGGGCTATACGCGGCCACAGCCGAGCCCGCCGCGCCGCGCGTTTCGCGTGGTCGCGTATGACTTCGGCATCAAGCACAACATCCTACGGCTGCTCGTCGACCAGGGCTTCGAGGTCGAGGTTGTGCCGGCGCACACCCCCGCCGCGGACGTCCTCGCGCGCGACCCGGACGGCATCTTCCTGAGCAACGGGCCGGGCGACCCAGCGGCGTGTGGCTACGCGATTGAGAGCATCCGCGCCCTCCTCGGACAGCGGCCGATGTTCGGTATTTGCCTTGGGCATCAGCTGCTCGCGCTCGCGATGGGCGGACGCACCTACAAGCTCAAGTTCGGCCACCGCGGCGGCAACCAGCCGGTGCGCGACCTGCAGACGGGCCGCATCGAGATGACGAGCCAGAACCACGGCTTCGCGGTGGACGTCGCGTCCCTCGGTGATGAGGTCGAGGCCACGCACATCAACCTGAACGACGGCACGAACGAGGGGCTGCGGCACAAGTCGCTGCCGGTCTTCGGTGTGCAGTACCACCCCGAAGCGAGCCCCGGCCCACACGACGCGGACTATCTCTTCGGGCGTTTCCGCGCCCTTATCGAGGCACATCGATGACACGCTGGACGGCGCTGTGTGCGCTGTTGGGCGGCTGTGCGGTCTCGGGCGGCGGTGACAAACCTCCGGCAACCGCGTCTGTTGCGGCCAGCGCGGCGTCTACCTCGGCCGCCGCACCCGCGAGCGCCACCACGCCCCCTGCGGTCGCGACCGACCCCCGCGCTCTGCCGCCGAGTGACCGCGTCTTTTTCGCCGCGGGGCGAGTGCTCGGCGCAGACGGCACGCGCCTCTGGGCAAGGGCTGCGTCCGCGCCCGAGACGCCGCGCTTCGAGGTCGACGGCCCGGGCGTCGTCCACGCCGTCGCATCGGTGGATCTGGGCGATGGCGAGGCGCTCTATGTCGCCCGCGGCGTGGGCCGTGGGCACTTGGACGCGCCGCTGGTTCTGCAGCGCGTCGACGCACAGACCGGGCAGGTGACTGAGGTCTGGCGGCGTCAGAGCGAGCGCAATGAGCCCGCGGGCATGAGCGCGACCGATGTGAACGGTGATGGTCGCGTCGACCTCGCCTTCGCCTACTACGAGAGCAAGTACATGGTCCGCACGCGGCACTTGCTCGCGGGCGGTGGCGTTGTCGAGGGCGAGGCGGTCCGCATGGGCACGTCGCGCACCTACGCCGACGTCAACGGGGACAAGCGCGTCGACGAGATCCTCGGCCGCGTCTATGGCGACGCGAAGGACGTGCCGGGTGACCTGCGCGTGTTCGCAGGTGGCGCGGCGCCGGTCACGGTCCCGACGGACAACGGGGTAAAGTCGCTGCTGTGGCGCGCGATCGGCGCGGCGAAGGCGCCCGCGCTCTACTTCTGCGATGGGTGGGTCGCGAACTACGGGCAGGCGGCCAAGGCGCGCATTCGACGGGTGCAGTTCACCCGCAAGGGTCCCGGCGCCGTCGAGACCCTCGCAGCCTCTCCGGACGAGTTTACGTTCTTCGCCCTCGACGCCGCAGATGTCGACGGGGACGGCCACGCCGAGCTCATCGCGCAGGGCGATAAGCGCGTGACTGTCTTCGCTGATCGGGGCGGCTCATCGCTCGAGGTCGTGCGGACCGTACCGATCGAGCCGGTCCTGAACGTCGCGGTCGGCGTCGACGCCGCCGGTCGTGCCGCGCTGTACGTCCCGTCGCGCGCGGGCACGCGGCGCGTCGCGCTCGCGCCGACGCCATGAGCGCGCCGGGTGAGCGACCGTTCGTGTCGAGCGTGTGCCACACCTGCCGGCACCTGCGTTTGATTGAGAGCGCGCGCGGTTCGGTCTTCTTGATGTGCACCGCGCTGCCCCGCAAGTACCCGCCGCAGCCAGTGTTGCGGTGCGCCGCGCACGCGCCGAATGAGAGCGGGGCGTGAGCCAGGTGCTCTATCCGGTGCTGCGCTTCGACCCGGACCGCGACCAGCTCGTGGTGTGGGTGCGCTGGGTGTCGATGGAGTCGCCGCCCTCGCCGGAGTCGCCGCCGCGGCAGGGGCTTCGCGGCGAGCTCAAGCTGGATGGCAATCCCGTCTTTGGCCCGACGATCCTGTGGCGCAAGGACCTCGCGACGCCGGTCTATGTAACCACGAACACGCTCCGCACGCGCGCGGTCGTCAAGGCCGCGGCGCGCAAGGGCGTTCTGGACATTCAGCTCACTATCCACGGCTCGATTGCGAACGCGCCCTACCTCGCGCTCTACCACGTGCGCGACTATCCGGGCGCGGCCATCGACACGCAGCCGATACAGGGGACACCGCTCCTGCAGGTGCAGCCCTCCACCCCGGGCGACCAGTGGCACGTCGCGGGGCAGGCGAGCCTGCGCGTGCGCGTGGAGCTCGAGGGCGAGTCACGGTCGCTGCCGGTCTTTCAGTAGGCGCGGCGATCGGGTATGAGCGGGGCGTGAAGATCGTCCTCGTCCATCCTGAGATTCCGCCGAATACGGGCAGCATCGGGCGCCTCTGTGCCGCGACGGGCACGCCGCTTGTCCTCGTTGAGCCGCTCGGCTTTTCGCTCGATGACCGGTACTTGAAGCGCGCGGGCCTCGATTACTGGCCCTGGATCAACCTGACCGTCGCGCCGAACTGGCGGGCGGCGCTGCCCGAGGGCTGCCGACCGTGGCTCTTTACGGCGCGGGGCAAGCGGTCGTTTCAAGAGGTCGAGTACGCGCACGGGGACCTGTTGGTCTTCGGTCAGGAGACCGTGGGTCTGCCGAACGAGCTCATGGCGGCCTTTCCCGAGGAACGGCAACTGCGTATCCCATTCGAGAACGCGAACGTGCGGAGCCTCAACTTGGCCCAGTGTGCTGCGATCGCGCTCTACGAGGCGCGTCGACAGCTCGGGCCGTCGCTGGGCGGGGCCGCCTGATGCGCGTGCTGGACTTGCCGCCGGACCGGTGGCTGAACGACGCGGAACTCGAGCTCGAGAACGCGACACGGGCGTGGGCGACAGGCAACGCGGGGATGGGGCGTGTGGGCGCGCGCCGGGCTGCGGGGATGGCGCTCAAAGCATGGCTCGGCGTGCACCCGCAACCGGACTACGGCCAGTCGTACATGCACCACCTGAACGCCTTGGCGGACGACGCGCGGCAGCCGTCGGCGCAGCGGGAGGCCGCGTGGCGCCTGAGCGCGCGACCGCAGCCCGAAGGCGGCTTCACTGTGCCGCCGCCGCCGGCGCTTACGCCGATGATGGACGCGCGCGCGCTCATGGATTGGGCGGCGGCGCAAGCGGGGCTCGTCGCGACACACTGACGCCCAAGGCGGTCAGCGGGGGACGCGCAAGACCTCGGGGCGGCGCGTTCGGTAGTGCGTGTCGATGTGGTCGAGCATGTCGAGCATCGCGCCCTCGAAGTCGGGGCCGCCGGGCGTGCCATCTTTGCGCGCGGGGTGGTTCGTGTAGAAGCTGCCCTGCTTGCAGTCCGCCTCGGTGTTTTGTGTCGGGTCGTTCAGGCACCCCTCGTCCTGCAGGTCCGTAAGGCCGTCGAGATCGTTGTCGACGCCGTCGCTGCACATCGTGACGGGCTCGCCCGACTCAGACCGCCCGTTGCGGTCGCGCCCGCACGTCTCGTCCGGCGCGCCGCACTCGGCCTGCGCGGGGTCACAGCAGAAGCCGTCGCGGCAGGTGTAGGTCCCGACGCAGGTTTCGGACGTTTCACACGGCGTTCGCAGGCTGCGGTCGTTCGTACTGTCGATGGTGCCGTCGCCGTCGTTGTCGATGCCGTCGTTACACTGGAACTGCGTCGCTTGGCCGCAGAAGCCCTCGGGGAACACGACGATGGACTTCTGCCACGCGCCCTGCGCCATCTGGTTGGCCAGGATGGTGCCCGTCACCGGCAGGTCGTCTGGGCCTTGGCCGTAGCCGTGCAGGATGAGCAGCACCGGGTAGCGCTTGTCGGCGTTCTCCGGGCTGCCGTAGCCGGGGGGCAAGCTGACGCCGTAGCGGTATCGCTTGCCGAACTGCGCGGAGTCGAAGAAGACGATGCCGTCCTCGCGGTCAAACGCACCGAGAATGGGCGCGTAGTCGCCGTTCGGCCACTGGTTGTGGACCCACTCGAACATCGTCATGAAGCGGTTGAGCGCCTGAGCGACGCTGCCGACGTGCGCGCCGTCTCCTTGGCTGATCGCGAACGCGTCTGCGTCCGGGTTGCCGTAGGGCAAGAACACGCTCTGACCGCGTCGCCCGAAGGCGTCCCGCGCCGCGGGGTTGGGGAAAAACGGGACCTCGGGGCTCGAGATGCCCTGATATAAAGACTTGAAATCGTTGTAGATTCGGGTGTTCTGACCGCCCGCCTGCAGGTGCCCCATCAGGTGGGCGGTGTCGATCGCGAAGTTGAAGATGTCGCGCACGCCGCCATCGGCCCAGAACCGCAGGCGCTCGCGCTCCTCGGGGGGCAGCGCCTTGAAGAGCGTGCCGGGGTTGCGCGCCAAGAAGCGCTCGAAGTTCGGGTTGTAGTCGAAGCGGCCGTTGCCCTGCCCGAAGTCGTAGCCGCCCGCCTCGAACTGCGGCGTGTCTGGCACACCGTCGAGGCCAAAGTCGCGGTACGGCTCGCCCAGGTTCATGCCGCACGCGTCGTACTGCCAGTTGCGCTCGGTCCCGTTCGGGTTGCGGTACCAGTGGAAGTCGTCACCGTCGGGGTCTGGGTTGGTGTCCGGGTTGAAGCCCGGCTCGTCCGCGCTCGCCACGCCGTCGCAGCCGACGTCGTCGTAGGGCTCGCTGGTGTTGCGAATCACCGGCTCCTCGAGGTCGCGGCGGCCGTTGCCGTTCACGTCGACGGCGTACGCGACCTCCATCGGCGCGCGGTGAGCCGCGTTCGGGTCGAAGTCGCCGCGCGGGTCACCGTCCTCACCGTCGCAGAACGCGATCACGGGGAACCGCGCGTCGACATTGTACTCGTCGTCGAAGAACGTCCCCGGCGGGAGCGTGCGCGACGCCGTCGCAGGGGGGCAGGCCTCCCCGCGGCACTCGGCGGCGCAGCGCACATCGTCGGGGATCTGCAAGTCCGACGACGGCGTGCCGGGCGGCAGGTAGGGGCTCTCGGGGTTGTAGAGCAGCGGGTTGCCGTAGGCGTACGAGAGGTCTTGGAAGATCTGCACGTATTCGCTGCGGTCGAACGTGCCGCCCGAGCCCTCGGTATCGTCGTAGTGCCAGTGGTTGAAGTCGCTCAGGTGCTCCGCGGCGAACTCCGAGCGAGGCGGCTCGCAGAGCGTGCCGACGCCCCCCTCTTGCCCTTCGCGGCAGAAGCCGCCCATGAGGCGCTCGCGGATGTAGCGCATCATGTACGGCTGGTCGGTCAGCCCGCCGAGCGGAAGGACAAAGTCGAAGCGGTCCGCGTACTGCGTGCCCAGGTACGCGGACGCGCCGGCGCCCATGCTGATCCCGCCGATCGCCTTGAAGGTGTAGCGGCGGTCGACGAGCTCGCCCGCGCGCGTGTCGTAGCCGAGCTGAAACGTCCCGAGCGCGGGCGTGGAGAACGTGAAGGTCCCCGCGATGGGGTCGTCGACGACGTCCATCAGGGGCGGCTCGGCGATGTAGTGGTAGTTGTCGGGCTTCCAGAACAGCCGCAGGTGCTGGTTGCCGACGGCGGCGGGGCGGTCAGGCGCGCTGTAGACGAGCGTGAGCGTGGCGTTGCGCCCGAGGCGCTCACGGGGGGCCGCTGTGACGCGTACGCCGGGTCCGAGCGGGGCGTAGACGCCCTCGGGCACCAGGCGGTCGACGCAGGTGGCCGTCACGTCCACGGGCTCGGGCAGGGCGTCATCCGGGACGCTCAGGCGCAGCCCGACGAGGGCGCCTGCGTCTGGGCCGCCTTCGACCGCGCTGGCTGTGCGCTCCAGGCGACCCACGACGGGTGCGCCGCATGCGCTCGGTCGCGCGATACGTGCGGGGCCGGCGTCGGGCGCAGCGTCCGCGGACGGCTGGCCATCGAAGACCACTGCGGCATCGACGGGCGGCAGCGTGGCGTCCGCGGGCGGGTCAATGTCCGCGGTTTGCTCGGCGTCTGCGGCACGGAATGGCCGCTGCGCGGCGTCCTCGGGCACGAGGCAGCCGGCGACACCGAGCGTGAGCAGGGCGAGCGCTGGGCGAACGTGGCGGGCGCGTGAGGCAAGCTTCAAGGGGTACTCCGGACGATGTTCGGTGCGGAGAATGCGCCGAGGCCGCGCCGAAATCGAGCGCGTCGAACTCCGCCGCGACTCGCGGTAGGGTGCGCCGCATGCCCCCGATCCAGATCGAGATGCTCTACTTCGCCGCCGTGCGTGAGCGCACCGGCAAAGCGCGCGAGGCGTTTAGCCTCGATGACGCAGGGAACCTGTCGACGCTCCAGACCGCCTTGCTCACGCGCTACCCCGACCTGGCGCCGCTGCTGCCGCACGTCCGCTGGGCGCGCAACGAGGCGTTCGTGGCCACAGATGACCTCGACGTGCCCCTGCAGGCGGGCGACCGTGTCGCGCTCATTCCGCCCGTCTCGGGGGGCGCGCCGCGCGTTGGGCTCACGTCTCTCCCGCTCGACGCGCGCGAGGTCGAGGCGCTCGTCGCGGGCCCCGACCGCGGCGGCGTCGTCACGTTCACGGGCTGCGTGCGCGACCACACGGGCGAGCACGGCGTCGTGCGCCTCGAGTACGAGGCCTACGCCGAGATGGCGGAGCGCGTCATGGACGCCATCGTCGGTGAGGCCGAGGCCCTGCACCCCGGCGCGCGCGTCGCGATCCGGCACCGTCTGGGTGTGCTCGGCGTCGGCGAGCTCGCCGTCGTGATCGCCGCGAGCGCGCCCCATCGCGCATCGGCCTTTGAGGCCTGCCGCTTCACCATCGAGCGCTTGAAGGCGGACGTGCCGATCTTCAAGAAAGAGGTCCGCACAAGCGGCGAGGTCTGGGTCGGCCTGGGGCCCTGAGCGGGCGTCGTCAGGCGACCCGCGGCCGCCGCGCGCCCGCCCGGTCGAGCGCCGCGCGGGTCTTGGCGAGCGTCGGCTTTGAGAGCTCACCGACGGCGACCGCGACCGGGGCGCCGCCGTCACGCACTGCATGAATCGCCGCGGCGATCTGCTCGGGCGTCACAGCGTCGAGGCGGGCGAGCCGCGCCGTGACCGTCGGCGGGTCGGCCGCGTACAGGCGAGACGACGCCGCTACGGCGAGCAGCCCCTCGGCCCGGTCGAGGGCGCTCAGCAACGCGAACCGCGCCCGAAACCGCACGCGCTCGAGCTCTTCGCCGCGCGGCGGGTCCGCGACGAGCTGGGCAAGCAGGGCGTCCGCTTCGTCAAAAAAAACAGGCACTTTGGCGGGGCTGAGCACCGCGCCGACCTCAAACGCGCCGCAGTCGGGGTAGCGCTCCCACTGGGCCCATTGCTCATAGGCGAGCCCAAGCTGCGCGCCGAAGCGCCGCTGCAGGCGAGACGCGAGGCCGTCGTCGAGCGTGAGCTGCGCCAGCGTGAGCGCGTCCGCGTCCGCGTGCAGGCCCCCGGGCGTCCGCCACGCGAGCCGACAGTCGACCTGGCTGCGCGGGTCGTCGACGAAGACGGGCGACTTGCCCGTCGGCTGCGCAGGCGCGGCTGTCGGGGTGCGCGTCCCCGCCGGGAGCGCGCTGAAGTGGCGCGAGACGAGGTCGAGCAGCGCCTCAGCGGGGGCGTCTGCGGAGACACCGACGACCATCCCCGCGCCGATGTAGTGGGCCGCGTGGTGGTGCTCGAGGTCTCCGACCGAGAACCGCTCGATGTTGCGCCGCTCGCCGATGACGCTTTGCCCGAGCGGGTGGTCGGGCCAGAGCGCGCGCCGCGACAGGGCGTCCGCGTCGATCAACCGACCCCGCTCGTCGACCTCGTCGAGCGCTTCCTCGAGGATGATCGCGCGCTCTGCCTCCAATTCCAGAAAGCGAGGCGCGCGGAGCACGCGGCCGAGCAGGTCGGCGGCGTCGTCTAGGCGGTCGGGCGCGACGACGTGCTCGAAGTGCGTGGTGTCGCGGGACGTCCACGCATCGAGCGCCGTGCCCATCCGCTCGGCCGCCTCGTTCACGGCCTCGGCGGACTCAAAGCCCTCACAGCCCTGAAAGACCATGTGCTCGAGCATGTGGGAGAGGCCCGCCTGCTTGGGCGCTTCGTAGCGGGCGCCCACGGCGACGTCGACCGTGAGGGCTGCGACGCGGGCGGTGGGGCGGGTCACGGCGACGATGGTCACGCCGTTGTCGAGTCGGCGCACGGCGGCGCGCTCGGTCGGGTCATTGAAAGTGGGATTCGACATGGCGGCACCCTGAATGAGCGCGAGACTTCTTGACAACCCCCTGTGTGCGGTGAATACCTTTGCCTACATTTCGTTACGGAGACAGACAATGAAGGCGCTGGCGATCATCGGTGGAGCAGGGGCTGTGGGTGCGGCGGTCACGGGCGGGCCGGTCGCGATGGTGATTGGCAACCTGGCGGCGCTCTCCGTGACGACCGCGCTCTTTCTGACGACGCTGAACCTGCAGAAGGTGCGCTGAGGCGCGCCTCGGGGCGCTCGCGGCGAGCGTTGCCTCGCCTGCGGGGGTCGGCTAGGGTCGCGCCCTCCTCCGGAGCACGCCCATGTCGCACTCGCCCTCAGACCCTCGCGGTGGTCCCCTCGTCTTCGAGGCGACGCTGCCGGACATGCGCGTCCCGCGCTTCGGCCTGCAGGACGTCGAGCAGGTTCGCTTGCTGCTGAACGGCCAGTCGGCCATCGACTGGCGCCGACTCAGCTTTCACCGCCGTGCGCAGGTCGATGACTTCCTGCGCGTCAACGGCTTCGACCCGCTCGACCCGACGGACCGCCGCCAGCTCGCGCATGTGCACCGCCGCGCGCTCGACTACATGCGGCACACGTTCGGGTTCGACCTCGACGAGGGCGTCTCCGACCCCGACGACGTGCGGGACCTGTTCCTGCTCGCCAGCCAGCCAGGGCCGGCGCAGCTTGACGCCTGCCGCGTGCTCAAGGTGATGCACGTGATTCACCACGTCGACGGGCGCGAGCTCCTCTTTCGGATGCCCATCGCGCTCTTCGAGCTCTTCCACCGCGTCGAGCAGCGCGTCTTCACGGCCATCGACGGCCTGAAGTCGTCGGGCATTCGCGTCGCGGAGTTCAGCGGGAGCCGCAAGACCGAGGAGTCGATCCTCACGAAGCTCCTCGCCCGACGCGACAGCCTCGCCGCAGAGGTCCACGACAAGCTGCGCTTTCGGATCGTGACCGAGGACCTCTCGGACTGCTTCGGGGCGTTGGCCTATCTGGCCACGCACCTCTTCCCTTTCAACTACGTCGTCCCAGGGGCGTCGCGGAACGACCTGATCGACTTCCAGCGCACGCTCGAGGGCGACGAGTCCCTGCGCGCGCTCATCCGCTTTCTGCAACTGCCGATCGACTTCGAGGAGAAGCTCGAGCGCTTGCGCACGAACGTGTTCAGCGCCGCCGGCTTCAAGATGATCAACTTCGTGGTCGACATCCCGATTCGCGTCGACGACCTCGTCGAGCAGATGCCCGGGCACACGCCCGAGCTCGGGCGGGTCGTGTTCTGCCTCGTCGAGTTCCAGCTGATGGACCGCGAGACAGACGTGAACAATAACTCAGGCGACAACCGGCACAGCCTCTACAAGGCGCGCCAGCACAAGAAGGTCCTTGAGCGCCTCGGCGCTGAGGACGAAGGCTGAGCGACGCGCTCAGAAGTGCATCGCGACCCCGACGTTGACCTGGAACACGGAGTGGGTCTGCGCCTTGTTCTCGGCGCTGGCGGCCGTGTCGACGCCGACGTCCTTGAACTCGTCGGGCAGGAGCAGCTTCTGGCTCGTCTTCGCCGCCTTCGTCTCATCGACGGGGTCCGTCAGGCCGCGCTCATAGCCCACCTCGGCGATGAACGACGCCTTGTCGGTGAAGCGCCACTCGACGCCGCCGCCCACGTGAAAGCCGGCGTCGAAGCTCTGGGCGCCGGGGATATCATAGGCGCGTGAGCTCGAGCCCGTGCCTTGCGGGCCCAGATCCCAGTCTGCCGCGTCTTCGCGCTCCGAGCCGGTCAGGAACGCTAGATAGAAGCCGCCGTTGGCGAACGGCTTGATCTTGGCCTTCGGGACCGCCAACCGGATCATCGCGGGGACCTGAACATATTTGAAGGTGTTGGTGACCCCGAGCGTGAGCTGGTTCTCACCGACGATCGTCGCGT